>JAEEGH010012211.1_pt1 | contig 19342 bp, 13 predicted proteins | sample 9134181 | NCBI WGS metagenome assembly JAEEGH01 (sample SAMN16246544, study PRJNA631951) | gut metagenome | biome: gut microbiome; feature: rumen; material: DP-attached | host: Bos | place: Iran: Karaj | collected 2018-10 | reverse complement strand
TCAATCTTCCAGCGGCTTGCGAACTCTTTGCTGTCGTCGTTCAAGTGCATTTCGATTGCAGAACCAGTTTTTTCGGCATTGTCAAAACCGTATTTTTTAGCAGCAGCTGAATCTGCGGCAACTTCTTCAATTTCATAGGAATTGGTACCATCAGAAGACCAGTGCCAGATTTTTCCATCGCCTGCAGCCTTGCGTGTGTAAACGTCAATCTTGCTTGCAGCCATGAATGCAGAATAGAAACCTACACCAAACTGACCGATAAGAGCTGAGTCCTTAGAAGCCTCTGCAGTAAGCTGTTCCATAAATGCCTTTGTACCAGAACGAGCGATTGTACCAAGGTTATTTGTCAAATCTTCGTCGTTCATACCGATACCAGAATCCTGAACAGTAAGAACGCTGTCTTTTTCGTCAAAAGTAATGTCGATTCTTGGTTCGAACTTAATTGCCTTGTAGGCGTCATCAGAAACTGTCAGATACTTGAGTTTGTCCAAAGCATCAGAACCATTTGAAACAATTTCGCGAAGGAAAATATCCTTATTTGAATAAAGTGAGTGAATGATAAGTTTGAGAAGCTGATTTACTTCTGTTTGAAATTCGTATTTTGCCATGTGTAAGCCTCATTTTTTGCGAGCAGTGGCGCAGCAAAAAATGGGCGGTGTTCTATAGAAAACTTCGTTCAGAAGTTTTCCGCCCTTTTGCTACGTAGGCTCTAGTATTTCTTTTAAAAATAATAACGTTGTAGTTACTTCGGCAAGCAAAATATAACAAAATAACTATCGCATTTTTATTAAATCTAGTTTATTATATAGGCGATGAATACTTTTTCTATTTCTGGCGGAGAGATAAAAGAGTTTCTAAGATACGCTTCACCAATTCAACTGCAACTAGTGTCTTTCTTTTTCCTAGTTACACTGGTTGTAATGTATATAAACCACAAAAAGCTACCCATACTTTCTACCAGAACCTTTACAGGCATTCTTGTATTTGCCCTTATTTTTGTTATTTCAGATACATCTATAACTTATGTTGCAAGACTTCAACTTCCAAGAAACTGGGGCTTAAGACTTGCAAGCCAGATTAGACTTTACGCCTACATAAATCTTTCCTTATGTCTGTATCTCTACATTACTTTTCTTCAGGGAAGACGACAGCATATAACATTAAAAGATGGAATTAAAATATTTTCTCTTTACGGAATTGGGGTTGTCTCAATTGTTGCAGTAAACTTCTTTACTAAGAATGTTCAGCAAGGCTTGTTCGCTTATGATTTAATCAATTTGATTAACAACATTATTTCCCTGATTTTTGCTATCTTAATGATAATCGAAACCATAGATTTTACAAGAAAAAATCCGGAAGCATTTTTCCGCGGAAAGAAACGCTACATTTTCTGGACCGCTATAATTTGGATTATTCTGGCGATTGTTCAGCTTATTCAGTCTAAAACTGCAATGTCTAGCATTGGTGTTGCAGCAATGTGTTTTGTTATTTACATGGGTCTTGAAACTCCAGGTAACTACATTGATCAGGACACAGAAGCTATGAACGGTACTGCCCTGCGCTATTTCCTGCAGGACTTTATGGCCCACAAAAAAGGCTTCTTTATTCTGAATATTGATATAGAAGATTACGAATCTATAGAAGAACAGTTTGGTGAAGAAATTGCAACTTCTATTATGTCTCAAGTTAGTAAATTTGCGGCAAAGGCTTTTACTTACCCAATCTTCCATACTGTGCCAAATGCAATTACTATAGCAATTCCAAATAGCAAAAAGGTTGAGTACAGCTTATATATTGATTCCGTCTTAAACAAAATACAGGACCGCATGGAACAATCATGGTCTGTAGGAGATAACAGTTTTTATCTTTCTTCTCACTGTGATTTTATTATGTTCCCTCATGACCTGGATGCAGAAGTTTCTATTCATGAATTTATAACTCTTATTAATGAATGGCACATTTATTCTAAAGACACTGGATTTGTTAAACGTGGTAACCCTTCCCTTATAAAAGACAGAAAGCGCCACAGCAAGATTCTTAAGTTAGTTCGCGATGCCGTAGACAACGATAACGGAATAGAGATGTACTATCAGCCTATTTATGAAGTTGAAACCAAAAAGTTTTCTAACTTTGAAGCGCTGGTTCGTCTTACAGATAACAAAACTTACGGCTATATAAGCCCAGAAGAATTTATTCCCCTGGCAGAAAGAAACGGTCTGATTATGCGCCTTTCTGACAGAATTTTTAATCAGGTTTTTGATTTTGTTGCTTCTAACAACCTTAGTAATAAGGGCATAAACCACATGGAAGTAAACCTTTCTGGTTTGCAGTCTGTTGATGCAGCACTTCCTGAACAGATGAGTCAGTTGCTTAAAAAGCACGACTTGAATCCGAATATTGTAAACCTGGAAATTACTGAATCTATTGCCATTACTTCCAGCTACATGCTTAAAAAGAACATGGACCGCCTTAAGAAAATTGGCTGCAGCTTCTCTATGGACGATTTTGGAACAGGTTATTCTAACCTTTCTCAGATGGCTAAAACTGATTACGAAATTATTAAAATTGACAAGAGCCTTTTGTGGCCTTGTTTTGATAAAAAGAGCCTTGTTCAGCAGAATGCAAAAATTATTCTGGATAACATGATTACCATGATTCTGAAACTTGGTAAAAAGATTGTTGTAGAAGGCGTTGAAACTCAGGAGCAGTTTGAGTATCTGGAAAAGATGGGGGTAACCTTTATTCAGGGTTACTACTTCTCTAAACCTCTTCCTGCTTCTGAATTCCTTAAGTTCCTGGAAAAGAATAACTAAATAATTAGTAGAGTTTTTCTCCAAGCAAGCGGGCTGCAAGCGTTACGGCAAGAATTGCAGTCTGGTTGCGCACATCAAGGATTGGGTTTACCTCTACTATTTCTGCAGAGCGAACCTTTCCTGTTGCGGCTATTTCTTCCATAAGTAAAAGTGCCTCGCGGTTTGTAAGTCCACCTGGGAGAGGAATACCCGTTCCCGGTGCAAACATTGGGTCCAGCACGTCCATGTCAAAACTTACATGAATTGTATCGATGTTCTTAAAGAATGCCAGAACCTGGCGCACAACTGCCGGGAAACCAAGGCAGTCTATATCACTCATTGTAAATACAGTTACACCGGCTTCTTTCATCAGTTTCTTTTCGCCTGGGTCCAGATCGCGGGAACCCACAAAGCAGATGTTTTTTGGGTCAATCTTGCGGCCCTCAAAATAAAGGTTTGTGAGTTCTGGAATACCGAGGCCTGCAGATGCGGCAAGACACTCTCCGTGGATGTTTCCGCTTGGGGTAGTTTCCGTGGTATTAAAGTCGCCGTGGGCATCTACATAAAGAACACCCACGCTGGCGCCTGTTTTTTTGGCAGTGGCAGCTACGCCGGCCAAGGAACCAAGCACAATGGAATGGTCGCCGCCGAGAACAAGTGGAAAATCGCCATCAGAAGTAATAATTTCTACTTCTGAAGCAAGTTTATTACATGCCTTTACAATTGGCTTAAGGTATTTTGCTTTTGGATTGCCCGGTTTTTCGTATTCCTGGGCAGTTGCCTTAAAAATATCTGTGTGAACATAGGTCTTGTGACCAAGTGATTCAAGTTTTTCTTTAATTCCGGCAAGGCGGATAGCTGATGGTCCCATGTCGGAACCGTGACGGCTGGCACCAAAGTCCAGCGGCATTTCTAAGATGTGAACATTCATAAGGAAATTCTAAAAAAAAAAGATTCCCGCGTCAAGCAGGAATCTTTATAAGTTCAAAGTAACGTTTACTCTGTAAACATAGCAGCAATCTTATCTTTATACAGGTCATTAATGCGGAAGCGCATAATTTCCTGTTTTGCAGAAAGTTCAACACCAACTTCAAATGGCTTTGTAATCAGAGTGAACTTTGCAATGCGCTCGAACATCTTGAATCCGTTCTTGGCACTAATCAGATTGGCGATTTCGCCTTCATAAAGCTTCTGAATAACTTCTGATGCCAAAAGATTTTCGTATGTATCATACTGAATACCGTTATCTGCAGCGTAAGTTTTAATTTCATCTTCATCAACCAGAATAAGAGCTGCAAGATAGCGCATATCCTGACCAACAACTACAGCCTGCTTTACATAGCGAGATTCAGCAAGTTTTGTTTCAATTGGAAGAGGTTCAAGGTTTTCTCCACCACGCAAAACGATTGTATCTTTAATACGTCCCTTAATGCAGAGTTCGTTGTGAATTGTCATGATTGCCAAGTCACCAGTGTCCAGCCAGCCTTCTTCGTTGATTGTCTTTGCAGTAAGGTCTTCGCGCTTGTAATAGCCCTTCATTACAGTTGGACCCTTTACCTGAAGAACACCCTGCTTTCCGCGACCAAGTACAAATCCGTCAACCGGATCAACAATGCGAACTTCTACACCACGAATTGCAGAACCGATTGTTCTGAAAATTGGAGCTGCCATTGGGCGAACTGCAACAATAGGGGCTGTTTCTGTAAGTCCGTAACCTTCTACAATTTCTACACCAATAGACCAGAAGAATTCATCAATAACTTTAGGGAAGGCACCACCACCTGCAACACCAGCACGGAAGTTTGTACCAAGCATTGCCTTAATCTTTCTGAATACCAAAAGATTTCCAAGTCCGTAAATTGGCCAAAGGAGTGACCAAGGGATTATGAAAAGAATCCACCAGAATACAGTGTAATAGCGGGTATAGCAGGCATTCTGATTAAACATCAGACGAGACATACGCTTTTGAAGAAGGGCAACTTTAGAGAAGAAGTTAAAGAGAGCCAGAACAAAACCACCAGTTTTGCGCATCTTTTTAAGAATACCGTCGTAAACCGCTTCGAAAACACGAGGAACGGCAGGCAAAAGATGTGGATTCATCTTCTTAAAGTCACCAAGGAGGATTGATCCAACAGGCTTAGAATAAATGATTGTTGCAGCCTGAATAACGATAACGTATTCTACTTCGCGTTCAAAAACGTGCCAAACAGGCAAAACAGAAAGTGCCTTATCACCAGGATTCAAGAAAATTCGCTCTGGAATTTCATCAAGCTGGGCAAGGAAGTTATGATGAGTGAGCATTACGCCCTTTGGAGTTCCAGTTGTACCAGATGTAAAGATAATTGTTGCAAGATCGTCGCCCTTTCCTTTTTCAAGTTCGGCTTCTACTTCGCCCTTGTGTTCAATTCTCCACTTCTGTCCTTCCTTCATCAGTTCATCAAAATAAAGCACCTGAATATTTGCATTTTTAGCTGATTCAAGCACTTCTGCCTTAATATCATTTTCAAAACAGATAAGTGTTTTAAGTGAAGGAAGCTTATCTTTAAGACCAACAAGCTTGTTTACCTGAGAATTATTTTCTGCAATAACACATTCAGATTCAGTGATTGTAAAAATCTTTTCAAGGTCGGCGAGTGTTGCATCACAACCACGAGGAACGTCCATAGCACCAATAGCCATAATTCCAAGGTCGGCCTGCATCCATTCTGCGCGGTTATCAGAAATGAGACCGATTTTGTCTTCACGCTTAATTCCAATGCTCAAAAGTGCTGCGCCAAAATCCAGACCGCGCTGAAACATTTCGCGATACAGGATTGGTTCAAATTCACCACCAGCAACACGCTTATACTGAGCTACAATTTCAGGATACTTTTCGCAAGTATCCTTGAACATTTTTGGGATTGTATAATTTTCGTCAAAAATCATAGTCTGAATCCTCCAGAATAAATGACATTTTTCTCTTTTTTGTCAGTATACAATTAAACTCGCCGGCGCGCAAGTGGTTTTTCATCACTTAGATTTTTCTTATAGTAGACCTTGTAAGTTCTAAACTAATACACGTTAGTTTCCGATAAAAATAACATGAGTAAAAAGAATATTTCTCAGGAAAAGATTATTCAGGCATTTATTGCGAGTGCATTTGAAAAAAGTGCGGGAGGAACTTCGCTTGCCGACATTTCTGAGACTTTGGAAATAAAAAAAGCATCGCTTTACAATCACTTTTCTAGTCGTGAAGAGATGTACAATGCCGCCATTGAATTCTGCGGAAAAGAAATAAAAAACGTTCACTACATTCAGGATAAAACTCTTGAAAATGCCCGCGGGGGAAAGGGCACTCTGACAGCCACCTTCAAACGGCTCACTACCCGCTTTTTTGAACTCTACGAAAACGAACCGCTTTTTGAAATGTACGTTTTTGTAAGCACAGAAAAATACTTTAATTTGAGTGCCCTGAAAATTACAGAGGACGAACAGGAAAACTTCTGTGATGAAATAAAGCAGATTTTACAGGCCTTTATGGCAGCAGATAAAATTGAAAAGAAGACTGATAAAGAGTTGCGAGATATTGCAGCAGCTCTTACCGCATTGATTTTCCAGCAGAGAGATGCCTACATTGCACGCAGAAAAGAAACTGTGCGCCAGAACCCGGAAAGCGGCGCCGGCTCTTTGTTTGCACTTCCTACCGACGAAAACTTTTTGAACAAGACGCTTAAATTGCAGGAAATGGTGTTGAAGGGGCTTTAGGGCGACGGTCTAACTGGGGGCACCCTTACTGGGGGCGCTGGCGCTCGTAAATTGCCTTTACTTCTGGGGTGTACTCGCCATCCGCGCCGTACACCGTAAGCGCAGGCTCAATCTTCAAACGGGGCTGCGCATTTTTTCTAGCTTCAATCATAACAATATTCGGCTCTTTACCCGCAGCAGGCAGTACCATCTGCATAAGCTTTGGTTCCAGTTTGTACTTTACCATCAGCGAAAAAATTTCTGGCAAGCGGTATGGGCGGTGAATCATAAAAAAGCGACCATGTGGAGCCATCAGATAGTCTGCCGCACGAATTACATCTTCCAGATTACAGCAGATTTCGTGGCGGGCTATATTTTTAGGCTCGGTGGCATTCTGGCGCCCGTGAGAATCATTCATATAGGGCGGATTACAAGTGACCACATTAAAAGAATGACGGTTATATATAGTAGAAACCTCTTTTAAGTCCCCCTGGTCTATGCGAATCTTGTCCTGAAGGAAGTTCAGTTCCACAGAACGGCGCGCCATATCGGCAGAGTCTGCCTGAATTTCCAGGGCGGTAAAATCTGATGCAGGAGAGAGAGTTTCCAATAAAAGGGGGATGATACCAGTTCCGGTTCCCAGATCAATCACTTTATCATTTTTTTTGATTGATGAAGAGGCAAAATCAGAAAGAAGGACGGCATCAATTCCGAACATGAATCTTTCCTTGTCCTGAATTATCTGCCGCCCGTTCAAAAGAGTATCAAGCTGTTCGTTTGCTTTTAGCAACTTATGCCTTCCAAAGTCCGTGAAGATTACAATATTCGTAAACGGCTGTAACAGATTCGCCGTCAGCAAGTGCAAATTCAGCCTTTGGTTCTTCGCCAGCCTTCAAATATTTAATCTGATAGCCCTTGTTTGTTTCAACCAGAATCCATGCAATATGATGTTCAGGCAACATAGGATGAGCAACAGAACCAACACAAACGCTCACTTTTCCATCTTTTACTTCGTAAACAGGAACGTGTTTTTCTACAGCAGCGTCTGTAACTCCTGCTTTGAGTTCAACCATTTCTGAACCACAGCAAACTGTAGGTGCCGCAGTTTCCTCAATCATCACAATAATTTTTCCGCATGTATTACATTTGTAGAATTTCATTTTCGAAACCTCCTATTCCCGCGAGGGGTGCCCGTAGAGGACAATGCCCCCCGGGTGTTTCTTAATCATAAGGTGGAATCTGGGGATTTGCAAGTTTTTTCTTTATCCATATTTCACCTCAGGCAGAAAATCGCTATAATGATTTGTTGCGATGAATTACGAAAACCCACTGATTGTTCAAGGTGACAGATCTCTTTTGCTGGATGTGCATGCGCCGCTGGCGGAAGATTGCCGAAATGCTTTGATTCCCTTTGCGGAACTGGAAAAGTCGCCGGAACATCTTCATACATATAAACTTTCTCCCCTTTCGTTGTGGAATGCGGCAAGTGCCGGTTTTACAGCTGATGATGCCATCGAGGTATTACAGAAGTTTGCCCGCTATGATGTGCCACAGTCCATTGTTATGTGGATTAAAGAAATTTCCAGCCGATTTGGCATGCTTAAGCTGATTCCGGGCCCGGACGAACTTGTGCCGTCTGGAAAAGCAATTCAAGCTGCTGTAAAGGGAACCGGACCTGAGGGCAGAGAGCTTACAGAAGGCAACCCGGACAAGGTGATTGAACACTTTCTTTATCTGACTGCAACTTCCCGTGCCGTTTTTAAGGAAATTGCCGCCAACAACACAGTAAAAAAACTGCTGACAATAGCAAACGACATACAGGACTCTCAGGGGGATGTGCCTGGTTATTCATTTAAGCTGCATCTTACCGACCGCGGAACAATCAAACAGTTATTACTGCAGGCTGGTTGGCCGGTAAAAGACGAAGTTGTTTTGCAGGACGGAGAACCTCTTGATGTAAGCCTGCGCGAAACTACAAAAAGCGGCGCCCCTCTTAAAATCCGCGAGTATCAGAAAGCTTCGGCACGCGCCCTTATTGGAGACAAAGGACCAGGAACCGGATTTGGAACAATCGTTCTGCCTTGCGGAGCCGGAAAAACAATTGTGGGCATGACAATTATGGACATGCTCAAAACTTCTACTCTGATTATTACGACAAATATTTCTGCAGTTCACCAGTGGATGGACGAACTGCTTGATAAAACAAACCTGACCGAAGACCAGATTGCCGAATATTCCGGCGAAAACAAGGAAATTAAGCAGGTTACGGTCGCAACCTACCAGGTTTTGACATGGCGACCGGACAAAGAAGGTCCCTACCCTCACTTTTCAATTTTCCACGAGCGCCCTTGGGGCTTAATTATTTACGACGAAGTTCACATGCTGCCGGCTCCGGTTTTCCGCGTAGTTGCAGAACTGCAGGCTGTGCGCCGAGTTGGGCTTACAGCAACTTTAGTGCGAGAAGACGGCTGCGAAGGTTATGTTTTCAGTTTGGTTGGGCCAAAACGTTACGATGTTCCGTGGAAGGAACTGGAACGCGACCACTGGATTGCCAGCGCCGAATGTATAGAAGTGCGCGTAGACCTTCCGGTCACTCAGGAAATTGATTATGCCGTTGCAACCTCGCGGGAAAAGCACAAGATTGCCAGCATGAATCCCGAAAAAATTGCGATTGCCCAGAAAATTACCGAACTCTACCCGGACGACAAGATTCTGATTATCGGTCAGTACCTGCAGCAGCTGGACGAAATTGTGCAGATTCTGGGCTGCCCTATTATCACAGGAAAAACACCGAACGCTGAACGCGACAAAATCTACGCCGATTTTAGAAGCGGAAAAATCCGTGTGCTGGTCGTTTCTAAGGTTGCAAACTTTGCAATTGACCTGCCTGATGCTTCGCTTGCAATTCAGGTGAGCGGAACTTTTGGCAGCCGTCAGGAAGAAGCCCAGCGCCTTGGACGCATTCTTAGACCAAAAGAGCGAAAATCACGCTTCTTCACTTTAATTACAAGAAACACTGTAGAAGAAGAGTTTGGTTCTAATCGCCAGAAATTCCTTGCAGAACAAGGCTACGAATACAAAATTGTGCGCTACGACGGATCAGAAAGTCTTGAGGAGTCATGTAATGGATAATGCCCTTTCACTTTGGCAGGAAGCAATCTGTTCCATGCCGGACAAGCAGTTTTTTAGCACGATGCGCCTCTACCTGGGAGAAATTAAAACTCCCTACAACAAGCAGCGCCTTACCGAACAGCTTGCAAGCTTTTTGAAGAATACTCAGGTCACAGAAAATCTTCTTTCGCTTATAGACAAGGCAGACCTGCAGATTCTAACTGCCATTTCTCTTATTCCGGGCGCCACTCAGGAAATGCTGATTGATTTTTTTACGGGCACTTTTACAATGACCGAAGTTTATTCGGCGCTTATCAATCTTTCTGAGCGACTTATAATTTTTAAGACAAGTGGTGATGGTTCCAACGGGGCAATCAGCCAGAAAGAAAAAATAATGATTAACCCGCTTTTGAAGGAAGCGCTTAAGCCTTACCTGAACAGCAGGATTCTTTTTCCAAAACACGAAATTACAATTTTTAATATAGAAGACGTTTTTTCTATTTCGCCGGATTTTCTTGCGGCATATTTTTCTTACGCCCGATTAAACGGAATTGGCTGCAAGGCGGACGGCAAAATTAAAAAGAACGACATGTCTAAGCTGTCGGAAATTTTCAACGGCAAAGAAAGCCTGATTCAGCTGATTACCGACGCCCTCGTAAACCTGTCTATCTTGAAGGAAGGAGAAAAGAACTTCCGTCTGGACAAGGCTAACCTGCGGGCTTTTGTTGGGCTGGACGCAGAAAAGCAGTATGCACTTTTGTGTGCCGCTTCGGTATCGCGTTTTAGTCGTGACGGGCTTCGCAAAGAGTCACAACTGCTTTTAGACTGCCTTGCTTCTATTCCGGAAGCCGGTTTTACCAGAAACGAGATTTTGCAGCTGGCATTTTTGCTTGGCACCAGAACTGCTGATGGCACAGCGACCGCAAAAAAGAGCCGCTTCAGCATGATTCTGGAAGCTGCTCGCGAAAAAGAACGCGAAGCCGGGGCAGACGGCATGCAGAACGCAGATCTAATTGACCGCATGATTGAGTCGGCAATTGAAATGGGCTTACTCAGAAACCTTGGAAAAGATGACGACGGAAATGTGGTTTATACCAGTGGTATTGGAGGGGGCGCTCTGGGCGGAGTTGGCGGAGTAGCGCGAAACACGCCAAAAGTTCTCAACATAGACTCCATCTTCTCTGTCACAATTATGCCGGGGCTGCCTCTTAAAGAACTGCTTACACTTACATCATTCATGTGCATCAAAAAAAGCGGAATCGCCACCGAATACGAAGTTACAAAGCAGTCGGTATCATCGGCTTTTGACGAAGGCAAGGAACCTCAGGACCTTTTTGACCAGATGGAAACTTACCTGCCATACGACATTCCTCAGAATCTGAAAATTAACATAAGCGAATGGCACCACAGCTATTCTTCTGCAAAGTTGTACCGGGGTTTTGTACTCAAGGTGGACGAATCGAACGTTTCGCTGGTAGAAAATAACCCGCTTATTAAGGGCCGCATTGCAGAAAAACTGGCACCTGGCATCTACCTGCTGAACCTTCCGCTGGATGCCCCGGACGCAGATGTGAATCACTTTATAGCAACAAGCGGTCTGGAATTCTTGGGTCAGGTAAAACAGTCTGAACGAGAAGAAAGCGGATTTGCCTTCCCGATTATTCAGAACGGACGCGCAATGAAGCTGGCAGGAATAGGCGCCGAGGCTTCGAGCGACCAGGAAGCTGCTGCTCTGCCTAACTTACAAAAAGGCGAAGAGTTTATTGCTCAGCTTTGCGAAAGTCTTAAATCAAAAGACCTGGATAAAATTCAGAAAGAAAGCCTTGAGCATCGTATAAAAAACAGGCTGATTGTCACAGAAGCCCAGCTCACCGCCGCTGCCGTTCGAGCCGAAATTCTTGAAGCAGACGGCATAGACTTTTCCGGTAAGGTTCACCTGCTGGAAACGGCGGTAAAAGAAGGCGATTTAACAGAACTTCAACTGCCGAATGCAGACGGAAGTGCCGGCTCCTTCCAGATTCTTGGAATCCCGCTGAGTATTTCTAAGCAGCCGGGTGAAGCCGTTCTGCGCTTTCAGATTCAGCCGACAAACCAAATTGAAACACTGCTTGTAAGCCGCATTTCTCATGTGCGCCGCTTACGCTACTAGGAAAGTAAAATGGAAGTATATTTTATTCGCCACGGAACAACTGATTGGAACGCAGAACGCCGCTTTCAGGGCGAACGCGACATTGAACTGAACGAAAATGGACGCGAACTTGCCGGAGCCCTTGGACGCCGCCTTGAAAACACAGCTTTTGACAGAATTTACAGTTCACCTTTGATCCGCGCCTACGAAACTGCCGCTCTTATCCGCGGCCACCGCAACATTCAGATTATCCGCGACGAACGCCTTAAAGAGCTGAGTTTTGGCGGCTTGGAAGGCATGCCTTATGTTCAGTGGATAGACACCGACCACCCGCGAAAATACTTTTTTACAGAACCAGGAAAATACCAGCCGCCAGAGGGTGGTGAAACTTTGCAGCATGTCTGCGACCGCACAAAAGACTTTGTTCAGAAAGAACTTGAGCCCCTTGCCCGCGAGGGAAAAACTGAGCGCGTAATGGTAGTTGCCCACGGTGCCCTGCTCGCAGCCCTTATGTGTTACCTGGAAGGTCACGGAGTAGAAAACTTCTGGGGCAGCGGACTCAAAGGCAACTGCGAAGAAACAATTTTTTCTTTTGATGGCACTGTTTGGAAAAAACTGACAGACGATGATGGACCACGAGTGAATCCTTACGAGGGGAACGTAAAATGATAATTAAGAAGACTGATGAAAACTCGGCAGAAAAGGCCGCAGAAATATTAAAGAAGGGCGGAATTGTAATTCTGCCCACAGACACTGTTTACGGTTTTAGTGGCATTGTTGATGAAAGAGCTACAGATGCAAAAATCCGTGCCATAAAAGGCCGCGAAGAAAACAAGCCCCTTATCCAGCTGATTGCAAAGCCGGAAGATATCTTTTTGCATACCGACGACCAGATTCCACAGAAACTTCTGGAAAAGTGGCCTGGGGCCCTCACCATTATTGTTCACAATAAGAATACTGCGACAACCACAGCCTACCGCTGCCCTGGAGACGCCTGGCTCCGCCGTGTAATTGAAGAATGCGGTGCACCAATCTATAGCACCAGTGTAAACCGCAGCGGTTCCCCAGTTCTGGACACAGTTCAGGCTATCCGCAATGAATTTGAAGCAGAAACAAACCTTATTGTAGACGACGGAGACAAAAAAAACGCCCTGCCGTCTACTCTGGTAATGCTGGAAAATGGCAGTATCAAAGTTTTGCGCCAGGGCGATGTAAAAATAGACTAAAAAGTCTGATTAAACTACTTCAAAAGCTCAAGGTTTTTAGAAATCAGTTCACAGCGCTGTTTTACGCAATCTGGAGAACGATGAGGATCACTTGGAGTATTAAAAGTATAGTCCAATAAACGCTCAATAGTAGTTGTTGCAACGTGCATACGAGTATCACTGCTTGCGTAGTAAATAAATACGCGGCCATCAGGCATGGCGATTGCCCCGTTGGTAAATACTACATTGCTTACATCTCCAGTACGTTCAGCTCCAAGCGGAACAAGGAAAACTCCAGAAGGCTCGGCAATCACACGGCTAGGATCATCCAATGCAGTAGCGTAAACATAAAGAACATAGCGTAAGCCATCAGCAGTGTTTCGAACTCCGTGAGAAATATGAATCCAGCCACGGTCAGTTTTTATAGGAGTTGCGCCCGCACCATTTTTAGCTTCTGTAATTGTATGATAAACACGCTTACTGATAATTTTTTCTTCATCAATTACAGCGTGAGTAATATCATCACACAAACCAAATCCAACTCCACCACCACTACCAGTATTAATAAAATCGTCCATTGGGCGAGTGTAAAAAGCATATTTGCCGTTTACAAATTCAGGATGAAGGCAGACATTTCTCTGCTGAGGGCTGTTTTTTGTCACAAGATTAGGCAGGCGCTCCCACTTTTCCAAATCTTTAGTTCTGACAATTCCAGCAGCCGCAACAGCCGCACCTAAATCTGGATTATTTTTATCTTTGCTTTCAGAACAGAATACGCCGTAAATCCAGCCGTCTTCATGCTGAGTAAGACGCATATCGTAAACGTTTGTTTCTTCAGGACAGGTATCTGGCAGCTGAATTGGATAATCACGGAAACGGAAATTATCTACACCGTTAGGGCTTTCTGCAACCGCAAAAAATGACTTACGGTCATTGCCTTCTACACGGCATACAAGGCAGAATTTGCCATTTAAGTAGATGGCGCCGCTGTTCATAACAGCGTTAATTCCAAGTCTTTCCATAAAGAAAGGATTTGTTTCTTTGCAAATATCATATTTCCAAGTAAGAGGAACAGAATCTCTTGTCAAAACAGGATTTTCATAGCGTTCATACACACCATTATAAAAATCGCCAGACACTTTATTAGGACGACTCAAAAATTCATCCTGTGCTTTTTTCATCTCAAAATATTTTTCGTGAATCATAAAAAACCTCACTAAAGAAACTTTCATAAAAGTATATCAATTTTTAAGTAAATTTCAAGCGGTTTTTAAGTAAATTTAACAAAATTTGATACCCCAAGCACCCACCCCAATGTTATACTAAAAGCATTTAGCAAACTGCATGTTATTTTCTGCGAACTTCAAACTGCTCTTCCAGATTCTGCGGTCTGGAACCAGCAAGTTTTTTATACTTACGATAGAGTTCACTTTGAGCTTCAAAAGGCTGGTCTTTTTTATCTGCTTCCACCTGTTCCCAGCTTCCGTTAGAACAAAGTCGCATTGCATTTACATTGTCGCGGAAATATGTATCCAGAATAGATTTTACATCTTCAAAAGCATCTTTATCCAAAATAGGGAACATAAGTTCAATTCTTCGGTCAAGGTTGCGGCTCATCCAGTCTGCACTTGAGCAGTAGAGCTCCGGAGTCCCCCCATTCTGGAAGTAGAAAATACGCGAATGCTCCAAATACCTGTCCACAATCGAAACCACCTGAATGTTCTCGCTCAAGCCCGGCACGCCCGGAACCAGCATACAGATCCCGCGAATATTCAACATCACCCTTACGCCAGCCTGACTAGCCTTATACAAAGCCGCAATTACTTCTTCATGAGTAAGGCTGTTCATTTTAGCAATAATCAAACCAGGCTGCTCCGGAGTACTACGCTCAATTTCCCTCTGAATCATAGACAAAAGCCTAGATTTTAAGGTTACCGGAGCCATCCCCAGACAGTCCATTTTCTGCAAAGTAGAATAACCCGTTACCAGATTAAAGAACATGGTAGCATCGTTGGCAATCTGAGTGTTGGCCGTGAACAAAGAAATATCCGAATAAAGCTTTGCGGTCTTAGTGTTATAGTTTCCGGTAGCCAGATGAACATAACGGCGGATTGTATCACTCTCGCGGCGAATAATCATAAGAATTTTTGCGTGAACCTTAAGGTTTACAAGGCCGTAAATTACAGTTACCCCTGCCCTCTCCAGTTCTTTAGCCCGCGCAATATTGCGTTCCTCATCAAAACGAGCCTTAAGCTCTACCAGAACAACCACCTGCTTACCGTTGTGTGCGGCCCTCTCCAAAGCGTCAATAATAGGAGAATCGCGGCCTGTACGGTAAAGGGTCATTTTAATTGCAAGCACGTCTTTATCATCAGCAGCATCGTTCAAAAATTTTACAACCGGGTCATAACTTTCGTAAGGAACATGCAGAATCTTGTCTTTTAGTTTTAAGCTATCCCAATAAGGCTCTTCCTCTGGTAAATCAGCCGGGTAAAAATGCTCCCAGCGTTCAAAAGAAAGCGAAGCACCAATATCGCTGTCCCGCAGTTCCATCAAATCTCCAGGATTAATAATGCGCTCTACCTGGTAAACGTCCTCAACCCCAAGTTCAAGCTTTTCCATCAGGAATTTTTTGATTGTCTCGCTGGTAGAATTACAGGTCATCTGCACAGGAAAAGAAGACTTTCTCTGAATCAAAACATCTTCCATGGCAGTAATAAAGTTTCCAGAATCTTCATCAACTGCAAAGTCGGCATCGCGGGTAACCTTAAACAAAAGCGATTCTTCCACTTCAAAACCAGGGAAGAGGTTTCGTCCAAAAACAGTAATAATATCCTGCAAAAGTGCAAAAGGCTTTACGCCAGAAGCAGTCCCCCTCTCAGAAGGCAGCCAGAATACATTTGAAACTCCCAGAGGAATCTCTACAAAGGCAATGCGTGGTAAATCATCAGACCCCCGCAATTCTTCTGAACTGTAACGAATTCCAGAAATTGGCTTAAGCAAAAAGGCAACATAGCTGGAAAGGTTTTTAATATTCGGAAAAGTTTCTGTATCTGTACGAAGAGGAGTCAGCAAAGGGTAAATATCAGAATCAAAAAGAGCATGCAGATATTCAGACTGCTGCTGACTATAAGCTTCTGGCGCTACATACACCAGACCCCGCTCAGAAAGAGCAGGAAGAATATCAGACATAAGACATTCCTGCTGAGTCCTTATAATCTGATGAGCCCGCGCAGAAATAGAAGTAAGCACCATCTGTGGGTTAAGGCCAGAAATATCTGTGGTATCTGGACTATCAAAAAACTGACGTTTCAGCGAAGCAACACGAACCTGGAAAAATTCGTCAAAGTTAGAAGTAACAATAGAAAGAAACTGAAGGCGTTCCAAAAGAGGCAGTTCTTTTTTTAATCCCTGATGAAGAACACGCGCATTAAATTCCAACCAGGAAAGTTCTCTGTTAAAAAATCTATTTTCCATACTCAGTCCTTATATTTTTTTTAGGGCCGATGGCTCCATCAGCTTCCCAAAAATGCTTGCTTTCTACAACAACATTACCTTATAACCAAAAACCGACTCAAACATACCAGACTTTTCAGACAAGGCAATGCGTTCAAGAATTGTGTTTTTAGTATTCTTTGTTTGTATAACCAGACTGTTCTGCTCCAGTCTTATAGAAATATCGCTGAACTTCTGAATATGACCGCGGTCCAGGGCATCTGCAATGCGAAGAATTGCCGTAAGTTTTAAGATTGTCATGCGGTCCTGACGCGGCAGCATAAGGAAGCTGTCTTCATCCTGAGGAACAGAAGAACCTTTATGATACTTTGCAATTTCAGACACAATGGTTATATCCTTTCTGGACAATCCGAATATTTCTGAATTTTTTATGATATAAGAGCTGTGCAGATTGTGGTTGTCGTAACGAATAAAAGAACCAATATCATGAAGAATTGCCGCAGTTTCCAAAAGGGTTCTTGCGTGATCGTCCAGTCCAAGTTCATTTTTAAGCACATCGTAAAGTTTAGCGCAAATCATCATTACACATTCAGAATGTTTTTCATCACCATGATACTTACGCAAAAGGTTTCTTGCCGATGCAGTAATCTGAGTAACGAACTCCTGACGCAGTTCCTCGTTTTCTCCGGAATACTTATTCAAAAGAAGTCCGTTTCGAATATTTGTTTCCGGAACCAGCATTTTTTCTGCCTTTGTAAAAAGCAAAAAGCGCAGATAAATTAAAAGGCTTACCTGCAGGGTTTCGGCTTCGTTGTAAGGAATCTTAAAACGGGCAACACATTCATCCAAAGAATAATTCTGAATTTCACGAACAAAGGCTTCAAAATCAACCTTGTCAATTTCCCAAAGGAAGGTAGAAACAGGTTTTCCCACATGAAGGGCCGCAAGCGTTACATCAGAACCAACTGCAATAAACTGCTTTACATCTTCCAGGTTCAGTTCGTTTTCCAACGAACCCTTTGTATTGTGAATAGACTCTTTTACATAACGCTGAATGTCGTCATAAGAACTGGTTCGCTTTTTAATCTGCTGTTCAATTCGCACAGTTCCAAGGCGCAGACTGTGAACGCCCGCCATTTTTCCGTCGGACATCATCATAATTTCTGTTGTACTACCACCGACAACCAGAATTACGGTATCTTCCAAAAGATGAACAGCCTGATCTTTAATACAGTCGTTTACGGCAAGGTAAACCAGTTTATTTTCTTCAATACCATCAATGATATGAACACGAAGCCCTGTCTGTACAAGAATACGGTCAATAATCGGGTCGCTGTTTTTTGCATCACGGAAGGCGCTGAGTGCAACGCAGTTAGTTTGCGATGGTACAATCCCCCATGAAGCAAGCTGCTCTACATAGCGTTTAAGAATCTGAATTAACTGATTTTGAGTTTCCTGACTAACAACACCGTTTGTAAAAACATCCTTTCCCAAAGGAAGAGGCATTGTAGAACGGTCGATGATGTTCTGGGTTCCGTTTGGCGCGAATTCGGCAACAAGGAGCCGAACCCCCGTAGAACCTATTTCTATTACTGATTCTGGGGTTGCCATCGCGTCTCCTGAAACTAGAGTTTATCAATAAGCATAGAACACTTTCCACTTGGAATAGGAAGTGTCTTCTTTTTCTGATCAAGAATGTTGATTGTAAAGTAATACAGTTTTTCGCTTTCCATCTGAATTTCCCAACCGCGTGAACTCTTGTTAGAAAGAATTGTGATGAGGTTGCGTTTAAGAGAAAGCTTTTCAATTCCCATAATTTCAAGGTTTGGAATAATCCAGTCTACAGTTTTACGAGGCAAACTGATTGCAAGACCAATTACGTTTTCAATCATCAAAGCAATTGTAGAAAGACCTGCAGTAATTATATAGCGTGAGCGTGCGTAATCTTTTTTATTGCGTTTAGCCTTACCTTCTTTGTTTGGCATGTAAGCTTCGAACAAATCACCAGGTTCTTTGTTTTCATTAGGCATAAGACCTTCAAGAACAAAGTACAAATGGCGGATTGCACATTCGCGGGCAAATTCATACTGGCCGTATTTTTCCAGTCCCTTAATAACCATAAAGTTATAAGCTGGCATAACACTACCGCAAAAACCGTTTCCTTCTTCACTAAAGTTAGGATCATCTGCAGAAAGAGTTGGGAACGGATGTTCAGTTCCAAATGTATCAGGATTGTTCAGATGTTCTACAAGTAAGTCGGCCTTATCAGCATTTGGAATTTCTGCAAGCATAGTCCAGTAAGAAGCAATTGTCTTTACCTTAGTCTGCTTTTCTTCCTTATCAAGATCATAGTAGAAACCAGAATTATTGTCCCACATAAGAGAATTGATTTTTGTCTTGAGTGAGAAATACATTTTGCGGTACTGGAAGCTGATATCCTTATCATTAAGAATATCTCCAAGAGCCGACATGTAAGATGCATTGATTGCCATACAGGCATTAAAGTCTACAGGATAACAAACCTTTTCACGTGGAGAGTTTGTCATTGAAGAAGAGCTTACTGGAACTGAATAAAGTCCGTTTGGCTTTTTAAATGTATCGTCGAGCCAGGCCATATATTTCTGAAGGGCTGGCATTACGTCCTTAATGCGTTTTTTATTAGCTGATTTATGGAAGAGATTGTATTCTGCAAAAGCAAAAAGAGGCAGACCTACACCTTCCTTATTGTCCTTGTCGAGTACCGGCTGATTTGTCTTAACATCATACTTCCAGCGGATTGCTCCAGACTTTTCCTGACGTGCATAAAAATAATCTATATTCTTGCAGGCATCAAAATTCCTGTTTGAATATACAAGGAAGAAAGTTGAGAAGATAGACTCGAACTGATTAATAATCAGTTTGTCTTTTTCCGGATAAATAAATAAGCC
>JAEEGH010012209.1_pt1 | contig 19343 bp, 23 predicted proteins | sample 9134181 | NCBI WGS metagenome assembly JAEEGH01 (sample SAMN16246544, study PRJNA631951) | gut metagenome | biome: gut microbiome; feature: rumen; material: DP-attached | host: Bos | place: Iran: Karaj | collected 2018-10 | reverse complement strand
CCCGGAATATTATGCGGGTGGCGCTGCAGAACGGAGTTCCGGAGAAAGAAGTCCGAAAGGACATGTTGGAAGCCATGAATGCTGCGAGGAACAACGATGATCCTGCAGTAAAAGCGCGTTGGGAAACCTTTCGGTATAGAGGGCCTGAGCCGACGCTGGAAGAATTTCTTGTCTGGTGTTCTCATCTGGCAAGGGAAATGAAAACTGAATAGAACATAACGACTTTAAATCGCGCAAGCGGAGCAGCCCGGGAACCCGGACTGAGAAACTACCAAGCACCGTACGAAGCCGAATCCTAAATGATGGGACAACTATATCCCTTCATGGATTCGATTCGACGGTGCTTTTTCTTTTGCTCTGTTTGCGCATTTTGCACCTATCTCTTCCCTTCGTACAGCGTTTGGAGTCACCTGCTCCAGCGCGTAGGAAGGAAAGAAAATGTATTTCAACCAGGTGGAATTTGGGAAACGACTTCAGGAATGCAGGAAGTCCAGAGGCATCACACAGGAGGCGCTTGCAGAGCTGCTGGGGTTTGCCTCTAAGCAACACGTAAGCCGGATGGAGCGTGGCGTGGAGTCATGCTCTCTGGATGTGCTTGTTGAGCTCTCGGGACTTCTCCATGTCAGCACTGACTATCTTTTGATGGGAACGAATCCGGACAAGGAGATAACAAAGGCTCAGCTTATATCTGTGATATCCCATCTGACAGATATTGCCGATCAACTGTAAAAGTAGCCGTACAAGAGCTACCAAAGTAGCCGTGCTGCGGCCACGGCAAAAGGCGTTTTCTTCTCTAAAATATGACTCGTAACAACCGAGTTGTTACACAAAGAGAAAAAGAAAGCACCTTGAAAACTGAATACACATTCATCAGGTACGAACCTGTGAAGAGGAGCTACATCAGCAGCCAACGCGAAGACAGCCGATAGGCAAGAGCGGCAACTGGCCTGTAAGAGCCGGACAGCTCCCGGCACATAAGCGAAGATCCTTCACAGCATAATGAGACTTCCGTCGAGAGACGGCTCGGTGAGAACCACGGAGGGGTAAAACGGCCCATGGACCCGGTAAGCTGCCGGACGCCTGATAGATTTCCCAGACAGGCAGGAGCCTGCGCTTCCGGGGGTGTCGAGGACAAATACGGAAAGATCATAAACGAAATAATCGTCCGAAAGGACGTTTTGAGTGGGACAGGCGTGCGTCTGTCCCGTACATACAGACAAGGAGGAACATGAAATGCCTGAAACGATTATCAGACCATATGAAGAAAAGATGGTCAACAGCGCTCTTCTGGAGATTCCTCGCAATACATACCAGAGGGGCCTGAATCCTGAGAGAGTCAAACGGATCTCACATTCCTTTGACGAGAGAATTGCTAATGAACCGAAGGTCAGCCTGCGGGACGGCCACTACTTCGTATTCGACGGCCAGCACATCGTGGCTGCCAGAGTGGATCACAACAGTGGCGCGGAGCTCCCAATCCGATGCAAGGTATATCCGGATCTCACAGAGCAGGATGAGGCGAAGCTTTTTGCGAACCAGACCGGCTTCGGTGTACCGCCCAGCATCGGTATGAAGCTGAGAGCCCTGGTGTTTGCCGGAGATCCGGAAGCTGTGAGTTTTCTGAAGGCCAACGAAGAGATCGGGCTGAAGGTCGATTACGGCCAGCATAAAGGCAGAAATCGTATCGCCTGCATCGCGGCATCCTTGACAGAGTTCCGAAAGCTCGGACTCGAAAAGTATCAGATGGCCATGAAGATGATCCTGGACGGTTGGGATGGTGATCCGGATTCTCTGAGAGCTGAGACCGTAACCGGCGTCTGCAGGTTCGTGGATCTCTATCGCGGAGAGTTCGATCCGAAACGCGCTGTAAAGCGCTTCCGTACCGTAGATCCCCTGAAGATCTATCGCGAGGGGAAAGCGATGGGCGACAACCTGCCCGGCTATAAGAAGTATCTGTACCAGGTGCTGCTGATCTACAACGGGGCCAGTAAAAAGGCTGCGCTGCCGATGAAGTTTTGAGGAGGGCTTTCCGGATGAGAGATGAGAAGAAAACGTACCGTCAGCCCGGAACAGTGAACAATTGGATCTACAAGCGCGGGGACATTTATCTGGCGAATCTGAACCCTTTCAAAGGGGTAGAACAAGGGGGCACACGGCCCGTATTGGTCGTCTCGAACGACATCGGGAACTTCTTCAGCGAGTTGTTGCTTATCGCCCCAATCACTTCCCAGATAAAGAAAATAGATCAGCCGACGCATGTGCTTCTTAAGAATGTGCGCGGCTTGAGCACGGATTCGATTGTCTGTCTGGAGCAGATCAAGGGAATCGACAAGCTGAGGATTATGAAATACCTCGGCAGGATCAGCAAGGAGCAGATGACGGCGGTCGATGAAGCGGCCATGGAAAGTCTGGGAATAGAACTTCCGGAATGCGTCGAGGCTCCATGATATGGAAAACGGTCCGGCTATAATAGCCGGATCGTACGTAAATCGGAGGTGAAAACAATATGGAAAAACTTCTTACGAGGAAGGAGGCGGCAAAGCTCCTGGGCATCAGTATTGCAACGCTGGACGCTGCCAGAGCAAATGGACTGGTCTCCTTTGTCCAGTACTGCGAGAATGGCAGTGTATATTTCACAGAGATGAGTCTTCAGGAATATGTAGCACGATCGACTCATAGAGCAAAACCGAGGGAAGTCAATACCGGAACAACCTTCAGGAATCCGAGAAGCACTGTCAGAAGGTGACATCCTTGAGAGGATGCTGATCATTTTGAGATAATAACGGCGCTATCGGATAAGTAAGGAGGTTACGAAAGATGCCGAGAAAGAGAATCCCAAATTTCACTTTTAACTCCGTAACGATCAACGGGCATCAGTATTATAAGGCGTATGTCATGAATGCCGATCACAAGCTGATCATCGTGTACGGAAAGACCATAGAGGAGCTTTGCCAGAAATACGATGAGGCAGAGCACCGCACTGAAAATGATCTCTTCAGCAAAAGGTCTCCTACGGTGAAGGAATACTGTGAAAAATGGCTGCTGATGCAGTCTGCAAACGTCCGGGCTACGACGCTGATCGATTACACATCCAAGGTGAACCGGCACATTATTGCACCGCTTGGCCATATGAAGATGGCTGAGGTCACTGCGGATGATATTAAAATGGCCCTGGTCCCGGTCTCGAAGAAATCAGCTTCGGTCTATAAATCGGTCAATATCATCCTGAAATGCATCTTCAACTCCGCCGAGGACAGCAGAATCATCACATATAATCCTACGAGATTTCTTTCTTCCAAAAACGGCGGCGTACCGCAAAAGGACAAAGAGGCCTTGACGGATGCACAGGTTGAGCTCTTACTTGATACGATCCGGGATCTGCCGCCCTATATTTTCGTAATGCTGGGGCTGTACGCTGGTCTTCGCCGGGAAGAAATCCTGGCTCTGAAATGGGACTGTGTGGATCTGAGGCAAGATGCACCTTATGTAATGGTCAGACGCGCCTGGCATACAGAGAGCAATCGGCCAATTATCCTGACTGATTTGAAGACAAAGGCTGCGCGAAGAGATATTGCTATTCCAAATTGCCTGGCCGAGTGTCTCCGGGAGGCAAAAGAAAAATCGACATCAGATTTCGTGATTGCCAACAGCGATGGAGAGCCGCTCTCGTACTCTCAATTTAAGAATTTATGGCGATTCATTGTTGTCAGAACAGCTAAGCCGAGACCGGCAAAAAAGAAGGTCGGCGGTAAGTATGTGAAGTACACTTTGTACCCGCAGCTGGGTGAAATGGCAAAAAACAATGGAAAGGTCCAATATGTATTGGATTTTGAAGTTACACCTCATCAACTTCGGCATACCTATATCACTAACCTGATCGCTGCCGGAGTTGATCCTAAAACAGTGCAATATCTCGCCGGTCACGAGAACAGCAAGATAACCATGGACATCTATGCCAAAGTGAAATACAACAGGCCTGAAGAAGTCGCAAAGGCACTCGATGGAGCTTTTGCTCTATGGAAAAGAACAGACCGTACAATAAAGCAACAGCATTGAAATATCAGGGTGGGGATCGTCAGGTCCTCGCCCTTTTTCTATACATAAGGGTGACATCCTTGATGGAGCCCGACCTTTCTGAGACGATAGCATCGCCATACTGAACTAAAGGAGGAAACTGCCATGGCAAAAAAAGATGAACAGCCCAGGATTCCAAACTGGTCCATCCATGTAAAAAAAGGGATCCCATATTACAGAATCCAGACTTATGATGCCGACGGAAGGAGATTCGATATCTACGGCAGATCAGAGCAGGAAGTAAAACAAAAATATCTTCAGGCACAACAGGAAATAGAAGACGCCAAGTTTCGGAAGCTCAATCCTACTGTCAGAGAATACAGCGAGAAGTGGCTGGAAATGCATTCAGCACTGATTCGGCCCAGTACCCTGAAGGGTTATACCCTTGCAGTTCATAAATACATAATCAACCCTCTCGGTGATATGTATATGTCGGACGTGACTGCAGACGATATCAAGCTGGCCATGGTGCCGGTTGCCAAAAGGTCAAGCTCCACATATAACCTTGTCAATATGCTTTTTAAGAGCATCTTTTACTCTGCTGAGTACAGCAATCTGATCCGGGACAACCCGACAGCAAAGATCAACGCGAAAGGCGGCATTCCGAAGAAAGACAAAGAAGCTCTAACGGATGCCCAGGCAAAGATTCTTCTCGATACAATCCGGGATCTGCCGCCGTATGTCTTTGTTATGATCGGACTGTACTCCGGACTGCGGCGCGAGGAAATACTGGGTCTGCAGTGGGACTGCGTGTTTTTGGATGTAGAGACCCCCTACCTTGCAGTACGCAGAGCCTGGCATTCTGATCACAACCGCCCGGTCATTACCAGCGATTTGAAGACGCCTGCAGCCAAACGGGATGTTCCCATTCCTCAGTCTCTGGTGGACTGCCTGCGGGAAGCAAAGGAGAAGTCAAATTCAAAGTATGTTATAGCTGACAAAAACGGAGAGCCATTATCATACTCGCAGTTCAATCGTATTTGGAACTATATCAGAGTTCGTGGCACGCATGAGCGTACTCTCTATAAATACGTGAACGGTCAAGCTATCCAGAAGAAGTTCAAGCCGGAACCCGGACAGAAGTGCGTGAATCGGGAGAATATCGTTTACTGCCTGGATTTTAAGGTCACACCGCACCAGCTGCGGCACACCTACATCACTAACCTGATCCATGCCGGAGTAGACCCTAAGACAGTGCAGTATCTTGCCGGTCATGAGAACAGCCAGGTTACTATGGACATTTACGCGAAGGCTAAGTATAATAGGCCCGAAGAGCTTTCCGAGGTCGTAAACAGTGCGTTGAAGCTGCAGGCTGATTCCGATGAAAGCTGAGAATCGTCCAAAATGACGAGTAAAAAGAGGATTCTATCAGTAGTTAATGAGTGAGGGAACTGAGAATGCCGAAGCTCAAAAACCAAGTAAATACAAGGGTTTCGGGCAAAAAGTCCGGCGAGTACGGCCTCAAAGCCGCACGTCGCGCTCCGCAGTTCTCGAAGCGTTAATCGAGACCAATCAACACGCGAAAAAGCCCGGAAATACGCCATTTCCGGGCTCTTTCTTTACCCAAAACTTTTTGATTTGTTTTCGCGAATTTTGACGAATTCTGACCGAAGAAAAGTAGTTAATACTGAGGGAACCGCCCTTTTTTGGGCCTCAGTAGTTAAATTTTGAGGGAAATTTATTGAAATGAGAGAACGTAAGAAATGCGTTTGACCTCATTTTTCAGCCCTCGGGACCTTACGTGAACGACAGGTTTTGATGACTACAACTTCGGATTTTCGAGATTCCGGATCGTCTGTCAGAATTTGACCGAATCTGATCATTCCAATCCTGTTTTATACTCATAAGGACGCTCAGCAGATAGTTCTTCCTGCCGGGTGTCTTTGTCTTCCCAGAAGAAAAGCCTCCATACATAGCCCGGTTGCTGTACGAAACGGTAACCGGGCTTTTTCATTTCTGCAGACTCTGCAGAACCATCAGGAAAAAGGAGGATTATTCGATGGAAAAAGAAACGATCATGATCGACGGCGTGCGTTACTACGCTGACCGTCCAAAAAGCTGCAGAGGTTGTTTCTTCTGGAAGAACCGGAAAGCCGGATGCTCTCTCAAGAAGGAGAACTGCTATTACCTGGCCGAGTCTCCGAAAAAGAACTCACCTTGCAGAGGCTGCTGCTATGCTCCCTGTGTCAGCTTCTGCATGAAGAAGTGCATGAACGAGGTCTTTAAGACGAAAATGGAGGTACCGGTCAATGCGTGAGAATGGAGGCTTGAATTTCTACAGGAACCTCATGAAGCACGAGGTCACAGTGGACCGGAACAAGACGGCTCCGAAATGCAGGCTGTGCTGCTATTATCATCCGGACTTCAAGTACAGGAAATGTCTGTTCGCGACGTGTCCCTACGGTAAGCCGGAGAAGGAGTACTTCAGGCAGAAGCCTCTCCCGAAAGACAAGTTTCCATGCCGGGAGGTGGTGATATGAATGCTTCCTGATTATCTCCACAGTGTAGAGGCAGATCATTTCGCTTTTATTAGGGTTCCCAAAATCCTGCTTCAGAATGAGACTTTTCAGGGAATCTCTGCCGAGGCAAAGCTGTTGTATAGCCTTCTGTTTGACCGCACAGAGCTCTCGAATAAGAATGGCTGGAAAGATGACCAGGATCGCGTTTATATCATCTTTACGGTCGCAGAGATACAGGAGAACCTAAACTGCGGCAACAAAAAGGCCATTCAACTTCTGGATGAACTGGAAAACAAAGCAGGCCTGATCGAACGAAAACGCCAGGGCCTCGGGAAGCCCAACCTGATCTACGTAAAAAGCTTCTACCGGGCTGTGGATAACTCTGGGGAAAGACATTTCTTGAAGTGTCAAAACGACACTTCTGGAAGTGTGAAATCGACATCTCAGGAAGTGTCAGAATCACACTCAACTAAGACTGATAATAAAAAGACTTATTTGAATGATACTGATCTTTCTTTCCTTCCGGGAAGCGAACCGAAGCGAATCGACGATTACAAGCGTTACGAAGAGTATTTCATGGATGAATTGGAGATTCCCATCTTGATGCAGGACAAGTCGAGGGACAGAGAAACCTTGGAGGCTATTCTGGACCTTCTGGCGGAAACCTGCTCGTCCAAGAGAAAGACCATCCGCATTGCCGGAGACGATAAACCCATTGAGGTGGTAAAGAGCAGGCTGATGAAGCTGAACTCCATGCACATCCAATATGTTCTGGACTGTCTGAAAGAGAATACGACCTATGTACGGGATATGAAGCAGTATCTGCTGACAACGCTTTTCAATGCTCCGGTCACAATCGATTCCTACTATCAATCCAGGGTCAATCATGACTTCTACGGTGTCCATGCGTGAGGAGGTGAACAGTATTGGACAAAGATAAACAGATGGACCGGGTTCAGAAGATCCCGATCCAAGACCTGATACCCTTTAAGGATCACCCTTTCAGAGTAGTTGAGGATGAATCCATGCTCAGGACTACAGAAAGCATTTCGATGTTCGGTGTCCTGACTCCCCTCATCGCACGGCCTGCCAGAGACGGAAAATATGAGATCATCTCCGGACATCGGAGAGCTCACGCTGCAGAAGCAGTCGGTTTGACGGAGGTGCCGGTCATTGTCCGGGATATGGATGATGACGTGGCCAGGATCCTCGTCGTGGACAGCAACCTGCAAAGAGAAAACATCCTTCCTTCGGAAAGGGCGTTTGCCTACAAGATGAAGGCGGATGCCATGAAGCATCAGGGCGAACGGACAGATCTGCAGCAAGACGGAACTTCGGGACAAGTTGTCCCAAAGTATAAGAGGACTACAGAAGCGATTGGCGCTGAGACAGGCGACAGTTATAAGACCATCCAACGATTTATTCGCCTAACCAACCTGATCCCTGAACTTCTGGAAATGCTCGATCAGAAAAAGATCTCCTTTAATCCTGCTGTGGAGCTTTCTTACCTGAAGCCGGAGGAACAGAGAAATCTGATCGAAGCTATGGATTTCACGCAGGCTGCCCCCTCCCTTTCCCAGGCGATGAGGCTGAAAAAGCTCAGCCAGGAAGGCGGATGCAGGCTGGATGATATGTGCGATATCCTCGGTGAAATCAAGAAGGGTGATCTGGAACGGGTTGCCTTCAAGAGCGAACAGCTTCGGAAGTACTTCCCCAAGTCCTACACGCCCAGACAGATGAGTGATGTGATCCTGAAACTGCTGGACCAGTGGCAGAAGAAACGCCAGTGGGACAAGGCACGATGACAACTGAATATGTACCCCAAGGCAGCGTCTTTGATGAAAGTCAGAGGCGCTTTTTATTTATCAAAAAAACATTAAAAGGAGAAACGAACAAATGATGAACGAAGATTCCAAGAAAAGACTGAAGGCTATGGCGAAAGCCATTGAGAGGCTCATGAAGGAGCAGGACGAGCAGAAAGCCCGTGAGACAGCCGAGGCTGAGGACGATGATATGGATCTGGCCGCCGATATGCTTATGGAGGCGGCAAATCTTATCGAAGATGCTGCCGATCTGCTTGTACAGGTCTCTTTTCTGTTGAGAGGCAAAGACATCGATGCTGATTCCTGCTTCCCGTGCTGTGTTGTGGAGGTGTACTGCGATGATGAACTTTGATGAATTCCTGGAAGCTACCAGAGCCCGTGTTCAGGAGGAGCTTCCTGATACGCAGGTGAAGATCCAGCAGGTAAATAAGCTGCAGGGCGAATCCTACATTGGGATCTCCGTCCAGCCGGAAGGCGCTGCGGCAGCTGCCACGTTTAACATCGGCCCGGCCTTTGAGCGTTACCAGGCGGATCCGTCCCAGGAGAGTGCCATTCTCGATAAGATCGCCGCTGATGCAAAACAGGTGTCTAGCGCCATCCCGGTGTTTGAGGTCAACAGCATCACGGACTACGAAAGCGCGAAGACCCATCTCGTGATGCAGGTTGTCCCGGTGGAACCTAATGCAGAAATGCTGGAGAACATCCCGCATAAGACTGTGGAAGATATCGCAGTCGTGTATCGCGTGGAGCTTCCCCATCCTGAAGACAGCTCCGCAACAACTCTGGTGACGAACCAGCTGCTGGATCAATACGGCGTCAATCCGGAACAGCTTCACGCAGATGCGGTTGCAGCGCAGCTGGCCAATCATCCTCCGGTTCTCAAGAACATGTCCGAGATGATGGCAGAGATGTCCGGCGGCATGTTTGACATGCCGGAATCGCCCATGTGGGTGGCGACAGTCGAAGGCGGCATGAACGGCGCTTCCGTGACCCAACTCCCGGATTTCCTTCAAGAAGCTTCAGACAGGCTCGGCGGTGACTTCTTTGTCCTCCCTTCTTCCGTGCATGAGGTTCTTTTTATTCGTGATGACGGATCTTTTGAACGGGAACAGCTGGAAAGCATGGTTCAGGGCGTTAATGCCACTGAGGTCAGCGAAGCGGATTTCCTCTCCGACAGTGTCTATCACTATGACAGTGATGATCACGTCTTCGAGAAGGCAGTTACCTTTGAAAGCCGCGTGGCAGAACAGTCTGCCGTCTATGCAGCCGAGGCTCCGGCTCCTGCCGTCGAGACGATGACTGTCCTTCTGGTGGAGCCGAACCAGCATCCCCGTCCCGTTGAGATCGGAACCGGGCTGGAAGATCTTCAGAGCGCTGTCGGCGGCTATATCGAGGTGGTCTATCCCTTCGATGAGCCGGTAGCCCTGGTCATGAATGAAGAGGGCAAGCTCGACGGTCTGCCACTTAACAGGGCCCTCAGGGATGATAACGGCGAGATCTACGACGTGGTAGCCGGTTCCTTCCTGGTGGTCGGCCTTACGGATGAGGATTTCGGTTCCCTTACGCCGGACCAGATGAAGACCTTTGAAGAGAAGTTCCATTCTCCGGAAGTCTTTGTCCGAATGGGCCGTGGGATCATGGCTGTCCCCCTTCCGGACGAAAAGGTCGAGAAACAGCAGGACAAGAAGGTGGATGCTCCGGAGCTGAAGCCGCACAAGAAAGTTAAGGAGGAAACCCTGTGATGAGATGGATCATCCCGATGCTGTGCTTCTTCGGAGGGGCCATGTTCGGCATGCTGACCATGGCCCTGATGGTGGCCAGTAGCCGGGAAAGCAGAAATGAGGAGGTGATGACGGATGCAGGAGGAAGTCGAATGCAGGACTGTGAACCTGGCGGTCAGCACGACGAAGCTGAGCGCACGTACCATAGTATCTGCGGTCCGGGCCTATCTGAACCACAGGAAAAATGTGGCGGTAAAGAAGGAGCATAACGCTGAAAAGACGCCTGAAGGAAAGCAGACTGTGAAGGAGCTTATTGGCCAGGGACAGGGTGTCACCAATATCGATATTGCCAAGACGGATCTCAGGGGCTTTGAAAAGGTGGCCAGGAAATACGGCATCGACTATGCGATCCGGAAGGATTCCTCCGTGGATCCGCCGAAATACCTGGTCTTTTTCAAGGCTAAGGATGCGGATGCGATGACTGCCGCCTTCAATGAGTATTCCCAGAAGGCTCTCAGGAAAGAGGAACGTCCGAGCGTCCTGGATCAGCTCAGGAAGTTCAAGGAGCTGGTGGCTGCCCTCCCCGGCAAGGTCATTAACCGGGAGAGAAAGAGGGAGCTTGACCGATGAATACGAAAAAGCTGAAAAAGATCATCATCAAAGCTCTGCCGTATGTGCTGATGGGCCTCGTCTGTACCAATCTGGGCGAGGCCTGGCGGCTGGCTGAAGGCGCGGATGCCAGTAAGAAGCTGCTCTCATTTTTCAGCACGCTGGGGACAGCCTTCAGCAATCCTCTCCCGAGCTTTCATCCCGTGGATCTCCTGGTCGGTGCCATCTGCGGCGGCGCTCTGTACCTTGCGGTTTATACCCGCCATAAGAACGCAAAGCATTTCAAGCACAACCAGGAATACGGATCCGCCCGGTGGGGCACCCATGCAGATATTGAGCCCTTTATGGATCCCAAGTTTGAGAATAACGTGATCCTGACAGCAACTGAGCGCCTGACCATGAGCAACCGCCCCAAGAATCCGGCCAATGCCAGGAACAAGAACGTCCTGATCGTCGGCGGCTCCGGCTCCGGTAAAACAAGATTCTGGCTGAAGCCCAACCTGCTCCAGATGCACAGTTCCTATGTCGTAACGGATCCGAAAGGAAGTATTTTGGTGGAATGCGGCTATGCGCTTCAGAAGATCGGAAAGTATGAGGTGAAGGTATTTAATACCATCAATTTCAGCAAGAGCATGCATTATAACCCCTTTGCCTATATCCACAGTGAAAAGGATATCCTGAAGCTGGTTACGACGCTGATCGCCAATACCAAGGGCGACGGCAAGTCCGGTGATGAGTTCTGGACCAAGGCGGAAACGCTGTTGTACTGTGCGCTGATCGGGTATATCCATTACGAAGCGCCGGTTGAGGAGCAGAACTTCGCTACGCTGATCGAATTCATCAACGCCATGGAGGTCCGGGAAGACGATGAAGAGTTCCAGAATCCCGTGGATATCATGTTCGAGAACCTGGAAAAAAGGAACCCGAAACACTTCGCAGTCAGGCAGTACAAGAAATATAAGCTGGCTGCTGGCAAGACCGCTAAGTCGATCCTCATTTCGTGTGGGGCGAGGCTGGCGGTCTTTGATATTCAGGAGCTAAGAGAGATTACTGCCTACGATGAACTGGAGCTGGATACCATCGGAGACCGGAAGACGGCGCTGTTCCTGATCATGTCCGATACGGACGCCACCTTCAACTTCCTGATCTCCATGATCTACACCCAGCTCTTTAACCTGCTGTGCGAGAAAGCGGACGATGTGTACGGCGGCAGGCTCCCGGTCCATGTCCGGTGCCTGATCGATGAGGCGGCGAACATCGGCCAGATCCCCAACCTTGAGAAGCTGGTTGCTACAATCCGAAGCCGTGAGATCTCAGCCTGCCTGGTGCTGCAGGCAAGGTCCCAGCTGAAGGCAATCTACAAGGACAATGCCGACACCATCATCGGCAACATGGACTCCCAGATCTTCCTCGGAGGATCTGAGCCTACCACGCTTAAGGAGCTGGCAGAAGCCCTGGGCAAGGAAACGATTGATACCTTCAACACCTCTGATACCCGGGGCAACAGTCCGAGCTACGGCACCAACTACCAGAAGCTCGGTAAGGAGTTGATGAGCCGCGATGAACTGGCTGTCATGAACGGCAGCAAGTGTGTCCTGCAGCTCAGAGGCGTCAGACCGTTCCTTTCGGACAAGTACGACATCACGCAGCACCCGAACTACAAGTACACGTCCGATTTCGATAAGAAATACACCTTTGATATCGAGAAGTATCTGAACCGGCGAATGAAGCTGAAAGCAGACGATGAATACGATGTCATAGAGGCCTGAAGGCAGCCTCCGGGCTGCCGTACATAGCGGTTCGGATACGATGTCCGGATCGCTTGTTGTCTGATCAGAGGATCAAGCACCCACTGCCTGTAGAGGCAAATGAGATGAGGGGCATGGCGATGAACCGGAAGCATCAGACAAAACCCATTCCACCCCTTATGGGGAACTTTTTAAGGAGGCCTGTATGGCATTTTTCAACAGCGCAGTCGGCGTACTGCAGACTCTCGTTGTGGCGCTCGGCGCCGGTCTTGGCATCTGGGGTGCCATCAACCTGCTGGAGGGTTACGGCAACGATAACCCCGGTGCGAAGTCCCAGGGCATGAAGCAGCTGATGGCTGGCGGCGGTGTCGCCCTCATCGGCATCACCCTGGTGCCTCTTCTTTCCGGCCTGTTCGGCTGATCAAGCCGGAAAGGGATGCGGGATCCGTCCCGCATCTTTACATAGTCGGTGACATCCTTGTTATGCAGGGAGAATCGACTACAATGGAACTGACGATAGGAGGAATCTGCGATGTTTCTGATAAAACTGATTGGAAAAATACTTCTGCTTCCGGTGGTACTGCTCCTCGCTATCCTCCGGCTGCTGGTTAAGATAGGAATGGAGGTCTCGTCCTTTGTTCTCGGCGCTCTGATGCTCATCGTATTCGGCTGCATCATCTTCACCATCGTCCAGCACACCTGGAATTCCATGGCGATCCTGATTGTGATGGAGATCTTTCTGGTCCTGATCACTGCCGGAACCGGAGTGATCGAAGGCGTATTACAAATGGCCAGTGAGAGCCTGGGCGTTTTCATGAGATCATAAACTATCGAGAATAACTAATTAAGCATTGACTTAATCAAAGGAATGATTTATAATTAAGTCATCCCTTAATCAAAGAGGTGGCTTATGGACATATCTGTCATGTTGAAAGCCTTGGGGGAACCTACAAGGCTTTCCATTTTTCAACAGCTCCTGATTAGAAAACACTGCGTCCGTTCTCTGTCAAAAAAGCTCGGAATTACTGAATCAGCAATCTCCCAGCACATGAAAGTACTGAAGGAGGCCGGGCTTGTTTATGGGGAGCGGTTTGGGTACCACATCCACTACCTTCCGAAACAGGAAGCATTGGATGGACTATGCGCAGCTTTTTTTGAGATGAAACAGCAGTCGATTGATCTCTGCCGGGATCCCCGGACCTGCCAGTGTGAATTCCGGGAGAGGGGAGAGAAATGAACCTTTTTCTTGATCTCTTCCTTACGTTTGCAAAGATCGGTCTGTTCACATTCGGCGGCGGTTACGCCATGATCGCGCTGATTGAGAACACCTGCGTCGAAAAGAAACAATGGATCACACATGATGAAATGATGAACATTACTGTCGTTGCAGAGTCAACACCCGGACCGATTGCCATCAACTGCGCAACCTACGTTGGGTACAAGCAGAAAGGCATTGTTGGAGCACTGATTGCAACGATCGGAATGATCCTTCCCTCTTTCTGCATCATCTTTGCGATATCGAAGTTTTTGGATCATTTTCTTGAGATCACCTGGATCGCGCATGCTTTCCAGGGCATCAAGATCGCGGTAGGCATTCTGATCCTGGACGCTGCCATAAAGATGCTTCAGACGATGCAGAAAAAACCTTTGCCGAAGGCGTTTATGCTCTGTGCGTTTGCAGCCATGCTGCTGATCAACATCTTCTCTGTCAGGATCTCCTCTATCGTTCTGATGCTTGCCGCAGGGCTGATAAGTCTAATCATCTTCATGGTCAGTAAGCCTGCTGCGAGGGGAGGTGCCGGGAAATGATCCTTTTGGAATTATTCATCGGTTTCCTCAAGGTCGGCTGTTTCGCTTTCGGCGGCGCGTACGGTGCGATACCGCTGATTCGTGATGTCGTTCTTTCCTACGGCTGGCTGGACGATGAAATGCTGACCTATATGATCGCTGTCAGTGAAAGCACACCGGGACCGATCATGGTTAATCTTGCCACCTATGTTGGAAGCTCACAGGCTGGAGTTCTTGGGTCTTTGGTCGCAACGCTTGCTGTTGTGCTTCCGTCCTTCATCATCATTCTTCTGGTGACTGCGCTCCTGAAGGCAGTGCTGAAAAATCCCTATGTTCAGGCAGTCCTCCGCGGGCTGAAGCCGTGCATGATCGGGATCATTCTTGCCACCGGTGTTTATATGATCATCAGAAACGGCATCGTGATTCAGGACAGCGTTTTGATGGTCCGTCCTCTGATCCTGACGCTGGTGCTTGGAGCTTTATACTTCGGTTCACGGAAGATAAAAAAGGGCGGTATATCACCGATTCTGCTGATATGCATTTCCGCAGCTGCCGGAATTGCCGCCTATGGATTATAAAACTGAATACTGACCCTTACATAGCCAGAGGTTGACACGCAATCAGCCCCTGGCTTTTTTCATGCCCTTTTCCTGCGGCATAGGTGCACATGCGCTGCAGGGGAAGGGCTTTTTCATTATCACCCGTATAAAATAAGAACGGATTCCTGCATAGTACAGAAATCCGTTATTATCAGTTAGCCAACCTGTTCAGACAGATGCCCAAAGCGCTTTTGATACAAACCTTTCTTATGAGCACCCATCGTGTCACGGCCGGGGCTTCTCTGTCCCATGTAGTCATCTTATAATATGAAAAAGATATTATAAATAAACTAAACAAGTATTTTCATATTATGAAAAAGTGTGTTATATTACAATCGTCCTGAGGGACAAATAAAAAAAAGAAAGAAGGAACAGAAAATGAAGAAACTGTTTGTACTGCTGTCTGAATATTACGAGATCTATAAAGAGGGCCGCGGCTGAGAAGCAATGGAACAAAACAGAATAATCGATCATAATTAGCAGGGGCTGCATCACCGGAGTTGGCGACGCGGCCCCTGCTGTCTGTTTCGGCGCCTGCCCGGCAAAGCGCCCGGGTTTCCGGGAAGCTCCGCCTGCTCCGCGGGAGTTCAGTCCGTGATGCGGCCGGGCATTGATCGGCGACCTCCTTTTCATGAAAAATGCGCCGTTCATATGAACGACGCAGGGTTGTCAAAAGGTATTTGCGACGCTACCTTTGATCATTTTTCAAAGGCACTCCAGTTTAGCCGGCCATAGCGCCGGGTGTTTTCGAATATCCGAACTGCTAACTCATCCTGGCGGCAGTCTCCCTTCCAACGCCAGTGCCAGTTGTCCTCCAGCCGTGAAGGTTCATTGATCCTGGCCTCGTGCCCCAGTCCCAGCCAATCCTGAAGCGCAATGATGCATGTTGACGCCCGGCTGATCAGCGCGGCGCGGATGAAGACCTCGTGCATCCTGCTGTCCGGCACATCCTCACAGCCAAAATACTGCCTGATGCGGTCCTTTTCGGCCGTAGTCAGGCCAGCGAACCAGCCGTTGACAGGGTCGTTGTCATGGGTGCCGGGATATACGACACAGTGCTCAGGGATGTTGTGAAGCAGATAATCGTTTGCTGCGCCAACGTCGTCGGCATCAAAGCCGAACTGCAGCACTTTCATATTGGGGTAATCCGTATCCCGAACCATCTGTCGGACAGAATCGGTCATATAGCCCAAATCCTCAACAATGACGGGTTTGTGGCCCATGTTCTCCCACATCTGTCTGAACAGCGCCATGCCGGGCCCCTTTTCCCAATGGCCTGACTTCGCCGGTTCCCCGGCGGGGATAGAGAAGTATTCGTCCAATCCTCGAAAGTGATCGATACGCAGCAGGTCGCACTGCTGGAAGTTCATCCACAACCGTGCCATCCACCAGCCGAAGCGATCGTCCCGGTGCTTTTCCCAGCGATAGAGCGGGGTTCCCCATATCTGTCCCTCTGCGGAAAAGGCATCCGGGGGACAACCGGCAACAGCGCTTTGACGGTTCTGATCGTTCAGCTGGAACAGTTCAGAATGCGCCCACACATCCGTGCTGTCAAAAGAGACGTATATTGGAATGTCCCCGATGATGCGTATGTGTTTCCCGTTTGCGTAGGCCTTCAGCGCATACCACTGCTCATAGAACTTGAATTGTGTGTACTTGTGGAATTCGACGTCATAATAGAGCTCACGATGGTAGTATTCCACGGCATTGTTCCAGTGCCTGCTGATGTCCTCCGGCCAATCTGGCCACTCTTTCTGATCGAAAAAGCTCTTCAGAGACATGAAAAGCGCATAGTCATCCAGCCACCAGCCATTCTCGCAGATGAAGCGCTGGTAGTCGGGATTATTGGCGATCCCGCTGCGTTCATAGGCCTTGCGCAGCAGCGGAAAGCGGTTGGCGTACATCTTGTCGTAATCCACATGCTCGGGGTCATGACCAAAGTCCACAGCTTCGATTTCTTCCCAGAGCAGCACGCCTTCCTCCAACAGTCGGTTCAGGTCGATGTAATAGGGATTGCCCGCAAAAGCGGAAAAGGACTGATAGGGGCTGTCTTTGGACTTGTTGTGGTTGGGAGGATTGAGCGGCAGGATTTGCCAATAGGTCTGCCCTGCCTGCGCCAGAAAATCCACAAATGCATAGGCGGTCTCTCCCAGGTCACCAATGCCGTAAGGCCCTGGCAGACTGGACACAGGCATCAATATTCCCGCTTCACGACTCATGTCAATTCCTCCCAAGCTTTATAATCACAGGTTCGCCCGACAGCGGCAACAATCCTTCATCCACGCGAACTATCCCGTCTGCGAGCAGGTTTACATAATCACCATCCGGAAGATCACAGGGAACTACTGAGCCTTTGCCATCAGTACAGAAAAAGCCGATCATCCTCTGCTGACCGTGTTGATGTGACGCGATCACCGTCTTGCCAATGGTGTTTGCCGAGAAACTGCTGTCGGTGAACAGCGCGTCGCCGCGAATGGCACACATCCGTTGGATCAATGCTGTCAGGTCCTGCCCCTCACCCCAGGGAATTGTATCCCGGTCAAAGAGGTTCGGACGGCATACACAGCCATTTTCCTGTCCGTTATAGACCATGGGAATTCCCTTGGCAAAGAAGGCAAATGCCGTCCAATTGCGAAGCGCCCTGCCGTTTGGAATAAGCGCAGCGGCACGAAGTCGATCGTGGTTCTCCAGCGTTCGCATTTTCACGTAGTTTTCAGGATAGATTCCCTCCTGGCCGTCAAGCGCTTCCACAAATGCTTCAAGTGTGCCTTTTCCAATGCAGGCATTCAGGTATTTCCCGTATATGTCGTAGTCATAGGCCATGTCGAAGACCTGGAATATCTCGCTGTCTGATGCCGCGGTAAGTCCCATGGAGCGGATGAAGCGAACGAAACCCGGCTCGATGGATTCCGCCAACCAAAGACATCCGGGACGGATTGCCTCAACCTGTTCGCGCGCTTCCCTCCAGAAATCCAGAGGCACCAGAGGCGCTACGTCGCAACGGAACCCGTCTACTGTTTTTGCCCACATCTTCAGCGTCTCGATCTGATATTCCCAGAGCCCGCGCTGGTTATAATCCAAATCTATGATGTCGGTCCATTCACCCACATGATTGCCGAAACTGCCATCCGGCTTGTGGTAGAACCACTCCGGATGGTTTTCCCTTAGCCACGAGTCTGGTGAAGTGTGGTTGTACACCACGTCGATGATTACCTTCATGCCCAAGGCATGTATGCTGTCCACCAGTGCCTGAAAATCCTCCAGTGTGCCATATTCGGGATTGATAGCCCTGTAATCCCGTATAGCATATGGGCTTCCCATGCTGCCCTTGCGATTTGATTTGCCGATGGGATGAATCGGCATCAGCCAGATGATATCCGCACCCAGGCTCCGAATGCGGGGCAAATCCTCGCGTACCTTCTCAAAGGTCCCCTCAGAGCTGTAATTGCGAACAAAAACGGAATAGATCATCTGATTCCGCAAATGGAGATCTGTATTACGCGCCACGTGCTGCACCTCCATCTTCTCTGAATGACAGGTGACTGGTACTGGCACGACTGGCATTCAGATATGCTTCCTGGTTTTGCTCAATGTCCATGCGAAAACAGTATAGCATACCTGGAGAAAGATGGCAATGAGGAATCAATACATATACACTTTTATAACGCAGGAAGCCGCGATGTACAGATAAGAATGATGGAAAGCGGCATCATAGACTTTACCCTGCTCAGCGTTGTCCCCCTGACAAGGCAGTACGCGCATATCAAGCTGCCAGTTCAGGACACGTGGGGTTTGTTAATGCGGAAAGATGATCCCTTGTCGGAAAAAGGCTTTGTCGAGCCCACGGATATGAAGGACATCCCGCTGGTATCAGGCAGAAGTGAGAATTTTCGCAGCATGATGTCAGGCTGGCTTGGGTTTGACTTCAACCAGCTCATTTTTATCGGTACGTCTTTCCTGATGACAAGTACGGAAAAACTGGTGGCAGAATCAGTCGCGTATGCCATAATCAGGGAAGGAATCATCAACGATGGTATCACATCTCCTGTATGCTTCCGCCCTTTCCATCCGGAGCTCAAATCAAATATGTTCCTGGCCTGGTCCAATGGAGCAAACATGACTGCCCCTCAAGAACTATTCTTGAATGCGATGAAAGAATGGGCTGGAAATGAGAAAGCATAAAACAGAGTTTTCGGATCATTTAGAAGCCGCATTACTTCAGGCACAACTACGTGACCATGCTCTACGAAAGCGGCATCGACCCGCTGATCGCTATGAAGATTGTCGGCCATACGGACTACCAGACCACTGCCAACATCTACACCCACATCAAGGAAGAGATGCTGAAGAAGGCCACTGTTGACCTGGAGGGCGTTTTCAAGAAGAGGGCTGGGAAGGAATGATACCGGACATAGCAGCAGCCCCGCGAAGAGTGATTCGCTGGGCTGCTCCCCGCTTGTTGTGATGGCGCTTATATATGAACGCTGCAGGCAGTACAAAGGTGCAGCTGCCCGCGATATTC
>JAEEGH010012205.1_pt1 | contig 19345 bp, 18 predicted proteins | sample 9134181 | NCBI WGS metagenome assembly JAEEGH01 (sample SAMN16246544, study PRJNA631951) | gut metagenome | biome: gut microbiome; feature: rumen; material: DP-attached | host: Bos | place: Iran: Karaj | collected 2018-10 | reverse complement strand
ATGTCATTTGGTTCGTGAAAGGATTTGGTATGTCCTTAGTCCACGTCAACTCCTTCCCAATGGTTGTCGAACTCTGCAACAGTAAAAAGATTGGTGCCTTCACTGGTTATTACTATGCAGCCTCAATGGCGGCACAAACCATCACGCCAGTAGCGTTAGGTTCCTTACTCCTTATTGAATCCTTCAACTGGGGATATTTACCTGTTTACGCAGCGGTTTGCTTAGTGATTTCTCTTGTCATCTTCTTCTTCGTGAAGAGCATTAAATCAAATAAAGTTAAAAACGCGACAGGTTTAGAAGCTTTAGGACAAGACGACTAATATGAAACCTTTATGCATTGCCCATAGAGGCAAACATGATAAATACTTTGAAAATACTTTAAACGCTTTTAAAGAAGCCGCGAAAGGTGACTTCTTTGGTATTGAGACCGATATTCATTTAACAAAAGACAATTATTGGGTGGTTCATCACGACCCAGACTTTTTAAGCGATGGTAAAAAATATGTCATCGCGGAAATGAATAAAGATGAGGTCATTAAACTCCATTTAGATAACGATCAAAATGATGAGGAAGCTTATATCCCATTATTTGAGGATTATCTAAAGATATGTAAAGAAAGTGGCAAACGCCCGATTATCGAAATCAAACCTAAAAACCCAAAAGCTAAATACTTAAAGCAATTAGTGAAATATATCGATGAGTTTATGGGTATTGATAATGTCCACTTTATTGCCTTCTATCCTTGGCCACTTATCAAGTTAAGAAATAGATATCATAAAAAAGTACACTTACAACACCTATTAGAAGAAGGCCATTATAAGACCTTATATAAATGGGCTAAATTCTTTAAGATGGATATCGATATTGAAGAGAAACTATTAACTCCAGAATTATTAGAGATATTCCATAAGAAGAAACTCAAAGTTAATTGCTGGACTGTAGATGAAGTAGAAATGCTTAGAAAATTAGAAGATATGGGTGTTGACTACATCACCACGAATGTCTTTGATCAAAAATCATAATATGAGGGCTTCGGCCCTTTTATTTTGGTTCCGCAACCAATAGTCGCGTAAATTCCAACTAGACTTGCTTGTTTAAGTTTCTTTTTGTGGGTACACTATTGACAACATATGGAAAACGAAGAACAAGTCATTATCGAAGAAGAAATCAAACAAGAACCAGTAGTTGAAGAAAAACCAAAGAATGTCTTCACTAATAGGAACTACGTCTTGACCTTTTTAGGCGCGCTTGTTTCTAATTTAGGTAATCTTTTATATGGTTTCGCGGTTAGCTTTTATATTTTAAAGCTCACAGATAATAACGCCGCTATTCAAGGTATTTATTTAGCCACAGGTGGTATTACCTATGTTTTAGTGACCTTATTTGGTGGAGTTATCTCAGATAGATTCCATAAAGGTAAGATCATGTCGATATGTGATTACCTCAAAGGTGCGGTTATCATTTCTTTAACATTAGTCATGATGCTTTTGTGTAAGGATAACACCGCGAAAGTCATCGTTTTATTTGTCATTGCGGTATTAGGTAACGCTATTGCGGCGATATTTGCTCCATCTTCCGCTTCATTATTACCACATATTGTGCCTGAAAAATCATTACAACAGGCCCAATCCTATTATTCAGTCATGCAAAGTAGCATTTCTATTTTAGGTATTATCCTAGCGGGTATTCTTTATAGCATTCTTCCAGTCAACATCTTATTCATGATTGTGGGTGGATGCTATATCTTAAGTGCGATTTCAGAAATGTTTATTAAATATGATTATCAAAAGAAAGAAGATAAGTTAACTGTTAAAACAGTCTTCTCTGATATTGGTATTGGTTTAAAATACATCTTCAATTTCAAGATGCTTTTATCGTTAATTATTACCATTCTCTTTATCAATTTCTTCTTTGCCCCATTAACGAGTAATTTCTTACCTTATTTCATCGCCACTGATGTCGCTTCATCTAATTACATGTTTAAAGACATCATGGAACCAGAAATGTGGAACTCTATCGTTTCGGTGGTCTTTGCTTTAGGCATGATCATTATGGCGGTCATTATTTCCACTCGACCACAAAAAGAAAAAGTTATTAAGGGTTTACGTATAGCATTTGTTATTTTTGATATCTTATTTGTTATATTAGCGGTTGCTTATATGTTCTTTGCTAATGGCACATTTGATATTAATGTCATGCTCATAATCTTTGTATCTGGTGCGTTTGGTATGGGCTTAACTTTACCAGCGATTAACATTCCAACTAGCACAAAATTAATGACTCTTGTCGAAAAAGATAAATTAGGAAAAGTGAGCAGCGTCACTGACGTTGGTTCTCAAGGTTTGATTCCTTTATCTAATTTATTAGCGGGTTTAGTAATTAGCGCTTTTGGGCCAAGTTGGTTACTTGTTGCTTGCGCAGCGGGTCTCTGTTTATTAACTGTGGTCTTATTTATTAATAGACATATCGCTCAACTATAGATATTTCTTCTTATATTCCGTTGGTAACATCCCCATTACTCTTTTGAATGCCTCAGTAAAGGTGGAGAGGTTTTTATAACCACTCATTTTAGCGATTTCAGAAAGAGATAAATCTGGTTTTTGTAGTAACGCTTTAGCGTGACTAATTCTTCTCTTATTTAAATGCATGATTGGGGTATCATTCATGTATAACTTAAAGGCTTTAGTGAAATAGGCGAGAGAATAACCGCTGTATTCAGCGATTTTAGCGATGTTTAATTCTGGATCTTTAAAGTTATCTTCGATATAGAGAAGGACATTCTTCATGTTCTTAATGTATTGTTTTTCTGGACGACGGTTATCTTCCCCACTTTGTAGACCAAGCTTAATAAGCATGGAAACGATTTGACGAGAGATATCATTTAATTTCTTAATCCTTGAAGATTCTTCATTATTGTATTCTTGTTCAAATAGATCGATTAAATCAAGAAGCGGTTTCTTATACATGAAACGGGTATAGAAGTATTTGCCTTCAAAACCTAGTTCCTTTTTCACATCATCTAAATATTCTTTGTCGACAGAAATAGAAATAACTCTAGAATGAAGTTCTACTTCAATACCATGCTCCACATATGGATTGACTGGATAACAAAAGCCCACTTCACCGATATAATTCGCTTTGGCGTAATAGAGCAAAGGAATTGTGGTTAAAGGAATAATGAATTCATATTCATCGTGAGTGTGCTTAAAAGCATTTAACACGATAGGTTTATCTCTATTAACATTTTTAGCAATCGAAAAATGATTGAGAGAAAATATGAAATCATATTTACCTAACTCATCCACTGTGACGGCGTGGGCAGTTTTGACACTCATACTTACTATATTATTCAAATTTTTGTCAAAAATTTCAAATATTTGTCAAAATTTTACAAATAATAAGTGGGAGTAGTATAATCTTTTTTATAGAAAAAGAGGTAACCATTATGAAGAAATTACTATTAGTTGCTTTAGCCGCACTCGGCACATTATCCTTAACAGGCTGCGATTTTATCGAAGGCTTATTAAAAGGTGAAAAACAATATAACTACGATGATTTTAGAGCGTTGCTCGCTGATAAACACTTTTCTTATACCGTCACTAAATGTCACGCAGTGACAGATAACGATGGTACAAAGTCAATCAAAGACTATGTCTTAACCGATGGCGTATGGACCGAAGAAGATGGTACAGGTTCCAACACCTTAGATATCATTCCAGATGTTAAGTCTTGTCAATTAGCCGCTGCCTTATTAGATAAAGAGGTTGATAGCGTGTTCAAATTCTATGGTTCAAATAAAGACTTCAGAATTACCGCATCCTATAAGAGTTCCAGTGACCAAGTTGAACTTGAATATAAATACAACGCAGATGGCTTAGCAACATATAGATATAGCAAAAACACAGATTTAAATTCTGTGAAATCCGTTGTTAAAACCGTTGAGTATTCCTATTCTGAATAATTTAAAAAGCCGATTGAGTTCGGCTTCTATTTTTCTAATAACTTTATTAAGTCGGCGATTGAATCAATAATATACGTCGGCTTTTTATCTGCTTTTTTAAATTCTTCTAAGGATGTTTCTCCACTTAAGACCGCGACTGTATCAACACCAGCGTTAATACCCGCAACGATATCGGTGTAGTAACGATCGCCCACCATCATTGTTTCTTCTTTACTAACACCAAACTTTTCCATCACTTGATAAATCATCGTAGGTTCAGGTTTACCAAGGAACAATGGTTTCTTATCAGTACACATTTCAATCCACTTACAGAGGCCACCACAATCTGGGATGTATAAACCATCTTCGATTGGACAACGATAATCCATATTGGTGGCGATGAAATCACTACCTTTTTGGATATATAGACAAGCGGCCTTTAATTCTTCATAGACTAATTCAGTATCAAATGAGGCTAAAACAACTTCTGGGACGTTTTTTTCATCGTACTCATCAAATACATTAAAATGCTTTTTAAGTTCGTCCTTGAACGTTTTTACCCCTAATACGTAGATGTTTTTAATATGGCGTGATTCTAAATATCGAATTGTAGTTTCAATTGAGGAATAGAAATTGTCTTCATTACATTCAATACCCATTCTTTTAATCTTCTCAACATAGAAAGGTAATGAATGCGAAGAATTGTTAGTCAAAAAAACAAACGAAATATCGTTAGCTTTAAAATATTCGAATGTTTCTTTGGCGCCTTTAAATAAATGGTCCCCTAGATAGACGGTACCATCCATATCAAGGCAGATGAGTTTTTTTGACATTATTTCTTTTTAATTTTGCCTTTGTTAGCACCTTTAGAGTTGTGGGCTAAGACAGCACGTCCAGTATTGGCCGCTTTTTCTTTGGCATAGGCTTCGCCTTCCGCTTTGGTGGCGAATGTTTTAATTACTTTATCACTACCGGTGATGAAGAGTTGCCATTTGCCATCTTCTCTCTTGGAAAGATGATATGAAGCATTAGCGCTTGGAGCAGCTTTCTTTGGTTCTGGTTTCTTGACAGCTGGTTTAGCGGCTGGCTTTTTGGCTGGTTCTGCTTTTTTAGCAGGAGCGGCTTTTTTCGCTGGTGCTGGTTTAGCGGCTTTCTTTGGTTCAGCTTTCTTTGGGGCTGGTTTCTTTGCTGGCATAATAATTTCCTCTCAGTTTCTCTTTTATAATTATAAAACATCTCTTATTCATCGCAAGGGAAGATGACTCCGATTTGTTTTCTAATTTCATCCATTAATTCCATGACATCTAGAGACGATTCTAATGTCACCATGTCATTTGGCCTTTCACCTTTGATCATTTCTGCAACCACGCGGAACTGAGTGGCGAATTTCTTGTTTTTATCTTTAAAGACTTCTTTGCCTCCGTTAGTTTTTAAGATGGCTTTAGAGGCCATATGAAATAGCGGCACCTTAATCGTACCTTTTTCACCTTTAATGATGCAGTGTTCACCCACTAGGGCGTTGATTTGACTGCTGACTTTGGCTTTGAAATCACCATAATCAAAAATTGATTCATTCCAGACATCTATACCGTTATAGAGTTTACCTTTTGCTTCAATTGATTGAGGTTTACCAAATAGTTCATACACGTATCTTACAGGGTAGACACCTAAATCGAGAAGGGCTCCACCATATCTTGCAGGAGAAATGTATCGACCTTTAGCCTTGTTATAGCCAAATATCGGCATATTGAAAATGCATTCTACGGATTGAATCTTGCCAATTCTTTCTTCTTTGATCCATTCTTTGACTTTATTAGCGACAGGGTTAAACCATGTCCACATCGCTTCTTTTAAGAATGCACCATTGCTCTCACTGATTTTAATAAGTTTTCTTAATTCTAAAGCATTACCAGTAATTGGTTTTTCACATAAGACTGGAATACTGTTATATAAACAAAGTTTGGTAAACTCAAAATGGGTTTCGTTCGTGGTCGCAATATAAACACCATCAACGCGTGGATCGTTGATTGCTTCGAAAGCGCTGTCATAAACCTTACAGCGGTATTTAAGCGCAAATTTTTCCGCTTTTTCTTTGGTGCGATTGAAAACAGAAACGATTTTATGACCAAGATTGGTCACTAATTCTTTAGCGACTTTATTCGCTATTTTACCTGTTCCAATAAAACACCAATTAAAAGACATGATGACTCCGAATAATATTCACCATTAGTATAACGCGTAGCAAGGAATTGCAAAATATTTATAAAAAAATACCCCAATATTTATATTAATATTTCTATTTATTTAATACTTAGTATGTAAGTAAATATAAATATAGGGGTAAGCATTTTCGAGTTAAAATCGCTCTTGAAAAGCAATAAAAACATACATAATATAGTGGCACAATATGGCAAATCAAAATCACTCTGAAAAGTATGATCAAAACATTATAAATGCTTTAAAAAAGATAAATTCTCCTATCTATGACTCGAGGCATAATTTGAAAATTTATCTAATAGATGAAAAATCTAGAAGCAACGAAAGTAGATTTGAACACATTGCTAAAAAAGATCACAGATTGAGCGTAAAAGATATAGAGTACTTAGAAAACGGAATTAAAATTTCCAAACTTAAAAAAGATAAATTGAGAAGAAAAGTATACAACTATTATACAAAAAGGAAGAATGGCGAAGGATATATAAAAATATCAGTTGACGAGATTAAAGATGAACAAAGAGCAGTCAAAGTTAAAACAATCTTTATAACAAGAGAGATGAAGTAATTGTCTGCTCGATCAAAAGTGCTATAATAATCTTACCAAAGGTGGAAACGCAGCGTACGACCACGGCGCATCTCGTATGAGGTGGGTGTCAGCGATCCAGGGTTTAGCTGGCCTGGTTGGTAACAAAAAATGTCCGAGCAGGACATTTTTTATTATTTTAATTGTGTTGACCTTTAACGTTTTTAACAGCGGCAACTTCCACAGGAACTGCGGCTTTATATCTTTCTAAGAATTTATTGAAGCCATCGACTTCTTCTTTAGAAGCAACAGCGACATCTTCTTTAGCGTTAGCGAAGATCTTATTTTGTAAATAATCTTCTAATGTTTCACCTCTACCTTTTTCAATCATATAGGCAGCGAGCAAGGCTTCACCATATGGGCCACCTTCACCCGCGCTTGATAATGTCGCAACAGGAGCGTTAAGAGCGGCGCTTAAGGCTTTCGCGCCAACCACTGGGGTTTTAAAGAAACCACCATGGCCATATATCTTATTAACTTCCACACCTTGTTTAATTAAGATATCTAAACCGATACGGAGAGTCGCTAAGATACCTAAGATATGAGCTTTCATGAAGTTTGCCAATGAGAGCTTTGCGTCTGGTTCTCTAACAAATAATGGTCTACCTTCTTGAACACCGACTGCGGCTTCACCAGAGAAATAGTTGAATGAAATGAGACCACCAGCGTCAACTTCGCCTTCTAAAGATTTGTTGAATAATCTGATGAAGAGTTCACCGCGTTGGATGGAACCACCCGCTAAAACGATGGCTTGGTGTAAGAGTTCAACCCAGGCATTAATATCGGTTGTGCAGTTATTTTCATGAACTAGAACCGCTGGAACACCACTTGGAGAAGCGATGACGTCGATTTCTTTATTCATAGCGATATCTTTGTCTGTTACCAAAGTAATATTTCCAGATGTACCTAAAGAAGAGTTACCGTATCCGACTCTTACTGAGTTAGTGGCAATCATACCTGTACCCATATCGCCTTCTGGTGGACAGAATGGGATACCCGCTTGAAGAACACCGCTTGGGTCAATTAATAAAGCACCTTCTTTAGTTAATTTTCCAGCGTTTTGCCCCGCGACTAAGCACTTTGGTAAGATATCTAAAATCTTCCATGGGACTTTATCTTTAACTAAGTTATCAAATTTATTAACCATTTCAGCGTCATAGTCTTTAGTGTTCTTGTCTAATGGGAACATACCACTAGCATCATTCGCACCTAATACTTTTTGACCGGTCAATAAGTAATGCATATATCCTGCTAATGTAGTAGCAAAGACAATATCTTTAACTTCTCTTTCACCGTTAAGAAGAGCTTGATAAATATGAGAAACGCTCCAACGTTGTGGGACATTGAAATTAAATAATGCGCTTAATTGATCTTGAGCGTCTGGGCAAATTGTATTCTTCCAGGTTCTAAATTCTGCTAATTGTTTACCGTTCTTATCAAAGACGAGGTAACCATGCATCATACCGGAAATACCAATCGCACCCACTTTGCTTAATGGTTTACGATATTTGGTTTCAAATTTCTTTTTTAAACCAGCATAGCAATCCGCTAAACCGATTTTGGCTTGTTCAATTGTGTAAATCCAAATACCGTTATATAAGGTTGATTCCCAAGAATAATCATTGCTTGCGATAATTTCATGATTTTCATCAAGCATGACTGCTTTGATGTTGGTAGAACCAAATTCAATACCAATAACACATTTTTCTAAAATCATAATTAGTCTCCTTTAGACATTTTAAAAGATATCAATCAATGTTAATAACATTATGCTCTTGATTTATTGTTGCATTTTTATAGTGTTTTCAAATATGACAAATAACAAATAAATATGCGTTATTTATGCGATTTTACAAACTTAAAATAGATTTCAAATCTTTAATAGAAAGCTTCTTAATGGATGAATCGTCATTAGAAATGACTTTATCAACGAGTTCTTTCTTTTCGTCTTGGAGAGAAACCACTCTTTCTTCGATGGAGTTTTCAGCGATGAGTTTAATGACTTCCACGGTTCTAGTTTGACCGATACGGTGCGCTCTATCACTAGCTTGATTTTGTGCGGAGTAATTCCACCACGGGTCAAGATGGATGACCACATCAGCGCCCACCAAGTTAAGACCAGTACCACCCGCTTTTAATGAAATTAAGACGACTTTATAATCTTCGTTATCGTTAAATTCATTACAAATAGCGAGTCTATCTTTCGCACTTGTATCGCCAGTAATCATGAAATATTTGATACCCATCTTTTCTATTTCTTCTTTAACGATGTTTAAAGCGGACACGAATTGAGAGAAGATCAGGAATCTATGGCCTTCCGCCATTTTTCTTTCCACGATTTCTTTAAGCATGGTGATTTTACCTGATTCACCAGTGAAGTTTTCGACAAATGTAGAAGGATCAACGCAGATTTGTCTAAGTCTTGTGATAATAGATAAGACTTCCATGACATGAGAACCACCATCTTTAGATTTGAGTTCTTCCTTAGCTTTAAGACGGAAAGCATCATAAAGTTTTCTTTGTTCTTGGCTCATTTCTGTTGTCATAATGACTTCGAATTTTTCTGGTAAGTCTTTTAAGACATCTTCTTTTCTTCTTCTTAAGATGAATGGAGCAACTTTACTCTTCACGATCTTCACGTATTCTTCATCTGATTCATAAGAATCTTTGAAGTCTTCGTAGTCTAATAAGTAATGCGGCATTAAGAAATCAAAGATACTCCATAAGTCATAGATGTTATTTTCAATTGGGGTACCGGTTAAAGCAATTGTGTGCAATGCATTGATCTGCTTAACAGCGTTAGTCTTTTTCGCATGCATGTTCTTGATGAATTGGGCTTCATCTAAGATGACTAAATCAAAAGAAAAATCTAAAAGATTTTCATATTCATTTCTTAATGAATCATAAGAGATGAAATAGACACCGAATTTATCGTTTTTGATCTTTTTAATGATTTTCTTACGTTCCTCCACTGTGCCAATGATTGGGTAAACTGGAATATCTTTCGCGAATTTATTAAATTCACTGACCCAGTTGAACACTAAGGATTTAGGGGAAACAATAAGAATTGGTTTATCGGTTTTGATTGTGTTGATGAACGCGATTGTTTCAATGGTTTTGCCTAAGCCCATATCATCAGCGAGGATGCCGCCTAAGGAGTACTTATATAAAGTGGCGAGCCACTTCACACCATCAACTTGGTATGGTCTGAGTTCACCATTGATCTTAGCGATTTCAAGATTAGATTCTGAGAAATTCTTTAAATCAGTGAAGACGTCATCTAAATAACTATCCATTGATAGGAAGGAATTATCTTGTCCATAGGCCTTGAAAGCATAGTACAAAGGTACTTCTTTTTTCTTATTGAGGGAGTTTTCACTAATAAGGTCAAAGTCTTTCGCGAAGTCATAGAACTTCTTCGTATCATCACTTAAAAGTGAGATGAAGTTATCACCAATCTTCACAAACTTCTTTTTGCGTTTTAATCCAATTAAGATAGCTTTGAGTTCTTCATCGGAATAAGCACTGCTATCAACAAGGACCGATAACATTGAGCCTTCTTTTTTGACACTGATGGAAGGTGAACTGAATAATGATGTATTTCTATTTTCTAAATCTTTAGAGAAGAAGAGTGTCGCAACAGCGCGTAAGTTATCTAAAGTGCTATTTAAGAAATCCCAGACTTGACCACCATCGGTTAAGACATGATCAAAGAAACCATAGCTGGATAAGATTTCTTGATAGTGTTTAATCTGAGAAACTTCATAGAAGTTAGTGACTTTATTTGGATCGATTTCTTCTTCGTTTTTTAAATATCTAGTTTTTTCATAGACATTATCTTTATCGTAATCAAAATAAGCTTCTATCTTCAAAGAAGATGTGTTCATTAACTCTTTGATTTCATTAGATAATTCGAAGAATTCTGGATACTTTTCAAAGAAAGAATATTTAAAGTTATCAAAGTTATCTCTCACTGTGCTTAATGGATAATTGATCACAGAATCTACGAGATAGTTAATGTATCTATTGTTAGATATTGGTTTCACACTATTCGCTGATTTACAAATGTAATAGTTTCTGGTTAATGGAATATAGCCTTTGATAAGGCCTTTCACGCTTAAAGAATAGTTATCATTCGCCACAATCTTGATTTCCATTGTGTCTTTTTCGACATGATAGACTTCGTTATTGATGTATAAGTAATCATCGCTTAAAGCGTCTAATAATTTATCTAAGTAATTCAAAGATTCTTCGTTATTTAAATCGATGAAAGCGTTTTGTTCGGTTTCTCCTAAAATCTTAAGAATCTTTTGACTTGTTTCATCAAAAGATGAAAGACGGTGCACTATTGTGAGGTCTTTACCGTATCTAAATTCTTCTTCGTTATCGAATCTATTTAAGAATCTATCAATGGAGGCGATACGGTATTCTTTACCTTTGGCGATTGTTAAATTCACAGAATAAGAGAAGCGTGTATCTTCTAAATAGATTTTAAGTCTCGCTTTTGTGGATGATTTAGCGATGTCTTCTTTTCTAATTTCTTTAAAGACTTGTTCTAATTCATAATCAAAAGCGGCTTGTTGTTCTCTACGATCAACATCCCCTACTTCATAGTTAAATCTTTCAGATAAGGCTTTGATTTGTTCATATTCATCATTAAGTAACTTAGTGACTAAGATGGAGAAATGATAGCAAGGTTGTTTATCTCTACAGATTTGACAGCTATAGGAAATCATGCCTTTATAGGAAACGATGAAGTCAATCACGGATATTCTAGAAATCTTAGAGAATAAAGAAATGTGGAAATTAGGGTGGTTATTCTCATCGTTTTCAATAGAGTAGCTATAACCAAAATAGGTAAAGAGTTCTTTTTCTTTATCATTAAGCGATTCTAAACGGTAATGGTTAAGTAATTCTAAAACATCCATTATTAACGCACCTTAGCCTTCTTTGGTCTTCTAATATTGTTCTCGACGAGTTCTTGAATATATGTCGCTTCTGGAATCTTCTTAGATAATTCAATCGTTAATCTAATTGTTCTTTCATCGACGTAATCATGTTGCAAAGAAACACCCACGAGTAATTCCGCGAGCAAAGGAATGTTCTCATCTTTAATTTGTTCAAAATACGCATGAGCGATTTGGACATAATGAGATTTATCGTTACTGAACGCCGCCACTCTTAAGAAATATTCTAAAGGAATTTGTTTGATTTTGTTTTCGTCTAACGGTAATTCATCAAAGAAGAGCAGATAAGAACTTAATCGATTCTTCATCGGGGAATTCATGAGATCAGACATATAGAAACGATGATTCATTTGGAAGATATAGCAGGATTTTAAATCCGCGATATTTTCAATGGTTAAATCTTGATATTTAATGAACTCCACCATGACTTGGGAAGCGATTCTTTCTTCGGAATAGTTATCTTCCGCGTGCTTAAGCAAAGAAATTAACGCATCGCAATCAGGAGTCAAAAGAACGTGATAAAGATTAGATTTTTTAGTCTCACTATTCTTTCTTTCGTAGTCTTTATATAAGTTGTTTTGATAATAAGCTTCCGCTTCATTGAGCATACCTAAGATATCTTCTGAGGTATCTTCTTTAATTTTATTAAAGTTATCATAGTTAGAGGCATTAAAGTATAAAGGAGAAAGGATATCATTAATGATACGGGCTTTATACTGTCCTCTTTGATAGAAAGGATATAAGGTTTCAATAAATAAACGCGCTTTATCAAAACTTCTAATTTGATAATTGAATTTAGAAATAAGCGGCAAGTTATCCGCACCTCTCACATATAAATATCTTTCTAAGGCGTTTTTAAATTCATTGTTGTCTTCGCTTGGGAATAACATTTTCGCTTCATTGGCTTTTGGATCAATGAGTTTTTTGATATTTACGAACACAGCGTATAAATGCTTACAAGCGCCTTCCACTGGACATGTACAAGATAAGGTAATAAATGAGTTATTATCGATTGTGATTCTAAAAGAATATTCGTGGGTACCGATAATCGCTCCATAGCATTCGTTTTCACTAACATGCATGTTTTTAATGCGGCTATCGATGTATTCCTTCGCTCTCTCTTTAGTGCCCGTATCAAATAGACCTTCATAAAGGCCTAAAGAGACAAACTTATTAAGAGAAATCTTATCCGCGACAGATAAATAAGGATGAGAAAGGACCATGGTCTTCATCCCTGATTCTGCGAAATAGATTTTTCCTGCATCATTATTGTCTCTTTTTAGTAACACTCCATAACCGAGCGAGAGATGTTTAATGATTAAATAACGAACCGCCATATCAACCATTAGTATAGCAAAACATCAAAACGTTGAATAGTTTTTTAGCAAATTGTTGTAAAATGCTTTCGGTATATGGAAAAAAGTCAAACTATTAAAAGAATTACTAAAAACGCGATATATTTAGCCCTTCTTTGTGTGATAGGAATGTTTGCCCTCTCTTTAGGGGATAACATCAAAGTATCACTTCAATTATTGATGGTCTTTATTATTGGGCTCACCGCTTCTTCTTTTATCGATTCTTTAATCGTGACTGGTCTATACGTCTTATTAGGTTTATTCCTACCAATATATGCAGGATTTAGCGCTGGTCCATCCCCTACTTTTGGTTTTGTTTTATCTTTCCCTATTATTACTATTCCTTTATATTTCTTAAACAGACTAAAGATTAAGAACCAATTTATTAGAATGGGTTTAGCGTGCTTTATAGCGTTAATCATTTGCTACGCAATCGGAACGATTTTCTTAAAGTTTTATTTAAATATTGGCATAGAAAAAGCACTACTGATTGCTGTAGTGCCTTATATTCCTTTTGATATCGCTAAGATTGTGATTGCCACTTTAGTGGTCTCATTATTACCTAACAAATATACTCATTGATTGTTACGATGATATTTTTGTTTATCTTCGTATAACTTATGGTCGGCCTCTTCGAATAGATGCTTCATGGTTTCGTATTCACGAAGTTTTGCCATACCAACAGAAATAGAAACTAAAACTCTTGGATCATCGTTGCATTCTTCATTAACTCTTTCTTTTAAGACTTGTTGGAATCTGACCGCTTTAGAATCTTCCGCAGTATCCATAAAAGCGATGAATTCGTCACCACCCCATCTAGCGATAGTAGCGTCATATTCGCTACAGGCTTTTTCCATGACAGAAGTCACCTTTTTAAGCACTTCATCGCCTAAAGCGTGACCATACGTATCGTTAATGCCTTTAAAGCCATTAATATCGATCATTAATAAGAACACACTAGTGGAATCGTTTCTATTTGATTTATTGATGGTTTGAGATAGCAATCTATCAAAGGCAAAACGGTTTAGTAAACCAGTTAAACCATCTCTAGTAACTCTAACAGCGGAGCTAGAAGCAAAGACAATTAATAAGGAAACGAGAATGCCATAGAAGACAGTAGGTAAGCCTGATGGGAATGGCAAGAGATTGTTGATAATACCCAAAATTACTGTTGGAATAATCGCTGTCGCTAAAGTGGAATATTTATGCCTTTCGGTTAAGTTATCCGCTTTTAAGGCTTTTGCAACGGCAAAACCGACACCACAAATGACATAAGAATAAGAGGCGATTAAATCCACAAAGAAGAGCAAACCTCTTTGATAACGGCCGCTTTGATCGATATAGAATGAGGTACCAGTCCAAATAGAAACCAAATTTAAAATGAAAGATAAACCGATGGCAAAGAAAGAAGAAATATACCAGAACTTGCCATTTTTAAATGTAATACCTATTTGCCCCAAAACAAAATAGTAATAGAACATACATGTTAGGGTCATGAATGTTGTAGCAAATAGAGTGGTAATCTTATTAATCCACGCTACAGATGGGTGCCCATCAACGAAAACCCAAGCAGCATAGCTAAGAATGGTTAACGCTACGAAAATATAGATCAAGGAGAGTCTATTAATAATGAGAGGCCTCCAGTATCTAATGTTCACCACGAACAAAACCGCTAAAACGAGTAAACAAAGTAATAGCGATTCAAGGTAAAAGAAGTTCTCAATTGGTACTTTCGCAATTGGTGACATATTTTAATTAAGCTTTTTTAGGCCTCTCTATTATAACGTAATAGACTAAAACGCCAACATAGGAAACGACATGAATGAGGATTTCCATTGGCATAGAGCCTAATCTTTCTAATGGAGCAGCTGCACTAACAGCGGAGATGAATGAGGAGTCGTTCATGCCTAATAAGGCGGTAACGCCAAATAAGACAACGGCAAGCGCTAAAACGACAATGCTCATTAAGAAGCGGTTTTTACCAAGTTCTAAAACTCTCATGACTTTGATGATTAAAATCATCATTGGCACTAATAAGAATAAGTAATAAACAAATGTCTTATAGAGAGTGGACCATTGCACATACACTGGCATTAATAAGAAAGCGCCAAAACGGTTGAACGCTAAAGCGACTAATAAATATAAGCCAAGTGTATGGAAGATGTGTTTAACAGTAACTTTGTATTTTTCCGCATCATCAGGCATCTTAAGAACAACCTTAAATAAGACCACTGCCGCTCCCACAATAATCAAAGCATGCAAGACTAGCATGATGATTAAATAGCCTGGGAATGGATATGGTTTAATAAATGAATGCATGTTGAGCACACCACCTAAAACGGCAAAGATTATGCCAAATGCCGCTAGAGCGATAGCGATAAATAAATAGTTTCTGCATAAGACTTTTCTAGAATTTGGTCTTTGATAGAAACGGATGATGAATAATGGAGCCGCGACTAACATCGCACCTAATATCATCATTGGTAAGGTGACGAATAATGTCGTATTCATGAAGCCCGCACCGAAGTTAGAGACATCACTAAAGAATAAATTGGCGCCATAAAAAGCGACTAAAGAACCGATTAATGCGGTGATGATTAGTGAAATAACAACAAATTTCTTACTCATACTATTCTACCTCCGCATATGTGTGATAAACACGTTCGATGCTAAAGCTGTGGTCATCTTTAATGGTGATTGTTTGATAGCCGAGCATATCTTCATCGTAGTAGATTCTATTGGTGCTCTTAATGCCATAGCAGAAAGTCACGCCTTCATATAAGGCTTCGAAGTTATTGATGTGGTCATGACCAAAGAACATCCCTTTGGTGGAACCTTTAGCCTTAATGACATCAAAGAAACCGGAATTGTAATCTGGTGGACATGTATTTTCACGCTTTTCACCATATTTGATTTCGCCTTTTTCATAGGCGTCATTAATTTCATAGAGTGGAATGTGATAGAACATCAAAGAATTGACGATAGCACCACCATTTTGCTCTTTGGTGTAATCCACTAAATCGCTATACCATTTGATTTGGTTGTCTTTAAAGTAGTCATAACCATTGTAACTACCGAAGTGATAACGGTTACTATCCATTAAAATTAATTGATCGTGAATTGTATTTCCTTGCATTAAGTTGATAGCGAAGTTACAGTTGCCATTAACGTTATCATCTTGCCTATCAAGGAAGTAACATTTTGAACCAAAGTTGTTGAGGTAACTTGTCATCCATTCAACGGAGAAATAAGTTTGTTCATCGTGATTACCAAACACGACTGACCATGGAATGTCATAACTATCTAAAAATTTGAATAGTTTTTTCGCTGTGGCCTTATTAGCAAACGTAAATAAGTCACCAGTGACAACCATAAAGTCGATTTCGTTTTGACTTGGCCCATTGGCTTCTGTGATGAGTTTGTCAAGGAAAGCATAATGCAAATCTTGATCATCTTTATCCGCCATATGGATATCTGTTAACTGAAGGATTTTAAAATTGGACCTATAAGGAAGTTCCAAAATATAGTCTTTTGGACTATAACTCTTTCCGCCGCATGCAGTTAACGACATCGCGGTAACAAAAAAGAGGGGAAATAATCTATTTTTCATAAGTAATGAGATTATATCACACCTCTTTTATTTATATAAACTGGTTAAAGTTTACAATATTGCTTATTTGTCTTTGTTGACTTCTTTAAAGACTGAAGCAAGAGCGCCCGCTTTAGAGAAATCTGCTGGTAAGAAGATCTTGGTGGCTTGACCATCGGCCATCTTAGCAAGAGCTTCATAGTAACGGAGTTGTAAGGCGGCATCGTTTGGTTTGGCTTCGTTGATCATCTTTAAGCCTTCTGCTTCCGCTTCTTTAACCATACGGATGGAATCAGCTTCCGCTTGTTTGACTTGTCTTAAGCTTTCAGCTTCACCTTCAGCGCGAAGGATTCTCATTTGTTTGTCAGCTTCAGCGCCTAAGATAGCGGATTGTTTTTGACCTTCAGCGACGAGAATGGCGGATTGTTTTTGACCTTCGGCAAGTAAGATCTTTTCTCTTTTTTCTCTTTCCGCTCTCATTTGTTTTTCCATGGCTTCACGGATATCTTTTGGTGGGAGAATGTTCTTAACTTCAACACGGTTGACTTTGATGCCCCATGGGTCTGTGGCTTCGTCTAAGATCTTTCTCATCTTTTCATTGATGATTTCTCTAGAAGTTAAGCATTCATCTAACGCGAGTTCACCGATGATGTTTCTTAATGTGGTAGCGGATAAGTAATTGATCGCGCTCATTGGGTTTTCAACGCCGTATGCGTATAATTTCGCATCTGTGACGACGAAGAAGACGACGGTATCAATTTGCATAGTGACGTTATCTTTAGTAATAACGGATTGTGGTTCAAAGTCTTTGACTTGTTCTTTCATAGAGACCTTTAAGGCCACTCTATCAAAGAATGGAAGGAGCATGTGGATACCGACACCCCATGTGGTACGATAAGCACCTAATCTTTCAACGATAATCTTTTCAGTTTGTTTTACGATCTTAATGTTGGCAATTAAGATGATGAGCAGGATGAAGACTGCTACGGAAAGAATGATAATGACTGGAATTAATGCATCTGGCATACTATTTACCCTCGACTTTCTTAACAATTAGCTTGTTACCGTTAACGGCAACGACTTCGATAATTTCGTTCTCAACGATTGTTTCGTCTTTGTTAGCTGGAATAGCGGTCCAACTCACATCTCCGATTTTAACAGCGCCTGGTCTTAAGTAAGTCATGTCTTCGATGACATAGCCTCTTTTACCAGTGAAGCTATCAATGTTGGTGTTGTATTTGTTGCGCTTAATGTATTTTCTTAATACTGGACGTAAGGCAAGAAGTGTCGCAACCGAGATAACGACGAAGACGATCACTTCGATCCACCACTCAACACCTGGAATGAATGAGAGGATTAAGGCCACAATCGCACCAAAGGAGAACCAGATAGACACTAAGGCAGGTCCGCATGCTTCAACAATTAGCATGGCGACGAATAAGACCAACCAAATAATCCACATATAACTTTCAATATTCATTATTTTTGCCCTCCTTTCACATTGATAATTAAGATATTTTCCACGCTATCCCAGTTGGTTTGAAATTGGATAGGTGATTTTGATAAGGTGAGGCCTAATGCTTCACTTATCTGTTTTAGTAATGATGCAGAACTGATTCTAGCGAAGCTTTTGTGAATCTCTAACTTGAGTAAGCAGCATTCATCTAAGACACCTGATTCTACCACCTCACGTGATAATGGTTGAACGATGATGTTGCCATCTTCATTAAGACCAACTTGCACACGATAGGCAAAGTCTAATGGCGACATCGCCGCGGTATTAAGAGTAATGTTGTTGGGATAAAGACTAGCGACGCCAGTACGATCCTTAACATTGAACCATTTAATCATAGGATTTCCTCCTTCAACATAATAATACATAAAAATACATAAATATTCAAACATTATCGTAAAAATCGTATTTAAGTAAAAAGTTGAGCCTCAAAACTCAACTCTTTATATTAATATAAATCCTTAATTATATATTTATTTTTTTCTCAGAATTGTATTGAATCTAGAACGAGCATAATGACAAAACCAAGGATAAACGACCAGACACCAAAGTGGTCATGATCTTCGTTTTTCATTTCTGGAATCATTTCTTCAGCGACGACATAGATCATACAACCGGCGGCGAACGCTAATGACCAAGGCATAATGGCTTGGATTTCCATAGCTAAGAATAAACCTAAGACCGCGGCGATTGGTTCAACTGCGCCTGATCCCATGCCAAATAGGAAGGCTTTTAAGGAAGAACCGGTTTCACCTTTAATTGGTAAGGCCACGACTGCACCTTCTGGCATATTTTGTATACCAATACCTATAGCGAGCAATAGCGCACCCATTAGTAAAGCGTGATTACCAGGATTGGCTAGAGCCACGCCAAAGGCAATACCAACGGATAAACCTTCTGGGACATTATGGATGGTGACCGCTAAAAACATTTTGCTAGTTTTAGAGAGCCCTCTACCTGGTAAACCTTCATCTTTATTTTCGTTAACATGGAAGTGTGGCACTAATTTATCAATTAACCATAAGAAACCCGCACCTAATATTAATGAAATAGCCACAATTGACCAGGAAGGCATATAAGTGACTTCACTATTTAAAGCGGGAACGATTAAAGAAGTAAATGATGCACAAAGCATGACGCCAGCGGCAAAACCAATAAATATTTTATTTAACCTTGGTGA
>JAEEGH010012203.1_pt1 | contig 19345 bp, 13 predicted proteins | sample 9134181 | NCBI WGS metagenome assembly JAEEGH01 (sample SAMN16246544, study PRJNA631951) | gut metagenome | biome: gut microbiome; feature: rumen; material: DP-attached | host: Bos | place: Iran: Karaj | collected 2018-10 | reverse complement strand
CCCGAAGACATCATCGCGGGTATCTGCCGCTCCATCATCAACAACGTGTTTACGAAGGTTATCCGTATCCGTAACCTGAACACCCTCGGCAAGAAGGTCGTGGTGCAGGGCGGTACGTTCAAGAACAATGCGGTCCTCCGCGCCTTCGAGCAGTACACCGGCCTCAAGCCCATCCGTCCCGAACGTCCGGGCGAAATGGGCGCCATCGGTATCGCGCTCCTCACCCGCAAGTTCATGGAAGAGAAGCGCAAGGAAAATCCGGACCTCAAGTCGAGCTTTATCGGCCTCGAGGCCATGAAGACCTTCAGCTGGCACAACCAGCCGGGCCAGCTCTGCCAGTACTGCACCAACCACTGCTCCCGCACCATTGTCACGTTTAGCGACGGCCAGAGTTTCGTGACCGGCAACCGTTGCGAACGTGGCGAGGTCACGGCCGACCCGAACGATCCGAAGACGAAGGCCCTCATCGCCGAAATCAACAAGAAGATGCTCTCCGTGCCCGACATGATCAAGCGCACGAACCAGCTGTTGGTGAAGGACTATGCCCCGGCAAAACTCGTCGAGAACACGGGCAAGACCATCGGTATCCCGCGCGTGCTTGAGTTCTGGGCTAGCCTCCCCTTCTGGAAGGCGTTCTTCACGAGCCTCGGCTACACCGTCGTGGTGAGCCGCCAGAGCGACTACAAGATGTTCGAGGCGGGCCTCCACAGCGTGCCCTCTGACACGGTGTGCTTCCCGGCAAAACTCGTGCACGGCCACGTGCTCAGCCTTATCGAGAAGAAGGTCGACCGCATATTCTTCCCGATGATGGTTGCCATCCCGAGCGACCACACCAAGTTCACGGCGACATCCGTCTGCCCGGTGGTGCAGGCCTACCCGAACGTGTGCAAGAACACCGACGAGCCCGAGAAGAACTACGGCATCCCGATGGACCAGCCGATTTTCCACTGGTTCAACACCAAGCTCCGCAGAAGCCAGACCGTCGACTGGTTCCACGAACACTGGAAACTCGACAAGAAGCTCCTGGAAAAGGCCGTGACCGAAGGCGAGAAGGCTCTCAACAGCTACCGCACGACCCTTTTGGAAGAAGGCCAGAAGATTCTCGACGACGTACGTGCGAAGAACAGTTTTGCCGTGGTGATTGCGGGCCGCCCCTACCATGCGGACACGCTCATCAACCACAACATCGCGAGCCACTTTACCGCCATGGGCATCCCGGTGCTTACCACCGAATCGCTCCCGGGCGTGTACGACCAGGATGTACCGAGCCACACCCGTATCGAAATCAAGAACACCTTCCACCTGCGCATGATTGGCGCCACCATGATTGCGGCGAAGGACCCGAACATCGAACTCGCGCAGATCGTGAGCTTCGGATGCGGTCACGACTCAATTTTGACCGACGAAATGATGCGCATGCTGCACCTTGATTCCAACAAGGAAATGCTCATGCTCAAGCTTGACGAGGGTGACGCCCGCGGCCCCGTGGGCATCCGCATCAAGAGCTTCATCGAGACGGTGAAGGCACGCCGTGCGGCAAACCTCCCCGACAAGCCCGAAAGCCACGAACCGCTGTATCACACGCCGTTTGTGGCCGAGGACAAGGCCCGCCGCCGTATCCTCACGCCGAACCTCTCCCCCGCATTCACCGTGCTCGCGAGCGAGTACATGAAGCGCGAAGGCTACATTGCCGAATACCTGCCCGTGGCCGACAAGGAAGCTATCGAGCTCGGCAAGAAGTTCGTGCACAACGACATCTGCTTCCCCTGCCAGGTGAACATCGGCGAAGCCCTCAAGTGGCTCGTCAATCACCCCGACGTTCCGCAGACATCCGTTTCCATGTGCCTTGCAAAGAACTGCGAAAACTGCCGCGCCGTGCAGTACGCCGTGCTCGCCCGCAAGGCGCTCGACGAGGCCGGCTTCAAGGACGTCACCATCATCACAACCGGTGTCGACTACAAGGGCATGCACCCGGGTTTCCAGCTCGGCCTCGACTTCCGCCTCCACATGCTGTGGGGCCTCGTCACGATGGATGCCATCGAGACCATGTACCGCGCCTTGCGCCCCTACGAAGTCAACAAGGGCGACACGCAGAAGGTCTACGACGAATGGATGCCGAAGGTTATCGCCGTGGCTGGCCACCTCACCACCACGCAGCTCGTGCGTCCCTCCAAGCTCATCGAAGTCTTCGAACAGTGCATCGACGCGTTCAACACCATCGAGATTACCGAAGAACGCAAGCGTGGCATCCGCAAGCCGCGTGTCGCCGTGCTCGGTGAAATCCTCATGAACTACCACCCGAGCGCGAACGGCTTCGTGGAAGAATACCTCATGAACAACGGGATGGAAGTCTACCTCCCCGGCATGACGGACTTCTTCCGCGTCGACGAAGTGGTGCGCAGCGAAAAGATCAAGCGCGGCTTCTCGGCCAATCCGCTCATGGACCGCGTGGAAGGCGGCGTGACGGCGAAGGTCTACACGCATGCCGTCGAAACAGCCCGCAAGTCCATGCACAAGTTCAAGCTCTACGAGCACCATGCGGACTGCTACGAGCTCAAGGACTACGTCGCCGACATCATCGACCCGACGTACAACACCGGCGAAGGATGGCTCATCCCGGGCGAAATCCTGTACAACGCGCAGCACGGCGTGAACAGCTACATCATCCTGCAGCCGTTCGCCTGTCTCGCGAACCACATCAGTGGCCGCGGCCTCACCAAGGCCGTGAAGGAACGCTGCCCGCATATCCAGATCCTCTCTCTCGACTATGACCCGGATACGAGTTTCGCGAACATCGAGAACCGTCTGCAGATGCTCATCATCAACGCCAGAGAACTAGAGAAAGCAAATCAAGCCTAACCCCATTTATATATAATACATGCTCAACGTTTCCAATGTCAGTCTTCAATACGGTAGCCGCGTCCTTTTCAAGGAAGTGAACCTCTCCTTCAAGCGCGGCAACTGCTACGGAGTCATCGGTGCGAACGGCGCCGGAAAGTCTACATTCCTGAAAATCCTTTCGGGAGAACTCGAACCCAACACCGGTGAAGTAACCAAGGACCCGGGCGAACGTATCGCCGTCCTGAAGCAGGATCACTTCGCCTACGAACAGAACACCGTTCTCGAAACCGTCATGATGGGTTTCCCCGAACTCTACGAGCTCGGCAAGAAGCGCGACGAACTCTACGCGCTCCCCGAAATGACCGAAGAACAGGGCATGCAGGCCATGGAAATCGAGACCCGCTACGGCGAAATCGGCGGCTACGAAGCCGACTCGAACGCGGCAGTGCTCTTGAAGGGCCTCGGCATCCCCGAAGACCTGCACTACAGTCTGATGGCCGACCTCGACGGCGGCCAGAAGATTCGTGTGCTCCTCGCCCAGGCCCTGTTCGGCAACCCGGACATCCTCCTGCTCGACGAACCGACGAACCACTTGGACCTGGAAACCGTCGGCTGGCTCGAAGACTACCTCGAACGCTTCGAGAACATCGTGATCGTGGTGAGCCATGACCGCCACTTCCTCAATGCGGTCTGCACGCACACCTGCGATATCGACTACGGCAAGATTAACATCTACGGCGGCAACTACGAATTCTGGTACGCGGCAAGCCAGCTCGCCCAGAAGCAGCGCAAGGACCAGAACCGCCGCGCCGAAGAAAAGATTGAAGAATTGAAGGCGTTCATCCGCCGCTTCGCATCCAACGCCGCAAAGGCCAAGCAGGCCACCTCCCGCAAGAAGCTTTTGGACAAGATGACCGTCGAGGAAATGCCGGCATCGAGCCGCAAGTTCCCGTGGGTCAACTTCAAGATGGACCGCGAACCGGGCAAGATCGTGCTCGAAGTCAAGAACGCGACCATCGACGGCGGTGACGGCATCATTTGCAAGGGACTTGACTTTAGTCTCAATAATGGAGACAAAGTTGCGCTCGTCGGCGAATACGACACACTCAAGACGGCATTCTTCCAGCTGATTGCTGAAGAGACGAAGGCTCCCGAAGGCGTGCTCAAGTGGGGCAACACCATCAGCTACAGCTACTTCCCGAAGAACAACGATGCCTACTTCGGCACGGACCTTTCTCTCGTGGATTGGCTGCGCCAGTACAGCAAGGAACAGGACGAAACGTTCATCCGCGGGTTCCTCGGCCGCATGCTCTTCACCGGCGAAGAAGCGCTCAAGAGTGCGAACGTGCTTAGCGGTGGCGAGAAGGTGCGCTGCATGCTCAGCCGCATGATGCTCAGCAACGCGAACTGTCTCTTGCTCGACGAACCCACCGCTCACTTGGACCTTGAAGCAATCACCGCCTTGAACAACGGCCTCACCGCGTTCCAGGGCCCGATTATCTTCTGTTCGCAGGACCATGAGTTTGTTCAGACGGTCGCTAACCGCGTACTCGAGCTTACTCCGAATGGCGTTCTCGACCGCTCCATCACCTTCGATGAGTGGCTAGAAAGCAAAAAAACAAGGAAAAAGTAAGATTCCATCTCAAAAACGATGCATTTTGTCATCGTTTTTTGCACTCAAATCGGCTAAAAGCGGATTCTTCAAGAAATTCATTTGCTTTTGGTCGTTTTTTTTATATTTTGTATGCATACAAAGGAGGAAACCTTATGAAACACTTCATTCGTAACATTCTGATTTCTGCCGCTGTTTTCGCAAGTTTTGCTATCGGTGCAGAAAAAGTCTACATGCCCCCTGTCGGCACGACCAACATTCACAGTGACTACGGCATCGCTGCCCAGAAGCTGGTGAAGACCTATATTGAAGACGACGGCCGCTTTATCCTTATCGAGGGCACTGCCGAAGACAGCGTCGACATCAGCAAGCCGGAATCGCTCAACAACAAGGCTACGGCCAAGGGTTGCACCAAGATTCTCGTTGCCGAATTCACCCGCCTGGGCGAAAACGTCATCCTGTCCTTCAAGCTGTACAATACCGGAAGCGAAGCCCCGATCTGGCAGGACCGCCTCAAGGCAGCCAACCCCGATGACTTCGACCCGATTATCCAGCGCGTGGCCCGTACGATCGGTACCAAGGAAAAGGCTACCACCGACCAGGATATCTACAATGTCACCGAAAACGAAACCAAGCAGCCCAAGCGCAAGAAGGCGTTCTCCTACTTCGGTCTCGGCCTCGGCGGCATGGTTCCGCTTTCCCCGTCCGTGGACATGGCCCCCGGCCTCAACTTCTTCGGCATGTATGACACCCAGAGCTTCTTGATCGGTCTCGATGCCGACCTGTGGGGCCTGAGCGATCAGTCCCGCTACACCTATGCTGACTTCGGCATTTCCGCCTACTACGCCTTCGGACGCAAGTTCGTCGCTCCCTATGTCGGTGGCGGTATGAACTACTCCGTCGTCGACTACAGGACCGAGGTCACCCACATGACGACGGAAAGGACCTACGACTACTCCATCAACGACTACAAGACGAAGACCCACAAGACTACGGACGACTTCGTAGACACCAAGTCCGGCATCGGAGCCTTCGTTGGTGGCGGTGTCATGCTTAACCGCGCAAGCAACATCGTGCTCTTTGCCGAAGCAAAGTACTTCATCAACTTCTACAAGCTCATTGACCCCCAGGCCGAAGTTTCCCAGGAAGATTGGGAAAACTACGATTACGGCAGGGGCAGCCTTCCGAAGAAGTCCAGCAAGCTCTTCCAGGGATTCATGTTCAACCTTAAGCTTGGCTACGGGTTCTAATGAAAAGCGCTAGCAGGTTCATAGGAGCGGCCTGCCTAGCCACATCGCTTTGCCTCTGCGGTTGCTTCTTCAGCAAGACCAAGATCATGGCAACTGACAGCCGCAGTTACGAAGTCTATGGCAACGGCGCACTCCTTTGTGAAGACAGTCAGGATTGCAGGATTCCGCAACGCGGATCGCCATCCACCCTTGATCTGGAACTGGTCAAGAACGGAAAGGTCATCGGTCACACGACCGTTAGGCGCGAAATCACCACAGCAAGCGTACTCTGGGGGTTCTGCACCTATTTCACCTCGCTGTACTTGTACCAGGCCTACCCGAATGAAGTCTTTATCCCCATCAACTACGGTGGCTATGCGGAAACAGACTACCCGACATCGCAGAAGAGCTCGTGGGATACGTCTCCCCTCGCCGAAAGCGAAAGCGTCTGGGACAAGGGTTCGAGTACAAGCAAGCCAGAAGCCCAGCCCGAACCGCCGGCCCCAATGGCCCCGAACGAATACTAAAACAAGCCCGGACAGAACCGGGCTTTTTAGTTCGTAAACGGCAATTTGACTTGACAACAACTGAAACTTTTTTATATTTGGCTTCGTTACCAAAAGGAAGTAGTCCATGTTGACAAAAAAGAATATCCTTCTTATTGCAATCGGCATTGTACTGCTGATCATCGGTTTTATCTGCCTCGCCACCGGCCCTGCGGATAATCCAATCAGCCTCACGGTAGCACCCCTCATCCTCGTGCTTGCTTACCTGGTGGTCATTCCCCTCGGAATCCTCTTCGGCGGCAAGAAGCAGGACAAGCAGGAGTAAAATCCCGGGCGATTAGCTCAGTTGGTTCAGAGCGTCTGCCTTACAAGCAGAATGTCAGCGGTTCGAATCCGTTATCGCCCACTACCGAAAATCGGAAACGATTTGGGGTGGTAGCTCAATTTTGGTTAGAGCACCGGCCTGTCACGCCGGAGGTTGCGAGTTCAAGCCTCGTCTATCCCGCGATAAAGCCCTCTCGAAAGAGAGGGCTTTTCATTTACAGCACATACAGTGCCAGGAAAACCGTAAAAGCGGCAAAGAAGAGCACCACGGGCACCAGGAACCAGAAGCAATAGAAGCCTATCTTCAGGTCGTAGAAGAACATCCTCCACCATCCGCGACGCGTCTTGCAGGCTTCGGCACGGCAGTCGGGACAGATATTACCGACCCTGTTGCGCACGCGGATAGCCATGTTGCTCTGCAAGGGGGACATTCCCACCTTGTCGTTGAATTCCTTACCACATTTGGAACAAGTCGCTTGCATATCCGGAATATAGCAATTACTTTCCCTTCTTTACGGCAATCAGCACGGTGGAGCCGAGAATCAGGACGATGCCCGCGATGAGCCTGCCCGTGAGGATTTCGCCGAAGACGAGCACACCGATTGCCACGGCAGTCACGGGTTCGAGCGCGCCGAGAATCGCCGTGGGCGTAGACCCGATAATCTTGACCGCCTTCACCATAAAGATGAGCGAAAGCACCGTCGGCACGATGCCCAGCATAAAGCCCCAACCCCAGGAACTCGCCTGCGTAAAGAGCGGCGGGAGTCCCGAGCCCCAAATCACCGAATAGAGCAGCAGGAATACGAGGCAGAAGCAGATGGCGTAGAAAGTCATCTTCACCGCCCCCATCTGCAGGTTGATGCGGTTCGCCATGACCATGTAGATGGCATACGAGAGCGAAGAGGCGAACACGAGCGCAAGGCCCGCCGTGCTGAGCGCCGTGCTGCCGTCGCCGCCGCGGTAGAGGAGCGCCACGCCCGACATCGAAACCGCGATAGAAATGACGGTCCAGCGCCTGATTTTCTCCTTGAAGAAGAGCGCCATCATCACCGAGACTTCGAGCGGGTAAAGGAAGAGGAGCGTCGATGCAAGCCCCGCGTCCATGTACTTGAAGGAGGCGTAGTACGTGAGCGAACTGACCGCAAACAGGAAGCCGAAAGCGACGAGCGCCGCAAGTTCCTTGAGAGAAACCTTGAAGTGCGAGCCCTTCGCGAGAATCACCGCAAAAAGGAGGAGCGCCGCCGTAAAGAATCGGTAAAAGAGGACGTTTTCGGGCGAATAGCCCTGGGCGTACAGGTTCAAGGCCCCGAGCGGGTTCGTACCATAGCAGATGGCAGAAAGGGCCGCGAGGGCCAAACCTTTTAGGGAGCGGGGCATATTAGATCGCGAACTTGGTAGCGTCGGCAAGCTGCACGCTCGCGATGCGGGAAATACCCTTGATTTCCTGCGTCACGCCGTAGAGCATGTCGGCCTCAGCCATGGTACGCTTGTTGTGCGTCACCACGATGAACAAGGTCTGCTTGCTGAATTCGCGGAGGAGCGCCATGAAGCGGCCCACGTTGGCGTCATCAAGCGGGCCGTCAACTTCGTCCAGCACGCAGTACGGAGACGGCTTTTCCATGTAGATGGCAAACAGGAGCGCCGTCGCGGTCAAAGCGTGTTCACCGCCGGAGAGCGCCTTGATACCGCGCATCTTCTTGCCGGTCGGGCGCACGTTGATTTCGATATCCGCATCGAGGATGTCCATCGGCTTGCCGTTCTCGTCGAGCTTTTCGACGAGGCTCATCTTGGTTTCGCCATTGAGGAAGAGCTTGCTGAACACGAACTGGAAATTCTTCTGGATACGTTCGAAGGTCTCGAGGTAGCGGGTACGCGCGATGTCGTCGAGCTTGGAAATGGTACGGTCGAGCGAGGCGCGTGCGCGGTCGAGGTCATCGAACTGCTTCTCGACTTCTTCGAGGCGCTTCTTCTCGTCTTCGTAGTCTTCCATCACGTTCACGTTGATGGGGCCAAGGTCCTTGATCTTGCCGCGGAGTTCACGGATTTCGCGGTCGGCCTCGGGCTGGCTGTATTCCACGCGTTCGACATCTTCGGGATTGGCCAGGTCAACGGAATATTCGTTGGTAATGCGTTCGGAAAGCCTTTCGATGTTCGCCTGCAACGCTTCCTGGCGGCGGCCCACATCGTTTAAGTCCTTCATCTTCTCGATCATGTCGTCACGGAGGCGGTTCACCTCGGAACGCCATTCTTCGAGGTCGCCCGATACGAGTTCATACTTTTCGCGGGCAAGGTCGCGCTGGCTTTCGAGTTCGCGGAGCGCGGAATCCTTCGTCTGGAGCTGGTCCGCAAAGCCTTCGATATCGGCCTTGAACTTTTCGGAGGACTCGTTGTTCTTCTCGATTTCGTCCTTGCGCGACTGGATAACGTTTCCGAGGAACTCGATCTGGTCGGCGATATTGCCGAGGCGGCTCGTGTTCTGCGCCAGTTTCGCATTTTTGTCGAGGGCGCTACGTTCCAGTTCGCGGACTTCTTCGTCCTTTTCGCGGAACATCGTCTCCTGTTCCTGGAGTTCGTCGTTCACGCGGGAATATTCGGCTTCGGCGCGCTCGGCGGCATCTTCGGCAGCCGAAAGTTCGGCATCCGAATCGCGGGTCGCCTGGGCCTCGTCGATACGGCGGGTCGCCTGTTCACGGAGCTGTTCCAGCTGCGCGATACGCAGGTCGCAGGTCGTCACCGTATTCTTCTGGATAGAAATCGCGGCATCGCCTCCAAGCAGGGAATTCTGCATTTCGCGGATGTCGTCGTTCAGGGAGGCAAGCAGCTGCTGTTCCTCGTCCAGGGTTTCCTGCTGGCGGGTAGCCTCGTCCTGCTTCTGTCCAAGTTCGTCGAGGGCATCGGCCAAGGACTTCTCGGCTTCGGCAATCTCGTTCTTGCGGCTAAGCGAGCCGGACGTGGGGGCACCCGTAGAGACAAGCCCCGCCGTGCGGATGCTCGCCTCGGGAGCGACAAAGCAGAGGTCCTCGCTGCCGTACTTGAGAGAAAGATTCAGAGCCGCGTCGAAAGATTCCACCAGGATGTAGCGGGAAAGGATTCCGTCGAGCCACGCGCGGGTCGAATCGTCCGTCTTGACGAAATTCGAGACGGGGCCTACAACGCCCTCCCCATCCACGGTCCCCGCAAAGGCAGGACGCGGATTGGAGACAAGGGCCATGAGGGCCTGGCCTACGTTCTGTTCGCGCAGGGCCTCGACAAGGGACTTCGCCGCATCCGCATTCTCGATCACGACAGAATCGAGCATGTCGCCGAGGGCGCTTTCGACACGGGACGCATATTCGGGAGGCGCTTCCAGGCGTTCCGAGAGTAGCCCGCGGGCAAGTTCCGCCCTGTTTTCGGCAATCCAGCGGTTCGCATCGGAGGCATCCTGCGATACGCTATGGAGAACGTCGATTCTCGACTGGAGCCTCGCCTCGTCGTTCTTGAGTTCAGCGACACGGCCCTGCAAGTTCTGCAAGTCGGCCTTGAGGGTGTCGATACGTTCCTCGCGCACGGAGCGCTGCTCTTCGAGCGAGGCGATCGCCGTACGGGATTCGTCCATTCCCTGCTGGATATCGCGGGCGGCCGTTTCGGCATCGGCCTTCTTTGCGTACAAAGTCTCGAGTTCGGAATTGTAGCCCTCGACGTTCGAACGCAGCATGTCGGTTTCGGCATCCGCACGTTCGAAGCGGCCACGGAGCGCGTTCACGGCGTTTGCCGTCTGCAGGCGCTCGTTGGAAAGCTCCCTGGAGCGGGAGCGCAGGTCGTCAAGGCGGTCGCGCATCACCTGGAGGGTCTCGCGTTCGCGTTCCAGGAGGGCGTTCATCTCGTCCATCTCGCTGTCGTTGCCGAGCACCGCGTTTTCTTCTTCCAGGCGCTCGCGTTCGCGGATGAGTTCGTCCACCTTCGAATTGCTGCGGGTAATTTCTTCCTGCGCCTTCTCGTTCGCGGCCTCCATGGCCGAAATCGAATCGCGCAGGCGCACAATATCGTTGTTCAAGTTGTTGAGTTCGATGGTCGCCGCCTGAACCTGTCGTTCCAGTTCGCGGTAGGCGTTCTCGTCCTCGCTGATATCGAGCTTCTTTTCCTCGATTTTCGTCTGGAGCTCGGTTGCCTTCGTCTTGGAAGACTCGACCTCGTGCTCCATGCGGCGGGCCGACGTATTCAGGGTTTCGAGGCCTTCCTTGAAATCCTCGTACTTGTCAAGGCTAACCGAGAGGTCCAGTTCGCGCAGGCGCTTGTTGAGCTTCTTGTATTCTTCGACCTTTTCCGCCTGGGTCTCGTACTGGCGCACGGAACGGCGAGTAGAGCGGAGGTTATCCTCTACGCGCTCCATGTCCATCTGCACACGTTCGAGCTGGCGCACGGCCTCCTTCCTCTGCTGGCGGTACTTGCTCACGCCCGCCGCCTCTTCGAACAGCACGCGGCGGTCGTCGGCCTTGTCGGAGAGGACCGACTTGATCATGTCGGCGTTCATCTGCGAATAGGTACTCGATCCGAGGCCGGAGTCGAAAAGCAGCGCATGGACATCGCGCAGGCGACATTCCTGGTTGTTGATGAGGTATTCGCCCGACCCGTCGCGGTGGACGCGGCGTGTGACGATCACTTCGGAATATTCCGAGGCAAGGGTACCGTCGCTGTTGTCGATGACGATGGAGACCTCGGCAAGGCTCATCGCGGCACGTTCCTCGGTACCGCTGAAAATCACGTCCTGCATCTTGCTCATACGCAGGAGGGCGGCCTTCTGTTCGCCCAAAACCCAACGGATGGCGTCGGTAATGTTAGACTTGCCGCAACCGTTCGGACCTACCACGGCGGTAAGCCCCTTCGTCGGGAAGTTGATTTCCGTCCTCTGGGCAAAGGACTTGAATCCAAAAATCTTTAGCTTTGTAATCTGCACTTCGGCAAAAAAGATAGTTAAAAAACAGTTTTTGGGGCAATTATGCCCCTAGAATGACGCTTCTTATCCCCTCCTTAGGCGCCATCAATTTTTAATACAGCGGACCGTATAAAACGGGTCATACCCGGCTTCATCCATGACCGCTATGATCCCATTTCCGGACGCACCTTTTCCTATATCCATCAGATACCACTTTTCATTCGGAGACGAAGCGTCGTAGACCCACAAATTGAAATATTTTCCCTTACCCTGAAATCCAACATAGCCGCTTTGACGACGATACACACCGGTTCCTACAAAGGACATGCCCGTAGAATTGTTGCCTCTATGGTCAGCGTCCCACCCATAGGACGAATTCAGACTACTAGCCTGATTCGCGTTCAAGTTCGCCAGTTGTTCAGCCTCGCTTTTCGAAGGGATATGCCATCCATCGGGGCAGACACCCTGAACATTGCCAGACATCGAGGGGCACGTTCCATTATAACAAGTACACCTGCTGTCGTTCAGCGCAGCCTCCCTACTGTACAGGCGCCCAAAGGCAGCGCATTCGCCCGGGTCGTCATCATAGCAGCGGTTGTTCCCCTCCAGGATGGGGAGTTTCGAAGAATCCGCGAAGTTCAGGTTTTCCGCCATCCAGGTATGCCCCGCTATATACAGCGTCCTGTACGTCTTGCCGTCACGGCCGTCCGTCATTTCGCCATAGCTTACCGCCGAATTGAACAGCACGGTTTTATCAAACGAACTCGAAGACTCTTCGCTCGAGGAACTCATGCTTGACGAGCTCTCGCTGCTCGACGATTTTGCACTGCCCGAAGACGCAGGTTCGGCACCGGCACCCTTCACGCAGCGCACCGAAATGTATATCGTCTCTTTTGAATTGTCCGTCAAATACATCTTGTCCTCGACACCCGAAAATACCAGATAGTTTTGGACAACTCCGGTGGAGTAATACCAGAGCGCAGCAAACCTGCCCTGATTTACATAGTTCTTGTCGGCCCTGACTCCGGAACCCACCAGAGAAAAGCCGGACCCGTTCACATTGGATTCAGTATCGACCCATCCGGCCGCAGACCGCAAGGTTTTCCTGTCGCCAAAAGTGAAGTCCAGCAAATCGTCAACTTCTTCTTCCGACGGAATGTGCCACCCGTCCGGGCACACGCCCCTATTAAAGCCATCATATAAGCTACACGACTTTCCATAACCGCACGTTGTGCTGTTCATGGCTGCGGCGCGGTCGTACAGCCTTCCATACAGGTCGCAGTTGGCGGCGATTCCGCCGTAGCAGTAGGAATGGCTCTTCGGGAGCGGCCAGTCGGTATCGCCTGCAAAGTTCAGGTTTTCCGCCATCCAGGTAATGCCGTTGATTTCGACAGTCTTGTACACCTGCCCATCGCGACTATCCTTCAACGTTCCGTAAGCGACATCCGGATTGAAGAAGTTTTCCTTGGACGCAGAAGAAGCCACAGAACTGCTCGAAGACTTCGCGCTGCTGGAAGAAACGCTCGAGGAACTCACGCTCGACGAGGACACGCTCGAAGACAAAACACTGCTGGACGATTTTATGCTCGACGAACTCGGCACAACGCCATCACCCTTTATGCAACGAACGGGGACAAACATTTCTTCTGAGCCGTAAATCCATACGTGAAGCCGGTTCTCTGCTCCCTGGACTAGAAAGTAATACTGATCCACCGCTTTATAGTACGCCCAAGCATGGGTATATTCCCCTACGGATTTAAATCCATTTCCCTCCATGTTACCCGTTCCAACAAAAGAAAGTCCGTACAGATCCGAGCCCCCGCCTATCGACTCTGTCCATCCCTCCACCGACCTGACCGTCGAAGCTTTTGCATCGCCAACATATTCTATCAAACTTTCCACTTCAAATTTTGACGGAATGTGCCAACCGTCAGGACATATCCCTTGTATGGGGTCGCTGCCCAAGTCGCACGATTCCTGGAAAGCACAACGCTCATCATTCATGGCCGCAGCACGATTGTACAGTGCGCCCATTATATCGCAGTATTCTTCTTTGTAGTTATAGCAGAGCATATTCTGCTTCAAAACAGGATAATTAGCAGAATCGCCAAAGTTCAGGTTTTCCGCCATCCAGGTTTTTCCATTGACATTCACGGTCCTGTACACCTTGCCGTCACGAGGGTCCGTCATCGTGCCATAGTCAATATCCGGGTTGAATAAATCTTCCTTGGAAGCCGGCAATGCAATTTCATCGCCGAGCGAGTAAACAGGACGAGGACCACTACTGCTCGAATAGCTCGACGATGACCTCGCGCTGCTGGAAGAACTGTTGTTTAAGGATTCCTCCTCGCTGCTAGACGATTCAGCTCGGACAAATTCACCACCCTTCGCCGTAAGCGTGTCGGACTCGCCCGCCCAGAGGTATACGGAATCCCTTTCGTCAAAAATACACTCGTAGCGGTCCTTCTCGCGGCCGACAACGGCCTCGCGACCTTCGCGCATTTCGTTGCAGGGGTAATCCGCAAATTCGTTTGTTTTTACGAATGCATAGTCGTAGCCGCGGTTCTTCGCGACCGGAGAGAAACTATCGTCATCGCCACAGGCTGTAAGGAAGGCCAGGCCAAAGACAAGAGCGGCAAGGCTCGCCGCTTTACAGCTAGAAAAACTTTTCATATTTACTCCTCCAGCTCCGCTTAGTCCTTCACACATCGGGTCCCCATATACAATTCATCGTTCGAAAAAGCATTCACCACAAGATTATTTTTTTCACCCTGAATCACGAGATAGTATTGCCCTGATGAAGCAACATAAACCCACGTATGTCCAAACTCTCCCCTTGCAACGAATCCCCTTGAATCAATATTGCCCTCGGCCGCAAAAGAAAGCCCATACAAATCGAGCCCTGGAGAAATATCGGAATTCCATCCCTTGGCCGACCTGATATCACCAGCTCTAGACGAGCCCACAAAACTTATCAGGTCATTCACTTCAGCCTCCGTGGGAACACGCCAACCTTCCGGGCATATTCCCTGTATAGGCCCAGAACCCAGATTGCACGAGGCTCTGAAGGCACAGCGGACATCGTTCATCACGGCAACACGTGCATACATGCGCCCTAGCAGTTCACAGTTTTTCTCGTCACCATTGTAGCAACGCGCTTTTCCCTTTAGAAGGGGATAATCCGTCGTATCATAGAAGTTCAGGTTTTCCGCCATCCAAGTCAACCCATTGACTTCAACAGTCCTATACTTCTTGCCGTCGCGAGCATCGACCAGTTCACCATAGTCTATATCAGGATTGAAGAGGTCTTCCTTGGATTCAAGATCGAAGATTTCTGCATCAAGAACGACTGAACTGCTCGACGAGGACGAAACGCTACTGGAAGAGCGAATCGACGCAGATGACAAGGCGATATTCAGCGTATCATCCGATATGCAGCGGACCGAGACGAAAATATTGCTTAAGTAACCGGAATGTACAATCACGTCACCATCCGATCCGCGGAAAATCAGGTATCTGAATTCCGAACCTTTTATATAGGCCCAAACGTATCCAGTCTCTCCGGGGTTGGAAAATTTACTATCCATAAAATCGAGGCACCCCGATGCCGGCATCGAAAAGCCCGAGGTGTTGGCCCCTACGCCATAAGACGCCCCCCATCCCTTTGCAGACCGGACGTCATCAAGTTTATCGCCAAAAGATTCTACTAGAGCCCAGGCCTCGTCATTAGATGGAATATGCCACCCCTTCGGACATACACCGCGAACCATGGTATCCCCGATATCGCAGTAGGCTCCTTTCATGCAGGAGATGTTGTCCAAAGCTGCTTCACGTGAATACAAGCGGCCCAGCAAGGCGCAGTTGTCATCATCGAAATTGAGGCAAGCCGAGCGTTCGAGCACAAGCGGATAATCGTCGTTGCCTGCGAAATTGAGATTTTCGGCCATCCAGACCCTGTTTCCAACGATTACGGTCCTATAGACCTGGCCGTCGCGTTCATCCAACATTGTTCCGTATTCGACGTCCGGGTTGAGCAGCTCGTCCTTGGTGGTCAAGGTAAAGGGGATAGACGTCTGGTCGATATAGTCTTTATTAAAAATCCAGGTGGTATCAAAATCGTAACTGGAAGAACTGTAGCGAGAACTGCTGGAGTAGCTGGAGGAACTGTACAGTGAGATGCTGGAAGAATAACGGCTCGACGAGGATCCTTCGCTATCGGAAGATGAATCTTCACTATCGGAGGATTCCTCCTCGCTACTGGACGATTCGGCACGGACAAATTCACGACCCTTCGCCGTAAGCGTGTCAGACTCGCCCGCCCACAGGTAGACGGAATCCCTTTCGTCAAAAAAACACTCGTAGCGGTCCTTCTCGCGGCCGACAACGGCCTCGCGACCTTCGCGCATTTCGTTGCAGGGGTAATCCGCAAATTCGTTTGTTTTTACGAATGCATAGTCGTAGCCGCGGTTTTTAGCGACCGGGGAAAAGCTGTCGTCATCACCGCAGGCAGCAATAAGGGCCGTAGATGCAAGGCTCGCCACCAAAAGCGCCTGGATACCGCGCCGGGCACATCTTTTTTCCATAATTCCTCCTAAAATTTCCCCGCACCACCTATCACAAATATAAAAAAATGCAGTTGTCCCTCCAAATTGTGTATATTTCAGGCATGGGAAAAGCGCAAAAAGACATCCAGACCATCCAGCACCGCAACATGTGGGGCGAATGGACTTTCACGTTCGAAGGGAACACCCTCTGCGGGCTGCGCTTTTCGGGCTCGGGCGAATCGTCGATTGTCCCGAGTTCGGTCAAGGCCTGCGCCTACGCGACACCCGATACCGACATCCCGCTGAAGCGTTCCACCGCAAAAGCCTACAACAATGTCGTCAAGGAACTGAACCAATACCTCGCCGGGAAGATTACCGAATTCACCGTCCCTATCGCCATCCACGGCACCGAATTCCAGGTAAGCGTCCTCGAGGCCACGCGCAAGATTCCCTACGGCAAGACGTGGACGTACAAGCAGGTCGCCGAAGCCATCGGGCACCCGAACGCAGAACGCGCTGTCGGGAACACGCTGCACAACAACCCGCTCCAGGTCATCATCCCCTGCCACCGCGTAGTGACGAGCAAGGGAAAGATTGGCGGTTATGCGCTCGGCACCGACTTAAAAAGGCGCCTCCTGTGCATGGAAGGCGCCATTCAAAACGAGTTAGAACTCGAGTAGTTTTATTTATTCTTATTGACGATCAAGGTCTTGGCCTTGAAGGTCTTCTTGTCGATCCACTTGACCATCAGGGAAACCTTGTTGTCCTTATCGAGGGCGGCCCAGTACTTCTTGAGCGTGTCTTCGGCATTGTCGAAGATTGGCATCAGTTTCGGGAAGCCGTTGAAGCTAGGAATCGGGCTGCCGTCGGTTTCGTAGGTGCTGATGAAGTGGCCGAGGCCCGGGAGAGCCTTCTCGTACTCGAACGTCATGCGTTCGCAACCGGCTTCTTCGCTGTTGTTACGGCTCTTGAGGATGGAGAGCTTGTAAACGGCGGGCTGGGCGTTCTTGTAGTGGATGCCCGAGATGCGCGGCGTGAAGTTCGGAGCGTCATCTTCATACTGGCGCGTAGCGAGAGCGCTTTCGAAGGTGCCGCCCAGCTTGATGGCGTTATAAATCGTATCGGTCTGGTCACCGTTGGTGATGATCTGCACGTCGGCCGTGTGGCGGGCCGGGTAGTAGATAATCAGGTGCGGGTCGGTGAGCTTGGATTCGTCGAAGGCCTTCGTCTTCATGAAGCCGGTCTTGGCTTCCATTTCGAAAACGCGGTTACGGCTGTTCACGCTGCGGCCCATAATCCAGTAGACCTGCACGTAGGACTTGCCGTCGGCGCTTTCGCCGAGCACAATGCCACGACCAGGATACGGGTTATTGGAGAGGGCCTTAAAATTCAGTTTTGCTTCGTCTGTGTATTTCATGGTGCGAAATTTAGCAAAAAAGGGGATTCCGTGCAGGCCTCCACCATCGGTTCGATTGCAGAAGTTCTATTTTTCAAGCCATGAGGATTTCTACAAAAGGACGCTACGCCCTGCGCGTGATGATTGACCTCGCCCGCAACGGCAAGGACGAATATGTCAAGTTGCACGAACTTTCCGCAAGGCAGCAGATTTCGGAAAAATACCTGGAAGGGATTCTCGGGACGCTCGTCCGCGGGAAGCTTCTCGAAGGCGCCCGAGGCAAGGGCGGCGGCTACCGCCTGAAGGTGAAGCCCGAAAAATGCAGCGTCTGGCGCATTCTCTCGCTCATGGAGAACTCCGTCGCGCCGGTTTCGTGCCTCGACACCAAGGTAAACCCCTGCCCGCGAGCCAAGTCCTGCGTCACCCTCCCCGTGTGGAAGGAGCTCGACACCATGATCCGCGACTACCTGGACGGCGTAAAGCTCGACCAGTTCACGCGCAACATGCCCGAATCCGAAGGCAAGATCCCGGACGGCGACAACTGGAACTGCGGACTATAGAGAAATTTTATAATACCCCCTTTCCACTATCGGAATTTTTTCTATATTTATTCCTATAAATTTGGTAGGAATTAAACTTTTTAGACAAGGCGGCCGACACCCATGACACTCCAGCAACTCCGTTACGCCATCGCCATCGCAGAAACGGGCTCCTTCAACAAGGCGGCCGAAAAGCTCTATATATCGCAGCCCTCGCTCACAGCGGCCATCAAGGATCTCGAGGACGAGCTCAACATCCTCATCTTCAACCGCACGAGCCGCGGCGTGAAGCTCACCAGCGAAGGCGAGGAATTCATCTCGTACGCCCGCGAGCTCCACCACCACTACGAAACCGTCCTCGACAAGTACGGCAAGATCGGCAAGCGCAAGAAAAGGTTCGGCGTTTCGACGCAGCACTACTCGTTTGCGGTCAAGAGCTTCGTCGAGACGGTCAAGCTGTTCGATACCGAGAAGTACGAGTTCGCCATCCGCGAGACACGGACCAAGGAAGTCATCGAGGACGTGGCCGCGTTCAAGAGCGATATCGGCATCCTCTACCTGAGCGATTTCAACCGCAAAATCATCATGAACCTGCTGAACGCCCGCGACCTTTCGTTCCACAAGCTCATCGACTGCAAGGCCTACGTCTACCTGTGGAAGGGCCACCCGCTCGCGAAGAACAAGTTCATCACGCTCGAAGACCTCGCCGAATACCCCTGCCTCTCGTTCGAGCAGGGCGACAACAGTTCGTTCTACTTTGCCGAAGAGATTTTAAGTACAAACGAATACAAGCGCACCATCAAGGCGAACGACCGCGCCACCATGCTGAACCTGATGATCGGCCTCAACGGCTACACGCTCTGCTCCGGCATCATCTGCGAGGAACTGAACGGTTCCGACTACCTGGCAGTGCCCTTCAAGGACAAGAGCGCGGAATCCCACCGCGTCATGGAAATCGGCTACATCGCGAAGCGCAACATGCTGCTGGGCCTCGTGGGCGAACGCTACGTGGAAGAACTGCAGAAATACCTCGCGAACTGCAACCAGGGGGAATAGCGGTCTTTTGACATTTTTCTATATTTTCCGCCGAAAATTTTAGCTGGCACGCTTTTTGCGCCCGTCTAGGAAGACCTTCCTAGAAATTCGGCGCGAAATCCATGCCAAAGAGGAAAAGATGAAAGTTTCTTTGAATTGGCTCAGACGTCACGTTGATCTTCCGAAATCTGCGGAAGAAGTTGCAAAGGCGCTCACCTCTATTGGCCTCGAAGTCGAAGGCATGGAAGAACCGGGCAAGGTCTACGAGAAGCTCGTGGTGGCGAAGGTTCTCACCTGCGAAGCCCACCCGGACAGCGACCACCTGCACATCACCACCGTGAACGACGGCAAGGAAACGCTCCAGGTCGTGTGCGGCGCCCCGAACGTGGCCGCAGGCCAGACCGTGG
>JAEEGH010012202.1_pt1 | contig 19347 bp, 12 predicted proteins | sample 9134181 | NCBI WGS metagenome assembly JAEEGH01 (sample SAMN16246544, study PRJNA631951) | gut metagenome | biome: gut microbiome; feature: rumen; material: DP-attached | host: Bos | place: Iran: Karaj | collected 2018-10 | reverse complement strand
TCAGTGGAGGCACCAAGAAGACCGAACTCTTGTTTCTGGCGCTCTTCCTGCGACTGCTCTCGACGGGTGGCCGCTGCGTGTCGATTATCCCTGTGGGCGTGTTGAACAACACCAACGACAAGGCCTACAAGAAACTGCGCAAGGCCTTGGTGGAGGAGCAGGAACTGGAGGCCGTGATTTTCATGCCGGGCGGTGTGTTCTATCCCTATAGCGGGGTGCAGACGGGCATTTTGGTGTTCAAGAAAACCGACAATGGCGGCACCGACAAGGTTTGGATGTACAACATGGAGGCCGACGGCTTCTCGCTCGACCAAAAGCGCGAGCCTGTGGCCGAAAACGACATCCCCGACATCATCGCCCGTTGGAACAACCTCGAAGGCGAAGCCCAACGCACCAAATACGATAAGTCTTTCCTTGTTGACAAGCAGGAAATCGTCGACAACGACTATGTTTTCAGTTTCAACAAGTACCAAAAGAAGAAGGTCGAGAAGAAAAACTATAGGCCGACCACGGAGATTATTCAGTCTATCAAAGACTTGGAAATTGAGTTTGCAAAGGTGATGAAGGAATTGGGAGGAGACTAAATGGTTATTTCAGATGTCATAGAAAGGCAAATCAAAGGATTGTGGGGTACTGATTTCGCTGACGAAAGCAATGGAATCCCTGTAATAAAGACAAATAATATGTCTTATGAAGGGTGTATTGATTATGGTGAGATTTGCTATAGAAATATTGATGCCGAATCTGCAAAAGAGAATTATTTGCGCAAAGGGGATTTGCTTGTTGAAAAAAGTGGTGGAACCAAAACCCATACAGTGGGATATGTGAATCATTTTGATGGTGACGATGATGTTTTTGTGTGCAACAATTTCATCCTTGGGTTACGCCCCAAGAAGGAAATGGTGAATTACATGTATTTGTTTTATCAACTGCGCTATATGTATGAACTTGGCATGTTCTCGGATTGTTACAACAAGACTACAGGCATACAGAATTTGCAGGTTAAGCCATATCTTGGAAAAAGCATTGTTGTGCCAAATATGGTTGAGCAAAATGCTGTTGTAAAAGTATTGGACACCATCCAAAAAGCCATTGACATCAAACGAAAACAACTGGAAGATTTGGATGAGTTGGTGAAGAGCAAGTTCCAGGAGATGTTTGGGGATGTGATGTTACCTGAATCTAAATGGGAACAAACAACCTTTGGCAAAGCATTCGATATTTGTAGTGGCGGTACTCCTTCAACCTCCAAAAAAGAATATTGGGAAGATGGAACTATTCCGTGGATTGGCTCAAATATGTGTCAGGAGTGGATTATTTATCATAATGACGGAAAGTTCATTACCCAAGAAGGATTGTCTCATTCAAGTGCAAAACTATTGGAGCCAGGAACTGTATTAGTCGCTCTTGTTGGGGCGACCATTGGGAAAACGGCTTTGTTGAGATTTAGGACAACTACAAATCAGAATGTTGCAGCCATTAAGGTGAATGATAATACTGACTATTATCCAGAATTTGTGTTTTATTTGTTACAGGGTTTGTATGGAAAGTTTATGAATTATAGTAATGGGAAGTTTGCAATGGCAACTTTGTCATTTGTTAGAGATTTGCCTTTGATTAAACCACAGAAATCACTTCAAGGTGAGTTTGTTAATTATGTAGAGAAGGTTAATTCTTTAAAAGGTCTGTGCGAGAGAGAAATTGTTGATCTTAACGAACTGATGGACAGCAAGATGGACGAGTATTTCGGATAAAGAAAAAGAACGAATATTGTAAAACTTTGCGGATATGAACTTTGAGTTTTTGAACAACCGACGGGTCTTCAGCCAACTCCACAGCCTTTGCTGCGAGGCCGAAAAGTATGTCGTGGCCATGCCCGAAGTGTCAGCACTCAAGTCGAGGTCGGCCCTGGAATCGATGGTGAAGATTTTCTACACGGCCAAGTATGGCGACTATGACAGAAGCGCAAGGTTGTTCGACCTCGTCCAAAATGCACAATTCAGCAACTTCATGGACGACTCCATGATGAGCACCATCCACCTTATCCGCAAGATTGGCAACAACGCAGCTCATTCCCAACCCGTCACCAAGGCGCACGCCATGGCTGCGCTTGAAGCCTTGTATTACTTCACCCACGAGATGATGCACTTCTTCGGCACCTACGAGGAATATCCGCGCTTCAACCGTGCCGATTACGCTGTCACCGAAAAGCCGACAGAGGAGGTGGCTCAGGCCAATGAAGAGGAAATCGTGGTCGACAAGGAGGAAGTCAAGGAGTGCCAAGTCAATACGACGGAGACGAAACTGAAATCGGCGGTTGATTTCAACGAGGACGAAACCCGAAAGATCTATATCGACACGGCACTGCAAGAGGCTGGATGGGAGTTCTCAAAAGCCAAAGGCCGTGGCGCACACGGCAAGGTAGGCACCGAAATCGTAGTAAGAGGAATGCCCGACGGGAAGGACGGCAGGGCCGACTATGTGCTGTTTGACGAAGACGGTCTGCCGCTCGCCGTGATAGAGGCCAAACGCACCTCGAAGAGCGAAGAGGAAGGCGCGGCGCAAGCCAAGGCCTACGCCGATTGCCTGCAAAGGATGTATGGCTGTGCAAGGCCGGTGGTGTTCTACACCAATGGCTACAAGGTGATGATGGAGGATGGCCGATGCTATCCTGCCCGCCGTGTGTATGGCTATTACAGCAAGGACGAACTTCATTCGCTCATTGTGAGGCGCAATTTGAAGAAAATCGAAGACGACAAGATAAAGCCGGAGATTTCGGACCGTTACTTCATCCAGGAAGCCTGCACTGCTGTTTGCGAGTCGCTCAACGAAATGCACAGGAAGCAACTGATAGTAATGGCTACGGGCACGGGCAAGACTCGCTGCACCGTTGGCCTGGTCGATATTTTGCAGCGCAACGATTGGGTGAAAAACGTGCTGTTTTTGGCCGACCGAAAGGAGTTAGTGAAGCAGGCCAAAGGCGACTTCGTCAAGTATATGCCTGACGCCACGATTTGCGCTATCTCCGAAGAGACAAAGGACAAGCGCGACTATAACGCCAACATCATCCTTTCGACTTACAACACCATCCTCAACCTTATCGACTCCGACAAAAAGACCTACGGCATCGGGCGATTTGACTTGATTGTTTCCGACGAATGTCATCGTACCATCTACAACAAATACCGCGCAATCTTCCGCTATTTCGACAGTCTGATGCTGGGCTTGACCGCCACCCCGAGAGAGCAGGTGAACCTGACCACCTACGACTTGTTTGATTTGCCTCATGGCGTTCCCACCTACAACTATGATTTCGAGAAGGCGGTGAAAGAAGGCTACTTGGTGAATTTCAGAGCCAAGAACCGCACGACAAGGCTCCTGCAAAGCGGCTTGAAATATGACGACCTTACCGAAGAGGAGAAAGAGGAGTTTGAATTGACCTTCGTGGACGATGACGGCAACATTCCCGATTGGGTGGCCGGTGCCAACTTCCTGAACAATATCCTGAACAAAGACACCATTGACGCGATGCTACAAACCTTGATGAAAGAGGGCTTGCGCATCAAAGGCGGCGAGGAATTGGGCAAGACGATTATCTTTGCGCAAAAGCATGAAGTTGCCGAGCGTATCGTCAGCCGATTCAAGGAGTTGTACCCGAAATATGGCGACGACTACTGCAAGGTGATTGACTACAAGACCCCGATGGCAGATGTCGCCATCGACGATTTCAAGGGTGCCGACAAGATGCCGAGAATAGCTGTTTCAGTGGCCATGTTAGACACGGGCATCGATGTGCCCGAAGTGCTGAATTTGGTCTTCTACAAGCGCGTGATGTCGAAAATCATGTTTTGGCAGATGATTGGTCGCGGTACGAGAAAGTGTGAAGACTTGAATGTGTTCTCGCCCAGCAGCGACTATTTCCTTGAAAAGAGCGAAGACGCTACTTTCGCCTCGCATAAGGACAAGCAAGGTTTCTTCATCTTTGACTTTTGCGGCAACTTCGACTATTTTGGAATGCGTTCAGACGGAAAAGAAGGCCGAAAGGGGAGGACGCTCACGCAAGAAATCTATGTGACCAAGGCCGAAATGATTTGCGAGTTGCAGTCTTTCAAACATCAAGAGATAGCCGAGCACAAGGCCTATTATGAGGAATTGCGCAACGATTGGATGTCGAAGGTGAGAGAACTGAAGCGCAGCAAGGTGAATGTCCACTATAACTTGAAGTATGTGGACAAATATTCGGAAGAAAAGACTTGGGAATACATCAGCGCCATCGACTACAGGGAACTCATAAGCGAGGTTGTCCCCTTGTTGGAATCAGTCGGCGGCGATGAGAGCGCCAAGCGGTTCGATTTGTGCGTGTATCGCATCGAAGCCGCATTCTTGGAAGGCAACAAAAACTACAACAAACTGATTAAGAGGGTTGTGGACATTTGTAACGCTTTGCTCGAAAAGTCCACACTGAAAGAAATCAGGGAGAATGTGGCGCGGCTGAAATACTACATTTCTGACGAGTTTTGGAATGCCCAAAGTATCACGAGTCTGGAAAGCCTTCGCAACGAGATTCGGGGATTGGTGCATTACATTTATGACGAAACCACCGAGTTCCGATACACCAATTTCACCGATGAGGTGGTGGAATTGGAAGACCCGCAAGGCATTGTGCCGTCGTTCAAGGACTACAGGACGAGGGTAGAGGAATACTTGGCGCGTCACACCAACACTGGCGTGATTATGAAAATCAAGAGCCTGATCCCCTTGACTGCCGCTGATGTTGAAGAACTACAGCGGTTGTTGTGGCAGGAGTTGGGTTCAAGGGAAGAATACGATGCCGTGGCCAAAGGCAAATCCTTGGGTGCTTTTGTGAGAAAGATTGTCGGCCTCGACCAAATGGCCATCAATGAATTGTTTGGCCAGTATTTGAGGGATTACCATTTCAACGCCAAGCAACAAGAGTTCCTTAACCTCATTGTGGGCTATGTCAGGGAGAACGGTGATATAGAGGCAGAAGACCTTATTAATGAAATGCCATTCAAACAGATCGAATACATGGATTACTTTGAAGACACAAATGTTGTCTATCGTTTAATATATCGGCTGCATAAAGCAATTGAAGGAAGGAATGTTGTAGTATATAAACAAGCTTATTACCCAGTATCAATGGTAGCAGAGGGGAATTGATGTAAATTCTTTTTCTGGAGGTTAAGTTGATTCCGCCCCCAGTGGATCTTCTTAATAACCTAAATTCTACTATTGTAACCCTGATTATTAGTTATCACTCACCACATATTACCATAATACCACTCGGCAAAACGAACCAAGGTCAAGAAAAGCTGAAGGAACACCAAGAGCTTTAAAAGTCCCTTACAGGTTTGTCAATTCTACCTATGTTCTTTTCGAGCAATTGTTCGTGGCTTGTTGTTTTCATTTTCTTATCAAATTGCTACAAATATATAATATTCTATAGTATCTCAAATAATATTATATAATAATGGTTATAATTTCAATTTCGATAATTCAAATAATTAGGATTGCTATCATTTATCCCCATTTTCAGCTAACCATCACCCCATCAAATCATCATTTTTGGTGATTTCATCGTAGGCCAGGAAATCGGAATTTTGCATCGTGAATATTCAGACGACGTAAATTCTAACAACTTAAATCATATCCTCATGAACAAAACAACAAAAACCCTGGCACTGATCGCAGTATCAGCCCTTTTTGCCCTAGGTTTCAACTCCTGCGGCAAAGACCAAGTCATTGAAGAAAAAAACAAAGAAACCAAAGAGGCTATCGTCAAGCAGTACCTTGACCAGACAGTGTATCCCACATACGGTAAACTGGCTGTGGAATCCCAAAACCTCGTGGACGACCTAGAAGCCTTGAAAGCCAACATGACCCAAAACAACCTCAACCAAGCCACAGTGAGCTTCCTCGAAGCCCGTAAATGGTGGGAGATGAGCGAGGCCTTCCTGTTTGGCGCCGCCTCCGACTTCGGCATCGACCCGCACATCGACTCATGGCCCCTCGACGAGGATGCCTTCAACAACCTCATGGCCAGCCCCAACATGATCGAGATGCTGGCTGGTGATGAGGACGGAACCGTGGCCGGTGAACAACTCGGCAACGCCCTATTGGGCTTCCACGGCATCGAGTACATCCTGTTCCGCGAAGGACAACCCCGTGATGTGAACGAGGTGAACAACGACATGATGACTTACGTGATCGCCGTCTCGCGCGACCTCCGTAACCGCTGCTTCCAACTGGAAGTGAGCTGGAACGAAAACGCTCCCGCTGACCATGCTGCTCTGATGGAAGAGCTGGAACTCAACACCACCGTCAACGGAGGCAATAACTCATACGGCTCCAACATGCTCCTTGCTGGCCAAGCAGGTAGCACTTACGCCTCCTTCACCAACGCACTCCAGGCTATCGCCGATGGCTGCATCGACATCGCCGATGAGGTGGGCACCTCCAAAATCGGGAAACCCCACACCGGAGAAGACCCGCATTATGTGGAGTCGCCTTACAGCCAAAAGTCGAAAGATGATTTCTATGACAATATCATCAGCATCCAAAACGCCTACATGGGTGGCATGAAAAGCTCCCGCGACGAGGACCGCTCCCTGCACGCTTACATCGCCGATGGCAATGCTGAACTGGACACCAAGGCTGTCAACGCCATCAACAACGCCCTGGAAAAAATCAACGCCATGAGAGCTCCTTTCGTACAATATTATGCTGATGCCACCGCCGGCACCGCCATGGAAGCCTGCCAAGAACTCTCCGACGTGATGGCTGAGGTGAAAGAGGAGATTGCTAAACTGGATAAGTGATATCAAAACAACAAAAACATACCAAAATGAAACAGATTAATCTATTCTTATCGGCATCACTCCTTATCGGACTTTTAGCCTCCTGCGGTCCCAAGGAGCCCATTCCCACCGACCCACAAGTGCTGGAAGAGACTTACGCAGGCGGTGAACTCGGCACCACCTTCAATAGCACACAGACCGCCTACGAAGACCCCACACCAGCCGTGGAAAACGCCGGTCTCGCCACCGCTTTTAAATATGGTGAGTATTTCTTTGAACGCACTTACACCCAAAACAACGAGCCCTTCGATGGACTCGGACCGCTTTATATCCGCAGTTCCTGCATCGCTTGCCATCCCGGCTACGGACACGGCATGCGCATGAACCGCTATCGCGCCGACGACTGGGGCAACGGCTACCTGCTGGTCTTCACCGACCGTAACGACACCTACCTCAGCTCCTATACAGGAATGCCGCAAACCAAGGCAGTCGCTCCTTTCAAAGCACCGCTCGATGAGACCAAGATCGAAATCAACTGGCTCAGCTATGTGGATGAATGGGGCAACCAATTCCCCGATGGCGAGCATTACAACTTGACCTATCCCGAGGTCTATATCCCCGAAGATGCCTTCTATGTACCGCTTGAGGTCGGTGGCAACCCCATCCCGTATAGCGACTTCGTGTGCCGTCTCGAATCCACCATCGGCATCTACGGAACAGGCCTCATCGACGCCATCCCCGATGACTCGCTGAAGGCACAATACCAAAAGGAGTTCAACGACGGTTATATGCAGAACGGCCTGAACCCAGCGATGTGGGCTGACAACGACTGGGCTCCCACAGGCTTGTACGGCAACACCAAACATCCCAAGAAATACACCTACGCCTTGACCCGCGGACCTCTTCAAGACGCTCCCGGCGCCAACGCCATCTGGAACATCACCAACGTGACACACCCCACCAAGATGGGACATTACATGACCGCCGCCTACGCCACCAAGGCTTCCCAAGATCCTGATGTCCAGGCTGAGTTCTACAACTATTATCCACAATATAACCTCACTGGCAATGTGGAAACCGATATCTACAACTACTTGATGATGGCCAACATCCCTGACGAGCTCAAGGAACCCGAGATGAGTGCCGAGGAATACTCCGACTTCATGGTGTGGCACCGTGGACTCGCAGTCCCCGCTGCCCGTGACCTTGGCAACGCGGATGTGCAACGCGGTCGCAAGCTGTTCCGTGAGATCGGATGCGCCTACTGCCACCGTCCTTCATGGCAGACCGGCGATGACTATTTCACCGACCCCGCTGGATTCTTCAGCGACGGTGACGCCCGCCTGCCTCGTTATCCCAACCAGAAAATCTGGCCTTATAGCGACTACATTCAACACAAGCTCCACATGGAGAACGACATCCGCACCGGATGGTGCCGCACCACCCCGTTGTGGGGTCGTGGACTCTCCGCCATCTGCACAGGCCGCAGCGACCGTCTGCACGATTGCCGCGCCCAAACCGTCATCGAAGCCATCATGTGGCACGGCAATGCGCAAAGCGACGCCCGCCGCTCCGTGGAACAATTCCGCGAGCTGCCCAAAGAAGATCGTGACGCTATCGTGAAGTTTATTGAGGCAATTTGATGTAAAAAACAGAAGACAGGAATAAAAAGTAAGAAGAAAAATAATATATTTGCTGGGATGAAGAAAATACGTCATATCATTTCTGTCTTGATGATTGTATTGGTGGCGGTTCTCGCCACCGGTACAGTCGTCGAGAAACTGCACGACTCGGATTATGCCTTAGCGCATGTCTATAGCACATGGTGGTTCGTGAGCCTTTGGGGCCTGATTGCCTTAGGCATGGTGATCATGCTGCTCAAAGGGAAATCGTGGAAACAACCGGCGACGTGTACACTTCATCTTTCAGTCCTTATCATCTTGCTGGGTGCTTTGTTGACCATGCTCACTGGACATCACGGCGAGATAACCCTGCAACCTGGAGTGCCCTCTTGCCAATTCAGCATCGAAAAACACGGCGAGAGCCGACAGGCAACACTGCCTTTTACATTAACTTTGGATCACTTCGAGGTGATGACCTATCCCGGTACGCATTCTCCGATGGATTTTGTAAGCCATGTAAACATCGGAGATGCGTCGGGCGAAACTCAAAAGGCGGATATCTCCATGAATAACATTTTGAAATACAAGAACTACCGATTCTATCAGAGCGACTATGACGAGGATGGCAACTCCGTGCTGTCGGTAGCACATGATCCTTGGGGCATCGGAGTGACTTATACGGGATATGTGCTGCTGTTCGTGGCACTGCTATGGCTGTTCATCGATCGCACAGGATCGTTTAGAGACCTCCTTCGCAAGACCTCGGGGAAAACCGCTTTGTTACTCCTTTTCATGACACTGGGCATTGCGTCGCCGTCATGGGCCACTGAAAAGCCGCGTGCCTTACCCAAGGAAAGCGCAGACGACATGGGACAGATGTACGTGATGTACAAAGGCCGTGTATGCCCCCTGCAAACCTTGGCGAAAGACTTCACGACAAAGCTGTGTGGCAACGCCCATTATCGAGGCTATACACCAGAGCAAGTGCTGAGCGGCTGGATTTTTTATTTCAACGATTGGAAAAATGAGCCGATGTTCAAGATAAAAGGAGAAAATGTGCAGAAACAACTCGGCATCAAAGGCAAATACGCCTGCTTTTCCGATTTCACTGACAACAACGGCGAAAACAAACTTACCGAGACCCTTAAATCACTCCCCATGGGTGACCCCCAACGGAAGAAATACAGTGCCGCAGAAGAGAAATACCAACTGATCAACATGCTGAACAAAGGCAAGCTGATAAAGCTTTTCCCTCACGCCGACAGCCTTCAAAACATCACTTGGTACGCTCAAAACGACGACCTCCCATTGAGCATCCCTGACGATGAGTATCTCTTCATCCGTAAGCAGCTGAGCCTATGTCAAGAATATGTGGTGAAAGGCGACTTCAATGCTTTGAAAGAAGTGTTTGAGAAAACCAAGATATATCAAGAAAAGCATTCATTAGGGCACACACCCACCCTATCACAATATCGCGCCGAGCGACTGTATAACCGACTAACTACTGGGAAGTGGCTCGCGATGGTCAACATCACCTTGGGATTGATGGTTTTTGCCTTAGCCCTCATCTGTCTGGGCAAAGGGAAGCCTTTATACAAGCCTGTTCGTTGCATGGCCGTAGTCTGGACAGCATTAATGGGTGTCTTTTTGGCCCTGTTGTTCATCTTGCGTTGGATTGCCGGCGGGCATGTGCCTATGGCAGGCAGTTTCGACTCCATGAACCTCATGGCCTTGAGTATCACCATCATCACCTTAATCATGTCACATAAATACGAGATGGCCTTGCCAGCAGGCCTGCTGATGACGGGTTTTGTGCTTTTGGTTCAGATGATGGGCGGTGCCAATCCACCTGTAACCCACCTGATGCCAGTGCTTTCGTCGCCTTTGCTGAGCCTGCATGTGACGGTGATTATGATTGCCTACGCCTTGCTCTTCTTTGTGATGCTGAATGGCATCAGCGCGGTCATTGTGCGATTCACACAACCCGGCAATGTCACCTATCTGGAACGGCTGCAACACATCAGCATGCTCATGCTTTATCCAGCAGTGGCACTGTTGACCATAGGCATCTTCATCGGTGCAGTTTGGGCCAATATCTCATGGGGTAACTACTGGTCGTGGGATCCCAAAGAGGTTTGGGCTTTGATCACGCTGCTCGTCTATGCCGCCCCACTGCATGGAAAAACCTGGAAATCATTCCAAAAACCGATGTTTTTCCACATTTACGGAATCATCGCCTTCCTGAGCGTATTGTTCACCTATTTCGGAGTCAATCTGCTTTTGGGAGGCATTCATGCCTATTAAAAACACAACACCATGAATCACGATCACGAACATCATCACGATCACGATCACGAACATCACCACCACCATCATCATCATGAAATAGCTGCTGACAACAAGAAGATGCGCAAAATCTTATGGGCAGCCATCCTGTTGAATCTTCTTTTTGTCGGGGTGGAAGCAGGCGTTGGTATTTGGCAAAACAGCCTCTCACTGCTGAGTGACGCCGGACACAACCTCAGTGATGTGTTCTCGTTGATATTGGTGGTTGTCGGGCTGCATTTGGCGCAAGTTCACAGCAACGAGCGCTATACCTACGGCTACAAAAAAAGCACGATACTCATCTCATTGACCAACGCCATCCTGTTGTTTGTGGCGGTAGGTGTCATCGTGGCGGAGAGCATCCATAAGTTAAGCGAGCCCACCGTCATCGACGGTTCCGTCATATCATGGACTGCCGCTGTGGGCATTCTCATCAACGGCGTGACGACGATCCTGTTGATGCGCGGACAGAAAAACGACATCAACATCCGCGGCGCATTCCTCCACATGGCCGCCGACACCCTCGTCAGCATCGGAGTAGTCATCAGTGGCATCATCATCAAGCACACCGGCTGGTTCATCATCGACCCTATCATCAGTTTGGTCATCGCCCTTGTCATCCTCATCAGCACCTGGGAGCTGTTGCGCGACAGTATGCGGCTGGCGTTGGACGGTGTTCCCGAAGGAATCGAGGTGAAAGAAGTTTCACAGCTGATGCTCAACACCAACCATGTCACCGATGTGCATCATCTGCACATCTGGGCGATGAGCACGACCGAAAACGCATTGACGGCACATGTGGTCATCGATGACGAACAGAAGGCTTTTGACGTGCGAAAAGCCTTGAAAGAAGCCCTTCATTCGCAAGGCATCAACCATGCCACCATAGAAATCGAGTACGGCGACGGATGTTGCGATAAGACCTGTTGAATCAAAAAAAGCATTATCTTTGCCGCCGGATTCGGGTTCTTCCATTGAAGATTAATAGGGAATCCTGTGTAAGTCAGGAGCTATGCCCGTAGCTGTGAGTTCAATTACGGTCCGCAACATCATGTCACTGATTTTTTTCGGGAAGACGTCGCGGACTTGAACAAGCCAGAAGACCTGCCCGACTCCGAAGTAACAACTTTCGGGAACAAAAGTTTATTAATCATGAAAAAACATTTCTTTTTGATTTGGGCACTACTCTATTCAGCCCTCGCCAACGCACAGCTCTCAGGCACCTACACTATCAACAGCGATGCCACACAAAACCCCAACTTCACCTCCTTCAGCGCGGCAACGGAAGCCCTCCACACACAAGGCGTGTCAGGACCCGTGACCTTTGAAGTCGCTCCTGGCACCTACAACGAGTATGTCACCCTACAGGTTATCGAAGGAGCCAGCGACACCCATCGCATCACCTTCCGCGGCATCGGCGCCGACAACCAACAAACCGTCATCACGGGCAACGCCGGATACACCGAAAACGCCATGCTCACCCTCAACGGCACCGACTATGTGACCTTCGAGAACATGACCCTCACCTCCACCTCAACGGTCAACGCCGTGCTGGTGAAACTGCTCAACGGCAACGAAAACAACCAATTCCACAACCTGCGTCTCATCGGAGCCGTCTCCACAACCAGCCTCGACAATGGGAAAGACCTAGTATATCGCGTCAGTGGCGAATGGATCGACCTCAACAACGAGTTTGTGAATTGTGATTTTATCAACGGTTATATTGGATTATATTACCAAGGACACAACATCTATACCCTCAACGACGGTCTTCTGGTGGAGAACTGCGTCTTCACCGACCAAGCATTCAAAGGCATCTATGTGAGCTTTACCGACCACGCAATCTTGCGTGGCAACATCATCACCAACCATAACCACGACGTGCTTACCAACTATCACGCCATCGACCTGCTACGCATCCGTTACCATTGTATCATCGAGAACAATGTGATCAACGTGACACGCCACTCCAACTACGCCACTGCGTTCGAAATCCGTCCCGCCATGGGCACCGAAGAAGAACCCGTCATCATCCGCAACAACACCATCAACCTAAACAGCTATACCAACAGCAGCTATTGCTGCGACCTTGATGACACCAACAGCAGCTATGTCTATTTCGTCCACAACACCGTGCGTTGCGCTGGCACCAACGACTGCGGCAACATCTTCGTGGAGAAGAGCTGGCCTAACCTGTTCCTTTACAATAATTTATTGGTGAATGAGACGGGTGGCTATGTGTTCCGTTTCCAAGCCAACACCAACGACCGTTACAGCGACTACAACCGCATCCAATACAACGGAGAATACATCGCGAGAGTCAGCACCAACGATTACGCCACTTTGAGTGACTGGACTTCAGCCACCGGCTTTGACGCTCATTCGTCACTCTGCTCACCACAGTTTGTGGGCGACAACGACCTTCACATCACCTCCAGTGCCAACCTCACCGTGGACCATCCGCTGGAATATGTCACCACGGACATCGACGATGAGCCACGCTCTGCCACTCCATGCGCAGGAGCTGACGAATACGAGGAAGGCGTCAACCTTCCCCCTGTTGTGGCCAATCCCATCAACGATGTAGTGTTTGAAGTCTTTCCCGCCAGCCAGACCATCGACATCAGCGGCACCTTCACCGATCCCGATGACCCTGACGAGGACATCACCATCGAAATCGCCTCAAACAGCAACCCAAGTCTGGTTAGTGCAGTGTTGAACAGCCACACGCTGACCCTTCAACGTCTGCAAGGCGTGGGAGGCAGCAGTAGCATCACTCTGCTTGCCACCAGCAACGGACAAACCGTAGAGACCTCCTTCACCGTGGAATGCATCGCCGAGGATCTGCCCCCCGTGGTGGCCAACCCTTTGGCACCGGTCCTGTTCACCGAGTTCCCTCAGTCCCTGAACTTCGTACTCACCAACACCTTCGACGACCCAGACAACAACAACGCCATGATTGAGATCAGCGTGCTGTCATGTCCTTCCGAAGTCACTGCCATGTATGCCAGCTTCGTGCTGACCCTCATCCGCAACACCCCCGCTGCCTTCTCGAATAAGATCATGGTAATCCGTGCTACCAGCAACGGCAAACAAGTCGATATGGAAGTCCTGCTGTCAGGCGAAGCCGTGGTCATCGGGCCAGGCATTGCCACCTTCGAGGATGTGACGCTAAACGCCGAAGGCATCTGGCAGGCTCCTACAGAAGGCGACAACACCCTTATCAGCAACGGATGGGCGTTCACCAACTATTACAGCGAGTATTTCTGGGGCGGCTTCACCGTCTCTAACCATACCGACCTCTCCCAAGTCTCCATGAACGCACAATATACCGCGGTCGCCGGAGAGGGATATGACGGATCCGCACAATATGCCGTGGCATACGCCATGGGAGCCCAGACCGAAGCATCCACACTTGACGGCTCGTCGCACACCGTCACAGGCTGCTATGTCACCAACAACCTATGGGCTTATCAGAACATGCTGGAAGGCGATTACACCGCCACTCCTTTTGGTGGCACGACTGGCGATGACCCCGACTGGTTCAAGCTCACCGCAACCGGCAAAAACGCCAGCGGTCAAACCGTGGGAACGCTCGACTTCTATCTCGCCGACTACCGTTTCGCCAACCATGAGGACGACTATATTCTCAACGATTGGGAATGGTTCGACCTCAGCGGCCTCGGCGCCGTGGCAAGCATCAGCTTTAGCCTATCATCCTCCAAAAACAACAGCTATGGCATGATCACGCCCGCCTACTTCTGCATGGACGATTTCAACGGCACTGCCCCTGAGACCCCCGACCAGCCTCCTTTCATCGCCAACCCTGTGGCAGAGGTGGTGTTTAACTTGTTCCCGCAAAGCATTGACCTCGACCTCACTGGCGTTGCTTCCGACCCCGACAATGACGACAACGCCATCGTCTATTCTTTGGTTTCCAACAACAACGAGAACGTCCTTTCAGCCTTGCTCAATGGGAAAACCCTCACGCTGAACCGTTTGGTCAACGAAGAAGCCGAAGCAGAGCTCACGTTAAGAGCCTTCAGCAATGGCCAGTCGGTGGACTTCAACATCCACATCGTAATGCATCACTATTTGAATGTCGATGAAAAGCAAGTCGTTTTCGAGGTGTTTCCGAATCCTTGTAACGGTGTAATCATTGTGGAGACCCAATGCATATCGGCACAACCGCAAGCTGTCGGATATCTCATCCACAACCTGATGGGACAAATGGTGCTTTCTGGAACCCTTAACGGGGAAACAACAACAATCGATTTGAGCAGTCATCCAAAAGGGATCTACTTCATTTCTTTTCAGGGAGAGGATGTCACCCATATTGAAAAGATAATAATTCGATGATTTACAACATTTTAATAAAAAAAGAAGAAAAAACTTCAAAAAAAGTATTGTTATAATAAAAAAAGGTTGTACTTTTGCAGTCGCAAACGATGCTTCCGTAGCTCAGTTGGTAGAGCACCTGACTCTTAATCAGGGTGTCCAGGGTTCGACCCCCTGCGGGAGTACAGCCAGAAAGCCGTTGGGATTCCGACGGCTTTTTTTGTTATAATCTCGCCCACGATTTCAAAATATTCGCTACTTTTGCCGCCGGATTCGGGTTCTCCCGCCGAAGATTAACAGGGAATCCTGTGTGAATCAGGAGCTATGCCCGTAGCTGTAAGTTCAACCAATGGTCCGCAGCACCGAAGTCATCAAATTGAGCGTCCAGAAAGGGAAAAACTATGTTAGGTAAAATCAATTTCGTTGAAATATTCAGCTCCTTCATTGTGATGGCCGCCATCATCGACATCTTTGGCTCGATTCCCATCTTCATGAGCATGAAGGAGCAAAAAAAGACCATCAAGGCGGGACAGGCCTGCTTGACGGCATTGGCCCTGTTTTTGGCGTTCTTCTTTGCAGGCGACGCCTTACTGAAACTGTTCAGCATCGACGCGGCCTCGTTTGCCGTGGCGGGCTCATTCGTGTTGTTCATCCTGGCGGTGGAGATGATCCTCGGTCGGGAAATCATCAAAAACGAAGGCGGAAAGGGCGGCGCCAGCATTGTCCCCATCGCCTTCCCTTTGATTGCTGGCCCAGGGGCATTGACGGCTTTGCTCTCTTTACGCGCCGACTATGCTGTCATCAACATTCTCATTGCGTTGTTGCTCAACATCCTCTTGGATTATTTTGTCATACGCTCGCTCGACAAGATTCAGCGCATTCTGGGCGAGAACCTCATATTCATCCTCAGGAAGTTCTTCGGCGTCATCCTGCTGGCCATTGCAGTGAACATGTTCGTCAACAATATTCTGACCATCATCGCGAGCGTACCAAGATAATCCCTGTTTTTGTTTCACTAAAAAATTCATCATGTTGAATCTCTTCACTGGTTCGGGCGTAGGTCCCACTATCTTGTATTTAGCCTTCTCCATCTTCATTGGCCTGCTGTTGGGCAAGATCAAAATCGCTCATATCTCGTTAGGCATCACCTGGGTGCTTTTTGTAGGCATTGCCTTCAGCGCCTGCGGCATCAGCCTCAACGGCGAGATGCTGCATGTCATCAAGGAGTTTGGCTTGATTCTTTTCGTCGTGGCTGTAGGCTTGCAAGTTGGCCCAGGTTTTTTCCGTTCTTTCAGAAAAGGTGGCTTAGCCATGAACCTGATGGCCTTGGTGAACGTGGCGTTGGGTGTACTCATCACGGTGATTATCGCTAAGGTCGCCCATCAAGACCTGGCTGACATGGCCGGGGTCTATACGGGTGCCATCACCAACACGCCTGGACTGTCCGCTGCTCAACAAGCCGTCAACGACTTGGGGGTTGCCGGTGCTTCCGACCGTTTGGCGGCGGGTTATGCTGTAGCCTATCCCTTAGCTGTAGTGGGCATGATTTTGACTTGCATCCTCTTGCGTCCGCTTTGCCGCATCGACCTCATGAAAGAGCCTTCCACCGAAAACACCCTTGAGCCCAAGGGGGAAAAACAAGCCACGCCCCTGTCACAACGTCATAAAGTGAACCTCATCCCCATCTTTGTCATCATCGCCTTAGGCATTATCGTCGGTTCCATCCCGATTCCAGTAGGCATGAAAGCACCCATCAAGTTAGGCTTGGCGGGTGGACCCTTGGTAGTCGCCATCATAGGCAGCTGGTTAGGCGTAAAGAAAAGCTGGTTCACCACCGAGTTCACCGACAGCCATGGGGTGTGGATGCTCCGTGAAGTGGGCATTGCCCTCTTCCTTGCCGGCGTGGGGTTGAGTGCCGGAGGCCAGTTTGTTGCCACGGTACAAGAGCACTATATGTGGGTCGTTTATGGTATCATCATCACCATGGTGCCCCCTCTGTTGGTCACATTATTTGGACGTTTAGTGCTGAAGATGAACTACTTCACGCTGATGGGCTTCATCGGAGGCTCCCATACCGACCCGCCCACCCTGGCCTTTGCCAACACCGTGGCACCCGAGGGCTGTAAGCTTCCCAACATGGGTTACGCCACCGTCTATCCGCTGACCATGTTCCTGCGAATCTTTACCGCACAGTTGTTAGTGTTGTTGGCAGTGTAGATTTCTCGCCATCAAATTTTAGCAAAGCCGTTTCATCCAATCGTTGCACAGTCCATTCGTCCATGGGCACAGCACCGATGCTCCGATAAACAGTCAAGGCAGGTTTGTTCCAATCGAGGCAGATCCATTCCATGCGACCACAATTACGCTCCACAGCAATCCTGGCCAAATATTTCAAGAGAGCCTTGCCGTAGCCTCTGCCGCGTTTCTCGGGGAGGATAAACAGGTCTTCGAGATACAAGCCTTTACGTCCGACGAAGGTGGAAAAATTGTGGAAAAACAAGGCAAAGCCTACGACAACGCCGTCTTCCTCAGCAAAGACCACCTCGGCGGAATGCTCCACAAACAGAGAATGATACAGTGTGGCTTCATCGGCCACGACCTCATCAGCGCATTTCTCATACATGGCGAGTTTCTTGATAAAGTCAAGGACGAGGCCAGCCTCTTCAGGCCTCGCTGGACGGATGGTGAATTGAGTGTTCATAGCGATATTATATTATAAAATTTGTGCCGTGTGGTTCTTCGTGTCAACTTTGCCAATGGCATCGATAATCACGCCTTCTTCGTCGATGACGTATGTGGTGCGTAACGTGCCTTCAGTCACCTTGCCGTACATCTTTTTCTCTCCCCATGCCTCGTATGCTTTCAGGATGGACAAATCGGTATCGGCAATCAGATGAAAAGGAAGATTATATTTGGCGATGAAACGTTGATGCGAAGCGGCACTGTCACGGCTGACACCCAACACATTATAACCCAATGAAAGAAAACGCTCGTAGTTATCACGCAGATCACACGCCTCGGCAGTGCAACCCGGGGTGCTGTCCTTAGGATAGAAATAGAGCACTAATTTCTTTCCGGAGAAATCAGTTAGTTTCACGAGATTACCATTCTCGTCTTGTCCCTCAAAATAAGGGGCTTTGGTTCCTTTTTGTAGCATAGCTTGTATATCTTTTGTTTAATATATGACTTCTCATGATTTCAAAAACACAAAGAAAACAGCCATCACCAAACAGAGAAAAGCCACCAGATGGTTCCAATGCAAAGGCTGTCCCTTAAAAATCAACATTGCGACGATGGTGAACACGGTGAGCGAAACCACCTCTTGAATCACTTTCAACTGCATTAAGTTGAAGGGACCTCCACGTCCAATGAAACCGATACGGTTGGCAGGAATCATGAACGAATATTCAAACAAGGCCACGCCCCATGAGGCTAAAATAATGAGAATCAGCGGCCAATGAGTGGTGATTTTCATTTCCTCCAACTTAAGATTCCCGTACCAAGCAAAAGTCATAAAAACGTTGGAGACCACCAACATAAGAATTGTCAAAAAAGCTCTCATAGAATACGATATTTTTAAGCCGACAAAAGTAAGGAATAATCAGATAATTTCATACCTTTGCCGCCGATTTGTGGTGTCCTTCACGGACTCAATAGGGAATCGGGTGTGAATCCCGGACAGTTCCCGCTGCTGTGATGGCCAATCGCCTGCCACTCTGCCACTGTCTGACGCTCGTCGGATGGGAAGGCGGTAGATGCGAGGCCTCAGTCAGAAGACCTGCCCCAAGTCACGAAACAAGGCTTCCGGGAATTGGAGCTGGGATTCTATACACAAAAGCATGTCCCGTTTGTTGAAAGGGTTTGCGCGCATTTTAGGTATTCCATCATTTTTCCAGGAGTTTTGAGGTAATTGATTGATTAACAAACCTTTAAAACTTTTGTATTATGTTTTTTAAAACGTTTACACGATTCTTCCTTCTGATAGGAATGATCAGCTTTCTTTCGACTCCGTTGAGAGCCGATGAGATTCAAATTGGGTCGGGTTCACAAACTGATTCTAACCTGCCAACACACTCTTATTACAAGTATTCTTTCACACAACAGATTTACACCGCAGCGGAAATTGAAGAAGCTGGCGGTGGTGTCGGCACCATCAACAGCATCTCGTTCTACAACAACGGCTCGGAAAAAACCAGAACCCTTGACGTGTATCTGGTAAACACCGAAAAAACCTCTTTTAGCAG
>JAEEGH010012193.1_pt1 | contig 19355 bp, 13 predicted proteins | sample 9134181 | NCBI WGS metagenome assembly JAEEGH01 (sample SAMN16246544, study PRJNA631951) | gut metagenome | biome: gut microbiome; feature: rumen; material: DP-attached | host: Bos | place: Iran: Karaj | collected 2018-10 | reverse complement strand
CTGACCTCTATACGCCAAAGGATGCCGAGGGCAAGATGGCCGCCATTGCCGTGAGTGGCCCATTCGGCGCCACCAAGGAGCAGTCGAGCGGTCTCTATGCCATGCAGATGGCCGAGCGTGGCTTTGTAGCATTGGCTTTCGACCCGTCATTTACTGGCGAGAGCAGTGGAGAGCCTCGTCGCACAGCTTCACCCGACATCAATACCGAGGACTTTATGGCCGCTGTCGATTTCCTGTCGAAGCAGGAAAATGTGGATGCTGAACGTATTGGTATCATCGGCATCTGCGGTTGGGGTGGAATTGCCTTCAATGCTGCCGCTGCCGACACTCGCATCAAGGCTACTGTTGTCTCGACGATGTACGACATGACCCGTGTCAGCGGCAATGGTTATTTTGATAGCGAGGACAAGGAGGAGTCACGCCATGCTGCCCGTGAGGCACTTGCCAAGCAGCGCCTGGCCGACCCGATGGCGATGGCCGGTGGCGTAATCGATCCTCTACCCGACGAAGCTCCTCAGTTCGTGAAGGACTACTATGATTATTACAAGACCGAGCGCGGATATCATGCCCGCAGTGGCAATTCGAACGATGGTTGGCGCGTCATTGGCACGCAGGCTTATGCCAACGCCCGTTTCCTTTATTATGTCAATGAGATTCGTTCGGCTGTCCTTGTGATGCATGGTGAGAAGGCTCACTCGCGCTATTTCGGTGAAGCTGCCTACAAATATATGGTGGAAGGCAAGGCGGAAGGTTACAACACAGTCGGCAAGCCCAATCCAAATCCTGAGAACAAGCAGCTGCTTATCATCCCCGATGCCTCGCACTGCGACCTCTACGACGGTGGCTACACGGAACTGAAAGGCAAGGGCGAACCGAAGAACCGGATTCCGTGGGATACACTGGCCGATTTCTTCACTCAGCATCTATAATCAGCATGAAATTTCCGGGTATCTGACGTTTGTTCAGGGAAAATGAGTAAATTAAGAGAATTTGGTAACAAAAGCTGCAGGCAGGATTTGCATTTCTCAGTTTTTTGCTTTATCTTTGCACCCTCAAATTTTAATCTTTCTATATGCAAATAATACGGAACCGGGAATTTGGAGGCGAACGCCCACTCTACGCCTCGCACAACCTGCGACTGGAGCAGGTGACCATCCATGTGGGTGAGTCGTCGATCAAGGAGTCGAGCAACATCGAGGCGGAGGATTGCCGTTTCGAGGGGAAGTATGTCTTCTGGGAGACTTATGGTTTCAAGGTTCGCAACTGCTATTTCGCCGAATCGGCACGCAGCAGCCTGTGGTATAGCCGGGGCGGGCATCTGGTGGATTGCCAAGTGGATGCACCGAAGATGTTCCGCCGCATGCAGGGCATCGAGGTAGAGCGGACGCAGTTCCCCAATGCCCTCGAGACGTTCTGGGATTGCTCGGACATCCGACTGCGTGACGTGACCATCGCCAAGGCCGACTATGCCTTCATGCATTGTTCGAACATTCGTATCGACAACTATCGTCAGGATGGGAACTATTCCTTCCAATATGCCCGCGATGTCGAGATCCACAACGCCGTCATCAATTCGAAGGATGCTTTCTGGGAGTCGGAAAATGTGACTATCTACGACTCGGAAATCAATGGTGAGTACCTGGCATGGTATGGCAAGAACATCCGTCTGGTGCGTTGTCATCTGACGGGCGAACAGCTGCTCTGCTATGTCGATGGCCTGATCCTCGAGGACTGCACGTTTGGCGAGGATGCCAACCTCCTGTTCGAATACAGCACCCTCAACGCTACCATCAAGGGAAACGTCACTTCGATCAAGAACCCTACTTCGGGCCATATCGCCGTACAGGGCAAAGTGGGTGAAATCATCTTCGACAAGAACCAAAAACAGCCTGCCAATGCTACCATTGTTCAACTTTGACCAGCCCATCGAGCGTCGGGGTACACGTTCGGTGAAGTGGGACGAGGAGTCGCAGGATGTGCTGCCCCTGTGGGTGGCAGATATGGATTTTGCCACAGCACCCTGTATCCAGAATGCCATCATGCAGCGCGCCATGCACCCGTGCTATGGCTATACGCTGGTGCCCGACGAGTACTACGAGGCCATCATCAGGTGGTTCTGGTCGCGCCACCAGTGGCATATACGTCGCGAGGAGATTCTTTATACCATCGGCGTGATTACCGCCATTGCTGCTATCCTGAAGGCTCACGTCCAGCAGGGCGACAATGTGGTCATCCTGACTCCGGTGTACAACTGTTTCTACAACCTCATCCGCAACGCCGGTTGCCAGGCACTCGAAGTACCCCTGCTCTGCGAGGCAGACGCTTCGACAGGCATCAGCGCGGAGGGTTCGACCTTGCACTTCACGATCGACTGGAAGGCTGTCGAAGCTGCCCTGGCGCTCGAAAAGTCCACCGTGCTGCTGCTCAGCAACCCCCACAATCCCGTGGGACGCGTCTGGACAGCTGACGAACTGGGCCGATTGGGCAAACTGTGCAGCACGCACGACGTCCTGCTGATCAGCGACGAGATACACAACGAGCTGACTCGACCCGGTACGCTCTATGTGCCGGCTGCACCTGTTCTCGAAGAGATGTCCGTTCGCCCGCTCTATGCGGTCTGTACGTCGCCCTCGAAGTCGTTCAATACGGCAGGCCTTCAGAATGCCAACATCATTGTTCCCGATGCCGAACTGCGACGCCGGGTGGATCGTGCCATCAACCTCAACGAGACGTGCGATGTCAATCCTTTTGGCGTAGAGGCTACAATTGCTGCCTACAACGAGGGCCTGCCTTGGCTCGAAAGCCTTTGCACCTACATCTGGGGCAATTATGCCTGGGCGAAACAGTTCCTGGCCAGGGAATTGCCCTTGCTGAAGGTGGCCGACCTGCAGGCTACTTATCTGATGTGGGTCGATTATCGGGACTATATGTCGATGCCCAGCCAGCAGCTGAGCCGCCGCCTCATCGACGAGGCCAAGGTCTGGTTTGCCGCCGGTTCGATCTACGGTGCTGCGGGCGAAGGCTTCCTGCGCATCAACCTTGCTACGACACGTGAAACAGTAACCGAAGCATTAACGCGATTCGCCGAATGGGTAAGGACCAACTGTTAGCCATGATTCGTGGAGGCCAGGAGCTGACGGGACGCCAGCGTCTGGCCCTTGTCGTCGGCCTCTCGATGCCGGCCATGCTGTCGCAGCTCAGCACCATCGTCGAGGAGTATGTCGATGCGATGATGGTGGGCCAGATGGGTGCAGCTGCTTCAGCTTCGATCGGCCTGGTCAGTACGAGTATCTGGCTCATCGGCGGCCTGTCGCATGCTGCCTCGACGGGTTTTTATGTGCAGGTGGCCCACCGCATCGGTGCGAACGACTTCCGGGGTGCGCGCGACGTCTTCCGACAGGGCATCATGGCCTGTCTGGCCTTCTGCGGCCTGTTGGTCGCCATTGGCCTGGCTATCTCTCCCTGGCTCCCGATGTGGCTGGGCGGCGAACGGGAGCTATGGCGCGACGCGACGCTCTATTTTGCCGTGTTCTGCCTTTCGATGCCGCTCCACCAGATGTGTTCGCTGGCGGGCGGCGTGCTGCGATGTGCGGGCCACGTCAGGGTGCCTGCCTATCTGCAGGTATTGGCCTGCGTGCTCAATATCGGGTTCAACTACCTGTTCATCTTCGTCTTTGGCTTGGGTGTCCTTGGTGCTGCCATCGGTACATGTTGTGCCGAACTGGTTGTGGCGGGGGCCTTGAGCTGGTATGCCATCGTGAAGTGCCCCGAGATGAATCTGTTCCAGGACCTCGGCCCGACGCGTTTCCGCCCGACGCGCATCACCCTCCTCAAGTCGCTCAACATTGCCGGACCCATGGGCATCGAGCATGCGATACTCTGCGGTGCACAGATTGTCTCGACCATCATCGTGGCTCCGCTGGGCACGGTGGCACTTGCTGCCAATTCGTTCGGCATCATCATCGAGAGCCTCTGCTACATGCCGGGCTATGGCATTGCCGATGCGGCTACCACACTGGTTGGGCAGAGTCTCGGCGCAGGTCGCAAGCCATTGGCCCGCCAGTTCGCCCATATTACCGTGGCAGGCGGCATCGCCATCATGTCGCTGATGGCCGTCGTCATGTTCATTACGGCTCCCTGGGTGATGCAGCTGATGTCGCCCGACGTCCTGGTGCAGGCGCTCACTACGCGGGTGCTTCGCATCGAGGCCTTTGCCGAACCCATGTTTGCGGCCTCCATCGTCTGCTACGGTATCTTTGTGGGCGCTGGCGATACGAAGATTCCTTGTGCCATGAATCTCGGCTCCATCTGGATTGTCCGCATCACGATGGCCGCGCTGCTGGCGGGGACCTACGGTCTGGTGGGTGTCTGGATTGCCATGGCTGTCGAGCTCACCTTCCGCGGCATCATCTTCCTGGTGCGTCTGCGTGGCAACGCCTGGCTCAACAAGTTCGACAGGATTCGGTAGGGCGGGGGTCGAGTTTTTTCGATATTCCGATATTCCGGTATACCGGTATACCGGAATTCCGTTATTACGGTATACCGGTATTTCGGGAACTTGAAAAAAACTTTGAGTCCCAAAAACAAAAAAGGGGGGATCGTCTCGATCCGCCCTTTTTATTTCTGGTGTTGTACACCGAAAAGCGTTATTTACTATTGTGTTTTCACTTGCTTTGTCGGCAGCATTAGACCAAGGTCCTTTTCAGGTTGTGTTATTTAAGGTATTGTGCTATGGTTATGTCCTTTAAGGTGCTGCAAAGATAGGGTGTTTTTTCGGTACCTCCAAATTTTTTTATATGTTTAAAAACACGAAAAACGATTGCACAACCAAAAAAAGTGTAATTTTTCTCATTTTCTTGGCCGTAAATCTTGTTTTTTTCTTCTTTTCTCGCTATATTTGCACCGTAATTTTCGATAGAAACCAATCATTAACGCAATAATTTTTATACTATGGCAAAATCATTAGTCGATCAGAGCGAGATCCGTGTTGTGATCACCCCAACCGCTTCGGGTGACGTACAGACGGAGCGCGATTATCTCAGAGAGTATGTTTTTCCGCACCTCTCGCACCTTGGCGAGGAGCGTGACATCATCGTCAATTTCCTTTGGACTGCTCCCCTGTTCGTGCAGGATATCCACAAGTACCAGGTGAGCTACACGGTGGCCGACAATCCCCATAAGTACGCCTTCATCCTCAACACGTCGGGCAATGCCAACAAGGAGCGTCACTTCGTCGATGGCGTGGCCACCTACGAATACGAGACCAAGGAGGAGCTTGGTCGCCTCGTTGAGAAGGGCCTGCGCCGTACACTCGACAAGCTGTTCCCCAGCACTTCGGTGATCGACCTCGTGAAGAACCTGCGCCGTGTGGCCCGCATCTATCAGGAGATGGGCCAGCTTCAGGATGCCCTCGATATGCAGACACGTGTCTTCAAGGTGCTCGACAAGGAGTTTGGCGAAAAGAACACCGATACCATCGAAACGCTCTACACCTGCGGTTGGCTGAACTACAAGCTCGGCAATTTCGAGCAGTCGCTCAAGCAGCTTAAGAAGTCGTACGAGAATGCCAAGGATGTCTATGGCGACACCGACCAGCGCACCACCGACCAGCTCGGTATCATCCGCATGGTTGAGGCTGCTGCAAAGCGCCAGAAGAAGTAAAGTACCCTGTTTGCCTTGATACAACAAGGGCTCGCGAATTATTCGCGGGCCCTTGTTTGGTTATCGGAGTTATCGGAGTTATCGGAATACTCGGAATACTCGGATTGCTCTGAATTCTCGGAATACTCGGAATACTCGGAGTACTCGGAATAGTCTGAATAGTCGGAGTATTCCGATTTCTCCTTTAGTATCCGAAGATCTCGTCGGTCTTGAGGTTCTTGATGGGACCCATTTCCTTGAGGCATTTCTGATTGATCTGGCGCGGGTCGCCCAGCACGCAGATGCTGTAGTGGTGACCCTTGACCCACTGCTGCTGGAACTTGACGATGTCCTGTAGGGTGAGGTTCTGGACGCCTTCGAAGAGTGTCTTGTTGGGGTCTTCGCTGAGGCCGAATTCCTCCACGCGGTCGATATAGGTCCACAGCACGTCGGCACGGGTGGTGCGTTCGGTGCGCAGGCGGCTGATGAGGGCGTTCTTGGCGTTCTGGAAGGCGGCTTCCGACTCAGGCATCTCCTCGATGATTTCGTTGAAGTGGCTTAGTGCCTCGGGCAGCTTGTCGTTCTGGGTGATGATGTGGGCCTGCATGTTGTAGGTCTGTTCGCGGCTGCTGGGACGGATGAAGTTGGCCCAGGCATTGTAGGCCAGGCCGCGTGTCTCGCGCATTTCCTGGAAGACGATGGCGTTCATCGAACCGCCGAAGTACTCGTTGTAGAGGTTGCGGACGGGTTCGAGCGTCGTGTCATAGGCGTTGCCGAGGTTGCAGACCTGTCGCAGGTAGGTGTTGTTGGCAATGTAGGGAGCCACATAGACCACGTTGGCCTCGGTGGGCAGCATCTGGTAGGTCTTGTTGGGCAGGCAGTCCTTGAGTTCGGCAGCCACCTTGTGATGTTCGCCAATCAGACGGCTCACCTCGCCGGCAGGTGTCGGACCATAATAGACCACGCGATGCTTGAGGCTCAGCAGCTCATGGATGCGGTCGGTGAGGGTCTGTGCCTTGAGCGACAGCAGTTCGGCAGTGGTCAGCGTATGGGCCTTTACGTAGTCGGGGCCATAGCTGGCGTAGGTGATGAGCTGGTTGTTGTTGGCACCCTGCGAGAGCTTGTTGTCAGACCTCGCCTTGAGCAGAGCCTGCTGGAAGACGGGGAATGTCTCTTCGTTGGGCTGGGCGTCGGCAAGCACCTTGTCGAGGAGCTGGACAGCTGCCTCGAAGTTCTCGTTCAGGCCCTCCACCACGGCATAGAAGCGGCGGTTGCTGCTGCCTATGTGGAAGGTGCAGCCCAGGGCATAGAAGGCCTTCTGCAGCTGGTCGGGTGTCAGATCGGAGGTGCCGATGTAGTTCGAATATTCGCCGACATAGGGCAGAACCTTGTCGGCATCGGCGCCCATCTCATAGACGTAGTCGAGTTCGAAGAGCTGGTTGGTCTCGTTTTTCTTGCTGAGCAGGGTCAGGCCATTGGGAGTCTGTGTGGTCTCGACCTCGGTGGCATAATCGACAAAGACGGGCTCGATGGGAGCAGGTTCGGAGGCTGCAATGGCAGCAAGGAAGTCGGACTTGGCATCGCGGTTCGACTGCACGGGGGTGATCTCCGGCTTGTCGATGTGCTGGATGTTGGGGTCGGTGCCCTGCAGCTTGTTCACATAGACGTAATTCTGTGCGGTGAGGTGGCGCTGGGCAAATGCCATGATGTCCTGCTTCGTGATCTTGCTTTCGCGGTCGAGGGTACCGATGGCATGGGCCCAATCCTCGCCATTGATGAATGCATCGACCATCTGCATGGCGCGATAGTTGTTGTTCTCGAGGCCGCGCTGCTGGTTGAGCTTCTGTTCGGTGAGCACCGAGGCGAGGAGTTCGTCGTCGAAGTCACCTTGGGCAATCTTGGCGATTTCGTCGAGCATCAGCTGGCGCACCTCGTCGAGGCTCTGACCGGGCAGAGCCATACCATAGGCCAGCATGATGGTGTAGTCGCGCATGGCTTCGGTCTCAATGCCTGCTGCCAGCACCTTCTGCTTCTGGTTGAGGTTGAGGTCGAAGAGGCCGGCAGTGCCGTTGCTCAGGAGGCCGCTGATGAGGTTCAATGTGTCCATCTGGTTCGAAGCGGCACCTTCGAAGCGCCATCCCAGCATCACGTTCTCGGCTTCTTGTCCGAGCACGTCCCGTCCGACAGGAGCGGTGATTTCGGGCTGCTTGGCAAAGGTCAGCTGGTCGGGGGTATTGGTGTAGCCTTCCTTGGCATTCCAGTCGCCAAAGTACTGCTCGATGAGCTTCACCATGGCGTCGGGCTCGAAGTCACCCGAGAGGCTGATGATGACGTTGCCGGGAACGTACCATTTGTTGAAGTAGTTCTGGATGTTGATGAGCGAAGGGTTCTTGAGGTGCTCCTGGGTGCCGATGGTGGTCTGTGTGCCGTAGGGATGGGTGGGGAAGAGCAGGGCCGACAGGGTTTCGAATTCCTTCGACATGTCGCGAGTCATGCTTATGTTCTTCTCCTCATAGACGGCCTCCAACTCGGTGTGGAAGAGGCGGAACACGGGATTCTTGAAGCGCTCCGACTGGATCTTGGCCCAGTTCTCCACCTGGTTCGAGGGGATGTCCTCGGTGTAGCAGGTCACGTCGTTCGAAGTGAATGCGTTCGAGCCGTTGGCACCAATCATGGCCATCATCTTGTCGTACTCGTTGGGGATGGCATACTGCGAAGCCACGCCCGAAATGGAGTCGATGACCTGGTAGGCGGCCTTGCGTTCAGCAGGGTCGGTGAGGGTGCGATAGTGTTCGAACAGCGTAGTGATGGTGTCGAGCAAGGGCTTCTCGGCCTCGAAGTCCTGAGTGCCGAAGCGGGTGGTACCCTTGAACATCAGGTGTTCCAGGTAGTGGGCCAGGCCGGTGGTCTCGGCAGGGTCGTTCTTCGAACCGGTGCGCACGGCGATGTAGGTCTGGATGCGGGGCTGCTCCTTGTTGACCGTCATGGCCACTGTCAGTCCGTTCTTCAACTGGTAGGTCTGGACGTTCATCGGGTCGCCCGGTACGGTCTGGTAGCGATAGCGGCCGTTGTTGCCGCCGCATGCAGCCAGCAGGACGATGCTGCATACGAGCATCGCACTGGAAAAGAGTTTGCAGATCGTTTTGTTCATGAGGTTTTGATGTTGTATGTTGTGTTGTTGTTTGCTCGGAATGCCGGCCCTGTCATTGGATGATGACTGTCTTCAGAAGACTCTTGTCGAAGACTTCGCGGGCCACCGTCTGGATGAGTTCCGGGGTGACGCTGTTGATGCGGCTGCAGGTCTGTTCGAGAGTCTCCACACGGCCCAGTCTCAGCAGGTTCTTGGCCAGGGCGATGGCATTGTTCTCCATGTTTGCCATGGCCACGCCGAGTTGTCCGCTCAACTGCTTCTGGGCATTGCTGATCTGACGGGGCGTGAGCCGCTCGTCCTGGAACCGTTCGAGCTGCCGGTGGCAGAGCCGGAGGCATCGGTTCACGTCCTGATGGTCGCAGCCGAAATAGATGCCCAGGTAGCCCGCATCGGTGTAGTTGGTGATGTTGCTCTCGACGGTATAGACCAGTCCTCGGTGTTCGCGCAGCTCCAGCCCCAGGCGGCTGTTCATGCCGGGACCGCCCAGGATGTTGCAGAGCAGGGCGAGGGCAGCTGCATATTCGTGTCCGATGGGATAGGAGGGGGCACCCAGCAGGACGTGGCTCTGGTGGGTGTCCTGATGAATGACGATGGGCTGCTGCCTGTCGATGCTGCCTTCGCTGAGTGTGGCGCGGTACCCTTTGACACGATCGACGTCCATGGCTCCCTTTCGAGGCTTCTGGGGCACACGGGTGCAAAGGAAGTTCTTTTCGATGGTCTTGACCACCTTGTCGAAGGGCGTGGTACCCTGGTGGAAGAAGACCATGCGGTCGGGTGTGTAGTTCTCGTCGATGAAGCGAAGGCATTTCTCGTGGTCGAAGGTGCGCACCGTGTCCTCGTTGCCCAGGATGTTGTGTCCCAGGGCGCACCACGAGGTCTGAGGAGACGCCGATGTGAACAGGCGGTTCTCAAATTCGTCGAAGATAAGGTCCGAAGGCGTGTCGCGATACGACATGATCTCGTCGATCACCACTTCGCGCTCCATCTCCAGTTCATGCTGGGGCACGGTAGGGTTGCAGATCAGGTCGCACAGCAGGTTGCAGGCGCGGGCGAAGTCCTTGTTCAGGCCGATGGCATAGAACGTGGTCTCCTCCTTGGTCGTGAAGGCATTTAGTTCGCCACCCACGCTCTCCATGCGGTTGTTAATGTGCCAGGAGTCGCGCGTCGTCGTGCCCTTGAAGAGCACATGCTCCACGAAATGCGCCATGCCATAGTCCTCAGGCCCGGCTTCGTCGCGCGTGCCGCAATCCACCATAAAGCCGCAGTACATCACAGGCGTCTCGATCGGGCGATGCACGATGCGGAGCCCATTGGCTAGAGTAACGCTCTGGTATAGCGTATTATTTGTCATTTAATCTTTCAAATTCAGTCTAAAACGGCGCAAATTTACAAATTTCTTGTCACAAAATGAACAACCTATTGTTTTTTTCCGTATTTTTGCATCGAAAACGGGGATATTTGGCAATTGCAAATTGTAATTGGCTGTGCTTTTCGAAAAGTGCTCTTTCCTTTTACTCCCTTTTTGGTTCTCTTTAATAACCCTTTTACCTCTTTATTATTATGTTACTTCAAGTCCCCCTCCTCGGCATCATCGGTATGCAGGAAATCCTCATCATTGCCATCGTAGTTCTCGTCCTCTTCGGGGGCAAGAAGATACCCGAACTGATGCGAGGTCTCGGCTCTGGCGTCAAGAGTTTCAAGGAAGGCATGAAGGATGGTATGCCCGAGGACGACGATGCCAAGAAGGATACCCAGCAGAAGACCGAGACGAAGGAATAACCCGATTCTTTCCCTTTATTGCGTCTTGTTACAAAAATGGGTCATGTAACAAGTGATGTTACATTATTGACTCCTGTTACAAATAGTATGGCTCGCGACAGCACGTCGCGAGCCATTTGTTGTCCTTATCGGTTCAGGATGAGGCGTCCGTTGCAGATCTGCAGGCCCTTGGCCTTTGCATCGACACTTCGTCCCAACAGGTCAAAATGGTGTTCGGCGTTGGCATCATCTGCATTTACACGTTCGATGTTACCGGGTGCCACTTCGTGCTCCTTGAAGAAGCGATAGAAGGAATCCCACCAGGTGCCCGGAGTCGTGTGGCCGAGCAGGGCATTGTAGATGATCTTCTTCTCGACCGATGCCGGCAGGTTGTTGTAGGGTGCCATGTTGGTATGGGGCGGACAGACATCGTCCTGCAGCCCGACCGTCTGATAGACGGGACAATCGATCAGCGTAGCCAGGTTCTTGGTGTCGAAGTAGGAGAGCATCGTGTACATCTGTTCCTCGGTCATGCCGAGCTGCTGGCGTGCCTGATTGGCGGGGTAGGAGGGCCATGAAGCCAGTTCGAAATAGTCGGGGAAGTCACCCAGGAACGGTATGGCGGGAGCGATGGCATTGAGGCGGGTATTGGCGAGGGCTGCTGCAGCAAGCGTCAGTGCGCCGCCTTGGCTGGCTCCTTCGGCAAAGATGTTGTTCGAATCCACCTTCTCGCGTCCTGCCACAAAATCGATGGCACGCACGGCATCCATGAATGCGCCCCGATAATAATAGTTCTCCTTCGAATCGAAACCATAGACGAACCAGTCGCCATAATAGTTGGTGTAGGGTGGACGGTTGTTGATCACCTGTCCGCGTGTCGAGAGCACAAGGTCGGCATATGCCGGATTGTCATTGCCGCCCGGACACCATGCATCGCCCGTTCCTCCATCATAGCCCTGGAAATGGATGACACAGGGATAGGAGCCTTCGCCGGTCGGTTCGGCATAATAGCCACGTGCCACAGCTGCCGTGTCGCCCATGTCCTTCAGCGAATAGTATTCCAGCAGATAGACCTTGCGCCGGTCGGTGCTCTTTGCGGCAATCTCGGTGAGCTTGTAGTGGGGTTCTATTGCAGCCAGTTCTGCCTTCGTGTCGTTCCAGAACTGCTCGAAGTCGCTCTGCTTGTCGGGTTCCGAGACGATTCGTTCGGGATCTACTCCGATGTTGAACGAAGCCGCCTTCTGGCCGGAGCTGAAGGGTTGCGATGTATAGACGGCATCGCCGTTGAGGGTAGGTGTAATGTTGTAGAAGCCGGGTTCGGCCTCGAAGTCCAGGGTGATGCCTGCCGATGCGCCGGCATTCACTGTCTCGGTCTTGCTGAGAGTCTTGTAGGCCTTCATCTTGTCGGTCCTCACGTTGAGCTTCACGGTGGCCTCGACCTCGTGGTCATAGGGATTGGTGACATTGACGGTTATCGAAGGATGGGTGCCTTCGAAGAGCCAGCCGTTGGTCACAGGCACCGAAGCTGTGAGGGTGGTCAGCGTTCCGGAATCCACCACATCCACATGTGTGAGCTTGTAGCCGGTGCCATTGATGATGATGCCGCCCGACTTCATGGCCGACAGCAGGGTTTCGTCGATGGTGTACTGATAGTAGTCGCCGCTCATCGCATAATAGTCGTAGCCGGGGATGGCGTTCCAGCTCCCGTTGACAACCGTGTGCATGGCTCCCGGCTGCAGGTCGGTATAGTAGAAGCGAAGCAGTTCGCCCGTCTTCGTCTCCTTGAAGCAGCTCGCAGGCAGCTGCAGGGCCACCCAACCTTTCGTCGCATCGGTTTCGCCTATCCAGATGGCATTTTCGAATCCCGAACTGCCGGGTCCCTTGGCAATCGATACGTCGAAGATCGTAAAGTCGGCGCCCGTGACAACCACGCCAAGCTGCTGGATGGTGGAGAGAAAGTCCTTGGTGAATGTGTAGCTGACGGTGATGGTGTCGGTGTAATAGAGGGCAGCATCGTTGCCGAGCGCAATCGAACTTGCACCCGGTATCTCCTGCCAGCTGCCGTCGCGCAGGGCCACTTGTGCCCAGGCTACGAAGCCATTGGGCTTGAGAGTCAGTTCCATTCTGTCGGCAACTTCAGCCGTGCCGAAACCCTCTGCCCCGATGGTGAGTGAAGTACCATTGTTCCAGTTGATGGCAGCCTCGCCGTTCCATACGGACGTTTGTGCCTGCAACCCGATGCCCAGCAGCAGGCTGCAGATGAATAGTGAATAGCGTTTCATATATATTATGTATTTAACAGGAGTTATCGGGAGTTAGCAGGAGTTATCGGGAGTTATCGGGAGTTAGCAGGAGTTATCGGGAGTTAACAGGAGTTATCGGGAGTTAGCGGACGATACCTTCGCCTGGAAAAATTCTGTTCGAGCCGACAATTGTTAATTATTAATTGTTAATTGTTAATTGTTAATCGAACCTCTCTTAACCTCTCAAACCCCTCGAACCTCTCAAACCTCTCGAACCTCTCAAACCCCTCTTAACCCTCAGAAATCAATCTCCAGCTGTTTTGGTTCCGGCAAAAGTCGGTAGCTCATCCGGTGGTAGGGTGTGACGCCATGAAGTGCAATTGCCTGGCGATGTGCCTGGGTGGGATATCCCTTGTTGACGTTCCAGGCATAATCGGGGAACTCCTCGTGCAGGGTGTTCATCACGTCGTCACGGCAGGTCTTGGCCAATATCGAGGCGGCAGCAATCGACATCATCTTGCCATCGCCCTTCACGATGGTCTGGTGCGGGATGTCGGCAAAGGGGGAGAAGCGGTTGCCGTCGATGAGCAGGAACTCGGGCCTCACCACCTCGCCACCACGCAGCACACACTCCTTGCCATCGGCTTCCTGCATGCCCAGTCCGCGTATGGCACGGTGCATGGCCTCGATGCTGGCACGCAGGATGTTCATCCGGTCGATCTCGTGGTTGTCACACACACCAACGGCCCAGGCCAATGCCTCCCGTTGGATGATCGGCCTGAGCGCATAGCGTTGTTTCTCGCTCAGTTGTTTCGAGTCGTTCAGGGCAGCCAGCCCGCTCTGTCCGCTGGCAATGCGTTCGGCGATGTCGGGCGGCAGTATCACGGCAGCAGCATAGACGGGTCCGGCCAGACAGCCGCGTCCCGCCTCGTCGCACCCCGCTTCCCTGCGTCCTGGCTTCAGATAGGGTTGCAGCATTACAGTTCCTCTTCTTCCTCTTCCTCCTCCAGCAGAGGCAGGGCAGGCTTGTCAGCAGCCTTGGGACGAAGGGCCGGATCGTTCTGGTATTCCTCGATCTCCTCGTCCTCGAGCAGTTCGCCTTCCTGGTTGACAAAGCCGACGAACAGCGTCGAAGGCTCGTTGAGCTGCTGCTTGAAGATGTTCTTCAGTTCCTCGACGGCATCTTCGTCGGGTATGTAGTTGTAGCCCGTGCTTTCGAAGTGCCCGCCTTTCGAGAAGAAGGCAATCAGGTGCCAGGTCAACGTGCTGCGCCCGCCCTCGTTGTGATATTCCTTGGCATATTCGAACATCCTCTTGCGGGTGATGATGTTGCGCATCTTGACCATTACCATCACGTCCATGGTCACCTTGGCATATTTCTGCACCTGTGTGCTCCAATAGACGGCGTTGATGACGTCGTTCTCATTTGTTAATTTAAAGTAGTAGAAGGGATCGGGCACATCGCCAATGGACGAACATTCCAGGCTCATGAGGTTACCCTTGGGCATGGTGGCTTTCTTCATCTGACCGAGAGCCTCAGTCCCCTGGCAGATAAGCAACAGACTGAACAGGCTAATCAGAAAGTGTTTCATAATACAGGACTTGTTAAGTTAATAATGGTAGTTAGATCACGCTGCAAAGATAAGCGGTTTGTTGCAATATTCCAAATTTTTCGAGCAAAATTTTTAGGAGATGCCCAAAAAAGAGCAGTAAACCAAGAAGGTCTCGCCTCACAGCGAAACCTCCCGTACCAAATTAATAAGCATTTTGTAACTTAACGGCAATCAAATGCACACAAACACAATCCAAAAATTCTATTTTGTAAACTAAACAACATTATGTCCTTTTTGTTGCTGCAAAGATACGTCCTTTTTCGCAAAGGGCGCATCTGCCGACAATATTGTCATCCGGATGCGCCCTGAAGCCAAGGAATTACAGACAATGTTGTCGGGCTAATACGGGAAGTCGTCGATCAGCTTGATTGCCTCGTGGGCAGCCTTGTGGATCATCCTTACATCGTAGTTGCTCACGTCGTTCGGCCAGTAGGTGTTGTAGATAATCGACTTGCCGGTGAGGAACTCGCACCAGGTGCAGGCTGCGGCAAAGCGTCCCAGCGACAGCGACAGGTGGATGTCGTCGCGGTTCAGGCAGTCGCCCAGTTCCTCGCGTGCCAGCTGGATGGTGATGCCCGTGGGGATGAAGCGTTCGATGCCGACGGTGGGGAGCACCTCGAGGGCCGTGTTCACGATGGCCTTGTACATCGTCTGCTGGTTGTTGTCGAAGCTCCTGATGACGCTGCTGCGCGTCTTCTGGGGATAGGCCCAGGTCAGGTGCCACACGATCTCTACTTTCGGGTTGGTGGCCAGCTTCAGCACCATCTGCTTCAGTTCACCCAGGTTCTGGTACGAAGCCGGTTTCCCCGACAGGGGACTGGACTGCTGGAGGGTGATGATGTCCCAGGGCTCGTTCACGATGATCGAGTCGAGGCGCGAATCCATTGTGTCGGTCTTCTTGCCGCCCACAATCTTGCGGTAGGCATAGTCGGCCTTGCCCGTCTTCAGGTTGTCCAGGTGGCGGTCGATGCTGCATCCGCCGATGAAGGCGTTGCCGATGACCAGCGAGTCGCCCTGGGCTGCGGCCAGTTCGTACAGGTAGTTCTCCACAGCATCTTCCGAGAAGCTGTTGCCGATGGCCAGCACCTTGATGGTCTTGGCCTGCACGCCGATGCCGTTCAGCAGCATCAGGGTCAAAAGTATCAGTTTTCGCATATTCATTCCTCTATTTTTAGGGGAGTTAACACCTATCATTTCACCTTGCTCATGAACCGCTCGCGTCCGACCACGAAACGCAGGTGTTCGCCTTCGCCGATCAGTCCCTCTTCGTCCGAAGCCGAGACTTTGAACGTCAGTTTCCTTCCCTCTGCGGCAGTCAGTTCGGCCGTAGCTGTTACGGTGTGTCCGATGCCCGTAGGCTTCAGGTGCGAAGCCGCAATGTGTCCGCCCACGGTCGTGCTTTCGGCATCCAGCTGGTCGGCCACGCATAGCATGGCAGCATTCTCCATCAGGGCCAACATCACGGTAGTAGCGAGGACCCGCAGGTCCCCGCTACCCACTTGGCATGCCAGGTGTCGTTCCTCGACAACCATCGTGCTCACGAATTTCTTTCCGATTTCCATTTCTTTCTTTGTTGTTAATCAGCGACGATGGCCTCCACTGTGCGAACCACCTCCATGCGAGCTGCCTCCGCGTGAACCACCGCTGTGCGAACCTCCTCCACCATGGGAAGAGCCGCTGCTGCGATGCGAACCACCGCTGATGTGCGATGCGCTTCCGGCACGGGTAGCATTGCTTGCGCCACGCTGAACGTTGCCCTGCACGCGTTCGGTTCTGCCGCTCGACTGCTGGCGCATCTGGCGACTTTCGTTGCTTGGCTGGACACGGGAAGCACGGGAAGTGCGGCTGGAGCTGCTGGCACGATTCACGCCTCCGCCGTTCGAGCGACCATTGCCACCGCCCTGGCTTGCTCCTCCATGGCTGCCATGGCTTCCATTGCCACCCTGGCCCATGCCGCCGTGGCTGCCGTTGCCATGGTCGTTGCCACGTCCATTGTTGCCGCGGTCGTTGCCACGTCCACCGTTTCCGCGATCGTTTCCACGACCGGCGTTGCCATGATCGTTTCCGCGACCGGCATTGCCGTGGTGGTCATTGCCGCGATTGTTGATGCCATGGTCGTTGCCGCGATGATGGTCGTTGCGGCCGGGGCTCGTACGTTCGTGCCGGGGACCAGCGGGAACGTGATGGGGAGAGTAGTGACGCGGACGATAGGAGGCATGAGGCCCGAAGTCGTGGCGTCCACCCCTGCGATGAACCGGACGGGGACGAGCATACACGTGGTGGCTGTAGCGACCGCCTCCATAGTATCCGTGGGGGAAGTAGTGGCGACCGTGTCCTCCGAAGTAGGTGTGATAGATCAACGGAGGATCGTAGTAGAAGAACCGCGTGTTGGAGTAGTACTGATAGACGCGGAACAGCCAGTTGCCGGCGTGGGTGTAGATAGGACGGAAGAAGTAGTCCAGTGCTGCAAAAGCCAGGTACTGTGCCTCGGTCATGATATAGCGCAGGTCGTCGTTGCGGTAATCCAGGTAGTTGTAGTAACGGTCGATATACTCGGGATAACCATAGACCACTTCGTCCATGAACGGGTTGATCGATGCGATGAAATCGTAGTTGATCTCGTAGCAGTCCTCATACTGTTGCGGGGTAAGGTTCAGCTCGTAGGCCATTCGATCGGTCAGGAAACGTGCATTCTCGCGGATTGCAGTCGGGGTCAGAGCGAAGGCCTGAACCACACCTGTGATGGCTACTGCCATGGTAACAAGTAACTTCTTCATAGTTCTGACATGTATTATAGGATTATTACTAATTTTCAACTCTCAGCAACCAATCTCTTGGTTTTGTCTCTATGACGCCCCGCCTATCCAAAGGTTTAAATCGCCCCTTCTTCCCGTCCCCTCGTGTTTGGTTGCAGCCATCCTTGGCCGCTCAAATGTCGCCGAAACCGCAATCAAAACGCAAAAAAAACCTTTTTCACCCTCGTATATTCATTTTTTGGGACGAATGTTTGGAGTTTTCGCCAAAACTCCCTACATTTGCCGCATATAACCTTGTTTTTTTCAATCAATGTACTAACAAAAAACTATGCGTATGAAAAGATTTACTACTCTTGCCATGCTGGTTGCGCTTTTCGGTGGAACCGCATTCGCACAGCAGGCCCCGGCCTTCAAGTGCATCGACCGCACGGCTCAGGCAGCTGCCCCCAAGGCTCGTAGGGCTGCTGCTGCCAACGAACTGGTGACACCGCCCGCCTCTGCCACCGTGGAGACCTTGCACACCACCGATGGCGTCCTCTATGTCAACACGCCTGCCGGTCCAGTGGAATACAGGCCCGACGTCCAGATGGCCATCGACGGCTCCGACATCTATCTCCAGGGTCTGGCCCATTGGTTCCCCGAAGGTTGGGTGAAGGGTACCCTCAGCGAAGGTGTCGCCACCTTTGCCAGCGGTCAGTTTGTGGGTGAGGACGAGTATGGCGCCGAATACATCTGCGGCTCCAACGACACCGAGACGTTAGTCGACATCGTGTTCAACTACGATGCCACCGAATGTGTCCTCAAGGCTGTCACCGCCTACATCCTCGAGAACAGCTTGCCCGACTCAATCTCTCCCTATTGCTACTGGGTAATGCCCGTCTTCAGCAAGGAAGGTTCCTCCGGCCCGCAGCCTGTGGTGGCTCCCGAAGGCTTGGAGACCGACGAATGGGCCATCAGCGCCATGAACAACTTCGGCGAACCCGTTTCGGGCTACGTGAACATCGGCTTCGACGGCAACGACTGCTACATGCAGGGCTTCTGCCACTACCTGCCCGAGACCTGGCTCAAGGGTACGCTCGAAGGCGACAAGATCACCTTCCCCGGTGGCCAGTACTTCGGCCCCTACGATGCCGACTACTATACCCACTACGAGTTCTACCTCCGTCCCGACGATGTGGTCTTCACCTACGATGCCGAAGCCGGCAAGATGAGTGCCGAGGGCGAAATCTACGTGCGTGAGGCTGTTCACGAGTACAAGGGCGACGTCTATAACGATCCTGTCATTACCAAGGTCATCGAGAAGGCAGCTACACCTGCTACGCCCAACATCAGCCAGATCTACGACGGCACCACCGCTCCTATCCTGATGTTCACCGTGCCCACTGCTGACACCGAGGGCAATGCCATGGCTTCGTCCAAGCTCTTCTTCCAGTTCTTCAAGGACGTCGAGCAGGAGATTTCCGATGTCACCTTCGAACCTGCCGACTATCCCGGCCTCACCGAAGCCATGACCGTCTTCCCCTACGGCTTCACCTGTGGCGAAGAAATCACCTACAACTACATGTACCTCAAGCAGGCTGACTATGGCACCTGGAACAAGATCGGTATGCAGGTCATCTACCTGGGAGGCGGCGAGGAGAACAAGTCCGAGATCTTCTGGTTCGACGTCAAGCCCTACGAGAAGGCCACTTTCGACTTCAACGCCATGACCGACGAGCCTTGCTCGACCAGCGACGACAACTCGGGCGATATCAACGAGGACCGTGTGATTACCGAAAACAAGGTCACCCTCACCATTTCGCCAAAGACCGAGGAGGCCACTACGCCCAACCGCTTCTGGAGCACCAAGAACGGCCCGCAGCTGCGCGTCTATAGCGGCACGCTCACCTTCGAGGCTCCGGTCGGAAAGGTCATCTCCAAGATCGTGTTCAACACAGGCAAGTGGAATGCCGACAACAGTGCCGATTCGGGTGCCTTCGAAGGCGAGGTTTGGACCGGTGAGGCTAAGACAGTGGTAGTCACCATCGCCGGCAATACCCAGATCAACAGCATCGAGGTTTATCCCGCCGACTATGTGCCCACAGCCGTCGAGGCTCCCGAGGGCCTTGTCACCGACACCTACATCTTCCAGGCTCGCTCCGAGAAGCCCTATTACGATCCCGCCGACCTCACGCTTTGGGTGAAGGCAGGCTTC
>JAEEGH010012192.1_pt1 | contig 19357 bp, 10 predicted proteins | sample 9134181 | NCBI WGS metagenome assembly JAEEGH01 (sample SAMN16246544, study PRJNA631951) | gut metagenome | biome: gut microbiome; feature: rumen; material: DP-attached | host: Bos | place: Iran: Karaj | collected 2018-10 | reverse complement strand
ACGACAAGATAATCATATTCTCTTTTCATATGTTTAAGAGTTACACTTGGTCATTCTTCTTAAATTGTATGAGCGACACGCTTGTGAGTGTTGCTTCCATTTCTGGTAATGTATTATTGATATTAATGCAATAAAACACATTTATGAAATGAAAAAGTGTGCCAAATTAATAGAGATAGACTTTAAATGCCTTGATGCTGCCAGGGGCACCCTGCTCGGCACGGGGCAGATACTCCAGGGCCTTGACAGTCTGTTCGCTGCCGAGGTCGATGACCAACAGGTGGGGAGCCTGAGCCGACTTCTCCGTCTGCCAGTAGGTAGACTCCTGCAGGTCGAAGACCTTGTCGCCCAGGTGGTTGCCGTTCTCCTCCTCAGAGTTGGCATACTTGGTCTTCCAAGGCTCGCGCGAGAGTCGCTTGCCATCCTGTCCTTGCAGATAGAGCTCGGCGATGGCTGCGCGGTCACCGTCCTTCTGAGTGCTGAGACACTCGATGGCAAGGTAGCGGCCCTTGGCGGTCTTACCAAACTGTATCGTCTGCCAGCCGTTGCCAGCTTTGAAGGCTCCAGTGGCGACGGGCGTAGCGCTATTGAGGTCGGGCTTGTCGCCGATGTTGTTGTGCTTGTTCGACTTCTCCAACTGGAGTTTGTTGAGTTCAGGCTCTGCCTGGCCCCAGACGACGGCCTCCTTCGGGCCGACGATGTCGAGGACGATGATTTCGTTCTTGCCCTTCTTCAGCCAACAGCCGGGCACATAGAGCGTCTGCTGCGGGCCTATCGACCAGATGCGGCCCATGGCGTGGCCGTTAACATAGACCTGACCCTTACCCCAAGTCTCGAAGTTCAGGAAGGTGTCGCCTACCTTCTTCAAGTTGAAGTAGCCGCGATGGTATCCGCGGCCGCCCATCATCTTGGCATCGTCTTTGAAGATTTCAATATATTCATTGTTTTCGGTGGCAGATGCGCGGTTAAGGGCAGTCAGAGCCGTTTCGTACTCATCGTTGACGAAATATTTCTCCCAGTCGTTCAGCGAGTAAGTGACATCGTGCTTGCCTGCCTTGGAGTTGATGGTGACATTGCCGATGATACCCTTGAAGTCCTTGATGGCCCGTCCAAAGTTGATACGGCCCATTGCCTCGACCACAATCACGAGAGCCGAGCCTGCCTTTGAGGGAGGAATCGTAAGGCTCTTCTCGTTCTTCACACGGTCAATCTTGCCTATATACTTACCATCAACAAACACCTGGGCAAAGTCGTGGAAATCGGCTGCAAGGACACTCGGCTCAGGCAGCTCGGGCAGCGTGGTATAATAGACGGCATACCCCCAGCCTAAGTTGTGGGCCTCGAAAGTAAGGTCGTCTTGGTTGCCGTCAGTATTCAGGCCGCCATTAGCATACATCAACGGTGCAAACTCCGTTAGCTCGAACTTAGGCACGGTGATGATAGGCATAGGAGCCTTGGGCACATTGGGCATCTTCTTGCCATCGTTATATTTCTCCATCATCTTGCGCAGTTCCCAGAACTTCGGGGTGGCAAGGCCATATTCGTTGATGGGGGCATCGTAGTCGTAGCTGGTGACATCGGGCGCAAAGCCGGGGCTGTTGGCACCTGCCCAGTGGCCAAACGAGGTACCTCCGTGGGTCATGTAGAGCGAGAAACTGATGCCCTTGGAGAGCATTTCGTCCATGCCCTCAACCATATCCTTGGCGGGGCGCGTCTCGTGGCGGGCCCCCCATTTGTCGAACCAGCCGCTCCAGAACTCGGAACACATCTTCGGGGCATTGGGACGCAGCTCGCCCAGGCGACGGAACTGCTGGTCGATGTTGGCGCCGGTACCGAAGTTCATGGTCCACGTCAGGTCATCGAGGCCGTTCTTCTCGAAGTTGCTGCTCCAGTCGCACTGGAACAGCGACAGCTCCTTGCCATAGATGCTGCGCAGACAGTCGCGTATCTCCGAGACGTAGGGCTTATCCTCGCCATACGAACCATACTCGTTCTCCACTTGAATCATGATGATGGGACCACCGTTCTGGATGGTCAGCGGCTTCAGCTGCTCACCTACCTTCTCCTCGAAGATCTTTACGCGCTCCATAAAATAAGGATCACGCTCGCGAAGCTTGATATCCTTCTTCTTCAGCAGCCACCAGGGCAGACCGCCCATTTCCCACTCGGCACAGACGTAGGGGCCGGGACGCACGATGACATACATTCCGTTCTTCTGTGCCAAGCGGCAGAACTCGGCCACGTCGTTGTTGCCCGTGAAGTCGAACTGTTCCTCACGCTGCTCGTGGATGTTCCAGAAGATGTAGATGCAAACGGCGTTCATACCCAGCGCCTTACACATCTGGATGCGGTGCTCCCAATAAGGGCGTGGGATGCGGGGGTAATGAACTTCGGCTGCCTTCACGATGAAAGGCTCGCCATTGAGCAGAAAGGTCTTGTCACCAGTGGTAAAAGTGCCAGGTTTATTGGCAGCTACCATCATTGCAGGCGCAGTCAGAAGCAACGCCGTCAATACCAAAAGGATTTTTACTGTTCGTTTCATATATATGTATTATTCTTAATTGATGCAAAGGTACAAACAAAATTTGAATTCCACAAACTTTTTCACGGGAAATACCAACGCCAATGGAAATCAAATAACGGTCTATAGGCACAAAGGTTTTACACAAGTGAAGGAAACGGTCAATAATGAGGCCTTTTTATTCTCTTTTTTCACTAAAGGCTTTGTCATTACAAAAATAATGCGTAACTTTGCACATAATAAAGATATAACTACATGAAACACTTTTTACCCGTTCTTGCCTTCTTGGCACTTTTCGGAACAACCGCACAGGCTCAGATGAAACGTTCTGACGATTTCCGTGCAAAATACAAGTTAAAAGGAGTGGTGGTGATGAGCCGCCACAACATACGCTCACCGCTGTCTTCAGGAGGCGCTGCCTATCAGCGCGTCACTCCCCATGAGTGGTTTACGTGGTCATCACCAGGCAGCCAGCTGTCCCTGCGTGGCGGTGTGCTGGAGACGGAAATGGGACAGTTCTTCCGCAAGTGGGTGGTCAGCGAGGGGCTTCTGCCTGACAACTACCGCCCTACGGGTGACGAGGTGTTGTTCTATGCCAACTCGCGGCAGCGCACGTTTGCCACCGCCAAGTATTTCTCAGCAGGATTCCTGCCCTTTGCCAACGTGGAGATCATGCACAAATTGGAAGAAGATAAGATGGATCCCGTCTTTACGCCCAAATTTACGAAAATGAACGACACCTATCGCCAGCAGGTATTGGCCGACATGCAGGCGCTGAACGGCGGTCCGCAGGCATGGATGGATGCTCAGAAAACCACGTTAGACCTCATGGAGAAGGTGCTCGACATGGCACACTCGCCCGCTGCCCTGCAGGGTGACACGACCCATTTCTGGTACAACGACACGCAGTTCAAGATTGAGAAGGGCGACGAGCCCAAGATGACGGGTGGCTATACGCTGGCCAACAGCGTGGCCGACGCTTTGGTGCTACAGTGCTATGAGGCAGAGAACATGGCTCCTTTCGGCTATGAGCTGACCACGGAGCAATGGCGTGCCATCTGCGAAGTGAAAGCGGTGTACGACGGGCTGCTCTTTACTATTCATTCAGCCGCAGTGAACCTGGCCTACCCATTGGTGAGCCGCATCCGCGAGGAGCTGAATAATGCTGACCGAAAGTTCATGTTCCTTTGCGGCCACGACTCCAACCTCGCCAGCATCAGTTCCGCCCTCAGCTTCTTGCTTCCTGAGACAGAGCGTGCCTTGGAGAAGCACACACCCATCGGCTCGAAACTGGTGTTCGAGAAGTGGAGCGACGGAACAGAAGAGTTCGTCGCCGTGAACCTGGTGTATCAGGCTGTCGACCAGTTACAGGGTCGCACGCTGCTTTCGCTCGAGGTTCCGCCCATGGTGATGCCTGTCACCGTGAAAGGACTCACTGCCAACAGCGATGGTTTGTACCGGTTCTCCGACCTTGACGCCCGCTTTGCCGAAGCGATGGGCGAATACGAGGCCATCGTCGACGAACCCGCTGCTGTCAGGGCTGTCAATCCATCGACTGCTGACCAGTCTGCAGCTATTTATAACCTGCAAGGGCAGCGCATCGATGTGCCACAGTCTGGTATAAACATCATTGGCGGGGAGAAAAAGATTGTGAAATAGTATCTATGTCGTTTTTGGGAGAAGTTAATACATTAAATTCATTATAAACACAAAAGAATATGAGAAGATTATTTACCCTTATGATGGTGCTTGCCATCTGTATGATGGCTATAGCACAAGTGAAACTGACACCGCAGGCACAGCTTCAGGTAATTAAACAGAAGAATAAGATAGAACGCAAGGCTGCCAAGGCACGTGCACGGGGCAAAGAATACGTACCGACAGTTAAGGAACAGCACATGACACTGGTGGTGAAAGTGTCCCAAGAAGGTGCAGCCGAGACCTTCGCACAGCTGAAGGCCAAGGGAGTCAAAGTACTCTCGAAGTTAGGGCGCCAGGCTGTTGTAAGCGTGCCTGTCGACAGTATTGACGCCATTAGCCGACTCGATGGGGTGCAGCGCATTGACGTCGGTCACAAGGGACGTTTAAAGACTGATATTTCAATGAAAGAGACTGGCGTCAGCAAGATTGACGGTACTCAGCCCAATGCCCCCTACAGCTATACGGGTAAGGGAGTGACAGTGTGTGTCATCGACATGGGCTTTGATTTTCAGCACCCGGCATTCAAGGACTCTGAAGGCCGTTCACGCATTAAGTGTGTATATATGATTGGTAACGAGGACGGTCGTAAGTTCTCTGTTGAGGACGATGAGGCTGGCACCATTGAGTTTCCTGGCTCCGTTTATGACACACCAGAACTCCTCGCCCAACTGACCACCGACACGTCGGACTCTGAGCACGGCACCCACACTAGTGGCATTGCTGCCGGTACACGTTCGCCATTAGGGTTCGGCGGTATGGCTCCTGATGCTGACATCGTCATCATCCCTTTGGGACATCTTGACGAAGATAATTTAAACGACAACGGTGACGACAACGATGATGGTGACGATGACGATGACGAAGACCTAGATATAAACGATATTGTCGAGATGGCTATCAACTTTGCCGCTACCTACACCAAGATCAACGAAAAGCCAACTGTGCTCAGTGTCAGTATGAACAGCCATGATGGTCCCCATGATGGCACGGGCACCATTCCCGAGGCCATCGATGAAGCCTCTAAGTGGCTCATCCCTGTTTTTGCTGCCGGTAACGAGGGTATGGATGATATACACGCTTCCCATACTTTTGTCACCGACAATAGTGTTTTACGTCTCTTGCTTCCTTGTTTTAACAGTGACAGCGATGACGACGACGATGATGACGAATACAATCTTGAGAGCCTCAAAGGCGACGATGGTGACGAGGACGATAAAGGAGCCAAGGCAAACACTGAGACAGGTGTGACTGGCATCACCCGTTTGCCCGTGAATGAAAAAGAACAGGCCAGCATCGAAGTGATACTTATTGACAAGGAAACTGGTGAGAACCTGTGGTCATCAACGCCACTGGATATGAGAGGTGATAGCCAAGATCTGGAAATACAGACAAGCTCTTCTGAATTCGATGATAAGCTGGCAAAATACTTTCAGGGGACGGTGTCAATGGGAGGTCGGATACAACCCAACGGCAAAATGTATTTTGAGGTTTTGATTAAGGGCGACCTTGACGACCCCGGCCACATCTTTTCCTTCGTCATGAAAAGTACAGACAATATAGCGTTTGATTTCTGGGAGAAATCTGAGAAAGGCTTTGAAAGCACTCAACTCGAAGGCTTCACCAAAGGTGACAATATGATGTCGGCTGGCGACTGGAGTTCAACCGAGAGTGCTGTCAGTGTTGGCGCCTATGCTAACAATGCCGAGACACGCAGCTATTCGGGTATTGTTTCTGAAAACGAAGAAATGCTTAATTTTATGCTTGTGTTTGGCAACTGCATGGGAGGTATCGCACCCTTCTCCAGCTTCGGTGAACAGTCTGACGGCTACTGTCAGCCCACTGTCTGCGCTCCTGGCACAAACATTGTCTCATCTTGGAACCATTACAATTGCCAAGATGAAATCCTCGAGAGCATGCAGTGGCAGGGTTATCCTTACGGTGCATCCAGTGGTACGTCTCAGGCCACCCCTATTGTCAGTGGAATCATTGCCTGCTGGTTACAGGCCAAGCCCGACATGACTGTCAGCGACATCAAGACGTTGATTAGTCAGACTTCCCGCCATGATGAATTCGTGTCCATCGACCCCATCAAGTGGGGCTACGGCAAAATTGATGCAGCCGCTGGTATCGAATACATCCTTGGACAGACCGATAGCATCCGCACCATCAGCGACACACCAGCTTCTCACGCCATCTACGATCTGCAGGGTCGCCGCGTCAAGCAGCCTGGTCGTGGCCTCTATATTCAGAATGGCTACAAGGTCGTGATTAAGTGAGACAAGAACTGAACGAACTTGATATACACTACCATGGCACGTACATCTTATTATATTAATAACAGTTGAAAAATGAAATCTGTATTGCCGTTACTACTGCTGTGCGTAGTGCTCAGGATGAATGCCGCAGAAAGCGCAAAGCCCTGGACATTCTGGTACTGGATGTATGGAGCCGTGACAGAAGCAGGCATCAGAGCCGATCTTCAGGCCATGAAGGACGTCGGTTTAGGTGGTTGCTACCTCATGCCGATACGAGGTACGGCAGAGGCTCCTGCCAATCTGCCAGCATGGGGTGAGGCACCAGCCCAACAGCTGACGTCAAGGTTCTGGGAACTGACAGACTATGCCATGCAGCAGGCAGACTCCCTCGGATTGGAACTGGGCATACACATCTGCGATGGCTTTGCCCTGGCAGGCGGCCCATGGATCAGCCCGGAGGAATCGATGCAGCAGGTGGTTTGGACAGACACGATTGTCCAGGTGAAGACCAAGGAGACGCCCATGCCCGCTCCTGCCTTAGGACCAGGTGGCTACTATGAGGATATTGCCGTCTTTGCCTGCCCCGTATGGGGTACCGCCTGCCCCCCCCACCCCATTGTCAGCGGCACCATCCCACGTGATGAAAACGGCACTTTCCGCTCCAAGGAACCCGGCTACATACAATATGACTATGCTGAGCCTCAGACCATTCGCAGCATAGAGATCATACCGAGCGGTAATAATGTACAGTCCCAACGCCTGATGGTGCAAGCCAGCGACGACGGTGAGAACTACCGGGACATACGCCGGCTGCTCCCTCCGCGCCAGGGTTGGCAAAACACCGATCAGGACTATACCTACGCACTGCCCGAAACCACTGCCCGTCATTTCCGCTTTGTATGGACGCCCGAAGGCACAGAGCCGGGGGCAGAGGATCTCGACGCTGCCAAATGGAGTCCGGTGCTGAAGGTGAAAGACATCAGGCTCAGCACTGAACCCTGTATCGACCAGTACGAAAGCAAAAACGGCAGTGTATGGCGCATCGCTGCTCCCTACGAATCGGTATCAGACAATTGTCCCATGATGCTTACGGCAGGCACGACGCTGTCTCCAGGCCGATGGCGCATCGTACGCTTTGGCCATGTCTCTACAGGACACACCAACGCCACGGCGGGTGGCGGCAAGGGTCTGGAGTGTGACAAGTTCTCAGCAACTGCTGTGAAACGGCAGATAGACAACTGGTTCGGCGCTTTCATGCAACGGCCGCATCACCACGTGGTGAAGTACATGCATGTTGACTCCTGGGAGTGCGGCTCGCAGAACTGGAGCAGGAATTTTGCCGAGGAGTTCAGAAAACGTCGCGGCTACGACCTGCTACCCTTCATGCCCGTCTATGCAGGCATCCCCATTGACGGTATGGCCGAGGCCAAGGCCATAGGAGTGAACAGTGAACAGGTGCTGCGCGATGTCCGCCAGACCATCAACGACCTCATCAACGACGTGTTCTTTGCTACAGTCGCCCGGAAGGCTCATGAATACGGTGTGCAGCTATCGTCGGAGAGCGTGGCACCGACAATGGTCTCCGACGGAATGGAGCATTACAAATATGTGGATGTACCGATGGGTGAATACTGGCTGAACTCCCCCACCCACGACAAACCCAACGACATGCTCGACGCCATCAGCGGTGCCCACGTCTACGGCAAGGACGTTGTACAGGCAGAGGGATTTACCGAGGTACGCGGCGTATGGGACGAGACACCCGCCAGCATCAAGCCCCTGCTCGACCGCAACTTCGCCTTGGGCATGAACCGACTCTTCTTCCATGTCTTCACCCACAACCCTTATATGGACAGGAAGCCCGGAATGACGCTTGATGGCATCGGTCTCTTCTTCCAACGCGACCAGACGTGGTTTCCAGAAGCCAAGGCACTTGTAGACTATGTGACACGCTGCCAGTCATGGCTGCAACGGGGCAGACCTGTGGCAGACATAGCCGTCTATACAGGTGACGAGATGCCCCGACGTGCATGGACGCCTGACAAGATTGTGCCCATGCTGCCCGGACTGTTCGGCGCTGAGCGCGTGGCCTCGGAACGGCAGCGAATGGCCAATCAGGGAGTACCCATGGAGGAATCACCCGTCGGCGTAAGACATTCAGCCGGTATTCTCGACCTCAAGGACTGGATCAACCCGCTCCACGGATACCAGTATGACTCCATGAACAAAGACGCACTTCTGCATCAGCCTTTCAACTATAAGGTGCTTGTGGTGCCCGAAGGGTGTCTTGTCTCTGATGAAGTCCGTAACCATATCAGTGCGTTGCGCCAACAAGGTGTCATGATCATTGAAAAGCCCTATGCTGCCTCTATCCTCGAAGGGGTTAAGCCCGATGTGGTGCTGCCTGAGGGCATAGCCTATACTCACAGGGCTACAGATTCTGAAGACATCTATTTCCTGTCGAATCAGACTGACAAGAACATCAGTTTCCAACCTCTGTTCCGTGCAGACTGTCAGCAGCCTGTACTCTATCGTCCCTTGGACGACAAGACCATTCCCTATGACAAAGGAACGATCAGCATGCATCCCCATGAAGGTCTATTCGTGGTTTTTAACCGGCAGGAGGCTCCTTATCCCATGCCGGTGACTTCATGTCTGCATCAGCGGCGCCCCGGCAACAAATTGTCCTGGAGCCAGACCAGCGGCTGGGACATGACCTTCAAGGAAAGCGGGCTCACCCTTCACACAGATACGCTCTTTGACTGGAGCCGCCACGCCGATGATGCCATCCGCTATTTCAGCGGGCATGTCCGCTATGCCACCTCTTTCAGATATAAAGGCAATACCTCCGTAAAACTCAGCCTTGGCGAAGTACACGACCTGGCACACGTATGGGTGAATGGCATCGACTGCGGCATCGTCTGGACACATCCCTACGAGGTGGATATCACCCAGGCACTGCGCAAAGGCAAGAACCGGCTTGAGATAGAGGTGGTCAACACCTGGCACAATGCCCTGCGTGGACTTGACCAGGGCAAAGCACCCTATAAGGGCATCTGGACAAATGCCAAGTACCGCACAAAAGGCAACGGACTGCTACCTGCAGGACTACTGTCATCGCCGAGACTATTGATAGCAGAATAAACCTATATATATATGAAACATACCATACACATGAACATGATACGCACCGCATTAGCATTGGTGATTGGCTGCCTGCCACTGGGTGTCAGCGCTAAAGTCACGCTGCCACGGTTCTTCAGCGACAACATGGTGCTGCAGCAGCAATCGGAATGCAACATCTGGGGAAAGGCTGACAAAGGGAGAACCGTTGTCGTCATTACCTCGTGGGATAAACAGTCTTACTCGGCAACAGTAGACCAGGAGGGATATTTCTCTGTGAAAGTCAAGACCCCCAAGGCCGGAGGCCCCTATGACATATCGTTCGCGACAGCACCATCACAACCCTCCTCGCGTCAGGCATCAGGACTTGGCCTGGACTGTGTGTTACACAATGTACTCATAGGTGAGGTATGGATATGCTCAGGACAGTCGAACATGGAAATGCAGATGAAGGGGTTCAAACAGCAGCCCGTCGAAGGAACGACAGAAGAACTGCTACACTGCAAGGACTCCAGCCTGCGTCTGTTCACGGTGAAGCGTCACGCATCGCTGGTACCTGAATGGGATGTCACAGGCGAATGGTCTGAGGCTTTTCCGGCCAGTGTGCGTGACTTCTCGGCTACTGCCTACTATTTCGGAAAGGCATTGCGCTCAACGCTTGATGTACCCGTCGGACTGATTGTCACTTCCTGGGGTGGTTCGGCTTGCGAGGCATGGATGCACCCTGATTGGCTGAGGGCTTTCCCCAAGGTGCAACAGACCATCACGGAGACTGACGTGCAGAAACTCCAGCAGCGTTGTCCCACAGCCCTTTATAACGGACAGCTGAAACCGCTCATCGGCTTTACCCTGCGAGGTGCCATCTGGTATCAGGGTGAGGACAATGTGCCCCGCTATGACTATTATGCCCCACTGCTGAAGGCCATGGTGGAAGGTTGGCGGGCTGATTGGGGACAAGGCGCTTTCCCGTTCTACTATTGTCAGATTGCCCCCTACGACTACTCACTGATTGACCGGAAAGACAGCCAGTATCTGCGCGAGCAACAGCAAAAGGCCGAATCAATGATCAGCAATGCCCGCATGGCGGTGCTGATGGACGCGGGCCTGGAATATGGCATCCATCCACGCAAGAAACGCCAGGCTGGAGAACGGCTCGCCATCCTCGCTCTCGCCAATACTTACGGCGTAAAGGGACTACCCGACTTTGCTACCTATAGCGGCGTGGAGTTCCAGGGTGACACAGCTGTCATTGCCTTCGACCGTTCGAAAGAGTGGGTGTACTTTGAGCATGGTCCTCACAGCCAGAACTTCGAGATAGCCGGTGAAGACCGCGTATTCCATCCCGCGGATGCATGGGTCAGCCGTAACCGTGTCTACATAAAAAGCAACGAGGTGAGACACCCCGTTGCTGTGCGCTATGCCTTTAAGGACTGGGTAGAGGGCGATCTCATGCACGATGGCCTGCCTGTCAGTTCTTTCCGGACGGACAATTGGTGAGAAACACGCTATTGACCCATTTCCCACCAGTCGAAATTAAACAGCTTGGGTCCCTTGCGGCCTCTGAAGACCAAGTACAGGTCGCGAGGCTCACCTGACAAGCCGGCTGCCGACGGCAGGAATTCGGCAGAGAGCGTCTGCCAGTTCTCCCAACCACCTGTGGCAGGCACCTCCAGACGGGCAAGCAGCTGTCCCCTGATGCTGTCGGTATGCACTTCTATCCGTCCTCCGCGCAGTCCCGAAGCCACACGGGCTGTGAACTTACGGGGAGCCGTACTTCCAAGGTCCACGTTCTGCAGTTTGATGTAGTCGCCGTTATGGATGTCGCAGACATAGACACTCACCTGATTGTTCTGCTCAGTCTTCACTCCCGACGAGAAGGCCATCGTCTCGGCCTCCACACGGCGACAGGGGTTGAACGTAGCCAAAGGTTTCACACCCTCGTCGGTAGGAAGAATGGTGGGGAAAGTACCGTCTGGGTTATAGGTAAACTCCTCAACGGCCACACTACGGCCGAAACCGCCGCCTTTGGGCAGCTTGCCCGAATGATAGAAGAAATAGGAATGTCCCTTGAATTCTGCAATGCCTGCATGGTTGGTGAACGACTTTGTATCCGACAACGGCATGATCTCACCGGCATACGTCCACGGCCCTGTGGGCGACGGTGCCCAGCTGTAGCTGATGTGCTCGGGTACACCACCGGCAGCATAGACCAGATAATAGAGATTGGTTTTCTTGGGAATACGCCTCAGTTTCCTCTCTTTCGGTGCCTTCGGCTGGGGAGCCTTCATCAGCCACGGGCCTTCCACATAAGAATCCTTATACTGCTTGCCTTTCTCGCGTTCGTTCATCTTTGGCGATCCGAAGCTCTCCTCGGTCATAGGCAGCTGGCCCAGTTCTCCTTCGTATGAAATCATATCGGGGTTCAGCTTCAGGTAATAAACCTGCGGATTACCCCACATGAGCCATGCCTGTCCATCGTCATCAATCATCACCGTAGGATCGATATGATCCCATGAACCGTTCTCGAACAGTGGTTTGCCAATGGCATCATGGAAGGGGCCTGTCGGCGTGTCGCCCACAGCCACACCGATGGCCATGCCACGGGACAGCTTTGAATGGGCACAGATGTACCAATAGAACTTCCCGTTACGTTCTATGCACTGGCTGGCCCAGGCACGGTCATCTGCCCACGAGAAGTCCTCGAGCGCCAAAGGTGAGCCGTGATCGGTCCAGTTCACCATGTCCTGCGTGGAATAGATGCGCCACTCCTGCATCCAGAAGAAGTCGGCACCATCCTCGTCATGACCCGTATAGACATACATCGTGCCATCGTGTACCATCGGTGCTGGGTCGCTGGTAAACCACGTCTGCACAAAAGGATTCTGTGCACCGGCCGTCAGAGCCAGTGCTGAAAAAAGAAGGGTAAACAAAGATTTCTTCATCACTCTGAGGTTTTTGTTGATTTTGCCTGCAAAATTATGGAGAAACCTTTATTTTCCCTTTCCCTATTGTTTCATTGTTTATTGAAAAGGTAGCACACGCTACCTTTCTATTAATATACGGGCATCAACTGCCACTACACTGTTACCATCGGCCAGCAGGGGGTTGATGTCCATCTCCTTGATTTCTGTTGCAAAGCGAAGCAATGTGGAGAGTCTGACAATGATCTCGGCATATTTCTGCTCGTTGATACCTTGCTGCCCACGCGTCCCTTTCAGTATCTTGTAGCCGCGAAGGGAGTGTATCATGGAGTAGGCCTCGGCATAGCTCAATGGTGCCAGGCCGCTCGACACGTCCTTCAGCACCTCAACAAAGATGCCACCCAGGCCACAAAGCACCACATGACCGAAACGCTGCTCGTACTTCGCCCCGATAAACAGTTCCGTACCTTTCAGCATCTTCTGCACCATGACTGACGTAGCACCCTCTATCTTCATCATGCGGTCGAACTCCAGCCCCAAGTGTTCAGGCGTGCGGATGTTCAGTGCCACACCGCCTACATCGCTCTTATGGACAGGACCCACCACTTTGGCCACCACGGGGAATCCCACCTTCTGGGCAAAAGCAGCCAGTGCTTCCTTGTCAGTACTTACCATCTCGGGGACAAGCGGTATACCGGCACACTGCAGTATCTCCCTTACGGTGTCGGGGGCGAGGTATCCGCTGTCGATTCCTTCAAATTTCAGACGGTTGGTTTCACGGTAAATCACCTCACGTATCTTCGGCACGTCCACACCATACAGCTCCAGTTCGGGCGGGGCTGGCTGTGGCGTACGCATGATCTGGCTCAGTGCAGTGGCCAGGGTCACTTCGTCGCTGAAGTTCACATGGCCCTTGGCTAGGAACTCTGCCACCTCCGGTCCTGCCGTGTGAAGGCTGGGCAGGATGGGAAAGATGGGCTTGCTGCACTCCCGGATCTTCTTGTCCAGCACGTCATAGGCTTCATAGAGCTGCGTCAGGCCAGGCGTGCCGTAGATGACAGCTATTGCATCGATGTTATCAAACTTCTTCTCACAGAAGTCAATGGCCGTACCTAACTGTAGTGCAGTGCCCGTAGCCAGGATGTCAATGGGGTTGGCAACGGCAGAGCCCGGGAAGAGTTGTGATTTCAGTTCCTCTGTTGCTGGTCCATCCAACTTGGGAACGTTCATTCCGCCTTTTGAAAGGGCATCGGTCAGCATCACACCAGGACCACCGGCATGTGTGACAATAGCAAAATTCCTACCTTTCAGCGCAGGAAGGGTAAAGATACAGCCCACGGTAGTCAGCTCTTCACGGCTGAAGCAGCGCACAATGCCTGCCTTACGGAACAGAGCCTCCACGGCAGAATCGCTCGAGGCAATGGCTCCTGTATGACTGCTGGCCGCACGACTGCCACTCTCACTGCTGCCAGCCTTAATGGCGGCTATGCGGCAGCCTTTGCGAATCAGACTTCCTGCATGGAAAAGCAACTTGTCGGGATTCGCCACATTTTCTATATATAGCAACTTCACCTTTGAGTCGGTATCAGCATTGAAGTGCTCGTCCATGTATTGCAGCACATCCTCTATACCTATCTGCTTGCCGTTACCAACTGACCATACGCTGTTGAACTGCAAGCCCTTGCTCACGGCACTCTCCAGGATGAACACTGCTGTAGCTCCGCTGCCACTGATGAAATCGGCACCCAGCGGATTAAGTTTCGGTATAGGAAGGGTGAACACAGAGTGATGATGATGGTTCAGCAGTCCGATGCAGTTGGGACCAATCAAGGCAGCACCATATTTCTCGCAGGTGTCCAGGATGCGCTGTTCCAGCTTAGCACCTGCCTCTGTCTCCTCACCAAATCCTGCAGAGATGATCACAAAGGCACGCACCTCCTTCTCGCCGGCCAGCAGTTCCACGTAGTCAGGACAGAACTTTGCTGCCACTACCAGTACAGCCAGATCCGTAGGCGGCAGGTCGCAGGCATCGTGGATAGCCTTGATGCCCTGAACCTCGTCTTCCTTGGGGTTGACAATACGCAGCTCACCTTTGTAGCCGCCGTTCAGCAGGTTTCTCACTATGGCACCGCCTGGCTTGTGAACATTATTCGAACCGCCAATCACGACGATGCTCTCTGGATTCAATAGTTGTCGATTAATCATAGGAATCTGTTGTTTTCGGTTATTAGTCCACTATCTGGGCACAAAATTACGAAAAAAGCTTGTAAAGAACAACGGATTTTGGAGAATTAACGCAATTCGGCCTAAAATAAAGGTAAAACGGGGAAAAATGAGGAAGTACGAAAATGAGGGTAACGCAAAATTGGGAGGATTGGTGAAGGAGTTAGGTTTCTTATTCGTAACCCTAAAATGGTCTCGCGAATGGGTTTAATCTCCTTAATTGATAACGCAAATCAGGGCAGAACACAGCACCTTTCACCGTCCGATTCTTATTCCGCAAACTGCTACATTTTGCATAGCGATGGATAACACAAAAGACAGTAGTTTTGCAGCCAAAAATTAAAAAAGGAGTAAGAAACATGAGAAGTACTTTCAACATTCTGTTCTACGTGAACAAGAGTAAGGTGAAGAACGGTGTGGTGCCTGTGATGGGACGTGTGACGATTAACGGCACCCAGAGCCAGTTCAGTTGTAAGAAGTCCATCCCGCTTGACATGTGGGACGTGAAGGGCAACTGTGCCAAGGGACGAAGCAAGGAAGCCTTGCAGATTAACCGCGAGTTGGATAACATCAAGGCGCAGATCATCAAGCATTATCAGCACCTGTCAGACCGCGAGGCTTTTGTGACGGCTGAAATGGTGCGTAACTCCTATCAGGGCTTTGGCAGCGAGTACGAGACGCTGTTGAGTGCTTTCGACAAGGACATTGCCAATCAGAAAAAGCGTGTGGGAAAGGACAGGGTTGCCAGCACCTTATGGGCAATGGAGCGCTCACGAAAGGATGTGGCTGAGTTTATCCAATCTCATTACCGTCGCACGGACATATCGATGCTGGAACTGACGCCTGAGTTCATCAAGGACTTTTCCGCTTATCTCAGCACAGAACGAGGACTGGCCAATGCCACTATCTGGCAACGCTGCATGTGGCTAAAGGGTGTCGTACTGAGGGCACACTATAACGGCAAGATTCCCCGTAACCCATTCGCACAATTCCATATCAGCCCCAACTGCAAGGAAAGGGAGTTCTTAACTGAGGATGAGCTGAAAGCCGTTGTGACGCATGAGTTTGAGGACGATAATCTTGCCTTCGTTCGCGACATCTTCGTCTTTGTCTGCTTTACAGCCCTTTCGTTTATTGACGTAAAGGAACTGACTACGGACAACATCGTGGACATCAATGGCGACAAATGGATTACCGGCCATCGTCACAAGACGGGCATCCCGTACCAAGTGAAGCTGATGGACGTGCCCTTGCAGATTATCGACCGCTACAAACACCTACAGGAAGACAAACTGGTGTTCGGCAAGATGAACTACTGGTCGATGTGCAAAAAGCTGAAGAAGGTGATGGAAGCCTGTGGAATAGAGAAATCCATAAGTTTTCACTGTGGACGCCACTCATTCGCTACATTGGCGCTTTCAAAGGGAATGCCCATTGAGAGCGTAAGCCGAGTATTGGGACACACGAACATAGTCACGACACAGATATACGCGAAGATAACAAGCCAGAAACTCAACAATGACCTGACGATGCTGGGTGATAAACTCAATGCATCCTTCAAGGACATTAAGACGATATAATGGATGGGACTCAAAAAAACTCAAAGCAGAAAGACGAATGATTAGCGATAGTCTGTCATTCGCCTTTCTGCGTTATTATTCATGCTGCGGACGTGTGAGTGCTTTCTCTTTTTCCCTCTTGTTAACGTGCCGGATGATAGCATGATTCCAAGACCTTTTCCAGATCGCTTTCACGATATAATACTTTCCCACCTAATAGAATATAAGGTAGCACGCCATTATTGCGATATTCTTGTAGTGTCCTTCGACTGACTTTCAGAATTTCAGCTACCTCCCTATCAGTAAGGAATCTTTCACCATCAAGTAAAGGACGGTAATTACCCGTGACATCCTTGTACAATGCCAGCACCTCCTTCATGCTCTCCAACACTCGTTTCACGCCAGCATTATGTGGCATTATCAGTTCGTTCATATACCACCTCCCTTCCGTTTATGACTTTCGTACGAATGAGTATCTTTCTTTCTGACCTCTACAAGTGGGATGACGCGTTCTACATCTTCTGGCTTATAGTAAGTCTTATGCTCGATTTGAGAGTATGCTAACGTTCCGTTTTGACGGAGCGTCTGCAACGTTCTTGGGCTGATGTTCAGTATCTGGCACACGTCCTGATTGTCGAGCCACTCGCCAAGTCGTTTGTCTGTTCCTCTACCAGCCATTGCCTTCATTTGTGTGACGAAGCTGTTGAAACTCGTCAGCAGTTCCTCGTAGGTACTGCGATCTATTGATATAACCTCCATAGTCAAACTTAGTTTTTGTGAATTTGCGGGCAAAGGTACATCAAAACAAACAAACGATACTGCGCTGAAAAATAGTTCTTGGTTTTTAACACAGATATGGAAATCCTTGTGCTACAAGCCTACTGTCCGATGAGCTTGCTCAACCTTGGTGTGCGGCAACTCCCATTGCGGCATTGAGGCCATAACGGGGTAGTAGGCTACCCCTATTGTGGCATTAATCCGAAGGGTGGGATTAAGCTACCACAATTGTGGCACTCCCTGCAAGCAGGGGGTATTAAGCTATCCCCTAGTGCTGCATCTGAACTATTTTTGCACATAAATGCCAAATTGTTTGTTACTTCAAGAATAAAATACTAAATTTGCACACGAAACTCCAATTGAAGCAGAAATGAAAATTAAATCACTCCTTCGATATTCTTACCGGGTGATAGAGTTTTTGTTCATACTCTCTATTACCGCTGGTATTGTATCCATGGGGCTGAGCAGTCATGATAGCGCCGAAATGATAGGAATGCTAATGACTAACATTGGTGCCATGGCATGGTTGTGGTTTATATCCTTACCGCTGCTTTTAATTGTCTTCGCTTCTTTTCTACGTTGTTCTATTCCTCCTCTTTCTATATACAAGAAGGTTGTTCTCTCGCTCCATCTCTTAAATGTAGTCCTATGGTTTGTTTTCTACATTATACTTCCAAAACCAGAGCCATGTGATGCTGCCATGATGGAGGAGCATTACAAGAATCATCAAGACGACATGTATGATTTAGTCAGATATGTACGAAGTTCGTTGGATGACAGTTGTTCGATAGTCCTTCAATATAGGGATAATGAGTTACAGGTGTTGTCTATAGCGAACAATAGCGAGCGCAAGACATGTACCTGCATCAAGAATCAAGAAGAGTTCGATATGATTCTACATACAGCAGGTTTATCGATGCAAGAGATGACAGTGATTCAAGAGAAGATGCACAAAGCTGGCATTATTGGAATTGACATAAAAAAGAATCCGATTTCTCGCTGGATGACAGCCAAAAGCGAATTGCAGTTCAGGTGGTTTGGAAGCAACATATATCAATTTGCTCTCTACGATTGTCCTTTGACGGAAAAAGAAAGGAATGAAATCTTAAGATTGCATCAGTTTATTCTATATAATGATAGCGTTGTATTTGAGTCCTATGGAGACTATTGTGATCTGAGAGGTTTTCCTGATAAAGATAAATACCAATCACTGAATGAGGTAAATAAATGAATGTATGGAGCGAGAAATGACAGATAATTCCCAACCAAAAGGATTAGCAGTTCGCATATTGGGAGAGCAGCCGACTGGTCTTCAGAGAACAGTTTTCTGGCTCATGATTCTATCGCTCACACTGTGGCCGATATGCTTCTTCGTTTCCATTTTCTTCTTTGATGCTCCAATCCGTTCGACTGTTGACGAAATCAGCCGTTGGGGTATGGTGCTGACCATTTGGCTTTATCCCCTATATCTGTTGCCATTAATAGGATTATGGTTCCAATTGTCAAAACGTCTAGGTGCAACCTGGCTTTTCTATCTATGCCCTCTGATACCTATTATTATATTCTTCTCGTTTGTGGAATTAGCCTCAAGCGAATATGCAGCAAGGAAACCTGAAGGGTATGATTCAGCGACATTCAAACGCATAAACGAATCATTCGCCAAAGACATCAATCATGTATATTATTGTAATGAGATTCTGGAAGATGCGGATCCAAAAACTTTCCGCGCTTTAAGCGAAGAATATTCTGCTGATAGTCGGTATGTCTGGTATAGAGAGAATAAAATCGAAGGCGCAAATCCACAGACTTTTGTCGCACCAGAGAAAAACGACTCTCTTAACTTTACGATTGGACTTGCTCATGATGACCACGATTATTATAGACAGAACAATCCTCTTCACATTGCAGATATGGGCAGTTTCAGGCAGATAGATGGCAGTTGGGCTGTGGACCGTCAGAATGTCTATTTTATTGGACTGGAAGCTCATGTTGGAAAAGACATAGTGCCTATAGGCGATTACAGCACATTCAGGGTGTTGAATCATTTGTATGCAGTCGATGCCAAATGTGCTTATTACAAGAATAAGATAGTAGAAGGGGCTGACCCAAAGACTTTTGTCGTGCTGGATGGTGGGAATGACTATGGACAAGATAAAAATCGCGTCTATTATCAAGATCGTGGAACAACAATACGAAACCTCGATGCTTTGAAGCACAGGAATATGGGCAACGGCCTGTATGAGACATTCCATACCGATGGTAAGACGGTATATAATC
>JAEEGH010012191.1_pt1 | contig 19358 bp, 11 predicted proteins | sample 9134181 | NCBI WGS metagenome assembly JAEEGH01 (sample SAMN16246544, study PRJNA631951) | gut metagenome | biome: gut microbiome; feature: rumen; material: DP-attached | host: Bos | place: Iran: Karaj | collected 2018-10 | reverse complement strand
TCGAACACCTCGAGAACATCCTCACCGCCGGTGAGCGCGTCGATGGTTCGAGCCTCTTCCCCTTCATCGAAGCCGGTAAGAGCGACCTCTATGTGGTGCCGAAGTACAAGACCGCCTTCCTCAACCCCTTCTCAGAGATCCCGACCTTGGACATCCTCTGTTCGTTCTACAACCGTGATGGCGAACCCTTCGAGAGCTCACCCGAGCACATCCTCCACAAAGCCCACGAAGTGTTCAAGAAGACCACGGGCTTGCAGATGGAGACCATGGGCGAGCTGGAATATTACATCATCGCCGACGACGAAGAAATCTACGAAGTGCCCGATCAACGTGGCTACCATGAGAGCGCCCCGTTCAACAAGTTCACCGAGTACCGCGTGGAGGCCATGCGCCTCATCGCTCAGGCTGGCGGCTTAATCAAGTACGGTCACTCCGAAGTGGGTAACTTCACCCTTGACGGCAAGATTTACGAGCAGAACGAAATCGAGTTCCTGCCCACCAACATCGAAGATGCTGCCGACCAACTCGTGGTCGCCAAGTGGATTATGCGTCAGCTGGCCTACGAATATGGCGTCACCTTGACCTTCGCCCCGAAGATCACTGTGGGCAAAGCCGGTTCGGGCATGCACGTACACTGCAAGTTCACCAAGGACGGCAAGAGCGTGATGGTCACCAAGGGCGAACTCAGCGACTATGGCAAGAAAGCCATCGCTGGTTACATGGACGCTGGCACCTCACTGCCCGCCTTCGGTAACCCCAACCCGCTGTCATTCCTGCGCTTAGTGCCCCATCAAGAAGCCCCCACTTCGCTGTGCTGGTCTTACTCGAACCGCAGCGCCTTGGTGCGCGTGCCGCTGGGCTGGATCAACAACGGCAAAGACATGGCAGCCAATGCCAACCCGCTTGAGAAGAAGTCGAACAAAGACTTCAGCGAGAAGCAGACCTTCGAATGGCGTGCCTCCGACGGTTGCGCCGACATGTACCTGCTGATGGCTGCCCTCTGCGCTGCTGCCCGTCACGGATTCGAGATGCCCAACGCCCTCGAAGTGGCCGAGAAGACCTACGTCGGCCTGGGTGTCAACATCCACGACGACAAGAACAAGCAACTGCAGGAAAGCCTCGAACAACTGCCCGACAGCTGCGTAGCCGCCGCCAAGGAATTGGAGAAAGACCGCGAGATCTACACCGCCAAGGGTGTGTTCTCCGACGCCATCATCGACTACATGATCAAATTCCTCACCGACTTCAACGATGCCCATTTGCGCAAGGATTTGGGCAACGACACGAAGAAGATCATGAAACTGGTGAAGGATAATATTCATGTTGGTTAAAATCATCGCGGCTGCCACGGTGTGACAGCCCTACAAACCAAATGCCATGACAAAGGACAAAATATTCAATTGGAGATTTTGCCTTTGTTGTGGCATTTTCATTTGGTTTGTCATCAACCTGTTGCAGGGTCTCTTTACCGAAATCCAGGAGGATGAGGCCTATTATGCCCTTTATGGCGAACATTTGGCCTGGGGTTATTTCGACCATCCGCCTATGGTGGGACTGATGACTTTTTTGAGCAGCGTTTTCTTCTCGGGTAGCTTGGGTGTGAGGTTTTTCACGATTATTGCGTCTTGTTTGTCGCTATGGGTGATGTGGAAAATCGCAACTTATAACTCGCCCATAGATTCCAGCCACCCCACCTACCTAAGCAGGAATGACATGGGCGAGACTGACTCCAAACTCTCAACTCTAAACTCTCAACTCTTCCTCATCATCGCCTTCTCCATCGTGATGTTCAACATCTACGGTTTTGTCACTACCCCCGATGCGAGTTTGATTCTGTTCTCTGCTCTGTTTTTGCTTGTTTATCAGCGCTATTTGATAGAAAACACATGGTCAAGAGCCTTACTAATGGGCTTACTGATGACCTGCATGGTTTACAGCAAATACCACGCATTCCTGTTCTTGGGCTTGATTGTGCTATCGAACCTCAAGTTATTGAAAGACGGTAAGTTTTGGGTAGCCTGCCTCTTGGCTTTGGCCTTATTAACACCGCATATTTTGTGGCAAGTCAACAATGGTTTTCCGAGTTTCAGGTATCATCTTGCTGGGCGCAACGAGGCTTTTCGCTGGAGTTATTTTTTGGAGTATCTGCCTAACCAGCTGCTGATTTTCAATCCGTTTACGTTTGGGGCTATTGTTTATGTGTTGATTAAGAAGATTCATCATAGTGATTCTCCTGACCAGACCGACTTGCCGCACATAGATTCCAGCCAACGCACAAACCAACGCAGGAATGACATGTACGGCAATCTGGTCTTTGAACGAGGATTAAAGTTTATCCTTATCGGGTTCTTTTTCTTCTTCTGGCTGATGGCTTTTCGGGGACATGTGGAGCCGCATTGGACTATTGTGTGCGTTATTCCAGTGGTAGTTCTAGTTTACCGTAAAGCCTTGGTAGACGAAAATTTAAGAAAATACACCAACTATTTCATTTTGCCTTCCCTCCTATTGGTTTTAGCATTCAGAATCCTCATGTTAACACCTTTGGCTGACCGTTTCGGCTATCACGGAAAGGAACCTTATTACCGAGCCATCGATCAAGTGGCAGGCGATTGTCCCGTGGTTTTCAGAGGCTCGTTCCAACAACCGGCTTTGTATCATTATTTCACGGGCAAGGAAAGCTCCACGCTACAATGCTACTACGACCGCATAACACAATACGACCTTTGGCAGTTCGACAAGGTCTGGATCGGGAAGCCTGTGTTCGTCTGTGGTCATATCAACGAACGCTCGGAAACCTATCACGTGAATGACATGGAGATTGAGGGCTTCCTCTGCGAAAATTTCAACACTGCCAACCGCTTGGTGACCACATTTGAAATCACCAATGCAGGCACTGAAAAAACACCTGTGTTCCACCATGGTGACACTATCCGCATCGACTTTGCCCTATTCAACCCCTGTGAAGCCGCTATTGATTTCCAGCACAAGGACTTTGCCAAGAGTATCAATGCGCATTACCTACCTGGCGATGCGTTCAGTTATTGTCGCTATAATAAAATTACGGAAATTGGGCCTCAAGCCACCTATCAAGGACAGCTCTACACCATTGTAAATGAAGATATTGGCTTAGGTAAACATCTTTTCAACCTCGGCATTGGTGACCGTATTTCATCGTTTGTCACCGAAGAGAGTGGCATAGAAATCATGATTGAGCCCTAAGGACAGCCGTCTGGGCTTCTTGTTCCCGCAACCTTTCACGAACAGTGTTGATGTTGTTTTGCTTCTTTTTCTTATTAATCATCTGCTGTTCGCAATCGGCGATGGTCTCCAACACCTGACGCAGGACCTTGTCCTTCTCCAAAACGAAAGCATGGCCAATTCCCTCAATCTCACGCAAGTCGCGCATGATGTTGATTTGTCGCTCAGGGGAGAGCGTGTTTTGAATGAGGAAAAGATAGTCCAATCGCGGATTGAAAGGATACAACACCTTTTCCTTGCACACAAGCGAAACCAGATTGTAGACGTTGTAGTTATCGCCAGCCGTGTAATAGAAAAAAGAGAATGGCATGCCCTCGAAAATGAGGTCGTCGTACCTGACGAGGTCGAGGGAGAGCTTGTTGTTGATGTTCCACGCCAGTTTGTAGTCGACCATGGCGGAATTGATGCCGACGACGGTAGTGTCGTCGAACGAGGCAATCTGGATCCTGTTGCTTTTGGGTTTCATGCCGCAAAGATAGTAAAGTTTTTTCAATGATATTGATTCTTGCAGGGTTCAGAAAGCATGTCATCCCCACGCCGGCCTGTGCGGTGGCATGGGATCTATGCTTTCTGAAGCCGTCCAAAAAGGTTATTGCTTCTTTGAATCGCCTCCTATAGATTCCCACCTACCCACCGGCCTACGTTGGAATGACATAGGAGGCTAGCTTTGTGGGCGATAAAGTCAATCCTCGCCAAACAAAAGTTTCCAAGTCTTTTCGGCAGCCAGTTGCTCGGCGCCGCGGATGGAACGGTCGATGGCATCGGCGTAAGGTTGCTCATCGATGATAATCTGGACGTGGAACTGTTTCTTATGCCCCTCGCCTATCTCCTCCAACATCTTGAACACGGTGATTTTTTTCTGTTTTTGCGACCATTCGAGGAGCTTGCTCTTGAAGTTGACGTCGGTCTGTTGCAGCTCATCGATGTCGATATGCACCTTGACGATGCGATCGATAATGATGTGCTTGGCGAAGTTGAAACCCTTATCAAGATAGATGGCACCCATGAGGGCTTCGAAGGCATTGCCACCCATCGAACGGGCATTGTTACCCATATCGGCGGAATGGCGGATATAGGCACCAAAGCCCAATTTTTCCGACAACTTGTTGAGGGAAACACGACTCACAATGCGGGAACGCATCTCGGTGAGGAAGCCTTCGGGTTGGGTGGGATAAGTGTGGAAGAGATAATCGGCCACGACAGTGCTTAGCACGGCATCGCCGAGATATTCCATGCGCTCATTGCTGACGTGATAGTTACCCACCGTCTCGGCGGCCACCGATTTATGGGTAAAGGCCACGCGATACAAGGCGATGTTTTTTGGATAAAAGCCAAAAATGTTGTGGATATATTCGTAAAGCTCCTTGTCCTGAGGGTCTTTAGGGCTAAAAAGCAAGGGAAAAGCCATCTTAGGATTAGATTTTTTTGAAAATCAAGGTGGCGTTTTGTCCACCAAAGCCGAAGGAATTGCTGAGCGCGTAGTTGATGTCGCGCTGGCGGGCTTTGTGGAAAGTGAAATCGAGGCGGTTGTCGATTTGCGGGTCGTCGTCGAAATGGTTGATTGTGGGCGGGACGATGCCATTCTTAAGGGCTAGCACACAAGCGATGGCCTCGACGGCACCAGCACCACCCAAAAGGTGACCCGTCATCGACTTGGTGGAATTAAGGCTGATGTTGAAGGCATGGTCGCCAAACACCTCTTTGATGGCAATAGGCTCGGCCAAGTCGCCAGCAGGGGTTGAAGTGCCGTGCGTGTTGATGTGGTCGATGACCTCAGGGGTAATTTCAGCATCCTTCAAAGCACGTCGCATACTGAGTATGCCGCCCTTGCCTTCGGGATGCGGAGCCGTGATGTGATAGGCATCGGCTGAGGCACCGCCACCCACGATTTCGGCATAAATCTTCGCGCCACGGGCCTTGGCATGTTCGTACTCTTCCAATACGAGGCTACCTGCACCTTCGCCCATGACGAAGCCATCGCGATTGAGGTCGAAGGGACGGGAAGCAGTCATGAAATCATCGTTACGCGTCGAAAGGGCATGCATGGAATTGAAGCCGCCAATGCCGCATTCGCCGATGGCCGCACCTGCGCCACCTGCAATGACGACATCACACTTACCGTAACGGATGTAATTGAAAGCCTCCATGATGGCATGTGCCGAAGAAGCGCAGGCCGATACGGTGGCAAAGTTGGGACCACAGAAACCGTATTTGATGGAGATGACACCACCCGGCATGTTGGCAATGAACTTGGTGATGAGGAATGGGCTGAAACGCGGTGTGCCGTCGCCATTCACAAAGAACTCTTTCATTTCGTTGAAGAAATGATTGACGCCACCGATGCCCGAAGTCAGAAGCACACCCACCTCGTCGAAGTCGGTGTTTTCCGGCGTGATGCCCGAGTCGGCGATGGCTTCATCAGCGGCCACGATGTCGAACTGGGCGAACAAGTCGTATTTGCGTGCGGTCTTCTTATCGAAGAAGTCGTCAGGGTTATAGCCCTTCACCTCGCAGGCGAAATGCGTCTTGTACAAAGCAGAATCGAAACGGGTAATCTCACAGGCCCCGTTTTTTCCATTCACCAAACCTTCCCAGAACTCCTTGACGGTGTTTCCGATGGGGGTAATGGCACCGAGGCCAGTAACAACTACGCGTTTCGATTCCATAAAAAGCTTTATTTCTTTAATTTAGTGGATTAGTTGTTTTCGGCACGCATCTTTTCGATGAGTTTCACAACGTCGCCCACAGTTTGGATGTTTTCCTGCTGGTCGTCCGGGATGGAGAGGTTGAAGCTCTTTTCAAATTCCATCATCAATTCGACGGTGTCCAATGAATCGGCACCCAGGTCGTTGGTGAAGCTGGCTTCCATAGTGACTTCTGAAGGATCCACGCCGAGTTTCTCAGCAATGATCGGAACGATTTCATTCAAAATTTCTTGCATAGTTTTCAATTTTTAGTTGATAAATAGGCCGCAAAGATAAGACTTATTTCCCTTTCAAAAGCAAATTTTTTATCAATAAAATGATAATCAATCGTTTAAAAAAGAACGTCGGCCTTTCTTGTGACCAATAATAACTCGTTTTCGGCGGCAAAGGTACAACTTTTTTTTATTACGACGGTTTTTTTCGGTTTTTTGACGTTTTAAGGCTAAAAACATGCCAGTTCAAGTTATTCTTTGTATTTTTACCCCCTCAAACAGAACACCATGGAAACCACAGAGAAAAAACTCTTCCTTTTAGATGCCTACGCATTGATATACAGGGCTTTCTTCGCCTTGAGCAAAAACCCACGGATGAATTCGAAAGGGGTCAACACCTCGGCGGTGATGGGCTTTTTGAACTCACTCTACGAAATACTACAGAAAGAGAAACCTTCTCATATTGGCGTGGCCTTCGACGTGTCTGGAACTGCGCAACGACAAGCCGAATACAGCGAATACAAAGCCAACCGAGAGAAGATGCCCGATGACTTGCGCGACTCCATACCTTATATAATAAGGCTCATCGAAGGCTTCAACATCCCCGTCTATGGCGTGGAAGGCTATGAGGCCGACGATGTCATCGGTACCTTGTCGAAAAAAGCGGAACAACAAGGCTTCACCACCTACATGATGACCCCCGACAAGGACTTTGGGCAACTCGTGACAGACAAAATCCTGCTCTACAAGCCCGCCAAATTCGGTGAGCCAGCCCAAATTTGGGGACCCAAAGAAGTGTGCGAACGTTATGGCATCAAGGAGCCCAAGCAACTTATTGACATTTTAGGTCTCTGGGGCGATGCCTCCGACAACATCCCGGGTATTCCGGGCATCGGGGAGAAGACAGCGGCAGCTTTGGTGGGACAATATGGCAGCGTGGAGAACCTTATCGCCCACGCCGACGAGCTGAAAGGCAAGCAGAAGGAGAATGTCATCAACTTCGCTGAGCAAGGACTGATGTCGAAAGCACTGGCCACCATCAACTTGGAGGTACCCGTTGAGTTTAACGAGGGAGAACTGAAAGCCAAGAAACCCGATGTGCATGCGCTGATGGCTTTGTTTGAGGAGCTGGAGTTCAAGACGTTTGCAAAAAGGTTTTTGGAGGAATATAAGGGGAAACATTTGGTTGACTCCCCCCTGCCCCCCTCTCAGAGGGGGACGGGCCAACCCACAGGGGCTTCAGGGGGGAGTCAACCCAATACGCCCGACCTATTCTCCACCCCCACCCCAACGGGCGAGTTCGACCTCTTCCACCAAGGCGACAACAGCGGCCTGTTGGAGTTCTCCGACAAGGACTCGGCCAAGACCGTGCCACATGATTATAAACTGGTGGAAACCGAAGCCGACATCAAGGCCTTGGTGGAATTGCTTTCCCAACAGCAACAATTTGTCTTCGACACCGAGACGACGAATATTGACGTGTATTCCGCTGAATTGGTTGGTGTTTCTTTTGCTATTAAGGCACACGAGGCTTGGTATCTGCCCATGCCCGCTGAACGTGAGGCTTGCCAAACGAAACTGGAACTACTTCGACCTTTGTTCGAGAACGAAAGCATCCTGAAAATCGGGCAAAACCTAAAGTACGACATCTCCATGCTGGCGCAATACGGCGTCAGCGTAAAGGGTAAAATGTTCGATACAATGTTGGCGCATTACCTCCTCGAACCTGAACAACGCCATAACATGGACTACCTCGCCGAGGTCTACCTCAACTACCTTACCATCCCCATCGAGGACCTAATCGGTAAAGGCCGTCAGCAGAAGACCATGCGCGAGGTGCCTGTGGAATTGGTGAAGGAATATGCCGCCGAGGATGCCGACATCACCTTGCAACTCTACGAGAAACTGCTGCCCCTGCTGAAGGATAACGGCGTGGAAAAACTATTCTACGAGATTGAGATGCCACTGGTACCCGTGCTCAGTCGTATGGAGGCCAACGGCGTGAAAATCGACACGGAGAACCTGCAACAAATCAGCGAGGCCTTTGGCATGGAGATACAAAAAATCGAGGAACAAATCTACCAAGCTGCTGGCACGCCCTTCAATATTGCTTCGCCGAAACAGCTAGGCGAAATCCTCTTCGAGCGCCTGCGCATTGATGAAAAGGCCAAGAAAACCAAGACGGGACAATATGCCACGGGCGAGGATGTGCTAAAGAAACTGTCACATAGGCACCCTATCATCCAGATGATTCTGGACTATCGCTCACTCACCAAGCTAAAGTCGACCTATCTCGATGCACTACCGGCTTTGGTTAATCCGAAAGATGGTCTGATTCACACCTCCTACAACCAAGCCGTCACCGCCACGGGGCGACTGAGTTCTAACAACCCCAACCTGCAGAACATCCCCGTGCGCACCGAGAAAGGCCGAGAGATTCGTCGTGCCTTCGTGCCGCGCAGTCCACAATACACCCTCCTTGCTGCCGATTATAGCCAAATCGAGTTGCGCATCATCGCCCATCTGAGTCAAGACCCTGCCATGGTGAACGACTTCAACTTGGGCCACGATATCCATGCGGCTACGGCGGCCAAAGTGTTCCATGTACCGATGGACCAAGTCACCAAGGAACAACGTAGCCGTGCCAAAGCCGTCAACTTCGGCATCATCTATGGCATGTCGGCCTTCGGTCTAGCCGAGCGTATGGAGCTCTCGCGCAGCGAGGCCGCCGATATCATCAAGAAATACTTCGAGGAGTACGCGGGCATTAAGGAATACATGAACCGCAGCATCGCTTTGGCGCGTGAACGCGGCTATGCCGAGACCATCCTAGGACGCCGCCGTTACCTGCGCGACATAAACAGCGCCAACAGCGTGGTGCGCGGTTTCGCCGAACGTAATGCCATCAATGCACCCATTCAAGGCAGTTCTGCCGACATGATTAAGATTGCCATGATTGGCATCCATCAGGAGTTGGAACGCCTGAAGATGCAATCGAAGATGATTCTTCAAGTGCACGACGAATTGGTCTTCGATGCGCATCTCGACGAACTCGACACGCTGAAAGCTATTGTCAACGACAAAATGGTGAATGCTTTGCCGCTCTCGGTGCCGGTAGTTGTGGAAATGAACACGGGAGCCAACTGGTTAGAGGCGCATTAATCCTCCGATGCCTCAGTCTCGCAAATCACTCCACTGCCAATGACATAAGGCTCCGTCTCATGATACACCACACCAAATTGTCCGGGTGCCACGCCTGAGATGGCCACTTCTGATTCAATATCCGCACCACGCTCCGTGAGGTGAATTGTACCGTAAGTGAATTCCGGTTGATGCCGAATCTTAAACCTCACACGCTGTCCGTCAACAAACTGCAAGGCGGGATTCATGGGTTGCAGGTCTCCCAAAGGAACGATGTTAGTGTATTGCGCCACGGGGTCGTAGCCCTGCGACACATAGACAATGTTGTTTGGGATGTCTTTCTTCACCACAAACCACGGTCCACCGCCAAGACCCAAACCTTTGCGCTGTCCGATGGTATGGAACCAGAAGCCCCTGTGACGGCCTAATTTTTTGCCAGTTTCCAGTTCCACGATGTCGCCAGGCATCTCACCAAGGTATTCGCGGATATAGTCGTTGTAATTGATCTTACCCAAAAAACAAATCCCTTGGCTGTCATGGCGTTCCGCGCTCGGTAGCTTATATTGGGCGGCCAAACGACGTACTTCAGGTTTAGGGATGTCGCCAATGGGGAAAATGACCTTGCTCAGTTGGGCATAGGTGATGCGACCTAAGAAATAGGTCTGGTCCTTAAAGGTGTCGGCTGCCGTGCCGAGCCAGAAGATGCCGTTCTCGTCTTCCCAAGAGCGGGCGTAATGTCCTGTGGCGATTTTGTCGAAGTTATGGCCTTCCTTCTCCTCAAAGGCACCGAGTTTGATCCAGCGGTTGCACATCACGTCAGGGTTGGGGGTGAGGCCTTTGCGCACCATTTCCATGGTGTAGCGACCGACGGTCTCGAAATACTCATGCTGCAAATCCACGATGTCGAACTTGCAGCCGTATTTCTTGGCGATATAGGTCGTGATTTCGATATCTTCCTCCGACGGGCAGCTTGACAGGTCTTCCTTGCCCTCCATACCTATTTTAATATAGAAGATATGCGGGTCGTAGCCCTGCTCTTTCAGCAGCGGCACCACCACGGAGCTGTCGACGCCCCCCGAAACCAATGCAGCGATATTCATGGCTGCAAAAGTACGTTTTTTCCCGAAAAAACAATTAAAATGAGGCCTTTGAAAATTATTTTTTCGCCTGTGTAAAAGTTATAATTTTTTTCTCTAATTTTGCACCCGCTTTGAACGACCCCATAAGGTCTAATTAAAAAGCTGAAAAACAATCAAATAACATAATACAAATCATTAAAAACAACAAAAACAAAAAAAATGAAAAGGAGATTTACAATCCTGACCGCAGCCTTTATGCTGCTCGCATTCCTCGCTATCCCTATGGGGATGATGGGACAAGCTCCCGTGAACACGGTTCTTTGGGAAGAAACATGGACTGGTGGTGACACCGGTGAAACACCTTCGGCATATGGTTTTGAGGGTACTACTGTTTACGGTGGTGTTACTCTTACGTATGCTCAATCCTCAAGTAGCACCAAATTGTATGCAGAAGAATTGGCAGGAGGAACCTCTCCTGAATTATTATTGTCCAAAAGCAACCAAACATGGACTATTAGTAACATTCCTACGGGTCAGGCCACAGGGATGTCGTTAACTTTCAAATCCAATAAAACAACATTTGCTGTTACTACCACAACTTCTGACATTACCATTTCGGGTAGTCAAAAGAGTTGGACGATTAACGTAACAGGATCAGTTGCCAATTTTGATCTTACCATTAAGAATACAGGTTCCTCAAATGCCCGTATTGATGATATCGAGTTGATAGTCACGACTGCTGGAGCTAGTACCAATACCGTTGCTACTCCCACCTTTAGTCCCGTTGCTGGCACTTACACCCAAACTCAAACTGTGAGCATCAGCTGCGCCACCGAAGGGGCCACGATTTATTACACCACCGATGGTAACGATCCTACCACAAACAGCACGGTTTATACTGCGGCTATTAGTGTCAGCTCAAATATGACCATTAAGGCTATGGCCACCGCCGAAGGGTACAACAATAGTGCTGTTGCCACTGCCGAATACGCTTTCATCACTTTAGATCATGCCGGCACATTGGCAGATCCTTACACTGTGTCTGATGCCCATACAGCCATCGATGCCAATGCTGGCACACAAAACGTGTATGCCACGGGTATCGTTTCTGCTATCCCGACAGCTTATAACTCCACTTATGGCAATATTACTTTCAATATGATTGATGAAGAAGGTGATGAGGTCTTCTTGCAAGCCTACCGCTGCGGTGGCGATGAAGCCGCCAATGTTGCCGTTGGCGATGTTGCCGTGGTTTATGGTAATCTGATCAAATATGGTTCAACCTACGAATTCGGCCAAGGTTGCCAATTAGTTTCACTGACACATCCTGTGATTAACATCCCCACCGTCACTGTCACTCCCAACACAATCAATGCTCCTGCAGAAGGTGCTGACGGCACACTTGCATTAACTTACGAGAACATCACAGATTTCACAAGCTTCGATTACTATTTCTGCGATGCTGAAGGTAACGAACTTCAAGAGGATCCTGATTGGATTTATGCTGAAATCAACGAGGAAAATGATGTTTACTTCATGGATTACATCATCGATGCCAACAACGGTGCAGCCCGCTCCGCTTACTTCAAGGTGTATACCTTTGATGATGAATTGGAAGAAGTTTTTGCCATCGTCACCGTCAACCAAGAAGAATATGTGGCTCCCACCTATGCCACTTTGCCTTTCGAATTCAACGGCGGCAAAGAAGGCATTGAAGGTACCGATGGTCTTTATCAGGAAGGTCTTGGCAGCGACTACAATGGTGGTGCCAATGCTACAACTCCGCTGAAATTCGACGACACTGACGACTGGCTGCTGCTCCAATTCGATGAGCGTCCCGGCACACTGACCTTCGACATTACTGGTAATGGTTTTAGCAATGGTAATTTCACCGTGGAGACCTCTGAAGACGGTATAGATTACACTGATTTGGCCGTCTATACGAGACTCGGCGCTACTCAACATGCAGAGTTCAACTTAGGCGAAAACGTCCGTTACATCAAGTGGATTTACTCGACTAAGGCTATCGGCAATGTCGGTTTAGGTACCATTGCCCTTACCGCATACGAGGCTCCTCAGCCTGCCATCACGCTCAACTCCTACTTGATTGAGGCCACCGCAGCCGAAACAGAAGGCTCCTTGACCGTGACCTATACCGAAATCGAAACCAGTCTTGGTGCCAGCATTTACTGGTTTGAATCCGACGGTGAGACTACTGCTACTGAACCCACTTGGGTATCAGCTGATATTAATACAGAATTGAATGTTGAATATCTGATTGAAGAAAACGAAGGCGCAGCCCGCACCGCTTACTTCAAGGTGTATGGCGTTGATGCTGAATTGAATGATGTCTATTCCAACCTCGTTACAATCAGCCAAGCTGCCGCTCCTCAGCAATACACGCTGACCGTTGAGCCGTTTGAAAACCTCGAACTCATCACCTTCGTGAATGACGAAATGGTCATGGAAGGTGATGGTGAAATTCAAGTGAATGAAGGCGACCAAATCATGCTGAGCATTGTCGCAGATCCAGGTTATACCATGGAGACCTTGATGGTGAACAATGTGAACCATGTCAATGATATCGCGTCTGACTTTACATACACATTCGACATGCCTGCCGAGAATGTCACTATCAGCGCTACGGCTATGGAAAGCGTGGTTCCCGTTGGTGGCAATTATGTCCGCATCACTTCCCTCGATCAATTGACGGATGGAAGCAAAGTGATTATCGCTGCCCGTTACGATGCAGATTATGCTACTTCATATTATGCCATGGAGAATACCACTTCTGGCAAACCCACGGGTGTATTGTTCACATCGACCATAGTTGATGGTAATGAAATTCTTCCAGAAGCCATTGTTACTAACGAGAATAGCTATTACTGGACTGTAAATGTGACCAACAATGGTTTTATGTTTATGAATGCTAGTGATGATTATATTGGTTACTCCAGCAGCACCAATTTCGCCACGAATGGTAACAATACTGAATGGACCATCGCCCTTGAAACCGCTGGCAATGGCGCCATGGTGCCCAATTACAATGGATTTGTCATCAGAAACTTTAACAACAATGGTAGAGCTTTTGCCTTGAATAACAACCACAATTTCGCTCCTTATGCCTTCTCAAGTAACAGCAACAACAGCGGCTACAACTTCTATCTTGACTTCTTCGTACAAGCAGAAGCAGTCGAACCTGAGACCTATACCCTCGACATCACAGGTTACGAGGCTGGCAGCAACGGTGGCTACTACCTCATCGCTTCGCCTGTCACTGTGGATCCTGAAGAAGTTGAAGGCATGACAACTGGCGACTTTGATCTCTATTACTTCGATGAAGCTGAGGATAATGAATGGCGCAACTATGAAGCTAATGCTTTCAACCTCGTTCCTGGCAAGGGTTATCTCTATGCCAAGCAGGCTACTACTGAAGGCGAAATCTTCCACTTCGAACTCACTGGCACGCCTTATGACGGCAACGGTACAATCGAGCTGAATTACACTGAAGGTGGCGACTTCCCTGGCTGGAACCTCATTGGTAACCCCTACAACGAAGAAGCTGGTCTTAATCTGCCCTTCTATAGAATGAATACTGAAGGCACCGAAGTAGAACCTGTTTCACAAGGAACGGTCAACCCTATGGAAGGTGTGTTCGTTATCGCCCAAACAGACCCAGAAACAGGAGACATTATCAATGCTCAGTTCACTGCCGGTATGGGCTCTAATTCTGGTGATGAGAAACTCGTCTTGAACGTCAGCCGCAATCGTGGTAACGTCGTTGACCGCGCCATCGTCCGCTTCGGCCAAGGCGGTGTGCTGCCCAAGTTCCAACTCAATGAGAACAACACCAAGCTTTATATTGTCGAAGGTGAAAATGAATATGCCGTGGTGCGTAGCGCCAACGAAGGCGAAATGCCCGTCAGCTTCAAGGCTTCCGAGAATGGCAACTACACCCTCAGTGTCAATGCCGAGAACGTGGAGATGGAATACCTCCACCTCATCGACAACATGACAGGTACCGATGTCGACCTGCTGGCTACTCCGAGCTACAGCTTCGAGGCCCGCACGAACGACTATGAGAGCCGCTTCCGTCTGGTGTTCAGCGGCAATACCAATGTCGGCTCTTCGACAAGCTCAGAGACCTTCGCATTCTTCAATGGCAACAGCTGGGTCATCAACAACGAAGGTGAAGCCACCCTGCAAGTCATTGACATGATGGGGCGCGTGCTCAGCAACGAGCAATTCAACGGCAGCTACAACAATAGCCTCAACCTGAGCGCTGGCGTGTACGTACTGCGTCTGAGCAATGGCAACACTGTGAAGACTCAGAAGGTTGTCGTCGACTGATAAGTTTCGCTTCGCGTTAAAACGAAGTGCATAATAAAACTGGTGTCGTGATTGTTTACGGCACCAGTTTTTTATTGCTTTCAAATCAGGAGGTCAATCTGACAAAGAATAGGGTTTGTCCTTCGGTTGTATGCCTCGATTGACATTGGGCTTATTGCCCATCTCAAAAATGAGTTCCCCACCTTGCATCAATTGTTCATGCGTAAGGTAAAGCTTCGTAATTTCCTGTCCGTTTAGCGTCACCTTTTGCACATAACGGTTCTCATCGCTGACTTCTGGTGCCTTGATCTCCAAGGTCTTGCCATTGCCCAAACGTACTTTCAGATAAGGCAGATAAGGAGCACCTAATACATATTGGTCGCTGCCCGGACAGACGGGATAGAAGCCCATCGCGGAGAAGATGTACCAGGCCGACATCTGGCCGCAGTCGTCGTTGCCGCAAAGGCCGTCGATGTTGTTCTTGTAGAAGCGGTTCATGATCTCGCGCAGCCAGTATTGGGTCTTGTAGGGTTGTGAGGTCCAGTTGTAGAGGTAGGCGATATGATGTGCGGGCTCGTTGCCGTGGTTATAGCAGCCCATCAAACCCTCCTCGGTGACGTCTTCTGTGTTTTCGAAGAACTCGGGAGGCAATTGCATGACAAACAAGGTGTCGAGGTTGTGGATGAATTGTGCGTCGCCGCCCATGGCCTCGATGAGTCCTTTCACATCCTGCGGCACATAGAACGAATACACCCAGGAGTTGCCCTCCACGAAGCCTTCGCCCTCAGTGTCGAAGAGGCTGAAGGGTGCTTTCCAAGTGCCATCGCTCATCTTGGGACGGGCAAAGCCCAGTTCGGTGTCGAAGGTGTTACGCCAGTTGGTGGCGCGCTGTTTGTAGGTTTCGGCCAATTCGGTATTGCCCGCTTTGAGTGCGGCTTGATAAATGGCCCAATCGTCATAGGCATATTCCAAAGTGATGGAGACACAGCCGTTGTTCTTGTCGAAGGGGACATAACCGAGTTGTTGATAGTCGTCGAGGTTGACATAATACGGGCATGTGGAACTCCGTTGCATGGCTTTTAGCATCGCTGTTTCATCTGGATTGCTTCGTCGTGCCTCCTCGCAATGACGGACTACGTCCTTGGCATAGGCATCCGAAAGCACCGAAACGGCATGGTAGCCAATCATGCACCAGTTGTCGTTGCCCATGTGCGACCACACAGGCAGCAGTCCATGGACGCTTTGCTCGCTGTGTTTCAGCATCGACTGCACCATGTCGGCGTTGCGCTGTGGTTGCAACACGTTGAAGAGCGGATGCAAGGCGCGGTAGGTGTCCCACAAGGAGAAAACGGTGTAGTTGGTGAAGCCCTCGGCTTGGTGGATGTTATGGTCGAGGCCGCGGTATTGTCCGTCCACATCCATATAGATGGAGGGGTTGATCATCGTGTGATAGAGCGAAGTATATAGCATCGCCTTCTGGTCTTCAGTGCCTTCGGCTTGCAAGATGGATAGTTCCTTGTTCCATTTGGATTGGGTTTCGGCCAACAATTGCTCGAAGTTGCGGCCGTCGGTCTCGGCGTGGAGGTTGCGCAAAGCTCCCTCGGTGCTGGTGGCCGAAAGGGCGACTTTCATTTCTAGCGTTTTAGGGTCACTGAAAGTGAAATAGGCAACAATCTTGCGCCCCGTCATCTCTGGAAAGTTGTGTTTGACATCGAACTTGCCCCAGCCGCCATTATATTTGGGTTTTTCTAACTCACGGTAGCCATAGTCCTTGATGGGTTGGTTGAAGCTGATGGCAAAATAGGTGTAGTTTGTCCGTGCCCAGCCGTTGGTGATGCGATAGCCCGTCAGCAATGTGTCGTTTTCCACGCGGAGGTTGTCCCAAAGAGTCTTGCCGTCGTAGTTGTAGATGCCGTGCTGCAAGTCAAGAATGATGCTGCCGTCTTGGCCTTCCGGATAGGTATAGCGATGGATGCCAGCGTGTTCTGTTGCGGTCAGTTGGGCTTTAATGCCATAATCCTGCAAAAACACCTCATAGTAGCCTGGAATGGCAATCTCTGTGTCGTGGCTGAAACGTGAGCGGTAACCTGCTTCGGGATTGGTTTGTGTTCCAGGATTGAACTTGATTTCTCCCGTGACAGGCATCACCAAAATGTCTCCCAAATCGGAATGCCCCGTGCCGCTAAAGTGGGTATGGCTAAAGCCTACGATGGTGCTGTCTTTATGTTGATAACCAGCGCAGTATTCATACACCCTCGGCTGATAAACACCATTGATGTTATGCGGCACAGTGTCGGTGTCGGGACTGAGCTGCACGATGCCGAAAGGCGCACATGCCCCCGGAAAAGTATGTCCCATGCCGTTCGTCCCGATGATGGGGTTGACGTATTGGATGTAATCAGTGGTGTCGTCGTTTTTAACAACGGCCGTAGGCTGTTCGGCACATCCAATGAGGATAATGCTCAAAACAATCAACAAATACAGTGACTTTTTCATTGCCCATTGAATTGATTCAATTTGCAAAGGTATAAATTAATTTCGTAGTTTTGCAAAACAAAACACAACGATGGCCATTCCAAGGGAAACAGTGGAGCAAATCCTGCAAGCCGCTCACATTGAGGAGGTTGTAGGCGAGTTCGTCACGCTGAAGAAGCGTGGGTCGAACCTATGGGGCAATTGTCCCTTCCACAATGAAAAAACGCCATCATTCAGTGTTAATCCAGCGCGCAACATCTTCAAATGCTTCGGATGCGGCAAGGCGGGCGACTCGGCCAAGTTCCTTATGGAACACGAGCATTTCACCTATCCCGAAGCGCTGCGTTATTTGGCGAAGAAATACAACATCAAAATTGAGGAGAAGCAGCAGACCCCAGAGGAGATCATGCAGCAGAGCATCCGCGAGAAGATGTTCAACATCAACGAGTTCGCCGACAAGTATTTCGTTGATACGCTGTGGAACACCGATGAGGGCAAGACCATAGGCCTTGAGTATTTCCGCGAGCGCGGCTATTTCGACCCGATTATAGAAAAGTTCCACCTCGGCTATAGCCCCGCCAAATGGGATGCCTTTACTACACATGCCAAACAGAATGGCTATGCCGACGAGCTCTTGGAGCAAATTGGCTTTTCCATTAAAGGGCAGAAGGGTCTCTACGACCGCTATCATGGTCGTGTGATGTTTCCTATCCATAACCTCACAGGTCGTGTCATCGGCTTTGGCGGCCGTATCCTCACCAACGACAAGAAAAGCCCGAAATACCAGAACTCGCCCGAGTCGGAGATCTACGACAAGAAGCAGACGCTTTATGGCATCTACTTTGCCAAAAATGCCATTGCCCGTCAGGACGAGTGCATCCTTGTGGAAGGTTATTTCGATGTGTTGCGCATGCATCAGATCGGCATCGAGAATGTGGTGGCCAGTAGCGGTACCTCACTGACGATGGAGCAGATCCGCCTCGTGAAGCGCTATACAAAGAATATCACCATGCTCTACGATGGCGATGCTGCCGGGCAGCATGCTGCCTTGCGTGGTACCGACATGATCCTCTCCGAGGGCATGAATGTGCGTGTAGTGTTGCTGCCCCCCGAACACGACCCCGACACTTTTGGCAAGGAGTTTTCGGTAGAATATGTCAGTAACTACCTGAAAGAGAATGCTAAAGACTTTATCCGCTTCAAGACGGAGTTGCTGCTGAAAGACGCTGAAAACGACCCCATCAAGCGGGGACAAGTCATTCGCGACATCGTGGAGTCCATCTCCGTCATCCCCGACAGCATCTTTCGCATCACCTATGTGAAGGAATGCAGCCGTCTCTTGGATATGCCCGAACAGACGCTTACCAACGAACTGAATAAGATACTGCGGGCCAAACTGAAGAAGACTTTAGGCATTGAGGATAATGTGGCTCCTGAAACTGACGCTACGACATCGCCCAAACAAGAGGAGACCGTCGAGGACCAGCTGCCTGCGGGCTATTATCAAGAGCGTGAGTTGGTGAAGCTGTTGCTCATGTATGGAGGAGAATTGTTCGTTGACGATCGCAAAGACGAAAATGGGGAGATTGTATATGAACAAGTCTCTGTGGCCCAGTATATTATCGATGAGTTAAAACAGGATGGCTTTTTGTTTACCAATGTGGTCAACCGCAAGATCTTCGACATCTTCGACCATGCTCTTGATGAAGGCCGCATCCCCAATGACCAATTCTTTGTTTCCCATGAAGATGAAACCATCGCCGAGCGCGCTGCCGACCTGCTTTCGACGCCATACAAGCTTGACCAATGGGAGAAATACAGCATTTTCGTCAAGCGGGAGGAAAATATGTTAAGGTCGGTGGTAAAATCATCAGTGGCTCGCTACAGGGAAATTATTGTGGATGATCGTTGCAAGGCGATCGAAGAGGAACTGAAAACCACCGAAGACCTAGTCGACCAGTTCATTCTCCTCAAGCGGAAGAAAGACTTGGACGACATGCGCAAACAAATCAATGATGAATTAGGAATAGTGATAACTAAATAAAAAACACTATTTTTGCAGCCCAAAATACAAACAGCATGTTCACAAGGCGTAAAAGATGGCGTGTGCCGGCCGGACAGGAACCGACAGCATTGGATAAAAAAGTGATGGCTTTGGA
>JAEEGH010012190.1_pt1 | contig 19359 bp, 19 predicted proteins | sample 9134181 | NCBI WGS metagenome assembly JAEEGH01 (sample SAMN16246544, study PRJNA631951) | gut metagenome | biome: gut microbiome; feature: rumen; material: DP-attached | host: Bos | place: Iran: Karaj | collected 2018-10 | reverse complement strand
CTCTCCAGTGCGACTTCAAAGATGGTCATCTGATGCTCCCTTGGTGTTTTGCCTATCATTTTGCTCTATTATTTGCAGGTTTTCTACCACAAGATACGCTTTTTCTGCAAATAAAACAAGCTTTTTGATGATTTATTTTACTGATATTCAGCTATTTTCGATTAAAGCAGGGTCGACTATTTAATTAAAAATCAAAGTCCAAAAACAACTCGCCATTGTCATTTCTCTTGTGTGACATATATGACCAGATGCTGTAGTCTAACTTTCTGCGAGCCATATCCATAAAATCTGCGGCAAACTCCACAACTTCTTTTATCTCATAGTAGTCATCGTAGATAATGTCTGCATCCACAAGGAATTCACGTATATGGCGATCAACAGCAACCGTATCGAATCCCAAAAGACGCTTCAAATAATCACACGTCTTATTGCCTATTCCATTAATCTCTTTTAGTTGTTTCTCTCCTGACTCGCTGTTAAGGAAATGTGTCAAGTCATTGGCTGTCTCTATGGAATGGAACATACAAAAAGACACCAAATCTTTCATCCTGCGAATCTTTGCTGAGTTATTCCAGTTTATAACATTGCTTACCCCATTAAAATCCAGTATTCTTGAAAAAGCAGAAACCGTTTCTGCTTCTGGGAAGCGGACCAGCACTCTTTCCACACGTGGACGGACTACTCTTCTATAATTAACACCTGCCTGCAATATGGCATCTGTAAACAAAGCGCCAATATGGTCTCTATAAGGACATACTTCCGGTTCAATAAATCGGAAATTGTCAATTGTACCTATATACTCTTTCAAACGAAGAGCACTTGCGGTCATCGTCCTACACATAATGACCGGCTTCTTGTTCTATTTGCTTCAGAGCGTTCAATCTATCCACACAATTCGGGCAAGCCCCACAAGGTATTTCTGGCGAGGCCTGACAGGAGAAAGTCTGACCAATCGGTGCTTTCAACTCAATTCCAAGTTTGGCCACATCATATTTGGTCATATTGCGGAACGGCATCTCAATCTTCACTGAGCCATACTCAGAAAGAAGTCCCTCCAGTTTATTGAAAAACTCAGATGAGCAGTCTATCTCCTTAGCATGGTTGCTATTGATAAAAGCAGAATACACTTTGTCAAGACCTAGTGTCTGAGCAAAGGAAGCGGCAATAGTCAGTAACAGTACGTTGCGATAAGGAATATACAAATCCTCCGCTTTCACCTCTTCTCTCCACAAGTCAGCGGGCTTGATAAAGCGGGACTGAGAATATTTGTAGATAGATGAAACATCAATAATCTCTATCTTATCTGCATACTGAGCAGGTATTACCTGCCGCAGTGTCTCTAACTCATGGGCAGCACAATGCTGACCGTAGTTGATAAAAAGCGGTACAAACTCAACACCCTGTTTGACAAATAGGTACATCAGTGTAGTTGAATCAAGTCCACCAGAAACCAAGATTACTCCTTTATAGAGTTCCATTCTTATACTGTTTTGAGTACTCAGTGAATACTTTCGATATTATCGCATCCAAATCGCTGCTAACCAGTGTGGGCAATTCAGTGAGCATACAATTATCTGCAATCTTATTGGGATCATACACCAATGTGGGTATCCCTCTTTGCGCTGCAAGCCCAATCTCAATCAGGGTGCCCGGGTCATGATAGAGTAATACCGCTATCAGCATATTGCATTCTCCAAGCAGTTTCATATCAGCACAGAAAAGCCCAAGTCTTTCTTGCTTGTCTGCTCCTTCCGGCATCTGACCATTCTCCCTAATGGGCCTGCGGGGAACAAAATGATGATAGCTCAGACTGTCACAAAGGACATCTATCTGTTTGGTTTCAATGAAAGTGAAATCTGGTGCAGCTATATAAATCTGGCACTTTTGACGTATATCCCATGGCAAAATGCAGCCGCTCTGAGCTTTTAAATCAGCAATTGAAGTCCTTAATAATGTCTTGACGGACTTTTTGAAGTCGTCAGGAAAAGTTGTCAGTGAATACTCCATAGCAACCCATGAAGCTAGAATGAGTTGATTCTGATAACTATCGCACGGAGCAGCCAAAGAAACCACATCATACACATCGCCTACACCTACAGAATGTGCGATAGGTAAAGTCTGTGAGGGTATTTGATATGTTTCATCTAAAGATACATCATAAACTCTGCTACCGCCCCGATTCTCTTTCAGAACAATTCGTTTAGCATACGGTATCAACATGTCACAGAAAGAGACGAAATCAGCGTATTGATTCTTGAAAATGTTGGATGAAGTTGAAATAAAGAGCGTCTCAAACACCCTATTCTTTGGCAAATCATCAACTTCATTCACATTGTTTGCTACATCACAATGGAGTCTGCATTCAGAATCAATATAACTAAGGATATGATTCATGTCATAGTTACCTGAGATGAACATCAGATTATCGAAATCGTTCAATATTTTGATTGAATTGATGTCGTAATCTATTACAATATCATCGTGAAAAAGGAACTCATACCCTTGGTTTCCAACCTCCTTTGCTTCCTGAATGAGTATTGTGTAAGGACAGTTAGTGACATTTCCCAGTTTTTTGATAGCCTTACAATCGTGTTCCTTCAGGAACATCTCTATATGGCCATCCATATATGATGGTGCAAAATAAGCAACCGCATACTCCACATCCATAGCCCAAAGTGCTCTGGCAGCATGTACTATACCGCCTAGACGCATTTTGAGAGGACTCTCTGCCGATGCCAGAGTCACATCGGTCAGTATGTCACCAACCAAGCAAATCATGCTTATTCCATTTTTTGAGGTGTGACAGCAATATAAACAGAGGGAATGGGCTCATCAAACGAGCCCGATACCTCACCTTCATACTGATAACCGTCACTAATACATTCAAAGAGATAGTTGAACTCGGTAGGAAGGTAGCCAATAACATCGCCATCCTCAGTCATGGCTACAAGCCTTGTTTTGAGGCCAATCTTCACATATGTGCTTTTAGCGGGAACGTGGCCTTTCTTCTTGTAGTAGTCACAAGTTCCCACATCTTCCAGAGCTGTCGCCACAGCTCTGTAGCACTTATTAATGAGGTCTTCACCTCCAGTTACTCCTTTAACTGCGCCTCCGAACCTAGAGTAGTCGGAGAGTCTACCTGATCCTGTACTTCCCATAATTATTATTATTAAGTCAAGCCTGCTAAACCCCTATCTCGCGACGACCGAGAGACGTGAGTGGTCACAGGTATATTGGTTTTCATTTTCAAAAATCATATTCTCAAGGCATCTGACCAGCGCCAGCAGCCATCTTCGCTCCCCTCCGCCTCCCAATCAATCCGCTTCGACAGAAGGGTCAGCTCGGGATTTACGTCAATGAAACTCTCTCGTGCGACTTAAAGATGATCATCAAATGTTCCCTTGAAAAAAAGAGGCTATGAATTATTACCCTTGTAAACGTACATCTTGTAAAGGCGGTCCCTCGAAATGTGTGGAGAATCGACTTTAACACGACGTAATCCTGAGACTGTCAAGATGTTATTAGAATATCGATTCAGGTAATCGATGCTCGATACTGTTTCCAGCGCCTTCTTCGCGGAAAGGGTGGTCAAAGCTCGGCGAAGATAATTGTGTTCCACCTCTGAGAGGAGTTTCTTAACCACATCCAATTTGGCGTTAGAATACTTCATCTCCAATTGCCCTCCTTGACAGAAGATAATTCCCACGCTTACCCGCTCCGAAATCTCGGGACGGATCATCGCGTAAACTATACTATATTCAAGTGTATTCATATTATGCTCTTTCTAGCAATTCCCTAAAATTATCCCACGTATCGTTCATCCACATTATTTCAAACAGTTCGTTCAACTTGTTTTGGAGTGCGATCTGATCTATCATCCATTCCTCAGGTACACAGTTCAAAACCGCTGGCACAGATTTTCTACACTTAGCGACCATCTTCCGGAATGCCTGGCGCATACTTGACAGGGCTTGCAAACCGGCTGCGTTTAGTCGGCCAAACAGTTCAGAAGAAACAATCGAATCATCCGCGTTTAACTGATACATAGGATTGCTCCAAATGCCTGAATTGAAAATGCCGCCATAATCAATGGACACCAGATTCCCACCCCTAAGGTCATAAAGCAAATTATAATTATTGCATGTACGATCCTCGTTGGCAAGCCACAAATCAAAAAGTGCGATTCTGAGCAGTTGGAACAAAGTCCTTTCAGAAACCTCAACCTGATTACAATTGAACTCACCAAGGTCAAAGACATCCTCCATCTTCCGGCTCCCAAGCAAAGGGGCGGCAATGTCATGAGATATCCCCGCATCATCCCAAATAATCGGGTCATTCTCTACCAAGCACGTTACTGGCGTATCAATCCCCCAAGCCTTGGCAAAAATACCACCAACTAACTCGTTAACGAGTTTATATGCTGAATAGCCAGGTTGCTTATACTTGCAAATGTAATGATAGCCATCCGAGCACAGAACCAGTATGGGCCTGTCACCAGTCTGATAGACCTTCAATACTTCGCCGGATGCAGTGACTGCGTTCATAACCCTCTTTAGGTTTCTTAAAATTTAAAGAAATCTGTTTTGTACCCAATGAAAACTCGACTTCGAACAGATTCATTCTCCATATTCATACGGCATCTATCAGAAATCAAATTCATGTAATATCGTCTTTTACCAATTAGTTTATTAAAAAACTGAGGATGATCACTATCATATGCATAATATATCAGACGGCAATTTGAATCTTTCATTTTCTTGCCGATGCGTTCCCACCAATAATTATCACTTAGCCCCAAAGATACACCAAATAGACAGATAAGATCGGCATGATTAACCATATCTACACACTCGTTATCAATTAATGTCCCCAGTTGACTATTAATGTGTGGTTTTACAAGAATATCCAACAACTCCGGACAAATGATTTCTTTATGAGCAATTTGACTCTCATCATTAACTCCAAGCACGACATCCTCACTGTCCAAACTCATATGTATATGACGTATCGTTCGAAGATAGCATTTATCTTGTATAAACAAAGCATCACCTTGATAACCACATAATTTCTCAAAAGTATGTGTGTAATTGAAATTAATTACATTAATATTTCTAATATTATCATTATCCAAGAAAAGTGAAATAGCTCTTTGATTACCAGCAGTAAGGCCCAATTGTGGATAGATCAAATACTTATTCATTTTCTGCTTATTCTCTGCAACAGCGGAAAAGGATTTTTCGATTTGATTGAGATACCTTCGGAGATGGACACTGAAATCATGACATATGATTTCCATCTCCTCCCAAGAACTCACATTCTTTGTATAATCTCCTAAACCTATTTCCAAATCTGCCCAAGTTGTATAGCGATACTCATTCAAATGAGCTTTTAACTTAACTACGGCTTCTATATCAGATTTTTGATCTATGTAGTAATCATAAAAATCCTGATAGCCAGTCTTTAAGCCGAGGTTAATATCAAAACCATTACCAATGAAATAAGTAATATTCATATGCTAAGGATTATTAATAATGGAAGAATCTCTCCGAATCGCTTTCAATCGCATAAGTAAAGTCTTCCCCCAAGGTGTAAGAGACCAATATATATTCGTGTCAGCAGTAGAATGAGTCCTTGAACTTTCACGAATCAGTCCCAATGCCATAAATTGGACTTTAATACTCTGGAAATGATCTTCAAAAATCAACCACGTCCCAATCCCTTTCATGCAATTGATTTTGAAGTACTCATCCAAAGTATTCTTCAAATTGACTTCAGCACACTCCACAATCATTAATGGCGCCAATAATGAGAAGAGACTGTTCCATGTAAAAGAGGTGTCTTGAACTTCTCTCCTCAAAGAATAAAAGGATACAGAGATTTCATCCTCTCCTTGTGCCAGATCCGCAATCCCTTCCGGTTCACTTTGTTCATATTGACGAACTTTTTTGTTTAGGTCATCTATTTCCTTGCGCAACTTCACGATTTCTGCATTTGCTTCAGACGACGCAGGCTGATCAGATTTAACCCATCCAATGCGAGGCTTCGTCATAATGAGATTGGTAAGGCTCAAAACCACTTTTGAAGCAAGATCATCACCGCTTACCCAAAATTTACAGAGGCGATGTTTAACGCTTCCAATAAAATCATTAAGTTTCTGTTCAATATCTGGATCTGACTCCGTCTTGCTTTTAGGTAACGAAGAAATATCTTTGTGTAGGAATGCAATGGCAGGAACCCCCACCGATAAGGCATACTCATACTCCTTTTGCGTATAACTCTTACCAGATGCCTCATCTATAGTGCCATATCGCCCTCCTACAATAAGTACGTAATAGTCGCATTCACTTATCAGTTTCGTGATCACCTCCCACTGGCTCTCGTCCGAAGCATTGAAATACTCCATCCCCACCGGAAAGCAATTCATCTGGAGAAGGGCCTCCATGACAGCACGACGCTCTTCCTGAAGATCCTCATAGGTAGAACTTACAAATACTTGATATTTCTTGTCCATTAAGATTAAATCTCGAAAAGGAATCAAAAACATGTTTCACACCTCATAGGCACCTTCAAGACTACCTTGCTTCACTGGGGCGGGACGGGCGGAGGCGGAGCTACATTAACCTTCCTTCGAGGGCATTCAGGTGGTCGTATGCTATCTTGATGTAGCGTTCCTTGAACAGGTTCTTCTTGCGGTCAGACCACTCCCACACTTTCTGCACAGTATCCTCCAGAGAGATGCCGGGATTGTCTTTCATAACATAGTCAACACTGGCAAGGACCTCCAGGGAGAAGGTGGACTGAAAGCCGGAGATCAAGTTCACCAGTTGCTCCAGCCGCCTTCGGGAAGAGACCGGAAGCTGTGTTTCAACATAGTTCTTCACCTCGTCCAGGGTATTGTACTGAAGCTCGAACTTATCGAAGGCCCGCAGGTTCAATTGCTCCAGCCCCAAGAGGTACTTCCCGTTCAGCTCATGCAGGTCCTTTCCCACCTTTTGGCAATAGGGGCCGAAAGCGGCTGCCGTGAATTTGAGCTTGCCAAACGCAGGTTCGCCCAGACGCTGCATGAAATATGCGAGCTTATTGGCCACGAACAGGCTGGACGGCTCGCCCAGCGTCTCGTAGAAGAACAGAGCATAGAGCATCATAGCCCTGGCAGGAGTGAGTTCCACCTGGCCTACAGGCCGGGCAGAAGCCTTGAGCAGGCTGACGACCTTGGCACTGGGCTCGTAAACATGAATGCGAGTATCGAGCCCATCCAAGGCAGCCGCGATCATCGGCTTAACGAGGGCCCAGTCCAAGCCTCCGTTTCCACAGCCCAACGGTGGGATGGAGATGCTTTCCACTTTCTCATCATACAGATACTTCCTGAGTGCCTCGAGTCCTTTCTCTATATACTCGTACTCAGAAGGGTTGCTCCAATGCACCTTTGTGGGAAAGTTAACAATGGTCTTCTCGCCATATCTGGGCGAGTAGTCTTTCACTATGAGCAACTTTCCTGGATACAACTCGCCTTTGCGGCAAGCATCGGCATACACCGCGAAATTGTTCGGGAACTCGTCCTTGAACTGCAGGGCGATTCCCTTTCCCATCACTCCTACAGTATTGACCGTATTCACCAATACGGCATCCTGCGACGCCATAAGGTTGCCTGTTGTAAACTCAATCATTGTAGTAGTAATTATGGTTCTTATCAATATGTATTGGCAGGGTGATGCCGACACTGCTCATTATCTGCTTAGCTTTATCGCCTGCGGCCTCGTCGTGGACAATCACACCGGAAAGGCAATCTGTGGGAACGTATGTCTTGACCAAGAACTCGGCTTGCTTGCGGCGCATTTTGTCGGGATCTTCCGGCGTGCTGCTCCAGTACTTGCTTATTACTGTTTTCCAGTCAATCTGGGCCAGTCCGTCCACTTGATTATAATAGGTTGTCAACCTGTCTTTCGCGTGACCGTCGGTGAAACACCATTCCGGGCAGGCCTTTATGACAGTATCTATATGTGTACAAAGATATATGATCTCTGTCTGGCTTCTCTGCTTGATTCCCCTATAACCCGTCTTGATATTCAGCAGCATAGGCGAACATCCTCCAAAATAAAACGGCACATAATCTGAGAGGACGCCCTTAGGCGCTATCGGCACATCGAACTCACCTCTTTGCGCAATCAAAACCTCGTCCCCAATATTCACATACGTCGGATCAAATCGGGCATTGGGTGCATACATGCCATTTCTTAGAACACCCTCCAAATTGTCGATGTGGAGCATCCTGAACAAATGACGCTGTATATATGGAATTGCGATCATTGCCTGCTAAACGATCCGTTCTTTTCTTCTCAGTTGGTTACATTTCAATTTCCGTCAACGTGCCGCAACGCTAACGGGCCGGCAGGGGCCTGGGAAGCGGGGCGTTTTGCGGCTAGGGCCGAAATCGGGGGTCGGCGCAAGGGCAATGCCGTCAGAGCGCGCTGGGAAGGGGTTTCGTTTGCGCCTAGCTGACGGACTAACTAGCTGCCTAGCTGGCGACCGCCCCCAAAAAGCCGCCACATAAAGGCCGCACAACGCCTCACACCCCCACCGGCACCTTCATGACTACCTTCTTCACCGGGGCGGGATGGGCGGAGGCGGCGAGGCAGGGCTCGTGGGCGTCGTCGGGCCAGACGACCAGGAAGTAGCCGTGGCCGATGACGGTGTCGATGCCGGGGCAGTCCGCGTAGCGGGCGGCGTCCTTGGCCGGGTCGTACGGAATGGTTTCCGTGACCTGCTCGAGCGGCTTGCAACGAACCAGCTCCTGGCCCGAGACGACGTACTGCACGTCGATGTACTGGCGATGGGCTTCATAGCCCTTTTCGTTCACGAGGCGGGTCTCATAAGAGCTGACAACGGCTTTCACGCCAAGCTCCAACAAAGTAGTACCGTCCTCGATGTCGGGCCGGACACACGCGATGTAATCGAGCGCCAGGTCCAGCGCCGGACTCAGGCCTTTGTACAGGCCGATGTTGCGGATGTGGTCGTATATCATAGTTTACTTGCTTAATCTTTCTATCAACTCCTCCCCCAGCCTCGTCTTGCGCTCGATGTGCGCCAGGGTTTCGTGGACGAAGGGATTGCTGTCGAAGTCGCCGCGGACATGATGGAAGTCATGGACTTTGTCCTGCCGCTCCCCGTCGGCGCCGAAACCGGTCATCGCAGAGAGAGAAAACTCCTTGCGGGCATCTTCATAGACCATCTTGTCGAGACGGACGACAGCCTCCTTCCACTGAAGCACAATGTCGATGGCCTGCGACTTGGTCATCAGCCCGGGCTCGACACCGAAATATTCGGCAATGCGGTCATAGGCCCAGGTCCACTCATAAGTATAGTAATTCGCGTGCATCGCACGGAAACGCGCATTGATGGTCTCCGTATCCGATACTTTCCCCGACTCGATGTCGTCCATCAGACGGGCGGCCTCGCTTCGCGGAGCGATGAGACCCGCGATGTCCACCCAGGGGCCGTGTCCGATCTCGGTGTCGGGCCGGAGCATGGCTTGCATCTCGGCGTCGCTGGCACCGGCCGGCAGCAGTTCCAGCCGCTTGATCAGCGAGTTGCCCAGAAACTTGCGGATACCGATTTTGTAGTATTCGATGCCTTTCGTCAACGCACTGTTCGTGATCTTCGTGCTGTGGAACGAATAGAGGTCCGACAGCTCGCCCGAAGCATAGCGCAGGTTGTCGAGCGTCTTGAGGCCCTTGAACATCTTCTGGATCGTGAAGGGACTCAGCAGGTTGTAGTTGATGCAATCGAGTTTGTCGGGGTCCTTGCGGGCGTCGCGCCGGGGCCATTTCTGCGCGTCCCGGATGGTGCCTACGCTGCGCAGGTTCACCCCGGGCGCCAGGAAAGTCGTATTGTTCTTCTCAATCAGGTACGAGAAAGGCAGGTTCGTCGTGTCGGAATGCGTCACGTGACGGCCCATCACCAGTGAGAACGGACCGACGCGGGCCGGCCAGAGGATGTAGGAATCCGAGGCGGTGCGAGCGCCGCGCTCCAGCACGCCCTGATGAATCGGGCCTAGCTTGTACATGTGGTTGCTCTGGTTCGAGCCACTGCCGGCGTTCATGAACGAGAACATGCCGGCGATGAGCAGCGTCGATTTGTGGTGCGTCACCGTGAACGGGCCGGCAAAGATCGAACAAGCCTCGCCGTTCTCACCCTGGCAGTTGCTGAAGAACAGCGAATCGGAGGCAGAGTAGCCGTGGCCGAGCTTGCAGGCCTGGCCCACGAAGCAGCGGGTCAGCAGCGCATTGCTTTCGATCTGGCTGCCGGAACTGAAGATGAAGTGCTCGGCACGCACGCCGCTGCCCACGGTCACAGGGTCGTACTCGTTGGAGTTGATGCTTCCGTCGTGCAGGCGCATCGCGCCGTTGATCTCAGCATGGTCTCCCACAGCCACATCGGTGATGACACCGCAGTTGCAAATGCGCACATGGCGGCCGACTTTGCCTGTGCTGGAACGTTTGCCATCGGCATAGGCTTTCGCCAGCGCAGAGATCTTACCGTGAAGGTTGCCCCGATGACGATACATCGCCATCATGTAGGCTGTATGGGCGCTGAGGTTGTCGGTCATCACCACTTCGCGGCCGCCGGTTTCGTTGAGCACGGAGACTTCGACGCCATTGCCGAAAGCCGTCTCCCCTTCTACCGCCAGCACATCGACATTGTCCACCAGGCTGTCGTCGCCGATATCATAATTGGCGATATACTCGCCCGTCTTGCGGACCAGTACCCTGTCCCCCAGCGTCACATTGTGCAGAAAGGCGTTGCGCACGCCATTCCGCAACGAGATACCGCCCGGGAAAGTATGATAGCCCTCGAAAGAGCCCAGCCGGATCCGCCCCGAGAACGTGACGTTGACGATACGGTCGGTATAGCAGGCATCACCCCACGAGACCTGGACATCGTCCCAGTTCTCGCAGAGGCAGCCGTTGGCCTCCAGCGTCCTGATTTCTTCTTGTGACAGATGGCGATACATAAGCTTGGCTATTGTTCTTCGGCCAGCCTCAGCAGGTACTGGCCGTATTGGTTCTTGCGCATGGGTTCGGCGAGTTCCCGGAGTTTCTCCGCGGTGATCCAGCCTCTGCGGAAGGCGATGGATTCGAGGCAGGCGATCTTCAGGCCGGTGCGTTTCTCGAGGGTCTCAACGAAGATCGAGGCTTCGGCGAGGGAGTCGTGGGTGCCTGTGTCTAGCCAGGCGAAGCCGCGGCCGAGTGTTTGGACCTTGAGTTCACCGTCGGCCAGGAAGGTCTGGTTGACGGTGGTGATTTCCAGCTCGCCACGGGCGCTGGGCTTGATGTGCTTAGCAACATCTACCACCTTGTTCGGGTAGAAGTACAGGCCCACGACGGCGTAGTTGCTCTTCGGCTGGGCCGGTTTCTCTTCGATGGAGAGGCAGTTGCCCTGCTTGTCGAACTCGGCCACGCCGTAGCGTTCGGGGTCGGAGACCCAGTAGCCGAAGACGGTGGCTTTCCCTAGGGAAGCGTCGGCGACGGCTTGCTGGAGCATGGGGACGAAGCCGCTGCCGTAGAAGATGTTGTCGCCCAGCACGAGGCAGGCACTGTCTTCGCCGATGAATTTTTCGCCGATAATGAAGGCCTGCGCCAGCCCGTCGGGGCTCGGCTGTTCGGCGTATTCGAAGCGGACGCCGTAGTCGGAGCCGTCGCCCAGCAGGCGGCGGAAGCCCGGCAGGTCGTGCGGCGTCGAGATGATGAGGATCTCCCGGATGCCGGCCAGCATCAGCACGCTGATGGGATAATAGACCATCGGCTTGTCGTAGATGGGCAGCAGCTGCTTGCTGACGCCTTTGGTGATCGGGAAGAGCCGGGTGCCGGAGCCGCCGGCCAGGACGATGCCTTTCATATTTAATTATGAATCTGTCGTTTATATATAGTATCAACTAGGTTCGTCACCCCGGACCTGATCCGGGGTCTGAGATTCCGGGTCAAGCCCGGACCCGAGCGTAGCGAGAGCCACGACCATCGGGAGTGAATGACGGATTATCCATAATACTCCTTGTACCATTGCGCGAATTTTCGCAGTCCTTCCCGCAGGGTGATGCGGGGTGTGAAGCCGAAGTCCCGCTCGAGGGCGGAAGCGTCGGCATAGGTCGTGGGCACGTCGCCCGGCTGCATGGGGACGAGCTGCTTGTGGGCCTCGAAGTCGTAGTCGGGCGGAAGGACGCCGGCCGCGACAAGTTCCTCCTGGAGGATCTGAACGAAGTCCAGCAGGTTTTCGGGCTGGCCCCCGCCGATGTTGTAGATAGCGTAAGGCACATCGTCACCCCGGACTTGATCCGGGGTCTGAGATGCCGGGTCAAGCCCGGAATGACGGGTATCCGGGGCTTTCCACATGACGCGGACGATGCCTTCGATGATGTCGTCAACGTAGGTAAAGTCGCGGCGGCAGTTGCCGTAGTTGAAGATCTGGATGGTCTCGCCGCGCAGCAGCTTGTTGGTGAAGCCGAAGTACGCCATGTCGGGGCGGCCGGCCGGGCCGTAAACCGTGAAGAAGCGCAGGCCCGTGGTCGGAATGTTGTAGAGTTTCGAGTAGCAGTGCGCGAAGAGCTCGTTGCTCTTCTTCGTGGCCGCATAAAGACTCACGGGGTTGTCGACGCGGTCATCGACGCTGAAGGGGATCTTCTTGTTGCCACCGTAGACGCTGGAAGAGGAAGCGTAAATCAAATGCTCAACGCCTTTGTAATTGAGATTCCGGGTCAAGCCCGGAATGACGTCTTTGGAATGCCGGCATGCTTCCAGGATGTTGTAGAAGCCCATCATGTTGCTCTGGATGTAGGCGTCGGGGTTCTCGATGCTGTAGCGGACGCCCGCCTGCGCAGCGAGGTTCACCACGATGTCGAACGGATACTGCGCAAACAGCTTGTCGACCAGTTCTTTGTTGGCGATGTCGCCCTTGAAGAACACATAGTCGTGCTCCGGATGCTCCCCTGCCTTGGCCTCGATGAGCCGCAGGCGGTATTCTTTCAGCGAAGGGTCGTAGTAGTCGTTCAGGTTGTCCAGCCCGACGATGCGGAGAGATTCCGGGTCAAGCCCGGAATGACGGGAATGGTCAAGCCCGGAATGACGGGAATGGTCAAGCCCGGAATGACGGGGAATCCCGCTATCTTCCAATAAGCGCAGGACCAGGTTGGCGCCGATGAATCCGGCCGAGCCGGTAACTAAAATCGTCTTCATGAATATTCAGTGCGGGTAACGTCCCATTTCTTGGACCGCTACCGTCATTTTAAGCCTTTTTTGAAGGTAACGTCCCACAGTTTGGACCGCTACCGTCACTCTGTGCGTATTTTCGTTTAGCTTCTTCGTAAGTATCCAGGCTGCCGATGTCGAAACGGCCGGCGGGCATCATCCAGGCGTGGATGGCGGTGCGGTCCACCAGGTAGTGAGCCAGGTTGCCGGGGGCGTCAGCGCCGCAGCCGTTCGCGATGGCGCTGCGGATCAGCGGCAGGTCTTCCTTGCGGTAGATGTAGAACGGCGGCACGGCCAGATGGCTCACCGGCTCCTGCGGCTTCTCCTGCATCAGCAACACGCGCATGTCAGCATCGACGGCGATCACGCCCGTGCGCTGCAGCTTGTAAAGCTCCGGCTCGTGGTGGCACATGATCATCGACGTGCCCTTTCGGTGGAATGCCTCGACAAAGCCCCGGAAACTGAAATCCAGAATATTGTCGGCCGCCACCACCAGGATGTCCTCATCGATGCTGAAAGTCTCGATCGCCAGGACCAGGTCCCGCACCGCCCCCAGCCGCGTCTCGTTCGTCGTTGTCCCGTCGTCCAGGATACGAATATTCTTGTCGTCACCCCGGACTTGATCCGGGGTCTGAGATTCCGGGTCAAGCCCGGAATGACGGGTGGAGTCAAGCCCGGAATGACGAGAATGGTCAAACTGGGCATGACGATGTTTCGCCCATTCTTCAAAAATCCCCGCAAACTTGTGATTCGTTACCACAATGTGCTCATCGATCTCCGGAATAGTATCGATATCATCGAGCATCCGGTCGAGAATCGTGCTCTTCCCGATCTCCAGCAACGGCTTCGGGAAATTTTCAGTCAGCGGATAGAGACGCGTGGCGTAGCCGGCGGCGATGACAATGGTTTTCATGGCAATTAAAGATTCCGGATCAAGTCCGGAATGACGTTAGACAAATCTGGCGCCATCATCTGATTTGCAGAAGAAGACCTGGAAAGAGTCCTTGTACTGCGGGAACTTCGCCAGGTACTTCTCTGTGATTTCTTTCTCAATGCTTGCTTTCTTGGCCGGATCCACCAGCGCGATACAGGCACCCTTGAAACCGGCGCCCGAGAAACGGCCGCCGTAGATACCATCCGTCGTAAGCATGGCTTCGTAGATGGCGATCAACTCGGGCGAGCCGCACTCGTAGTTGTGGATGGAGCTTTCGCAGCTGGCCTTCGAAAGGCTGCCGAACCACTCCAGATTGCCCGTCTCCCAGGCCGTGATGCCCTCGCGCACCCGCTTGTGCTCGGAGAAGAAATGCTCGCCCCGGCGCACGAAACGCGGCGGCATGTCGTCGCGATGACGCTTGAACATGGTCTCGGAAATGTCGCGCAGGAAGGTCTTGCTGTGCTCCTTAAGCGGCACGTTCTCATAGGCCTGCACAATCCACGCGGCGGTCTTGCATTCGGTCACGCGGAGGTTGTAGTCGGAGCTCATGAGGCTGCGGGTCAGGCCGGAGAAGAAGATACCGAATTCGAAGTCCGGCATATTCTCGGCCTTGGGGATGAGCCGGTACTCGTCGCTCTCGCAGTCGAGCATCAGCAGCTGGTCTTTCCGGCCCAGGGCGATACAGGCCTGGTCAAGCAGGCCGTTGTTCAGCCCGATGTACTCGCGCTCCGCCTCGGAGGCGATTTTCATCACCTCGAAGGGCGTCAGCGTGATGTTGTTGGCCTTGGCGAAGGCCATGACATAGGCGATGAGCACCGCGGCGGAACTGCTAAGACCACCCACAGGCAGGGAGCCCTTAATGACGCCGGTAACGCCGCGGGAGAGCTCGAAGCGCTTCTGTAGGGAGAACTTCGCGCCGCGCGCGTAATCACCCCAATTGCCCTGTTTCACCAGCGTCGGGGCGGCGATATCGAACTCCACATGGCCCGCGAAAGTCTTGGAGTCGAGCGACACCAGGCTGTCATCGCGCACGTCGAACCACAGGTCCACGCCCTTGTCGATGGCGAAACCCGTCACGATGCCGTGCTGGTGGTCGACATGGGCGCCTAAAGGACAGACGCGGTAGGGACTGAAGATGTGGTAGTTCATGATGTTTGAGATTCCGGGTCAAGCCCGGAATGACGATAAATTAGTCGCGTTTGAAGATGTCGCGGGTGTAAACTTTGTCGGCCACGTCGTCGAGGACGGGGTCGTAGCGGTTGGCAATGATGGCCTGGCTGCGGCGCTTGAATTCGGCGAGGTCGTTGACCACGAGGCTGCCGAAGAACCGCGTGCCATCGGGCAGGGCCGGCTCGTAGATGATAACCGTGGCGCCCTTGGCCTTGATGCGCTTCATGATGCCCTGGATGGCGCTCTGGCGGAAGTTGTCGGAGTTGGACTTCATGGTCAGGCGGTACACGCCCACCACGACTTCGTGCTCCTTGGCCGTGTCGTAATCGCTGGAAGCCGTGTAGTAGCCGGCTTTTTCCAGCACACGGTCCGCAATGTAGTCTTTGCGCGTGCGGTTGCTCTCCACGATGGCCTGGATCAGGTTCTCCGGCACGTCGTTGAAATTGGCCAACAGCTGCTTCGTGTCTTTCGGCAGGCAGTAACCCCCATAGCCGAAGCTCGGGTTGTTGTAGTGCGCGCCGATGCGCGGGTCGAGGCAGATGCCGTCGATGATCGACTGGGTGTCGAGGCCCTTCATCTCGGCGTAGGTGTCCAGTTCGTTGAAGTAGCTCACGCGGAGGGCCAGATAGGTGTTCGCGAAGAGCTTCACAGCCTCGGCCTCTTTCATGCCCATGAAGAGCGTCGGGATGTCCTGCTTGATGGCGCCTTCCTGCAGCAGCCGGGCGAAGGTGTGGGCCCGCTCCTCCAGGTCGTTCGTCACGACCTTCCGGATAGCGGCGTTCTCTTCTTCGTAGCCCTGCATCATTTTCGGGTATCCCACGATGATGCGGCTGGGATAGAGATTGTCGTAGAGGGCCATGCTCTCGCGCAGGAACTCCGGCGAGAAGAGCAGGTTGAACTTCTGGACGCCGCGGGCGGCGTATTTCACGTACAGGCTGCGGGTGTAGCCCACGGGGATCGTAGATTTGATGACCATCGTCGCGTCGGGATTGACGCTGAGCACCAGGTCGATGACCTCTTCCACATGGCTCGTATCGAAGAAGTTCTTCTGGGGGTCGTAGTTCGTGGGGGCAGCGATGATCACGAATTCAGCGCCTTTGTACGCCTCCGCTCCGTCGAGCGTAGCCCGGAGGTTCAGCGGCTTTTCAGCCAGGTATTTCTCGATGTATTCGTCCTGGATGGGACTCTGGCGCAGGTTGAGCTTCTCGACCTTCTCGGGGATGACGTCGACCGCCACCACCTCGTTGTGCTGGGCCAGCAGCGTGGCCATGCTCATACCGACATAGCCGGTACCTGCGACTGCGATTTTCATAGCGATAATTGTTTGAGATTCCGGGTCAAGCCCGGAATGACGTTAGCTGATTTTTTGCAAATATTTCGGATGGATGTTCGATAATGCCACGACGGCGACCCCCTTGATGGCGACCAGCACCTTGCGCGCGTGCCGGATGCGCTTCACATACCCTTCTGCGCCCTTGTAGAGGCCTTCCGTCACGAGGACGCGGTCGCCGGTGCAGAGCTTTTCGGTGTCACTGCCCAGGTAAAGGGCATCAGGATCGGTTGCCGCCAGCGACGAGGCGATCCGGAAGATGTCCATCTCGCGGTCGGGAATGCGGCCGGGCTTGCGCCGGTCGGCCGCGGCCGGATCCGTGTAGTAGAGCATCTTGCCTTCATGGCTGTCCTTGTAGGCCAGCAGCTGATGCTCGGTACAGTGGACGAACAACAGCGAAGCGATCATCTGCGGCAGGTAGGTGTCGTGTCCGGACTTGCGGAAGTCTTCCTGCACCTGCGGAGCCTTGCTGTAGAAGACCTTCAGGGCGTACCAGGCAGGGGATTCGGCGGTTTGGGCTGTCGTCATGGCTTTTTCTTCGTGAAGGGATGTACCTCCCACTCCCCAACCTTGGGCAGCGGGCGCAAGGCCGGGTCGCTGCACGAAAATCGGGCGATTCACAAGGTGCGGTTCCGTGCTCTGTCCAAGTCACATTCCCGTCCCTGACGTCACTGCCAACCCTCCGAAACGATATAGGTGCAGCAACGTAAATACAAAAATAGTAAAATTTTCCGGATTTTACTGAAAAACTGCAAGAAAATACAAATAATTATCGCGCGCTACGCGAGGAAACTACTGAGCCATATGCCAGCAGGTTCAGGACCGGTCTCCCGGCGCGCAGGACGCGGCCCTCGGCATCGGTCAGAACGCCGAACGACATGAAGGGTTGCGGCGCGAAAAAGTCTGGCCGGACCCAGTCTTTATGGCCGCCCTCGAAGAAAACGTCGAGGCCGAACAAGGGTTCCCAGACATGCTCCGGATCGGCCATCAGACCGCCGCTGTAGAAGCTTCCCGTCGCTAGTATAAATTGTTCTGCATCAAGTGCTTTTTCGCCCCTACTTTCAGTAAAGATTCGGTTCAGGATTTCGCCTTCGTTGGTACCTGAAAATTCGCCGCCGAGGACGCGGTCTTCGAGCCAGAAGCCGCCCAGGTCTTCGAAGCGATGGCGCTCCACTTCCTGCGACCATTCGGGGTCGCGGAAGCGGCGCGGGCTTTCGCCCGTGCTGACGATCAGGCAGCTCCGGCCTTGTTTCTGAAGGGCGATGCCTTGCTGCAGGCCGCTGTGGCCGCCGCCGATGATGAGGGTGTCGAAGGTCATAGATTTTGCTCTTTATACATCCATTGGGCGAGCTGGGCCTCGCGCATGGCTTCGCCCCAGGCCACGGGATAGATGCCTTTCCAGCGCTCGTTGATGAAGCCGCGCACGTCGGGTTCGGGCAGCATCTGGGCGGCACGCAGGGCGCAGAGCTGGCCCTGGCAGGAGCCCATGCCCACGCGCGTGCGACGGCGCAGGTCGAGCAGCGTGCGGGCGCCCAGCTGGTCGATGGCGTAGCGGATCTCGTCTTCCCGCACGTTCTCGCATTCGCAGATCACGCGGCCGCCGAAACGCTCAGGCCGCGCAATCGCCTCGGGCAACGGCACTTCGGCCGTCGTGCAGACCACTTCCCTGCCCAGCTTCCGGCAGATCAGGTCGACGGTGCGCTCGGCCATGAGGCGGTAGGTCATCATCTTGCCGCCGGCGATGGTCACGAGGCCGGGCACGTCGTCGCGGCTTTCGTGGTCGAAGAGCACGAAGCTGCGGCTGATGTGCCGGCCGCCTTCTTCGGCCCCGTCGAGGGCGATGAGCGGACGGATGCCGCTGTAGGCGCGCAGGATCCTGGTCTGCAGGAGGGCCGGGGCCAGCTTGCTGCCTTCGGCCAGCAGCAGGTCGACTTCTTCGGGTGTGGGCCTGGCGCCGGGAATCTCCTTCGGTTCGAGGCGCTGCGAGGTGGTTCCGAGGATGGTGGTCACGTCGCTGGGGACGAGGATGTCGGCGTCGGACGAGGGACGGCAGCGGTTGAGTACCAGCTGGTTGATGCGGGTGCCGAACACGAGCAGCGTGCCCTTGTCGGGGTACATGGTGATACGGGCGCCGGCCATGGCGGCCACCTGGCCGGCCCATGTGCCGGCGGCGTTGACGACGACGGGGGCTTCGAGATGCTTCTCCTGTTTGCCGCGCACGTCCCAGACGTCGATGCCGGTGACGCGGCGGCCGTCGCGGCGCAGGCCGCGGACTTCGTGGTAGCTGAGGATCTCGGCGCCGCGGGCAGCGGCGTCGAGGGCGTTGGCGAAGACCAGCCGGAACGGGTCGACGGAGGCGTCGGGAACGAGGACGGCGCCGACCAGGTCGGGGTTGACGGATGGCTCGATGCGGCGGGCCTCGGCGGGATCGATCGCGGCAGCGTCGATCCCGGCGGCCAGGCAGGCGTCGATGAAGCGCTGCTGGTAGCCGAGGTCGTCTTCCGGAAGCGTCACGAAGAAACCGTCGCAGGCGTCGATGCAGTGCGGGGCGATCTGCTTGAGGATGCGGTTCTCGGCGATGCATTCGCGGGCTGATTCGGGGTCGCCCATGGCGTAGCGGGCGCCGCTGTGGAGCAGGCCGTGGTTGCGGCCGCTGGCGCCGACCGTCAGGTCGTCGCGCTCCACGA
>JAEEGH010012189.1_pt1 | contig 19359 bp, 13 predicted proteins | sample 9134181 | NCBI WGS metagenome assembly JAEEGH01 (sample SAMN16246544, study PRJNA631951) | gut metagenome | biome: gut microbiome; feature: rumen; material: DP-attached | host: Bos | place: Iran: Karaj | collected 2018-10 | reverse complement strand
AACGCGAGGCAAGAGGAGGGAGGCGGGGTGACCCGCAACACCAATCATGATCTGGGCTTCGTCGTTGGCCGTTTCAAGAGCTGGGTGTCCAAGCTCTATCGCGACATGGTGGCCGAGGGCAAGGCCGTCGATGTCGGGACGACGCCTTGGCAGCGCGATTTCTGGGACAAGCTCGTCACGACGCGCGAGCAGCTTGAGGGCTATCGACGCTACATTCGCGAAAACCCGGCCAAATGGACGCGCGATCGCTTTGGCGCGGTGACGAGCTACGCTTTTGGCAATGTCGCGCTCTTGAACGTGCGGCTCGTCGGCTTTCTCGCCTCGCAAGGCGCCTGCGCTGCCGAACTTAAGCCACGTCGGTTGTGGGCGCGGGGCGCGGCGGGTTCGGAGACCCGTCGCACCGACCCTGTGATTTCAACCTTTACCAGCGCCCAGGAACGGGCCATTTTTGCCAAGGCGCTTGCGAGCGGGCGGCGGTTTGTCAAGGTCTGTCCTGGCGGCATACCGCCGGAATGCGAGCTTGAGCCGGCTGTCGTGGCCGCCTGCAACGAAGGGCGCGGGCTCTTGATATCGCCAGCGCCCAGCGGCACCGGCGTCAACAAGCAGCGAGCCGTCTGGTGCAACGAGTACATATTGAAAAACGCCGCGGAGGTATGGGCGGGGGATGTCACTCCTGGTCACACCCTCGCTTCGCTTGTCGCGGCGCTAATGCCAAGGAAAGCGGGCGGCGAGGCCAGTCGCCCCAACCTGATTGGTGAGGCGGGGGACTGTCCCCGCCATTAAGGAGAAGCATATGAAAACCAGTAAATCGTTTCTACCGCTCTATGTCACAAACTTCTTCGGGACGCTGAACGACAACTTCCTGAAGACGCTTGCCGGGCTGACGGTGATCGGCTGGCTTCCCGACGAGCGCGCGAAGTCGCTTGCGATGGGCGTTACCGCAGGCGCGCTTGTGCTGCCGTTCATCCTCTGCTCGCCTCTTGCCGACAGACTCACCGCGGTCTGGGCGAAGCGCCGGATCGTCCGGTTGGCGAAATGGGCGGAGCTGCCGATAATGGGAGTTGCGATTGCGGGCTTCATGTCGCATTCGCCCTGGCTTGTCATAACCTCGGTGCTTTTGATGGGGCTGCAGAGCTCGCTCTACTCGCCCGCAAAGTACGCGCTTGTCAGGGACATAGGCGGGGAGAGCCGCATTTCGACGGGAATGGGCGGCATGGAGGGCGTTTCGTTTCTCGGCGTGCTGCTCGGCACGATCGTCGGCGGGTTTGTGCCGGACATCGAGGCGCGATACCTGGAGATGCACCAGGTCGAACTGCACCTTGCGCCCGCCTGCTTCATCGCGTTTGCCGTCCTCGGGCTTGTCGCGAGCTACACGGTCCGCGCCGAGGAGGAGCTGAACAGGTCGCTTCATGCGATAAATCCCGTGCGCTACATCCGAAGGGCGTATCGGATGGCAGGGCGCTACGAGGGTCTGAACGCGGTCGTCTTCACGCTTTCGGTCTTCTGGTGGGGCGCGGCCATGCTTCAGATGGGACTCCTTGTGTTCGGCAAGTCCGAGGCCGGGCTTGGCCTCGACTCGACGCACACCGGCTTTCTTCTCTGCGGAGCGGCGGTTGGCATAGTCGCCGGGCAGATAGCGGCGGGCTTTGTGGACAGAAAGCGCTACCTGCTCGGCGCGACGCTGGTCACGGGCTGGATCGCGTCCGCGCTTCTGGCGCTTCTCTACTTCGCGCCGCTTTCGCCGAACGTCTTCGGCGCTGTGCTTGGAGTGCTTGCGTTCGACCTCGGGTTCTTCAAGCTGCCGTTTGACGCCGAGATACAGAAGGTCGTCAAGGGCCCGAAGCTCAACACGATGCTCGCCTACTTCAACCAGGTGTCGTTTCTCTTCATGCTTGCGGCAAGCGGATGCTATGCGCTCGTAAGCTGGCTGTTCGGTCCGAGGGCGTTTCTGCTTTTGCTTGCCGTCGCGTTCTTCGCCGCGCCCGTCGCCTTTGCCGCGAGCTACCGCAAGGTCCTGCTCTGCACGGGCCGCTGGATCTTCGCGAGGCGCTACAGGGTGGAGGTCGACGGACTGAAGTCCGTCGCAGAGGACAAGCCGCTGCTCGTTCTGCCCAACCATCCGGCTATGGTCGATCCGATGCTCGTGGGCGCGGAGTTCTGGAAGACGCCGCTCAGGCCGCTTTCCGACGAGTCGTTCTTCCACACCGGCATCGTCGCGCCGCATGTGCTGAAGACTCTTGGCGCGGTTGCAGTGCCCGACCTTCGCAAGCACCGCACGGCCAAGGGCGCGACGATTGCGCGCGGCCTCGGCGACATAGTCAAGACGACGCTTGCAGAGGGCGGCAACGTGATATTCTATCCGTCGGGCCACATACAGACCGAGCCCGAGCGCGAGGACATCGGCACGCGCCAGCTCGCGTACAACATATGCGGAGACCTGCCGGATGGCGTGCGCGTCATCGGCGTCCGCACGCGCGGGCTGTGGGGCTCGATCTGGTCGCGCAAGGGGCGCAAGACCTCTCCCTCGTTCGTGCCGACTTTCATCAAGAGCGTTTTCCTGTGGTTCTTCTGGTCGCCTTTCGTGCCGCGCCGCCGCGTGACGATGCATGTCGAGGACATGACGGATCGTGTCAAGGAATGGTCGCGCGGCACTCGCCTCGAGTTCAACGCAAAGCTGAACGAGTGGTACAACGATAAACCGCAGACGAACGCAGACGGGCCTTCGCTAACGCTCGGCCAGGATAAAGAAGGCGCAAGCGTTAGCGCAGCGCAGTCTGCGGAAGTCTGTGGTTAAATATGCAAAGAGATATTTGACAGGATTAGCAAGGATATGGGAAGAGGATGAGGTCTTAATCCTGTGAATCCTGTCTAAAACAAATATGGAAGGAAGCAGAAATGATCAACGGAATGACATGGGGAATCTACTATCTGATTCTGTTTGCAGTTTCGTTTGCAGGCTGCCTTGGGTGGGCTTTGAAACTGATTCGCGGCAACAAGCAGGGGCGCGCGGTAATGGTGATGCTCCTGGGCCCGTTTGGCATTGCCTCATTGATCTGGGTCGCGACGCTGATTGTCGTGCTTTGCATGTATGGTATTTAGCCACAAAGAACACAAAGGGCACAAAGAGGAGTGGAGAAATGGAAATGAACGCGGGAAGGTTTTTAGACAGGATTAACAGGATTGACAGGATTTTTCGGACTTCTCGAAAGGAAGTTGTAACGATTCCACTCTCCAACTCCAACTATTTTCTCCAACTCTATCTTAATCTTGTAAATCCTGTAAATCCTGTCTAAAACAAAAATGAAAGGAACGACCTTGTGAAAAAGCAAATGATACATGCACTAGGATGGTGTGGCGCGCCTTGCCAATGTTAATGGCGTTAGGGGAGGGTTTTTAGACAGGATTAACAAGATTAACAGGATTGAGAACTATGGATATTGATGAAATATGCTATAAGGTCATTGGGGCTGCGATGGCAGTGCATCGGTACTTTGGCCCTGGATACCTTGAGGAAGTATATAAAAACGCCTTGATGGTCGAATTGGAGGCGCTTGGCATTCAATCCGAAAAGGAGGTCCCAATTGCGGTTGATTACAAAGGCGTTCGTGTGGGAGACTATCGGGCTGATGTAATTGTTGATAATCGGCTCATCCTGGAATTGAAAGCAGTAACGACGATCAATCCCAGCCATGAGGCACAGCTTGTCAACTATCTTAATGCGACTGGAATAGAGGATGGACTTTTGATTAATTTTGGCGCTACGTCTCTTCAGCACAAGCACAAATACCGTGTGTATCGCCAGCCGCAGGCTCATAATCCTGTCAATCCTGTAAATCCTGTCTAAAACAAAACCTGAAAAACCAGAACTGAATTTGAACAAAGGAGTGAAATGACAATGGCGATAATGGCGGCGACGGTTTGGTTCATCCCCGGGTGGCTCCGTTCGGGGACGCCTGCGGAAGGAGTCCTGGAATGCGTCTCCAACGCATTTCCGGAGGCGAAGGTCGAGTTCAAGAAATGGGACGGCGACAACGTCGTCTGGCCGATGTCCGTCGATTCGGCGGACAAGGAGTCGTGGCGGCTCGCGTTCGAGATCGCGATGATGCCGCGTGAGGAGCGCGAGAGGCTTACGCTCGTCGGACACTCTCTAGGCGGACGCATGATAGCCCGCATTCTCGCGCGGCTTTCGGAACACGGCCTCAAGGTGCGCCAGGCGATACTGATGGGCGCGGCGATTCCGTCCGACGACCCGGACCTCGCGAAGATGGGCAGGGCGACAGAGCTGCCGGTGCTTGCGGTGTGCAATCCGTACGACCATGTGCTCCGCTACGTCTACGCGATGGTCGGAGGCGAGAGCTCCGTCGCGTTCGGCGCGAACGGCACGCTCGCTCCATGCGAGAACGTGGTCGAATGCGTGACGCCCGAGAACCTGGCTAGAGAAGTCGAGATAGACGACGGCGCATGGTCGAAGAGTCCGGCGCTCAGGGACGTCGCGAACCATCACGAGAAGTTCTACATCGAATACGCAAGGCGCATTCTGGGCGGCGAGGCGGCGTCCGGAACGGTCATGGTTCCGCAGGGCTTTCCGGCCGTCGGCGGAAAGGTCATGGACTCCGAGATCTGGTGGAGCGTGCTGGACGAGGCTGAGGGCTGGAAGCTTGAAAAGAACAAGGTGACGGGCCACTGCCGCATAATCGACCCGGACAAGAAGCGCGTCGCGTGGGGACGCGAAGAGAAGATGCGCTCCGCGTTCGGCAAGGTTCGCAGCCAGATCGGGCGCGCAGTCCGGTGAATATTTGGTATAATGTCGCCATGAAGACTTCGATATTTCGAGCCGGACTGTTCGCAGCCGTTGGAGCTGTCGTCATCGGGGCGATCCTCGCCTGCTGCCTTCTGCGTGCGCGCACGGAAGGCGCGGACACCTCGACAGTGCGCAAGGAGCTTAGGTTCTACCGCTCCGGCTCGGAGTGGTTTGCGGACGTTCCGCAGCACACGAAGGCCGAGAACCAGATGGTCGCGGGCGCCGACACGCTTCTGGACGAAGTCTCCGGCGGATCGGACGAGGTGAAGGTCGTTCTGTCGTCGGATGTCGAGAACCCCGGCGAATGGAAGCTCCATCTTCATCTTGTCGAGCACGACAGATACGGCGCGACATACAAGGTAACCGCCGCCGGACAGAGCGGCTCTCAGCTTGCCTGGCTCTGCAACGTCATGCACACAGTGTTCGGCGGAGAGCATCCGACGGACATATACATCCACGCTATCTCGGCCAAGTGACATCTCGGGAGTTCATGGAAATGAAGACAGCGTGTCCAAGGGGCGGCAGCTGCATGCATAGGTTCATTGGGTGTCTATTTGCTTTGGTAATCTTCATGCTGAAGTTCATTATGTGGCTGGTTGCCGCGGTAATCCTCTTCGTCGCGGCACTCTGGCTGTATTTCCGCTTTGCGACCGATGCTCTCTTCTCGTACGCCGTCAGGGACGCGGACCGCATCGTCATACGCGACGGCGGAGGCACCTGCCATAGCAATCCGGACAGGGAGCCGACACTGTACGAGATTACAAACAGGGCCGACATCGCCGCGTTCACCGACATGTTCAGATTCTCAGGACGCTCAATTCCCTGCAAGTGCTGCGGCTATCCGGGCGTGGACTGGTGGCGCGACGGCAAGCGCTTTGCCGTCTCCGCGCTGCATCACAAGGAGAGGCTTCGCATGGACGGCTTTGCCGGAGATCTGCACCTTACGGAAGAGTCCAGCAGTCGGATCATGGAATGGCTCAAGTCGCATTGCGGCATCGCGGAGGACGAGAACTGGCCCAGGTGGCGGAACTGCAGAATGTCGCGCCGCATTCTTGAGAGCGAGGCGAGTGTCGTGACTAAGAAAAGCGGAGAGCGGCCAACGCTGGACGCGCTTCGCGTCCGCCTCGAGAAGGATCGCGGCAAGTTCCCTTTGTGCCCGAGTGGTGGAAAATATACCCTTTCGTACGGCGAAGACGGCATTCCGGAGGTCAGCTGCTCAGAGCCTGATCACTCCGATGTTCGCAAGCGGCGTTAGAGCGTATTCACGCGTTTTCTCTCTATCCCGTTGTGTTTTGAGCTCACGCACGCAGGAACAGCCGCGACTGCTCCGAGAAGGGCGCTACCCAACCTTCACGAGACGCGCTGAAATGCGAGACTGGGGAATGCCGGTAAGGGCCTCGACAGCCTTGCTGTAGGCGGCAAGCTGCCCGGCGTACCACTCGGGATGGGCGACGGAGCTCTTGAAGTCGACAATGTCCGCCGCAAGGCCTTCTGGAGTCATGAAGAAGACCACTCGGTCGAACCTTCCTGATATCCACTCGCCGTCGGCAAACACCTCGAACGCCTTCTCGCGCCAAAGCTCGACGAATCCCTCGGGCTTCGGCAGAAGATCGGAGAACTCCACCTTCTCCATCTCGGCGTGAAGGGCCGAGCCGCGATCCATCGCGGCCTTGCGGGCGTTCCGCCTGGAGAATATCAGCCCTGCCGGCATTCCCGTCTGGAACTGAAGCGACGGAAGACGGCGCGCGACCTGGGTCCTTTTGCCTCTTGCCGGCGGCGGGAGAGGCTCGGCGACGGCGGATTCTGACGCAGCCGCGCCTTCAGACGCCGTATCGGAGAGAACGACGCCGGGGTTCTCAAGGCCGGACAGGTCGGCGCTTCTTACGATGTCGGAGAACTTGAGCGTCGAACCGGGAGGCGAGAGGATGATCGTCATGGCGCGCTTGGCTCTGGTCATCGCCACGTAGTACATGCAGAGCGCCTCCTGCTCGGCGCGGTCCTTGCGAAGCCTGTAGGCCTCTTCGAGACCGCCGACGATCTTCGCCACCTTCGAGCCGGGGTCCGGCAGTATCCAACGGTCTCCTTCCAGCGGACCGGAGGGATCAGCGCTCAGGGAGTTGCGCTCGTAGAGAGGCAGGATGACGTAGTCGAAGCCGAGGCCCTTGGACCTGTGGATCGTCATTATCCTTATCTTGCCCTCCTCCGCGACGTTTCTCTTCTTCTTCGCCGTGAGAAAGGACTGGAAGTCGGACAGCCGCGTTCCCGCATTGGCGGAAAGCTCGAACTCGGCCGCGGCGCGAAGCATGTCGGTGAAGCGCTCTTCGGTGAAGCGGCTCCAGGCGGCGTCAGGGTCTCCCGGCAGAAGCCCGCGAAGCTCGCGGAACGTGCGGACGAGGCCGCGCATCGTGAAGGAGCGGGCCATTTCGCAGGAGATCGACGCCGCATCCGGAAGTCCTTCGGGATACTTTGCCGCCGCAAGCGGCGTAAGGGCGAAATGCCGATACGTGAGCGCGTCGCCAGGATGGTCGGCGAGCTGGACAAGGTCGAGAAAGCCCGAGAGCGCGGGCGTGTCGAGTATGGCGGACTCGCCCTCCCACACGACGCCTTCGAAGCCGGAAGCCTTCAGGTTGGCGGCCATCAGCTCTCCAAGGGCGTTGCTTCGCACCAGTATCGCGGCAGAGACGCCGCGCCTGCGCGGATCGCTCTCCTTCTCGCCCAGCACTGCGGCTATTGCGGTGCAGACGGGCGAGACGAAGTCCTCCTTGTCGCGCCCGGGCGCGTCGGCGACTCGAACGAAGCCGGTGAGACCGGGACGGGCCGACTCGTGCAGAGGCGAGCTCCAGGCGGGAAACTCGTCCGTGATGCGCCCGCCGGCGAAGACGCGGTTCACGGCCTCGACTACCGCAGGCCCTGACCTGAACGTCTTCTGGAGGCTTCCGGTCGTGTACAGGCCAGAGTCGCGCTCGTGCCTGAAGATGCCGACGTCGCCGTCGCGCCAGCCGTAGATCGCCTGCTTGGTGTCGCCGACGATGAACACGCTCTTTTCGCCCTGGGACTGCCTGGCCTCGTCGATCAGGTTCTCGAGCGCCTGCCACTGCACGCGGCTGGTGTCCTGGAACTCGTCCAGAGCCCACGCGCGTATCCGAGAGTCCATGCGATATTCAAGCGACAGCCTGACGGCGTCGGGCAGGGAGAGTATGAGCCGCGGCACGTCGGAGAACACAAGCCGCCCAGCCCTGCGGACCTTCGCGTCGTACTCGCGCTCGAACGCCTCGGTCATGCGGTAGATGCCGCGCGCAAGCTCGAGCTTCGAGCGAACCACGTAGCCGCACACGCAGAAGAGCGCTTCGCGCACCGCCAGCGTCGCCTCTCGGGTAAGCGAGTATTCCCTGCGGCTGAACTTGAAGGACAGCACGTCGCCCGCAAACGTCTCGTCGGACTCCAGAAGCTTCTTCGCTATGCCTTTCACTCCGCTGAAGCTGCCGCGGAACGAACGCACCCAGTCCGCGAACGCATGCCACGCCTTGTCGCCGCCGAGCATGGACTCCAGCCTGTCCGCGGCAGCGGCAAGCTCGCCTTCCGCGACATGCGCGAAAGCGGGGTCGCGCCCCCAGATCGCCTTCGGGTCTCCCCACGCCGACTCGTCGGGCAGGGATGCCACTCGCTCGTGCCAGGCCTTGATGAAGTCCCGGTACGACTGGGCGAAGCTTCTTACGTCCTCCCTGTTCATCGCGAGGGAGAAGGCCTCGACAAACGTCCTCTTGAGCGCCTGGTCGGTTCTCCTAAGTATCGAGAAGGAGACGCGCGAGCGCTCCGTGGCCGCCGCGTAGTCGTCCATCATCTCGACTTCTCCGGCGAGACCAAGTTCGAGTGGGAAGGCGCGCACGATCCGCATGAGGAAGCTGTCGAGCGTTCCGATCTGCGAGAGATGCTGCGTGGCTATCACCTCGCGCAGAAGCTTCGCGTCGCCTGGGCAGCTGGCGGCGTCCTTCGCGAGCAGGGAGACGAAGCGCTCGAATATCTCGCCTGCGGCGGCCCTGGAGAATGTCAGGGCGACGATCTCCTGCGGCCTGACGCCCGCCCGCATCAGCTCTATGAGCCTCTTGCCAAGCGCCTGCGTCTTGCCCGTTCCGGCAGAGGCCTCGATCAGTTCATAGGCGTTCACTTCCCGGCCAGCTCCTCAAAGCGTCTTTTCTGGTCCTCGATCCACGCCTTCGACACGGACCTCTCCGGCGACGGCATAAGCCAGTCGTCGTAGTCGAAGCGCCACTCTCCCGCACGCGACGGCGGCCAGAACAGGCCCCGCTCGATGCGCGAAAGCGCATCCCGCACGACGCCCTCGGCCTCGGGCACGTAGCCGCCGGTCATCGGCTCGGCGAAGACGACGTGGTCCCTGGACTTTCCGAGGACGCAGTAACGGCTGGTGATGACGTCGAGCCGCGCGTCCGCGAACTCGCCGGCGCTGCAGGCGTCCAGCATCGCGCAGTAGAGCGGCAGCTGCACGCTCTTCCAGGTGCGGACGCCGTTGCGGTCTGTCGTGAAGCAGCTCGCCTTGTCCGCGGAGTCCCAGGTCTTGTAGTCTATCACGCACCATTCTCCGGTCGACTGGTTGCGGTCGATGCGGTCGCACTTGCCGTATATCCTGACTTCGTGCGCGCCGTCCGCGCCTTCGACTGCATACGCGATCTCGAGTTTCATCTCGACGGCCTTTATCTCCCAGCCTTCCGCGCGGCGCGCGCTCTGTATCTCGGCGAAGTTCGCGAGCCTGCGCTTCACGCTCTCGCCCTGCATCGCGACAATCGCGGGAACGGACGTGCCGAAGCGCTCCGCGAGCTTCGCGTCGACCTGCCCTTCGAGGAACGCGCGAAGCTCCGCCGCGTTAGTGGAGTCGCGCAGCTCCGAAGTGCCGAAGGCCTCCAGCGCCTCGTGCGCGAGGTTGCCGTACTCCCAGCTCTGAAGCTCTTCGGCGCGGTCGTCCATACGCTTGTCGCCCAGAACGCCCTTGTCGCGCAGATAGAAGGTGAAAGGGCAGCGCAGATAGGAGTCTATGCGCGTCGGCGAGATGCGTTCGAGCTTGCGCCGCTCGGGCGGAATGGGCAGCGCAAGGCGCCACGCTTCCGGCAGGTCTGGGGACGAGCCGTCCTCAGTGCCGGCTCGTGTGCCGTAGAGGGCCTTCGCGCGTGCCGCGAGGTCGGCGTCGTCGCTGGTCTCGAAGAGAAGCCGCGAAGGCTTCACTACGTCGCCCTTCGGGTCGATCGCGTGGTAGAATATCCGCAGCGCCCGCTCGTCGCGCGTTCCCGCGGCGATTCTCAGTATCTCGCGGTCGCGCAGCTCCTTGAACGCGTTGTCCGGGAGCCCGAGCCGATGGCGGAGTGAATCGGGCAGGAACGGATGGCCGACCGTCGATTCAGGCACGCATCCTTCGCGGAAGCCCGCGATCACCAGCTCGTCCGCGTCCACGAAAGGCAGCTCCATCCAGCCGTCGGTGAATATGGCGTCGGCATCGTCGGGCTCAAGCCCGTACGTCGCCTCGTCAAGCCGCATCTCGAAGAGCTCGATGTCGTCGCCGCACTCGTCCACAAGCTCGTTCACGACCTCCGCGGCCGCGGCGAACTCGCGCGACGACGAATCGCGCTCGTCAAGCGGCAGGTCGGCGAAGATGGCGCAGAGGAGCCCTCTCACGTCCCTCTTGCGAAGCTCCTTCAGCACGAACTCGAACACGTTTCTGAGAGGGCCCTTCGTCTTGGGCGCGACGTCTTCGACCTTCTCCGGCAGATACTCGGCCTGCCTGTTGTCAAGGTCCGCAAGGACCGCCGCCATGTCGGACTCGGACATCCCGAGCTCGCGGCATATCCAGCGCCGCGCGTCGCCGCTCCGGACGAATGCCGAGAAGACGGAATACGACCGCGTGCGCCTGAGGGCTACGATCTGCGTGACGAGACGGCCTAGCGAGGACGTCGCGAGGCGGGTGCGGGACGGATCGTGTATCGCAAGCCCTCTCGCCTTGAACGCGGACTCTATCTCGGGGAAGAGCTCGGGATCCGCGACGCACAGCGCGGGCAGCGCCTCGTCGGACGGGACGGAGGCGAAGTAGTCGGCTATACGCGCGGCCTCGTCCGCCGGAGTCGCGCACGGCACTATCTGGGCGAGCGTGACTGTGCGGACCGATTCGGGCCGCTCCGCGCACTCCTGCAGGAATTCCAGCCCGTCGAACCTCAGCGTCTCCGTGACGCCGGGGAAGTCGGCCTTGAACTCCTTCATCGCGAAGACGCGGTCCCTCCTGCCGCGCCGCGCGAGCGCGTCGACGTAGCGCCTTTCTATCGAGGCCAGCTCGGCCCAGCGGTCCGACTCGTCCTCGGGCATGCAGTCCGTGCGCGCCGCGACGTCGGCGAACGTGAGCGCGCCTGCCGAAAGTATCGACCTCATGTCCGAGAGCTGCCGGGCCCGCTCAAGGTCGGCCGCGGGGTCCGTTGCGTACGAAAGGCCGCCCGCTGCGCGTTCCTCGCGAATCGCGTCCCTGAACGCCGCAAGCTCGTCGGTGCGGCCCGCGACGGAAGTGTCGGACGTGTCGACCGCCATTTCGCCAGGCGTCTTCACTAGCGGAGGCACAAGCGCGCCGAAGCGCTCGGCGAGGGCGCGGCGAAGACGGCGGCCCGCCTGCGCGGTCGGCACGACGGCGCAGACATGCGCAAGCGAAAGCGCTCCGCCAGGCGTGCGCGCGACGCGCTCCGCCAGCATCGCCACTGCCTTTGCGAGAGGCTTGGTCACCGCTTCTCGCCGGCGAGAAAGGCCGTTGCGTCGGCGCAGGCGCGGTCGGTAAGCGCGGCCAGGCACCAGCTCTGCATGCTGGCCGGAGAAAGCTTGTCGCAGGACGACGCGCCGAAAAGCGGAATCAGCCCGAACGCGCCGGTCTCGTACGGCTGGTCGTAGTCGTGGTGGAAGAGCAGCCTGCCGCTCTTCGCGTCGCGGATGCGAAGGCTGGCCCTCCAGCGCGTCGCGGCCCAGTCGCAGAAGAAGACGGTGAAGACGTTCCACGCAAACCTCTTGACGTCGTTGTCGGTGCTGACGAACGGCCCTTCGAAGCGCACGTCGACAAGGCGGTCGGCCTGCGCGCCGACGGCCAGAAGCACGCCAGCCTTCTCGAACTCGTCCTGCGCGCGGCGAAGGAACATGTCGGTCGAGCGTAGCTGCGGGACGAGCGAGACCGTCTGGACCGTCTCGTAGTGCCCGGGCGAGTGGCAGCGGTAGCCGTAGTAGCCCGGCACGTAGACGGTGCTGAAGCCGTGGACGGCCTCGTACTCCGTAAGACACGCCTCGAAGCCGGACAGCGACACCGTCACCTGGCTGTTGGTGCCGCCGGCTCCGACCATGGTCGTCTGCACGGCGGGATAGTCCGTTTCGTTGAAAGTCCAGCAGCCGGCAAAAAGCGCGGCGCACGTCAGAACAAGGAGCGTGTTTTTCATGGTGCTGCGATTATACCATATTTGGCGGCGCTTAGGACGACGCGAAGAAAGTTTTGTCCCGGCGATAATGCCGATTGCCAATCGGCGGACAAATACTCTATAATATTGGCCTACAGGCAAGGCAATCCACATAACGAGGAGCTTATGAAGAGCGTAATGGTTGCGATGATCGCATTGGCGGCGGTGCTGTCGGCGGACGGCGCAGGCTTCGACACGGCTCGGCCGGTGTGGCCGAAGGGCGAGGCGGAGACGCTGAACTCCTTCTTCACGTTCCGCTGCGAATTCGACGCGGCGTCCGGCGACGACGTGCGGCTTCGCGCGACGGCCGGATACGTCTACAAGGCGAGGCTCAACGGGCGCTTCGCGGCGTTCGGTCCCGCCCGCGCCACGCCAGGCCTCTTCAGAGTGGACGAGTGGCGGCTTTCGCCAAAGTCCGGCGGCAACGTCCTCGAGATCGACGTCGCCGGCTACAACTGCCCCAACTTCTACCTCGCGAAGCAGAAACCGTTCCTTCAGGCGGAGCTGGCCGTGAACGGCAGGATCGTCGCGGCGACGGGCGGCGGGGACGGCTTCAGCGCGCTCACGACCGGCAAGCTGCGCAGGACGCCGCGATACGCCTACCAGCGCCCCTACTCCGAAGTGTACCGCCTGCCCGCCTCGCCAAAGTCCGCCGGCGCGCTCGAAGTGCAGGAGCCGAAGAGGCTTCTGCCGCGCGGATGGGCGAAGCCGACGTTCGACGTCTTCTCCGCGAAGCCCGTCTCTCGCGAGCGGACGGAGAGGGACGCCGCGATGACGCCCGAAGCTCCGAGGTTCATCCAGGGCGGCCTCGGCGACTTCGTCTGCTTCGGCCTCGACGAGCTTGAGGAGAATCCGTACTTCGAGATGCTCTGCCGCAAGACCGTCTCTAGGAGCGAGGCCAAGGCGTCGGACGATGGGCGGTTCTCGCTGGACGACGGCGACGCGGTAGTCTTCGAGCTGGACCGCGTGCACGGCGGCTTTCCGGGGATCGGCGTGCATGTCGAGACGCCCACGACGATCTACCTCACCTATGACGAAGTGCTAAGCGCGGAAGGCTCGGTCGACATAGTCCGCACCGACACGATGGCGACGCTCACCTGGCATCTCGACGCTCCGGGCGACTACGCGCTCGAGTCGTTCGAGCCGTACGGATGCCGCTACATCCGCGCGCTTTCGGTCGGAGGCCGCGCGACCGTCACCGCGCCGTACGTAAGGGCCTACGAGTCGCCTTCGGCCTCGCGCGCAAGGTTCCGCAGCTCCGACCCCGCGCTCGAGCGAATCTTCGAGGCCGCCAAGGCGAGCTACGCCGCAAACGCCGTGGACTGCCTGACGGACTGCCCCAACCGCGAGCGCGGCGGATGGCTCGGCGACACGTTCTTCACGGGCCGCGCCAGCCAGTGGCTGACGGGGAGCGGACGAAACGAGCGGCTTTTCCTCGAGAACTTCTCGGGCGCGGAGAGGTTCCCGTCGCCGAAGCGCTACGAGGGCCTGGTGCCGGCGATCTGGCCGTGCGACCTGATGTGCCGCGAATGCTTCATAACGACCTACGACATGTGGCTCATAGGCGAGCTGGAGGAATGCGTCTCGCGCAACGGATACTCTGATCTCGCGGAGGCGTTCCGTCCCAAGGTGGACGGCATCCTCGGCTATCTCGAACGCTACATCAACGACTACGGCCTGCTCCAGCATCTGCCAGGCTGGGTGTTCATAGAGTGGAGCGACGCCAACACGCTCGTCTACGACGTCAACTACCCCGCCAACATGCTCTACGCCTGGTCGCTTGACGCGGCGGCGCGGCTCTACGGACGAGACGACCTCTCGCGGCAGGCCGCGCGCATCCGCGAGAAGGTTCGCGGCGAAAGCTTCAACGGCAGGTGGTTCTGCGACAACGCGGTCGTGAAGGACAGGGTCGGCTTTCTCGGTCCGTCCGGTCACTGCACCGAAGTCTGCCAGTACTTCGCGTTCTTCACCGGAACCGCGACGCCCGAGATCCATCCCGAGCTGTACAGGACGCTGCTTGAGGACTTCGGACCGAACCGCGCCGCGAAAGGACTGCACCCCGAAGTCGCGCCGGCGAACTTCCTCTTCGGCACGCTGCTGAGGATGGAGCTTCTTTCGAGGGCCGGGCGCTCGCGGCAGATCTACGACGAGCTGCGCGACTACCTGCTCTACATGGCGAAGAAGACGGGCACGCTCTGGGAGAACCAGAAGCCCGAGGCGAGCTGCTGCCACGGCTTCGCGTCCATCGCGTCGGAATACATCTACCGCGACATCCTCGGCGTCCGCAAGGTCGACTACGTCCGCAGGCGCGTCACGTTCAGCCCTCCCGCCGACGTCCCGCTCGAATGGTGCGAAGGCGTTGTGCCGCTGTCGGACAGCGAGACCGCGACAATCGCGTGGCGCCGCGGAAAGGACGGCGCCATCACGAGAGACGTCAGCCTGCCGGACGGCTGGCAGTGCGACTGACGCTAGCCTAGCGGTCCGCGACGGCGGCGCGCCCGCGCCAGCATTCGGGCCTGCGGTAGCCCAGAACCTCCAGGATCGTGGGCGCGGTGTCCGCAAGCATCACGGGCTCCCTGAGCCTCTTTCCCTGGACGGACGGACCGGACACCAGGAACGGAATCTCGAAGGCGTTCAGGTTCGCCATCCCGTGTCCCTTTCCCTCGCCGCCGTGATCCGCCACCAGGATGACCACTGTGTCTTCCCACATGCCGGACCGCTTGAGGCCTTCGACTATGCTGCCGATGTTCTCGTCCACGCGCACGCATGCGTTCGTGTACTGCTCGGAGCCCCAGCCGAACTTGTGGCCCGCCGAATCCACCTGGCCCTGGTAGAAGAGCGCCAGCTTCGGCTTTTTGTCGAGCAGCTTCACGCCCTCGTCTATGACGGCCCTGTCGCGCGTCGAGTACTCAGCTTTCCCTCCGAAGACCTTCACGACGCTCGCGGCGTTGGTGTTCTGGCAGAAGCTTATGCCGTTCCACGTGTAGAGGCTCGTCGTGTAGGCGGAAGGGTCCTGCCGGCGTATCTCGCTGAAGACGCACGGCAGCCTGCCGTCCTTCAGCGCCGACTCGGGCGGCGGAACGTCCGGCTTGGCGCTGTTCCAGTTGCGGTAGCCGTGGATCTCCGTGACAGTGCCGAAGAACGCCGTCGCCCAGTTTATCGCCGACGACGTCGGGAACGTGTCTCGCCCGACTGCGTAGAGCCCTCCGTCGCGCAGCGCCCTTAGGTTCGGCATGGCGTTCCACGGAATCCAGCGCGCGCCAAGCCCGTCCACTCCAATCAGCACCACGTGCTTCGCCAGAGGCGACTTCCACTCTTCGCACGACCTTTCGCACACGCAGCCGCACAGCGCGGCGGCCGCCGACACAAGAACAACCAGCTTTCTCATCGCTTCAATTCTCCTCTTACTTTATGTAAACCGAAAGTCCCTGCTCGAACGGACGCTCCCAGCCGCCGCCGGCGAGCTGGTAGCGGGCGGCGTTGCGATAGTAGCGTCGGCCAACCTTGTCCCAGAGCGCCGCGCCGCCCGCCTCCGGATCGCGCACCGGCACCAGGTCGCGCACGAGCGCATACGTGCCGTCCTGCTGCTTCTGGCGGAGCTTCAGGCTGTAGAGCCTCGACTTGCCGTGGAAACGCGGCGTTCCTTCAAGGTTGATTGCGAAGAGGTAGAGAGGAATCCCCGTGTCGACGGGCCCGTCGTAGCTGTCCTCGGTCAGGAGCGTGCGAGACGCCTCTGTGTTCCAGGAGCCGTCCGTGAATGCGCTGATGGTCATGTCGCCACGCCCGACGTCAAGTCTTGAGACAATCCTGTATCTGACGTTTGCCGTAGCGGGAGATGAGCCGACCGGAAACAGGTCGGCGTCATAGCCAAGGCGATGCCGCGGGCCGGCCGAGGCGTTGCTCCAGTAGTGGTAGAGGAAGAAGCGATGCGCATTACCTTGCGAATCGTTGTGCCGCGCACCGACGAACGCGCCGTCGTTCGGCACCCGAAGCCACGCCATCTCAGCCTCCATCTCGACGCCGTCCTTGCCGATGAGTTCGAGATCAACGTAGTCCAGCAGCGCGTCGGAATCGACGTATTCAAGGCGCGTCGTCGGGTGGACGACGGCAGCGCGAAGCGTATTGGTGACGGCGCCGACCTGCGTCGCGAGGTCGAACTCCGCCGTCCCGATCTGCCTGTAGATTCGCTCCGTCACCGTGTCGTATAGGCCGGCGTAGGCCGTGCCAGCTGCGTTGGTCGCCACTACCGGCACAAAGTCGCGCAGAAGTTCGTCTCCATCCCAGATTTTGGTTGCATAGATGAGGGCTTTCGTGGAATACTGATAGGCGTCTCCATTGTGGCAAGCCAAAAGCGCCATTGTGTTGGTCACGACGTTCTCGCCCGTGAGGTAGGCCTGGCCGCTCTTGTGAAGTTCGGTCGGGCTGCCGCCGTTTCTGCTGACGGTCACGGACTGATAGCCGTCGCGCAGATCGGACTTGATGAGATAGCGCGTATCCATGTAGTAGGAGACGTCGTTCGTCGGGGTGACAGCAGTCGTATTGCCTGTCAAGGGCATGGTGCCATAGGCGTAGCGGAACCGTTTCTCGTAGCTGTAGGCCGGATAATAGCGATTGTTGCTGCGACGGGTTCCAAGAATGCAATGGTCGCCATCGTATTCGCGGACGCTGAGGTCCACTTCGCTCCTGAGGCCGCTCTTGCCCCAGACGCCGGTGTCGAACCACTGCTTGCCGTTCGTCCAGACCCACTTCACGAAGTCGAGCGGCTTGTCGAGCACGGGTCCGGCGACGAAGTCCGATCCGGACTTGGCGGAATAGGTAATCGTGCCGTTCACCTTGTCGTGCACGGGTCCGGCGACGAAGTTGGAATCAGACGTGAAGGAGTAGGATATCGTGCCGTTCACCTTGTCGTAGAGTCCGGCGCGTCCGTTCTTGATGCACGGCAGATAGTGGCGGATTAGGTCCAGCTCGTCGGTCTGGGCGTTCTTCTTCCATATCTTCAGTTCGTAGAGCTTGCCTTTGCTGAACCATGTCGCTTTATTGCTTAAGTGGCAAGCGAAGACATAGAGGCTGAGGTTCAGGTTGACGACGCCGTTCGTCTTGAACGTCTCCAAGTCTGTGGCGCTGAATGTGCTCTTCCCGTTCTGGACGAGTTGGAGCGAATTCGTGTCGGTCATGTCCGTGACAATCTCGTAGCGCTGCCCGCCGACGAACGGGAACGAGCCATCGGGGTTCTTGCGCTGCTTGAGGCCGTAGCCGAAGTACGGCTTGCCGCCTCCGCCGTACAGGTGGCACATAAGGAAGCGATTGCGATTGTCCGAGGTCGAGGCGTCTATCGCGGCGTCGAGGAGCGACCAGTCATTGCCGCTTATGTTTCCGCTGGCCCACGAGAAGTCGATACGCGCCTTGAGCCCCGTTTCGGCGTTGACGCCGGTGTCGATGTACTGCGTACCCGTGGCTTCTATGTATTCAAGAAGCGCATCTGGCGTCTCGGTCACGGTCTCTGCGCCAGCCAGCGCAACTGCCGCCGCCGCGCAGAACGTCACAAGCCTCTTGCCGAATGGAGTCTTCGACTCCGCATTCACAGCGCCGGACAATCCAATTGCATAATTCGGTCTCATGGCAACCTCCTAGGTTGTGAGTATTTTCGTTCAGTACGCATAATAGTACCAAAATCTCTTCGTCCGCGCAACAGAAAAAGGTAATTTCGCACTGTCCCATTACTCGTCAGTTGTGAAATGACGAATTGAAGCAGTCCGGGACCCCTTGGCGCTTCGTCCCAAAAGTCCCAAGTGTCCCAAACGTCCCATGGCATGGCTGGCACAAAGGCGAAGCCGCGGAGTATTTCGGCATGATTTAAGCGATTCATGGGATTTTTGGCGATTTAAGGGATAAGCGCCAAGGGACTTGTCCCCGTCGGCTCTCAAATTTGGTATAATTATCGGAATAGGCGCATGGAGTAAAGATGGACAAGAGAAAGCGTAGCAAGGTGTCTTATGTAGCGAGAATAGCTGCGTTCTCGCTTGCAGGAATGATATTCGCGGCCTGTTTGTCGGGATGCTACAGCTTGGGTGCGCATGCTAGCCGGTCTGTTGGCATGTACAAAGGAACAAGGGAGTGCTCGGAAGGTATTGCAGCTGTATTCGGGAGCCATTCTTGCCCCGCCGGAGGCTTTAAAAATGCAATTGCTGTTATGATGCTGCCATTCCATATGATGGATTTGCCATTTGAAGTTATTGCCGACACAATCAGTTTCCCATGTGACTTCATCGAGTGGGCTTTATCAGACGATTAAACCTGTTGGGGTCGGTTTGTCGCTTAAATCGCTTAAATCCAATCAAAACTCTTCGCCTTTGCGTTGAAATTTCACATAAAACCGGTCGGGACAGGAATTTACAGCGGCCAAGGGTAGCGCTACCGTTAGGCCTAAAGGTCAGGTGGCCTTTGCCGACAGTGGAAGACCGAGGGGGACCCGATTGGCCTTCTTGTTTGCTCAGGTTGAATTTCCAACGTAGGCTTTAGAGATTTCCAACGTTGGAAACGGAAATTTCCAACGTAGGTTTTCGCTGCCGCCTCAGCAGCCGATTCCGCGCCTGGTTCCGCGTTTCGCGTGACCGTTGCGCTTACGCGTGACCACGAAAGCCGACGATGCGCCGTATCGTCTTGCGACGATATTCGCCATGAGCGCCGCGCTCTGGCTTGAGGCTTCGCCTCGCCAGTCGCGCCGCCCATGCCGAACCCTTCGGGCGTCGTCGCCTCGTCGGACACGAACCCGGCTTTCGCCGGACACGAACTGACACGAACCGTTCCAGCCGGCTGTCAGAGGTAACCCGCAACATGCCGCTTTCGTGTATTTTCGTGTCGGGGGGAAGCCCCTCTTTCGTGTCCCTTCGCGTCTGCGGCAAGCCTCTGTTTCTTTGTACAGCGCCCGTCAATCGCCCGCTCAGGCAATCTCTCGGCCTTTTAGCCGATTCCAGCGCGCTTTCACGTGATGGCGGTATCCCCCGAGGGCGAGATGCACCTGCGGCGAAGCCGTCAGGTTCCCCGACGAGCGAAGCGAGGAGCCTTGCGAAGCAAGGT
>JAEEGH010012187.1_pt1 | contig 19360 bp, 20 predicted proteins | sample 9134181 | NCBI WGS metagenome assembly JAEEGH01 (sample SAMN16246544, study PRJNA631951) | gut metagenome | biome: gut microbiome; feature: rumen; material: DP-attached | host: Bos | place: Iran: Karaj | collected 2018-10 | reverse complement strand
CTTCCCCTTCGGATTCGGTCTCAGCTACACCACGTTCGCCTGCGACAAGCCCGTCTACAAGAACGGTAAGGTACAGGTGCGCGTCAAGAATACGGGCAGCGTGGCCGGACTCGAGACCGTACAGGTCTACCTGCACCGCGAGGCTGACAGCGAGGGCCCGCTGAAGAGCCTCCGCGCCTACAGCCAGGTACAGTTGCAGCCCGGTGAGGCCAAGACCATCACCATTGACCTGCCCCGCAGCAGCTTTGAGTTCTGGGACAGCCAGACCAACACCATGCGCGTCATGCCAGGCCGATACGAACTGATGGTCGGCAGTTCAAGCGCCGACAGCGACCTCAAGAAGATTCCCGTTACCATCAGATAACAGAACAACAATCCCCGCCACTCCGGCGGGGATCATTGTTTCTATGCCTTCAAGAAGCCGATGCGTCTACGATTCCCTTGCGGCCTCACGGCGAAGTGCAGCCAGCAGACGTTTCCATGCTGCTCCAAGAGCAGTTCATCAAAGTCTGCGGGTGAGCGAGTGCAGCGTGATGCTTGCATCGACTCTGCCGAGCGTGAGCAGACTCGACTGGAAGTCAACTCCTGTTTTGTCCCATCAGCGATATCCAATAAGATAGACGCATAGCGGATCATCTGCTCCTTCCCCGCGCAGCGGATATCCACTGCGCACCCTGATAGATGATTGGACGTCTTAGACCCACCCGCGAGCTGATTCACCGCTGGGGATCGGTAGCCCGAGTTAATAATGATCGGCTCTACGTTCTTCGACGTTTCATAATCCTCACCTGGTTGCAGACAATACAGCGTATTATAGCTATACCGCAGATCCTCCAACCAAGGGCAGAGTCTTTTCAGATTCTCAATCACCACTCTCGAAGGGATATTCCCATCAGGCGTGACATGCTTGGTCTTTGTCAACTCCCCCAACGAAAAATGTTGGGAGAGTTTCATTTGCTTATTCATACTTACTTCATTCATACCTTATTAATTTTATAATTTACTAAATGGAGCGTTGGAGCGTGGAGCGCAGACTAAAGCATCACGGTGCCCGTCTTGCGATAGGTCTTCTTATACACCCCATCCACCTTGACCTCTCCAGACTTTTCTACCAGATTGTCTGCCATCAGGCGAGTGATCTTCGTACGAGCCGAAGACTCAGCCTTAAACGAGAAGCAGCGTATCACATCGTCAACGGTGAACTCCTCAGGCAGACGGTTAAAAGAGTCGAATGTCTTCTGATTACGACGGACATTCACAGAGGCATCACGATGCTTGTTGTCGAAATAGTTTTCAGCCATTGCACCGAAGTAATAACGCTGGCAGGCATATTGGATATTCACCAAGAGTTCAGCCAATCGCCAGTCGACTTCATCCGTCTGGAACTCACCACACCAAAAGTCGCCATCCTTCTTCAGCTGATCCCAGTGGCGCATTATGATGAAAGGCGCAGCGAAGTTCAATCCATGATAGGCACAGCGCTTCAGGAGCATCTCGTCTGCCTCGGAATTGTTCTCCTCGGCATCCTTCATACGACGATCCGTCCAGTCGTATAGTTCGTCCACAATAGCCTTCAGGGACAGTTCCCCCTTCGTCTTGTCGAGTTTCCCAGCCCATTCGCTCAGGCGTTGATCACTCTCATAATCGATGTGCTCTTCACGATCGAGCATCTTGAACTTGGTGGCTGGCAGAGGGATGCAGGTGAGGCGCGTGGCCATACCCGACCCGAAGTTCTGTTCGTTCACCTTCTTCTTCAATGCCATAGGCGTACCCGTGTAGATAAAGTTCCAGGTGACGTTGAAGTCCTGAAAAATCGAGTCGATGTTAGAATAGGCCTGACCATCCTCCTCGTTGTGGAAGGCTTTGAGCTCAAGACTCTGCTTGTCAATCCAGCTGCCACCCTTCTGAACTGAGAGGGTGTTATCCAGCTCAGTGTCGAAGGTCAGCATGTGCAGCTGCATCTCCACACCATCGACAACCTCCACGGCATTCACCATGTCCTGAATGAACTGGGCGTTCGAAGTACGAGCCGGATGCACGCGGACAATGACCTTGGGTTTCTTAGGCTTCTCCTTGTTGGCACCCTTCGTCTTCATCTGCTCACGATAGGCATTGATAGCCTCCTTGCCTACCTTGTCGGCAGCGACGATCGGCGCAGCCAAGAGCTTAAATAGTCGTGTGGCGAAACTCTTTCCACTGGCAGGGTCGCCAATGATCAATGTCGAGTTGTTCAAGCGTCGGAGTTCCTCCGGACGATGATAGAAGCGATAGGTGCAGCGCGTCATCAAAGTCATCAACAGTCCGCCAGCGACAAACATGGCTGCCACATACTGGTTGCGCTTCAGGCCCTTACAGATGTCCTTCAGGATCGGATAGTCCTCAGACATCGTTTCAATCTGCTCACCCCACATCCATAGCCAGCGGCTGATATCCTCATCGGCTATCACCTCCTGCGCTTGCGTCTGCGCCCCCTTGATAATCTCTTGGTACGACTGGCCTGTGAAGTTCTGAATCGCTTCGAGCATAGCTTTCGATGGCAGGCTACCAGCATACTTCTTCTCTTTCTCAGCAACACACTGAGCAGCAGAACTGACGGTCTGCCCGACATTCTCATCACGCTCGGCAATGATCTCTTTGACCCACGGCTGGGCTTCGACGATTCTCTGGACTGTCTGCTTATCCCCGTCGAGCATAAGCAACAAGTCAGTGGACAGTTTAAGCGACTCGGTATGTCGGTTGCTGTCAGCCGCGCATGGCAACTTGCCAGCGTAACGGCAATCAATGATAGACTGTACATCATAGCCTCTCCACTTTAAATCCGCCACCTTTTCGGCGACACATGGGAACTCGGCGACACATGAGGACTTAGAAGCAAACTCATGATACAATGGTTGAGTTCTCTTCTCACGATACTCAGGCGTGAATCGTTTGTCATACTCCTCATCATAGTAATCAAATAATAATTCTTCATTAATGTAAAGAATATCCTCCTCCTTGGGAGCAAAAGAGTTGCGAGTGGCGTCGATACAGCTCTGATCGGCCTTGTAGCCAAGTGCCTGTGCAAAAACAATCTGATTATCGGCCAGATTGCCGTCCTTCAGGTTGGCCGTAAAGACAATACGGATGCCCTTCTTCGACGAGGTGATGTGCGCCAGCGCCGTGCGAGCCATCAACTCCTGACGGGCCTTCAAGGCCTCGAACACCTCCATGGGATTCTCCACATGGTCGATGTCGAGCATCACCAGACCGTTCAGATGGCAGTCAGCCAGGCGACGGTGACGGAACATTCCACCCTTGGCAGAAGCCGTCTCGTCGAACTCATTACAGCTGAAGATGAATGCCGTCAGATTGTCTTTCAACTCCTGTGCGAAGGTCAGCAGTCGCTCTTCGTCAGATTTCTCAAAGAACTTCTGACGGGCACTGAGCTTCTTCATCCTGCGCTTTTTAGCGAGGAACTTCTGATAGTCGGTATCTGCGAGCCACTTGCCAATGCCCTCAGCGTCGTGTCGTCCCACCACGTCGAGAATGTCGCGGCGTGAATCAATCTTCCAGACAGTAGAGGTCTTGCGAATCTCTCCCCAGAATTTCTCTCGGCTGCACTGGACAGCCTGAGAGAAGTGCGTGTTTTCTTGATAACAAAATCCTTTATTCATAATCGTATCCTTATTAAGATTAAACCCTGTCAATAATCTCCCTATCCGTCAGCAGAAAAGGTATCATCAACTCTTCTGTCTTACAGATGCGATGGATCATCCTGCGACCTCGCTCCGTCCATACCAGATAGGTACGCGTATAGGCATCACCTTCGGCATCGTGGTAGAGGTGCGTACGGCTCTTGGCATACCCCTTACGGGCAAAGTCCGCATAGAGCAAGTATTGGCCGCTCTGCTTATACATCACCCTCCTCTCGATCAGCAGAAGCGTCAGGTCGTGAACCGTCATGTTCAGTTCCTTGGCTATCTGCGTGGTCGTAAAGCAGCTGACGCTCTCCAGCACCTCATCACAGTACTCAGCCTTCTCGCCCAGCAACTTCAGTTCCTTGGCTCCCAGCTCGTAACGACCCGACTTACGGATCTCAGGCAGCACCTCTGAGGTCACCCAGTGTTTGAACACCTTTGCCTGCTGAAGCTTCGAGGAAAGGATCAGGGCATAGAGGCCGCTCTCGTTGATGATTACCACCTTAGTCTTATAGTTCGAACCTGTCCCCTGAATCAGGGTAGTGGTTTTGTCGTCAGAGTCGACATGCACGGCCACTGCGTTTTCAGGCTTGCTGTAACCCAGTGCACTTGCGATGTCCTTACCTACAAAGAAGGTTTCGCCCTTCTCATTTGTCATTGTTCGGATCTGGCCGAACGCCTTGTGATTAAAAATCGTAATTGCTTGCATAATCTTCTGAATTAAGCCTGAGGAAACTTTGAGATTGGGCCCTACACCGCTTTCGCGATGCTCAATTGATTCCCTCCGTCTCACTCAGAATGATTAATAATGTTAGTAAATCATGTACGCTGAGAGTCCTGTCTCCTCTTCAAAGCGTTTCCTGAGAGAGTCGAGCGTTGTCACCTCCTCAGCGGACATCAACCCCTGATCGAGTTTCTCACGCTCCTGCATCCTGGTCTCGAACACGAACATCAGGTATTCGCGTCGCTTGACCTTACCCTTACTGCTGCCAGCCTGAGAAAAACTCTCTGCCGGCTGCCACTTCTGACACTTGAACTTCTGCTGCACCTTCAGCTGCATCAACTGACAGATGCGAGTGCCGTCGTTCTCAACCGTCTTGTGCTGGCACGAGGCGCAGCACTTCTTAATCACGATGCCATGCTGGTTGAGCATGGACTTTTTGCTTGTCTTAATCTTTGCCATTAGCTTTAAAATTTTGTTCGTGCAAAGATTCTAAAATACTTTAGTGTTTTCCAAATTTATTCAGGAAGGCAAATTTATTATAAGTGCATGAAAATCAAAACCTTGCTGGATAAACTCCAACAAGGCCAAAATTAATTCATGTTTATTCTGTCAGGTAGTCTTGAATTTAGCGTCTTTAGCCGCTTTAATCTTCTTTTTCAGGATGCCTCCTAACATGCCTAAAACCACATTGCCTGCATGATCGAGTTTTTCACTTAACTTAGTTCTTACTGTGTCCTTATTCTTATAGAACTCCTCAAATGCGAATAAAATGTCAGTTTGCTGAATGTCATCTGAGTTTATCAGATTCATCTTGATAACCTGCCCTATAAACGGTGCCACTTTTCCAATGTTGACATTATAGAGGTCACCACCAAGATATGCTTCGAGATTATATGAATACATTTGGACAAGCTCCTCAATGGCATCAGAGAACACATTTGCATTTATATTAAAAATGTACGCGCGCGAATGACCTCTGGCATTAGTCTCTATGCTCTTACCATTCTTTGTGGCAGCAGTATTAATAATGTCCTTCACTCTGTCCACGAAACATGGCTTTACGTCATCCTCATCAGAAATCGTTGGAGAGATAGGAAGGGAGAAAGGTGCTGCGCCATGTAGTGTCTTCAGCCGCTGACATTCGCGGAAAAGATCATTCAGCCTTCTACCTTGTGCAAAAAACAGCAGCGATATCAGATAAGGGTATAACTCAATGTCGTTGGCAGTACTTTCTGCCAACTTGATGCACAAGCCAACGGGTATTTGGACACCGTTGTGGTCCATCTTCATGTTGAGAACCTCTTTGCTCAGTTTCGTTGCCATCGATATTATGATCAAACTGTCCTCATTATGTTCCCAACCACTGATTCAGTCTTTTGGCCACATCTTCAAGTTCTTTATTCACATAACCGAAATGGAACTGTGCATCGCGGCCTATTATCTTCATATAAGCTTCCAACTCCGCCTTAATCTCCTCATAAAGAGAATTATCGTCTGAAGCCTTAGCCCAAAGAGGGAAATTAACGCTTAAAGCCAGCATTTCATGATCGCCAAAACCTGATACATCAATAGCAGAGGCCCTGCAGACACGACAAGCTTCACCTCTTTCGTCGGCAAAAGCCAATGTCATACCATACTCACCATCAGTGGGAGGCAAAATCACTTCCACACCCAGTTCTTCCAGTCGCTTGAACAGTCTGGAGGAGTAGGTAACATCTGTTGAAGCCTCGTCCATGGCTGAATTGTAAAGACGGACACCAACCATGTTTTCAAAGTCCCACCAATCAATGACACCACCTTCCTCTGTACAAATCGTAGCCACAGATGACAGCTCGACCTTGTCCCATACAATACCTTCAGGAATATAACGACGCTTTGAAACATCAAACTTTACATAATTCCTATTGGCATAGCTTACCACTGGATGACTATGGGTTGTGATTCCATAATGACCATCTTGGTCGCGGTTTTCATCTACGACAATCAGCGTACCAACCTGCATGGCAACCTCTGCCCCATAACTGATAATGGGATAAGGCCGCTCTAAACTCATAAAATGCGATTGTATCATAATGATTTCCTCTATTTTGCTGCAAAATTACAAAAACTTTCCCGAATATCAAACAAAAGTCCTAACTTTGCATCCAAAAAACAAGAGTATGCTGTTACCGACCATGTCAACAGATGAGAAAGCCTTCGAAGCTTTTCGCATCAAGAACTTCGCCCATGAATGGGCTCGCCAACTGCACGACGAAAACGAAGACAAAGTCCGCCGTGCAGTTAAGTTCCCCTATAAGTTCTCTGTTACAAAGAAAGACGATTATGGCAATACTTGGATTGTGAAGATGGTCTATGCCAATAAGACACAGTGGAAACAAAGAATCGCACACTATTGGTGTTACACCACCTATCGCATTACAAAAAGAGACAAAACTGGCAATCCTCACTACGACACTAACACTGGCCCAGGCATCATCGCCTTTGATCCTACGGTCACAAAGAATGAAAAATTCCTTGCTGTCGACATCGTACCTCACTGCATTAACCAATACCGCAAGCGTCATCTTGAACCATTAGGCCGTCAGGACATCACTCTTGATGCCGTCATCGACAGTATCATGCTCCGTTGGAAGCACTTCGATGTAGCCGAGGAGCATGCAATGGAAAAACATGATGACAAGGGGCTCCTTCCATATAACATTATTATGCAGGGAGGTGGGCAACTCTTAGGCAATCTGTCAACTCCAGTTACATTGATACTCTTCACCTACGTTTCGCCAGACATGATGTTTGAAGATCAGCTCGAACGTCAACAGTGTATGATGACCGAGTGGTCATCCTGGCAAGCCAATGGCATCTATACAGAAAAAATGAAGGAGAAATAGACAATCGTGCCAAATGAAATATGCATTAGTTGATAACCAGAAAGTTGAAGCAACAAAGGGAGCCAAGGGCATCTGTTGTTTTTGTCACCAACCTGTAATCGCCAAATGTGGAAATTACAGAATAAAACATTGGGCACACAAAAATCTTTCCCATTGTGATAAATGGTGGGAAAATGAGACTGAGTGGCACAGGAATTGGAAAGGCCTCTTTCCTAAAGAATGGCAAGAAGTTGCTGCAACAGATGAAAAGACGGGCGAAAAACATATTGCCGACATAATGACCAACGGAGGAATGGTCATAGAGTTTCAACACTCTTCTTTAAAAATCGAAGAGCGTGTTTCTCGGGAGCTTTTTTACAAGAATATGATTTGGATTATTGACGGTACACGCCGAAAACGTGACTTCAAGTATTTTTATTACTCATTTAGTAGCAGCTGGTGTGTTAATCCAAACAGTTCATTATTTGTAATATGGAGGTCTAATTCTTTCCTTCCTAATGAATGGCTAAAATGTAAAGTACCTGTAATATTTGATTTTAAGGGCACTCAACGAGAATACACAAAAGACTATAATGAATACCAACTACGGGAACCTCTATGGTGTATATTACCTATAACATGGAAAGACAATTATATTCTGTATAGATTTGAGAGACGTAAATTCATTGAAATAATAGAGAGTGGTATAATTGACTTCAAATATGATGATACCTTAAAAGAAATAGATCAAGCATATCAGGAAATGCGGCACCGAAAAAGGTATGGCTACTGAAAAAGAATAGAAACTGTCTAAAAATCAATAGTGTATTCTAATAAGCATTCTTTGCTCGATTTTCTGAATTCTGCTTTGATCGCAAATGGTTCTTGATTTCGACTTACTGATATTGATGCAGTGATATCCATTGCTATACTTGCAGAACAACTAAGTTTAATCTTATCATTCTTTTTGAAAGGTCCATAAGTACCATCCCAAGAAAACCCACTTCCAAACACATTACTTTGGGATATACTTCCAACTCCATTATCTTTTGTGTATGAAATGTCATAGGAATAATTGACTCTGTTAGCATAACTCGCCGATAATCTCAATGTTCTTAACGACGGCATATCGTCGGCTTTCAAATCGTCGAAAGTCTTACCCGACGTATAGCGAATCACACGCTCGGCTGCTGCCAACATGTGTGCCAATCGTTCTTTATCCCTAAGCGGCTCTCTCATAGATCAGGATTTTATCGTGATCAACACTCTGACGGGCAAAGGGGGCCAGCGAACGGTCAGTAACCAGGTCGACATTGCGCCCAAGCAGGTCTTTCAGATCCTCATACATACCGAAGAATTTCATGCCAACGTGCTGACTGTCGTCCAAAACGATGAGAATATCAATGTCGCTGGAGTCTGTCTCTTCGCCTCGCGAAAATGAGCCAAAGAGGTATGCCTTCAAGACGGGCTGCGTCTTGAACCTCAAAATACATGAATTTATTGAGATAAACGACATTTTTAAAACCAGTACCCTGATTCAGGGGAGTGGTTTGTATGAGTTGTCATAGCAGCGGAGCTAGGTGCGCTCCAACGCTCCAACGCTCCATCTGGTATTTTCATGATGGCGTACCAAGGAGGATGAACTCTACATGTTATATAATAATTTATATATAATTAAATTATATATAAATTTAATATAGACTATATTAACTCCTAGGATTTTCGAAATCACTAAATGGAGCGTTGGAGCGCTGGAGCGTGACCCTTGGGAAGCAGATGGGCAGTCGTAGCCGACTAAACAGGCCATCGTAGCCGACCTGATCAACGATCGTAGCCGACTAAGCTGGCAGGGGGCTCCCAACCTATATTTTAACATTTGAAATAAATCGGAAATGATTTGGGGAAAAGCTTGTATTGCATGGATTATTTTTGTATCTTTGCATCAGAAATCAAGGGATGAAAGAGCATGGCGCCAGCGATGGAGTCTCTGATGGAAGGCGGGAGTGGGACACCCGATGTAGATGCCCACACAACATTAATAATTTAATACCAACAACATTATGGCAACACAGAAAATTGCAATGGGGATTAATCTCCGACAGAACAAGATCGAGGGCTCTTCGGCCTACGGTAAGTATTATCCTGAGGTCGACCAGCAGAAGACCCTCTCGCTGCGAGGCTTCGCTCAGCACATGACGGATCACGGCTCACTTTACGGACGTGCCATCGTCGAGGGTGTGCTGATGCAGATCACCGAGTGTCTGCCCGAGCTCGTGGCACAGGGCGTGCCTGTTCAGCTTGGCAGTCTGGGCACCTTCTACCCCACCGCTGAGGTGAAGAAGGACGGTGCAGTGCTGAACATCGCGGCCATGGACGGCCTGAATCCGAACGACATCGTGAAGGCGATCCACATCCGATTCCTGCCAGACTCGACCAAGCTCGACAACCTCTGCGGTCCGAAGTTCAAGGATGCCTGCACACTGGAGCTCCGCAACATCATCGCAACCCAGAAGGTGACGGTGAACGGCAAGGAGAAGACCGTAACGACCCTGAAGCCCATCGCCACTGCGGTAGCTGAGTGGAAGGCAGCCAACGGCGGTTCAAGCTCAGGCTCAGGTTCGAACTCAGGTTCACAGGACAGTGGCAACAGCGGTAACAGCGGTAACAGTGGTTCGCAGGCTGAGACGGTAGCAGCTCCTACTATCAGCGGTGAGACTCCGTTCGACGAGTCGACTCAGGTGACCATCTCAGGTCCTGAGGGTGCAGAGATCCGCTATACGGTAGACGGCAGCGCACCAACGGCTGAGAGTCAGCTCTATTCTGAGGCATTCACTCTGACTGATACCGTACTCGTGAAGGCAATCGCCATCAAGAATGGTGTATCCTCTGAGGTAGCCAGCAAGACCTTCACCAAGAACGGTAGTGGTGACAACAACGGCGGAGGATTCGACACTGGTAGCTAATCAAGAAAGGAGGTAGCTTATGACGAAGAAGGAAACGCTTAAGTGGACGCTGCAGATCCTCGCATCGATCATCTCAGCGGTACTGACAGCTCTCGGAGCAACATCCTGTATGGGATTCTAAAAAGGAGAGAGACATCCAACACGGGTGCCTCTCTTTTTCTAAAGGAACTCTATTATTTACTTCTTGTATTGATCTTCTTTCCCGTTTTATCGTATGTTTTTAGAAAGCCTCCATCCTCACTTGTGAAGGTGTTACCAGATACAGCAACAACTTTGCCTACACTCATCTTGCTAAGTGTATTGATTTTCTTGCCTTTAGAATCGTATATCTTATACCAACTCCCATCGAAAGAAACGAAGAAATCAATGCCCCACCCCACAACTTCTCCAACAGTTGACTTTGAGACGGTGCTTATCTTCTTTCCTGTCTCGTCGTATACCAGATAAAACCCTCCATCATCCTTTATGTATGATATTTGTTTCTGTTGTGCCTGAATGCCTAATATCGTTATTGACAACAAAATAGTTATAATAATTCTTTTCATACTTTAGTTACATATATACCCATCTTTTCTTGCTTTATTTTTTATATGCCTTATTCTCTCGTCAAAATTTGGATGAGAGGAGAAGGCTTCAAGGAATTTGTCATATTTGGAATGTTCTTTCTGCTTTGACAGTGCTTTTAACTTTTTGAAAGCAAGTCCAATTGCCCAGGGATTTTTGCCACATTTCTTCAGGAAGTCGTACCCGTAATCATCAGCCTGAGTTTCATGATAACGTGAATGCTTAGCAGATAGAGCAACGCTTGTCAGACTTCCCAAATACGAATCAGACAAAGTTGCCCAAGTAGTGCTTTTGGAGCCGATAGCATCAGAAGCTGCACTTCTCAGGAGAGCACTTCGCCAAGCTTTCTTAGAATGACGAAGTGCCACATGACCTATCTCATGACCAATAACACCAAGCAGTTCATTGTCATCGAGAATATCCATTAATGCGGAAAACACTCTAACACTGCCATCAGGACAAGCAAAAGCATTGAATTCTGTTGTCTGATACACCTTGAAATTCAGCCTAATGCCATCGGCATCCTTCATGTTCATTGTCAGATGCTTTAGTCTTTTCGTATAATTGCTATGCCTTCCACATACATTGTTCTGCTTATCCATCTCTTTAACTTGTTGGCGAACCACCTTTGCCAGATCTTCATCAGTGATGGTCATCGCCTGACCAGCTTTAATTGCGCCTGATATTGCCCGTCCCCAGTTTGTTTGGGGAAAGCTTTGTGTATAAAAGCATAATGCAAAAATGATTAGCAGGTAATAGCGCATATTATTATTTTATAAATGATAAGATAAAAAACTATTCTTCTTTACTGTTCTTTGGCCTTACTTTTAGAGAAAAATCCAACAATGCAATAATTATCCTATTATAGGAATGAAAGATCTAATTATTGAGTTATATTGTGTTCTTTAGTTCTGACACCAATTTATTCCACTTATTTCCTACATTACGCGGAGAAAAAGAAACATTTCTAGGATTATCCAACTCTATTTTGTTATCATATTTTTTTAATTCACTTCCTAGACCACTTATTGATTTCCAGTGATTTTTACCGCGCATAATTATTATAAGTTTTTTATCATGCAAAGCTTTTGATAGTAACTCGTTTCGATAATCATCTGATGGTAAGGGTGGAAAATCGAAAGCATTTTGAGTATGATATGGGAAAAACTCAATAATGAACATATTCAAAGGAATCTCACCTAATTCTTTACGCAATTCTTTTGTTCTACTTTGCCACCATTTACAGCCTCCATGCAACCCTCCAAATTCACACTTTAAATCATTGTCAAGCCACATAAGATGGTCTATTCGATGACATAAAGTTTCTTGAGTTAAACTCAAAAAATGACTATCGAATCTGAAGCAAGCATCACACTTTCCAATACCAGGATTTAGATTTAAACATACCACATTACTATTGATATTGCCTGTATATGGTTCTGGCAAATTTGAAATGTCAATACCTTTCTCTGCACAATAAGCAGGAGAAATGATATGCTTGTCACAATCAGCCACAGTATTATTCCAACTTATATTTGTCCAAGGATTATTCATTTACTTCTCTTTCTATTCATATTACCTTCCATTTTATTTAACTTATCAATAGTGATATCAAAGATCATCCCTCTTATTCAAAGATTATTTGATAAATAGTATAATCCATCCCGATTATGACTGGATTAATAAAATGCAAACAAAACGATATAACTTACTCAGTATATACTTTTATCATAGAAAAATCGACATTGTTTTGAAAGCTTTGAAAATAAACAGGATCTGAAAATTCATATTCAAACCAATCTTTTTCAACTTTCGTTTGTTGTTTTCTACTTATTGCATTCATCCAATCTTCTTTTATTGCATCATCTAAAATACCGCCAGTATATAAATTTACAGCATAGATTTTTTTACCACTTTGTCCATTAGGATATCTTGAGAAAAAAACGCAACAATATGTTCCTGGGCAATATGATTTTTTAATCCTAACTTTTTTGATTTTTATGTTTTTGGGGTATCTTGAATCAAGTTCATGCCATCCAAGATATGCTCGTTTTTCTGCCTCTTCCTTCGCTAATTTTTCTGCTTTTTTCTCATTCGTCAATTCTATATTCTTCTGCCTTTCTCTCGCCTTTTCTTCTGCATCATATTTTGCCAATTCCTTTTCATAGGCTATCTTTTCTTCTTTACTCATAATAGCTGTATTTCTATTTAGTGTTAAGTATTTCCCTGTTCTACTATTATAGAGTGTCATCTTGGCAGGATTGAAAGATGTAATAGTATAAGTATATGTATTACCAACCATATTTTGTTGCCAATCATTTTTTGCCTCATTCATTATTTGATTTTTAAATTTTGGAATTTCAGCTTTAATCTTCGACTTTTCAGCCGCAGAAAAGCGGTCGAGTTGTAAATTCTTAATTTCTAATTTTGAAAATTTTAAAGGTATTGATGTGTGCTTCAACACATTATTATTTATTTCCCATTTATCTTCTGTCCTATCTTGATACACATCAAATTTGACAGAATATCCAGCAATAGGATATTGTAATGACATTTGGCCTTTGGCATTTCTAGTTCCATCAGCATTAAAATACCATTCTTCCCAATTAGGGCCATACTTAGAGGCACCATCATTTTCGCACAACCAACTAGTTCCTGCAAGATTGATAGTTTGTGCTTCAATTAAAGAAAAACAAAAAGAAAATACGATTGTTAAAAAACTTTTGTTCATAATTATTTGCTTTTAGTTAATATTATATTCTTATATGCACAAAGAGTGTGAGCCTTCTTGACATCCTTAGTCAGAAGGTTCTGCAATACCCGTATGCGTAAGAATGAAAATCAGCTCACACCTGCAGGTATATATGTGAGCTGACTCCATAGCGGAGAAAGCAGTATATATGCTACTGCAGGAGGAACAGCTTTCAGACTTCTCACCCGTACACGTTGAATTTTCCAGATTCTCTTGCGGGTCAAAGCTAAATAGCTCTCCTCTATGTCTTCGTCCATTAAAGAACGATGAGGCAAAGATAAGCATTATTTTTGAAAGTTGCAACATTGTGAACTGATTTTTTCATTTTGGGGACAAATTTAGTGTATTAATGGCTATTTCCATTGTTCCATTTCATTCCTTTTCGAGTTTTATTTGTATTTTTGCACGGAAGTTATTACTTTTGTCGCATGATTAGCAAAAATGATAGTTCGGCCTCTGGCTATATCACAGACTCTTTTGAGGGAATCAGCCGGGAGTTTACTGATGTGGAGATTCTGAGCACATCGGAGGTGAACGTCGTGGCTCGAGGTAAGCGATATGGGCGATGGTGGCTATTGAAAGGACTGAACAAGGATGTTGCTAACGAAGCTGGTTATCAACAGCGACTGAGGAAAGAACTGGAATTGCTGATGCAACTGCAACACCCTCATGTGGCCACTGCAATTGGACTGGAGGAAATCGGAGACTTAGGAAACTGTATCGTGATGGAATACGTAGAGGGAATCACCCTGAAAAAGTGGTTACAGGCTGAACATACCCGCAAAGAGCGTAAAAGGATTGCGATGCAGCTAGTGGATGCAGTTGGCTATATTCACTCAAAAGGCATCGTACATCGTGACTTGAAACCTGAGAATATCATCATTACTACCAATGGCGACCATGTGAAACTGATTGACTTTGGACTGGCAGATACAGACAGCCACACGATCCTGAAACAGCCTGCAGGTACAGAGAAATATATGTCGCCAGAGCAGATGAAAACGGCTGTGGCTGATGTGCGAAATGATATTTATAGTCTGGGCGTCATCTTCAGTCAGATGAATCTGGGATACGACTCTATTATAATAAGGTGTCAGAAGCCAATAGAAAGCCGATACCAGAATATATCGGAACTGGTGGATGCCATCAGAAGACACGACAAGATCAAGATAAAACTATTATGGGTAGTGCTTGCACTACTGTCTATTGCATTGGTAGTCGCAGTGTTTGCCCAATCGTTCAAGAATAAAAGAGTGGATGATGCCATTGTCAATGGAAAGGCTGTGATTGACAAGGCCATACAAGAAGCTGGTGTTGCCCAGCATCTTGACACTTTACAGACTCTCAAGTATCTGAGAACAGATTTCATCGACAGGCTACAAGATGGCAATAATGCCTACCAGCAATATCTTAAAGAGATTGGCAGAGATTACTCTGAAAGTGAATTGGCAGAGATCGCAAATGCACTCATGATTTACGATGGCGAACAGACAAAGCCAATTGTGGTCAGATTTAATCAACTGAAAGAGGAATATGACAAAGCAATTGAGCAAGGAGATTGAGAATGCACTCAACAGGCAGATGCAGACCCCCAAGGATTTCGAGTTCCTGAGGGATCGTATTTATGCCAGACTGCATGTTCTGGTTAGTCGTACCACCCTGATGCGAATTTGGGGATATATTGAGAAAGATGTGCAGCCAAGAGTTAGCACACTTAATATCTTATCTCGATTTCTGGGATATAAGGATTGGGAAAGTTATAAGGAGAATGCCATGCTGCCGAAAGAACAACAAAGCAACCCAATTATGAGTAGGAAGCTGAGTGTGTCGGAGTTAGTATGGGGGAATCGTCTTCGTCTGATCTGGCAGCCGGAAAGAGTCTGTGATATAGAATACCTTGGTGACTTGAACTTTCGAGTCATTGCATCTGATAATACTCGTTTACATGTCGGAGATACATTTCAGTGTAGTCTGATCGTTGAGGGAGAACCTTTGTATATTGACAATTTGAAACAAGGCGACCAGCAACTGACAGCCTATGTCTGTGGTAAGAAGTCTGGTGTATATTTCGAATTCTTATAATTTTGAATTCAACAGATTCATCCACTAGTTGTGGACGATTGACATTCTTCAAGTAAAGCAGCCCTCTTCACTTCTGAAATATCAAAAGCGACAAATATAAAGGTGTCAAATACATTATGTCGCATCAAAGAATGTTTGTCGCAACAAGTTGGAGAAGAAAGTTGCTAATTATTTGGAATCAGACGTTTTTCATTGTACTTTTGCACAAGCTTTTTGATTCATATGCATTTGTTTGATAGTTATAAAATGTTTGGTTTGTTATTCTGAATTTGTTCGTTTTTTCTAATTGTTTTGTTTTAGGTTTGAACATATAAGGCTCGCAGGGATGCGGGCCTCATATGCGTTTAAATAATGAAATATTTGCATAGATTCATAAAATTAGAACCTGAATAAAAAAAATAAATGTATTTATACTTGTTTTTTTGCGCAGTTCTTCGTATCTTTGCAGTATGAAAGGAATCAAGACAACCATATACCGCAAGAGCAGTGAGCTGCCGCAGCTGGAAGAAGGCAACTTCTTCCACAGCAGGAGGTTGTTTGAGATTCTGGAAAAGACACCGAGACAGAAGCCGTATATGGTGGTGGCCGAGGATGAGGAGGGCCGTATCGTCAGCCACATGCTCGCCTTCCTGAGATTCCGCACGTTTATCTTCCCGCCGTTCCTGCTCATCCACTGCCGCCTGCTGAGCGAGGGCGTATATACTGACAGCGGGTACGCGAAGGAGGAGCTGCTGGGCGAGATGCTGGGGGCGCTGATCAAGGGCATCGGCTCGCGCGTATTATATATAGAGGTGAGCAACCTGAGTCAGAAGATGCTGGGCTACAAGCAACTGAGGCAGCTGGGCTTCTACCCTATCCACTGGATGAGCGTACACAACTCGCTGCACAGTCATGCCCCCGAGGAGCGCATCACCGACAAGATGCAGAGGCGCATAGACGGTGCCCACGAGCGCGGGGTGACGACAGAGGTGGTCAAGACGGAGGAGGACTTCAAGGCGTTCTCGAAGTTGTTGAGAAAGCACCATATCTTCAAGCCGAAGCGCTATATCCCCGACGATGCCTTCTTCAGATTGTTCATGTCTGAAAAGGAATCGGGCAGGCTCTTTGTGACCAAATATCACGGCAAGGTGATCGGCTGTTCAGCAGTGGCCTACAGCCAGGGGGATGCTTATCTGTGGTACTCGGCCTTCAGGCGCAAGACGTACCACCATCTGCACCCGGACATCATCACCATCTGGGATGCGATGAAGGATGCCTACGAACGGGGCTTCCGGCACATGTGTTTTATGGACGTGGGACTGCCCTTCGAGAAGAACTCCTTCCGCGACTTCATCCTGAGCTTCGGCGGCAAGGAGCAGAGCACCTACAGATGGTTCAGGTTTACCCTGAAGTGGGTAAACAAACTGCTGGCATGGATCTATAGGGAGTGACCAATTATCTTCCAGTCATGACTTTCTTCGTCTCGTAGTCGTCGGCATTCATGTTGATGGCGCGTTCCTTGGGAATGTCAGGCACGGCGACAAGTCCGTCGTCATCGGCCCAGTCGCCACCCTCCGCACTGGCTTCAGCCTCTGCCTCAACAACACTGTCGGCTGGCTGCTCGATAAACTCGAAGGTCGTGTCGTTCTTCTCTTCCAGATAGCGCTGGTATCTGTCAGCCTGCGACTGGCGACAGCTGGCAAGAACCATCAGCAACAAAAATGCCATCATTGTGTAGGTAAGTCTTTTCATATGTCTTGGGGATTCAGTTATATTCGTTCTACTTGTTTCACACCTTTCACCGTCCGCAGTTTCTTGATGAGTGCCTCGAGGCGCGAGGTATCCTCGAGCATCACCACGATGTTGCCACTGAAGAGACCGTCGTGGGAGTCGATGTTGATGGAGCGCAGCAAGAGGCGCTCATCCTTCGAGATGATGCTCGTCAGATTGTTGACGATGCCGATATCGTCGTTGCCTATCACGCGCAGGGTGATCGAGTACTGCGACGAGCCCTTGCCGCTCCACCTGGCCTTCACCACGCGATAGCCGTAGCGACGGCGCAACTCTGGGGCATTGGGGCAATCCTGACGGTGGATCTTGATGCCGCCATTGATGGTGACGAAGCCAAAGATGGGGTCGCCGTAGATGGGATGACAGCAGCGGGCCAGCTGATAGTCCAGGCCCTTGAGATCGCGATCGATCACAAGCGTATCATCAGCCATGTGGGCATTGAGCTGTGAGAAGCGCGACTCGTCGAGATCGAACTCGCTGGCTGAGCGCGCCATATTGTCGCCTGTGACTACCTTCTCGCCCTCACGCAGTTCGATGTACTTATCGATGACGGCATTCACGTCGAGCTGTCCGTCGGCAACCTGCTTATAGAAATCGCTCACCTCCTTGAAGCCCATCTTCTTGATGACGTGGAACATGGTGGCCTCGTCCTGCTCGATCTTGCGGTTCTTGAACTTCCGCTCGAGCATCTCCTTGGCGAAGAGGCCTTCCTTCACCTGGGTCTCCTTCAGAGCCAGACGAATCTTCGACTTGGCACGCGAGGTCTTCACGATCGAGAGCCACTCCTGACGGGGCTTCTGGTTGGCGGAGGTGAGAATCTCCACCTGGTCGCCGCTCTTCAACAGCTGGCGGATGGGCACCACCTTGCCATTGATACGGCCTCCAGTACACTGGTTGCCCAACTTGGAGTGGATATGGTAAGCAAAGTCGAGCACGGTGGCACCTACGGGGAACTTATAGAGGTCGCCACGGGGGGTGAACACGAACACCTCGTCTTCGTAGAGATCCATCTTGAACTGATCCATCGCCTCGAGACCATCTGCATGCTCGAGCATGTTACGGATGCCCGTCAACCACTCGTCGAGCCCTCCCTCGCCCTTCACACCTTTATAGCGCCAGTGGGCAGCCACACCACGCTCGGCAATCTCGTCCATGCGCTCCGTGCGGATCTGTACTTCCACCCATTTCTGCTCTGGGCCGAGCACCGTGATGTGCAACGACTCGTAACCATTCGACTTGGGTACTGAGAGCCAGTCGCGCAGACGCTTGGGATTGGGCTGATACATATCGGTGACGATGGAATAAGCCTGCCAGCACTGCATCTTCTCCTTATCCTCGGGACAATCGATGATGATACGGATGGCAAAGAGGTCGTAGATACCCTCGAAGCCGCACTTCTGCTTCTTCATCTTCTCCCAGATGGAGTGGATGGACTTGGTGCGGCCCTTGATGTGGCACTTGATACCAGCAGCCTTCACTTTCTCCTCGACAGGACGGATGAAGGCGGCGATATAGGCATCGCGAGAGGCTTTCGTCTCGTTGAGCTTCTCGCGGATCATATAATAGGCATCGTGCTCGAGATATTTCAGCGAGAGGTCCTCGAGTTCGCTCTTCAGCTTGTAGAGTCCGAGCTTGTGGGCCAGTGGCGCATAGAGATAGGCAGCCTCCTGAGAGACCTCCATCTTGGCTTCAACGTTCTCGGTATCGCGGATCTGGCGCATGAGGTTCACACGATCGGCAATCATGATCAGGATGACGCGCATATCCTCGGCAAAGGAGAGCAGCAGGTTACGGAAGTTCTCGCTCTCGATGACGGGATTCTTCTCATAGAGCTGCCGGATGCGGTTCAGACCATGAAGGATGCGCGACACCTGCGGGCCGTACTGCTCCTCGACATCCTCCAGGGACAGTTTGCCTTCGTCGATCTCGGGAATCAAAGAAACAGCCTGCAGGGCATCGCCTTT
>JAEEGH010012185.1_pt1 | contig 19363 bp, 8 predicted proteins | sample 9134181 | NCBI WGS metagenome assembly JAEEGH01 (sample SAMN16246544, study PRJNA631951) | gut metagenome | biome: gut microbiome; feature: rumen; material: DP-attached | host: Bos | place: Iran: Karaj | collected 2018-10 | reverse complement strand
CATAAAGGCGAGCGTAGTAATCTTTTTCATAATGCATTATTTAATTACGTTATCACAATATTACGTTATTACGACCTACTTATACGGCAGGTAGCAGTTGTGCGTCGTGATACCAGCCGCATTGTGCTGCAGCATACGGCTGAGCCAGATGTCGCCGAAGTTGCCGCCGTAGGTACCAGCCTGATTCTTGTGCAGTGCCAGACGACGCAGGTCGGAGAAGCGGGTGCCCTCGAAAGCAAACTCCATGGCATACTCATCGCAGAGCAGGTCTTCCATCGCGTTGATGTAGTCGTCCTTGGTATAGTTCGCCAGGTTCAGGTTGAACTTCTGGCTGATGTCGGCAATCTTGGCAGTAAGCACCGTGCTGTAACGATAGGAGGAGTAGAGGTCCTCAACGGCACCAGCACCATGGAAGTGGATGCCGACGAACGACTTCGTGGTTCCGTTCTTGAACACATCGGAGTTCTCCTGGGCAAGGAACGGCAGACGGGTGGTGAGCAGTTCATAGGACTCAGGCGTCAGATAGTACTTGTCGTCGATGTGCGACTGCGTCATGTCGAGCACCTTGTTGCCTTGCTCGTCGATGGAGTCGTTACCGGCCTGATCCTTGAGGTACACCTCGAGGTAACGGTAGTTGGGCAGATCGGAGTGCAGACCGTTCTTCAGCACAGCAAAGGCGGCATCGGGATAACCCATACGGTTGATGGCCTCAGCCAAGTGGAGCCAGACGGTGGCATTACGATAGAGATAGATATAAGCTGTAGAAGGCTTATAAGTATAGACGTAGGCTGAGTCGGCACCCTCGCCCTGACAAATGATGCTTGCACGGCCATCGCCAAGGCTCTGGTTCCTGACAATCCAGTTGAAGGGCGACACCTTCACCTGTTCCGTGTAATAGTAGTACTGGGCACGACGGGCTGAGTCGCAATAAGCCTGCGAGGGAACAATCTGGATGTCCTCGGTCTTGGGACAGTTGAATACACCCTCCATCGGGTCGTCAACTAAAATAGTAGCCTTGCGCTCCGTACCATAATAGTTATAGCCGTAGGCAGCAGGAACGTCCGTCGTCTTGCCCATCGTGTAGTTGACGGCCATCGGGATGTACGAGATGACATCACCAGGTGAGGCAGTATGTACGAATGAGTTCTCCCATATAGGTGTGCCACTGTAAAGGGTGTTGTTCTTGGCCTCGTTATAGTCGGCAGGCCACTCCGTGAAGTTCTTGAACATGGGGCTATACCGGCTATAGTTTGTCGTCATGTAGTTACAATAGTTGACCGAGATATTCCTGGGGTCAACAAATCCGGCATAGCGCAGGTACTGGTAGTAACATGTGGCAGCACGCTCGTACTGGCCCAGTTCCAGGTAGATGTCGCCTAACACGACGTTGAGGGGAACAAAGCACTTACGAGGATTGATGAACTTCTCCACATTCTGGCCACGGTCGTCCTTCCAGTTGAGCACACCGATAGAGCGGGATGTCTGGTTGAAGGTAGGTACGGAAATCTGCTCGTCCGAGTAACGTGCTTTGAGGGATTCCAGCATCTGGGCCTCGCCGGCCAGGATGGTCTCATAGCCCGTCATCGAGGTGTTGGCATTGATCTGGGCGATGGTGGTGACAGGCTCTGTAACGTAGGGCACCGAACCATACTGGCGCGCCAGCTGCAGGTAAGTCCATGCACGGAACGAGGCTACAGCAGCATACTCGTTGCATACAACGTTCTGCGAACCCGTTGCCAACGTGGTGTCACGATGGGCCAGGTAGTAGTTGCAGTTGTTGATGACCTTATAATAAAGGTACACGCTGTCGTACTTGTTGGTGGCATCAGCCGTGAACGATGCCAGGTCGCGCAGGTGGATAGTGGCCTTGTCAGTGGGGCGCACCAGATCGCCACGCAGCTCGTTCTGATAGTAATACTGGTCGGCCAACTGCTGCAGGGCCTGCATGATGCCGTAGGCATAGAAGACGGAGTCGGTCTTCTGGTCGAGCGCAGGGTCGAATACCTGACGGTTGCTGTCGGACTCGAGCATGTCGGAGCAGCTGGTGACTGCGGCACCGCCGCAGAACAGCGAACAGGCGATGAGATATTTCGTGATATTCTTGGTAATCATAATTATCAATTTTCAATTATCAATTTTCAATTACAAGTTAATCTTGACACCCATAGAGAAGATGCGTCCCTGAGCGATGTTGCCACAGTCGATGCCCTGATAGAGCTGATGGTTGCTGATCGAGAACTCGGGGTCGCTGCCCGTGTACTTGGTCAAGGTCAGGAGATTGCGGCCTTCAGCCCATACGGAGATGCCTTGCAGCCACGACTGCCAAGAGTCGGGAATGGGAACCTGATAGGTAAGCATGGCACTCTTCATACGCAGGTAGGAACCGTCTTCTATCCAGCGGTCAGAGAAGCGGTTGTTGCCCATGGGGTCGCCATAGCTCACGCGAGGCAGGTCGGTCTGCTGTCCCTCGTAGCGCCAGTGACCAATCTCGGCCACCTGCTGGTTGTAGAGCGTAGAACCGCTGTTGAGGATGGAGCGCTGGTAGTTGTACACATCGTTGCCCAGGCTGTAGTTGAAGTTCACGCCCAGCGAGAAACGCTTCCAGTGGAGGTTCATGAAGATGTTACCAAAAATGTCAGGGTTGGGGTCGCCAATAACGACCTTGTCGGCCTCGTCAATCTTGCTGTCGTGGTTGACATCCTGGAAGATGACGTCGCCAGCGCCGAAATACTGCTTGGCACCGGTCTCGTCGACAATGTACAGGCCAGCTGCCGCAGCTTCGGCAGAAGTGGCATAGACGCCGCTGGTCTTGTAGCCGTAGAACACGCCCATCGGGTTGCCGACAGCCGTCAGGATATTGTCAGTACCATAGATGGACGAGGTGTAGTTGCCGTTAGCCAGGGCCTTGACCTCATTCTTGTAATGACCTACGGTAGCGCCAATCTCCAGTTGCCAGTCCTTGCATACTACCGGCTTGCCATTGACGGCCACCTCGAAACCTGTGTTACGCAACTCGCCGTCGTTGGTCCAGTAGTTGTTGATACCGCCGATGGGATTGTCGAAGGTCTTGAGGGCCAGCAGGTCCTTGGTATTGTGGATGAAGTAGTTGACAGAAGCACCTAAGCGGTTGTGCAGGAAATAGCCCTGAAGACCGATGTTCAGCTTCGACGTTGTCTCCCACTTGATTTCCTCGTTACCCACATTGGTGAGCTGCATACCTATTTCCGTATAGTTGTAGCGCACGGTGTTGAACGAGGTGCGGGCAGCATAGTTGCTGATGCCGTCGTTACCGCTCATGTCGTAGCCTACATTCAGGCGCAGGTAGTTGATGCCTGCCGTCTTGGGGAACCACTTTTCGTTGGTCAGCACCCAACCTAACTGCACGCTGGGGAAGATAGCCCACTTCACGCCAGCCAACTTCACGCCGCCGTCGGCATTGGAGCCGAAACGGCTGTTGGCCTCAGCCAGCACGGATACGGTAGCAAAGTATTTGTTCATGTAGCTGTAGTCGCCTGAGAGGTACCACTGCATGTTCTTCCAGACATCGTCAGCACCCTGAACGGTAGAATACACGTCATTGCCGGTAGCCAGCTTCGGGTTCTTGTCATCCTCGAGCTTGGTGGAGTACTGGGTAGCAATGTCGCTGTTGTCGAACGAGAAGTAGTTGTAGCGGAAACCGCCAGTAGCGGCAATATCGTGAGCACCAATCTTCTTGTTCCAGTCCACATGGGTGTTGCTGAGCACATTCGTCTCCTTTGAGAAGATAGAGGCCGTCTTCGAATAGACAGTACCGAGGTTCTCGATGGCGAACGAGGGCAGACCGATGTTGGGACGGTAGTAAGCCTGCGAATTACGGTTGAGGTAGTAGCTGAAGTGGGACGTTATCTTCCACTCCTTGCTCAGCTCGTAGGTAGGCATGATAGTCACGTTGAAGAAGGTGTTCTCGTCGCGGTTCTTACGCTCACCCGAGCCATTGGTCATCAGCGCCAAGGGGTTGGCCAGCGAGTAGTTGCCGTCAGTCAGGGTGCTGTAGAGGTCGTCGGCATCGGAGAGGAGCGATGTGAAGTCATTGATATTCTTGTTATACTGATAAGGATTGAGCAGAGGGCTCTTGATCAGCGACAGGAATGCCGGCGAGGTGATGGTACCGGCGTTGAGGTCGGCAGGAACGCCCTCGTCGAAGAGGTTCGTATTGGTACGCGAGAACGACATGTCGAACTTCGTGTAGAAGTTGTAGAGCAGATTGATGTCGGTATTGAAGCGTACGTTGATGCGGTCGAAGCTCGTAGAGCGCACGTTCTTCATGGTCTGGATGTAAGCCACGGAGAGGTTATACATACCAATATCGTCACCACCCTGCACGTTGATGCTGTAGTTGTGGGTCAGCGCTGTGCGATAGACGTAGTCACTCCAGTCAGTATCATTATGATAGGTATTGTAATAATAGCCGTCCTTGGCATCGTTCAGGAAGTTGAACTGCAGGGCATTCGTCGAGGAGCCTATGCGGCGCTGCACCTCGGGGATGGTACCCAGCTGCTCGACGGCGTAGTTACGATACTGCGCGGCATCCATCATCGTGGGATAGTTGGGAGTGAACGTCCAGCCCACACCTAACTTGGCATCGATGCGCGTTGCCATAGAGTGGCCACGCTTGGTCTCGATGAGGACGACACCGTTGGCGCCGCGGGCACCATAGAGGGCCGTCGCATTCTTCAGCACCGTCACCTTGTAGATGTCCTCGGGCGATATGGAAGACAGCATATTGAAGATGTCACCCTGATGCAGCGGCACACGGCTCTGCTGCATATCCAGTTCCACACCGTCGACGATGATGAGGGGCTGGGCATTGGCATTGATGGAGCTGATGCCTCGGATGAACATGGCTGCACCCTGCTCGAGGTTGCCCGAATGCATGTTCATGCGGATGTCACCGCCGAGTTTCTCTGTCATCTCCTCGTCGATGGAGAGGCCGTTACCGTTGGAAATGAAACTGTTGGTAGCTGTTATCGTAGTACCGTCTTCATACATCGGCGAGAAGGCACTGCTGAGCATATTGATGCGCACCACCTGCTTTTCATCGCCAGGGATGATAGCCACCTGCTGTGAAAGGTACTGCGGCGTCTGCACAAAGAGGGAGGTAGCAAAAGCTGGCACCTTCAAGGTGAACTTACCTTCATCATCGGTCATGGAGACATAGCGGATGTCGTTGAGTACCTGGACACGCACACCAGCCAGAGGCTGTTTCGTGGCGTCATCGACGACAATACCCTGCACGTTGATAGTAGGATTGGTATCGACGACGGTCGTGCGCTTGGGGGCCTTGATGGTCGTTGCGCTTTCTTCGCCATCGACTTCATCCTGAGCGAAAGCCACTGTGCTTGCTGTCATGACAATGGCACAGAGTGAGAGTCTGAGACTCTGACGCTGTAGGAAGTTATATATCGTACTTTTCATAGTCATCATTATTCTTTATTAGCCCAATAGTCATTATATTCCTTGGGGACGAGATAGACACCTGCCACACGCATCTGCTGGTCGTACTTCTTACGGTTGGCAGACGAGGTGTAGGTCTTGGTGTGCATCATCATCAGGTTGGGATAAGCATCCAGACCGTAGTAGCAGGCCGGGAAGGTGAACTCGCCAAGGTCGATGACGTTGACACGTCCGGGATCGCCCACATAGGTCAGCGTGGCAGTGCTCTCGCCATCATCGGTGGTAATCTCCGACGTCGTTTTCGCACCTTCAGGCAGCACCGTCAGCTGCTGCTTGTTGTTAGCATCGGTCCAACTGAGGTAGAAGCGCAGATAATAGGGTCTCAGAATGGCCTGGGGCTCCTCTACCTGTGCAGGAACGGTCACTACATATATATGATAGGTCGTGGAACGTACATTCTCGAGCGGGAAGCAGAACTCGGGCTTACCCGTCGTACCGTCGATGTTGGCACTGTCGACTGCAACGTAGGAGAAGAAGCGTGACGTGGACGGGAAGAGCCACTGACGGAACATCCTGGGCACCTTGCTGAAGAGGCTGTCACGACCTGCAAGACTGTCGAACGGAACATTGTGAGTGGTCAGCTTAGTCACCTTCAAAGTAGTCAGCACCTCTCTTCCATTCACCATCTTCACAGGTCTCTTCACTATGATTGTCGGGTTATACGTCTGCCAGGGACGGAAGGTAAGAGAGTCGATGGTACGTGTCATACCGTTACTCATCTCATCAATAGCAACAGTGTGCTCCAACACCGTCTGGGCATTCTGCAGATAGGAACCCGACGTGGAGAAAACAGAGTCGGTTGGTGTCAGCGTGCCGACACCTAATAACGGCAGATTGTGCTCATTGTTCTTCGAGAACACGAGGTTGCGGACGATGTTGCGGCGTGTGAGGGAGTCCTGCAGTTCGGCGGCGTCAACCTCGACGGCCTTGTCGGCCTTGGAATCAGTAGCCTTGATGGAGGAAGCTACGGTCGTCTTCTTCTCGAGGTCCATATAGTCCATCTTGGCGATGTAGTTGTAGCAAGGATTGATTTTGGCGTAGGCATCGTCCCATGCCTTGTCATTGGGGACAAGCATGCAGAAAGTGCTGTCCTCATCCTCCAGGTCGGCACGCATGATACTGCGGATGACGTTGTTGCGTTTCTTCAGCACGGAGTCGAGGTATGTCTGCTTGCCATCGACGAGCGGGCCGATGACGGAAGCATTGACATCGAGATAGTACTCATCGTACTTCTGGATGTAGCTCTTGAGATTGTCGCACCCCTCCAGGTTGTCGATATTCTCATAGAGGTTATAGTAGAACTCCGACATGCCGTTGATTTTGTGCATCAAGCCATTGGAGGAAGGCAGGTTGATGGCATTATAGGGGAAGCCGTCGAAGGATGCCTGTGTAAAAGGATGGTGCTTGGCATTGAGCGTGATGATAGTGGCACTGTCCTGTGCTGCCGTCACGGGATAGTTATACTCCGTGATATGATGCTGCATGAACTGCTTCACGATGGTAGCGCTGTCGCTACCCAAAAGGCGGTTATACTCGGCATCGTTGATGGAACCGTCGACGGGAGCCCAAACCGTATAGAAGCGCGGGCTGTTGAGGGCTTCCGAGAAGTTGCTCTTCTTGGCAAGGGCCGCAAACTTCGTCAGCTGCTGGTCACTGGAGATATTCTCCCACAACGTATTGTTGGCAGCGGGCTGCGCATCTGTCGGCACCGTGTTGTAGTCGTCGTAATCGGAGCAGGAGGCGAGAGCCCACCCAAGCCCTCCCAAAGGGAGGGATGTCAAGGCACAAAAGAGCCACTTACGTGCCACGCCGGTTATATTTCTGTATTTGATATTACTCATATCTTATATGTTTTATTGATGATTGTAATAATTCTGTTGCAAGTCTAATCCAACATCCCTCCCTTGGGGAGGGCTTGGGTGGGCTTAATACCAGTCCTCCGTCATCGTCTGGCTGTTGACGATGTCGAGCGGCACCAGTTCAATGAAGTCGAACGACCAGCCGAGGTTAGTATCGTTCACAAGGTTCTTGATGCGCAACCAGTAGTCCTTACCCTGCTCAAAGCGCTGGGTGGTGATGATACGGCGCAGCATCATGGTGCCGTAGCCCGTCTCCGAACGACAGCTGGTAGAGCCGATAATCTGGCTGGCTGCCGAGTAGATGTCATCCTCTGAATAAGTCAGCGGGTCGGTAATCGTATTATAGGTACCGCGTGAGAACGATGCCGGAGCACGCATATATCCACGTACATGCATACGCTGGTCGCTCTCCACACCGCAGTCGGAAGTCTCGTCGTCGGCACGGTTCACAATGTCTTCGTAACCGATGGTAGCATCCTGGTAGGGGTTGGCACAGGCATCGAAGGGGATGCCAATGGCCACCATATCCGACTGCTTGGACGAGTTGCCGAGGTAGAACTGCATCAGTCCGCCACGAGCCATCGGGGGATAGATAATGCGCAGCTCATATTCACCCGTAGGCACATGAGGCAGCTTCACGGCGAAGTCGTAGACGTCCCAACCCTGGAACTGGTCGGAGTTATTGGCACGCCAGGCTCCCATCACACAGAAGCGGAGCAGTGTGCCCGGATTGTAGCATACGATATTGTCGAAGTAATTGTTCTGGAAAGCGATGCGGTTGCCGTCGCCGCCACCGTTCAAGGTGCTCACCTCTGCCGGTGTAGCAAAGCGCAGACCGTTGTTGATAAGCTCATAGAGGAACGTCGACGAGTCGAGGCGCAGACGCTCATGGAGGGCATCCCTCGCATTCTGGTCATACTTCAGGATACCTTTGATGCGGTGGATATATCCGTTGAGGGTCTCTATACTCTTGTTACGGTCTATCGAAACACCTTTGAAGACAAGGGTATGGTCACCGTCATTGGGCATGCCGAAAAGTCCGAGCTTGGCGGTCAGCGTGTTGTTGGTCAGGTAACGGTTCAGCCACAAATCCTTGGTGGTCTTGGGGTTGGTCTCCCACACCTTCAGCAGGGTGTTGGGCAGCATCGTCTCGAAGTACTCCTGCGGCTCATAACCGAAGCACAGGTTCCAGGAAGAGTTGGTCTGGGCGTTCTTCTCGTAGACGATACGGTCGATGGGCATACCGGCACGCAGAATGTGGTAAGCCACGAACATATTCACCACGTTGAACGGATTGGTATAGTCATCGCCCGTGCTGATGGTAATGCCCTTTTCGTTGATGTAGTCATACCACGCGCTACAGCTGCCATACCACTCGGCACACTTTGCCTTCAGGTCGTTGAAGTTGTTGATGCCGGCAGCACGGAACACGTCATCGGTCTCGGCAAAGACGGTCCACTTGACCATGCACTCCTTCGGGTAATAGAGCGAATTACCGTCGCGGTCATTGTGGTTGGTTCCCAAATCGTAGGTCTTGGCCGTGCCGTCAGGGTTGTTCTTGCGCTCAATCATCAGGGTATCGGTATAGCCCGTAGCCTCAAGGGCAGCATAGAAGATGCTGAGGTCCTTCTCACCCTCCACGCGCAACTGGTCGTCCGTAGTGCGGTCGGAACGGGGAATGACGGTGGAGCAAATATGCAGGATGCCGTTGATGGCCTCGATGTCGCCGTCGATGATGGCCGAGATGTCGTTCAGACTGGTCAAGCCTATATAGTCCTCGTTAAATACATTCTCGCCGAAGGTGCCGACACGGACGCTACGGCCAGTCTTCATCGTGGTCCATGTGGTGGCAGTACCGTCGAGGTCCACCTGCATGTGTTTCTCACCCGACAGGTGGAAACGGGCAATGTCATCACACAGCGAGTCAGACATCAGGTTCACCTTCGCCATCACGTCGAGGCTGTTCCAACTGGCGTCCTCGGCGATGCCGTTGTGCTTCAGTTTGGCCTTGGAGATGAGATACGACTCGTCGTTATAGAGACTGTCGAGGTAAGCACTCACGCCGTCGTTCAAGGGTGCGAAGCAGGTGTATTCGCCATACGTACCCATGTACTTGGCGAAACCGCCTTTCTCTAAGATGCGGTAGAAGGCACTCAAATCGGGTCTGTCGCGCAGCAGTTCAGCAATGGTCTTCTCGTCCGAGGAGAACAGGTTCGACCCATCAGGTTCCTCAGTACACGCCAACAAACCACAGATGACGCAGACTGCACAGATGAGATATTTTGCTTTGGTAATCATATCTTTACTATTTTACCTTATTATATTAATATTTCGAAGAAGATTTATAGACAGGGTTCTGCACAAGGCTGGGGTTGAGTTCCACCTCGTCCTGATTGATAGGCATGTAGAGATAACGCTCGTCGCGGATCTTGGCCTTCATGGCAGAAGGAACGGCATACTTGCGCAGCGCCAGTTCCAGGAACTCGTCGCTGTTGGCCACATAGCCTTCATACAGCTTTTTCTTCAGGTCGGCTTTGGTGGCGGTGTGGCGGTAGTTGTAGCGCATCAGGTCGAACCAGCGCTTGCCCTCGAAGCACAGCTCACGGGCACGCTCAGCAAGTACCAGTTCTTCCATCTTGTCCCTGTAGATAGAGTACTTCAGGGCGTAGGAGGTCTTGTTGGCATCGGAGAGTGAACGGTCGTTGACGAACTTACAGATCGCAAATGCCTCCTCGTTGCGGGTGTCGCCCTCAGCTTTACCACCGAGGTTGTAGAGCTGCACAAGAGCCTCGGCCTTCATCAGCATCACGTCGGTGAGACGATAGAAAATCCAGTTCTGATAGACGGCCGAGCGGGTGTCGCGGTGGCTGTCGGCGGTATTGCTGACACCAGCCGACGTGGTGGCCACAAACTTGCGGACGCCAAACTGCTCGACGCTGGAGCTGGTGGCATCGTACACGAACTCATAGAGGCGCTGGTCCACGCTGTTGTTCCATACACCGTTACCAGTAGCATCGACAGAGCCGAACTTCGACGAGGCCTTCAGGTAGCCATAGCTGTTGGAACTGGCATTGTTGTAACGGAAGTACATCTGGTCGAGTCCCCTGTTCGTGACATTGGAGTTGCGGAACTGCAGTTCGAAGATGCTCTCGTCAGCGTTCTGTCCCGTCTGTCCGAAGATGTCGCCATACATGTCACTGTAGTCGGAAAGGTAGTAGTCCAACTTCTCTTCGTCGTCACCAAAGCGACGGCGGGTGGGCTTCTGCTCGTAGGCTTCCTTCTTGGCCTTGATGACCTTGTCGCAATACTCTACGCATGCCTGGTAATCGCTGGCATCACGGTTGATGGAGCCGCGCCACAGATAGATGTCGGCAAGGATGGCGTTGATGCCGTCCTGATTCAGATAGCCCTTGTCGCGCCAGTCTCCGTAGGTAGAGCCTGAGATGGCATACTTCGAAGCCTCCTTCAGGTCGTCGATACACATGTTGAGCACATCGTCAGGGCTATACTGCGGAGCATTCAAATCGTCGCTGCTGTTGAGGTAGGCAGCCGGCGTGACGGGAATGTCGTGGAAGACGCGCGTCAGGTAGAAATAGCAGAATGCGCGTAGCGCCAGCATCTGGGCCTTGTTGGCATCGTAGTCGCCACGCATATAGTCAGGGTCAACGGCAATCACGCCCTCGGCCTTCTCCAACACTAAGTTACAGTAATTGATGGCTGAGTAGAAGGGGTACCACGACGTGAAGGCGTTCTCGGTCTCAATATTCAGCGAATAGATTTGCTGCAAGGCCGTTCTGTAGGCAGCGCCAGTAGGCAGCGTAGAGGTCACGGTGAGTTCATCAGAGCGGAAGTCGCCCCATACTATCATATTACGGATGGCAGCCTCGTCGCGCAGCTGTGCGTAGGCCGTTGCCACGACGGCATCCACCTCGCTCTTCTTCTGCCAGAAGTCATCATCTACCGTCTTGTTGTCGGGCAGGATGACGGTGTCCACACACGAGCTCAACGCGACGCTTGCAAATATTATTGAAAGAATCTTTTTCATAATTATCAATTGTCAATTATCAATTCTTTTTAGAATCCGAAGTTAAGGCTGGCAGTGACAGACTTGGACCTCGGCGTAGTAGCACCGTCGGAAGCCGGCGTGTAGGTTCCCGAAGCAACTTCCGGGTCGATACCCGTGTACTTCGTCCAGCAGAACAGGTTGTTCAGCGTCACGTAGGCCGAAAGAGAGTTCAGACCAAGCTTCTTGATGGTCTTCTTAGGCAAGCTGTAGGAAATCTGCAGGTTGTTGAAGCGCAGGAAGGAGCCGTCCTCCACGAAGCGGGAGCTCACCTGATAGTTGTAGCCAGTGCCGTAGAGGGCACGTGGTATCTGTGTCACGTCGCCGTCCTTGCGCCAGCGGTAGGTGACAGACGAGCACTGGTTCTGGGTGCCGTACATGCTCTCCAGTCCCATGCGGGCCGTATTGATGATCTTGTTGCCCCAACGGTAGTTGAAACGGGCCACTAATTTCCAGTTCTCGTACTGCAGCGTGACGTTGAAACCACCCTGCATCTTGGGCAGCGAGTTACCTAAGTACTTGATGTCAAGCTCGTTGATGTTACCGTCGTGATTGACGTCCTCGTAGATGGCATCACCACCCTTGAACTCGTATTCCGTATCACCATAGTAATATGCCAGGTGCTTAGGCACTCCGGTATTGGTCATAATCACCTTGCCGTTCTCGTCGACAGCCACGGGGAAGGTCTTGCCCTCGGCCAGCTGCTGGTTGATCCAGGCCTCGTAGTCCCATTCGTAGCTCTCGCCACGGGCCTTGGCCTGCGACTGCAACTGCAACTGCTTGGTGTTGTAGTTCGTCAGGTAGTCGTAGGAATACTGGTACACGCCGTTGTAGTTGAAGCCGTAGATCGAGCAGAGCGGGTCGCCTACGACCACGCGGCTCAGGATAGAGCTGGAACCACGGTTACTCCAGCTGGGCTGCGAGTTCATGTTGTCGAGCACGCGCTGATCCATCTCCAACAGCTTGTTGATGTTCTGTGCCAGGTTGAAGCTGGCAGATACGGAGAACTTCTTGACCTTGATGAACTTGTTGCCCGTGACGGTCAGTTCCCAACCCCTGTTCTCCATCTCGCCGACGTTGCCGAACGAGATCGATGTCGAGGTGTTCCACGTTGCCGATGTAGGAATGGGGATGCTTCTCATAATCAGGTCCTTGGTGTTGTCCTTATACAGGTTTATGTCAATCTCATACATATCGTCAAAGAATCCGACGTTGAAACCGAGGTTCAGACCTATCTTCCTCTGCGGGCGCAGGTCGTCGAGCTTCAGTCCGCTCATCGAGGTATAGTAGTTAGTGCCGTAGCGGCCTGCACGTGAGGTGTACTGGTTGAAGTAGTTATCGACCGACACGCTGGAGCTACCCGCGATACCCCATGAGCCACGGATGCCGAGCATCGACACCACCTTGCGCAGCGGCGTGAAGAAGGGCTCTTCGCTCAGGTTGTAGCGCAGCGACACGTTGGGCGAGTAGAACCACGGATTCTTGGGGCCGAACTTGGAGCTGCCGTCAGCACGCAGGCCGAAGCCTACGCTGTAGCGCGACTTGTACGAGAAGTGGGCGTTGTACACCCAGTCCTGCCAGGCCGACTTCGTCGTACCAGGCTGATTGTCCATACTCAGCAGGTGGGCATCGATGGTAGCCGACTCAATGCCGTTGGGTATGCTGCTCTGACCTAAGTACTGATAGGTGTTCTTCTGAGTACCGGCCTCGTAGTAGGCCATCATCGTCAGGTAGAAGTCCTCGTTCTTGAAGGCCGGCGTGAAGGTCAGCTTCATTCGTGAGCCCATCTTGAACTGGTTGGTCTCCGTATTGGTGATGAAGTTATAGTCATTGTCGGTATAGCTGCCGTTCGACAGGCTGCCGGGCATGAAGGTAGGCTTCGAGTAGGCATAGATGTCGAAATAGACGCGACCGTCGAAGGTCAGGCGGTGCTTGCCGTTCTCTGTGCCCAAGAGTTCGTACTTGATGTTGAAGTCAGGCACGATGCTGTAGGTCTGCTCCTTCTGCCACGACATGTTGGCGTAGGCTACGGGGTTGCCGATGGCCACCACATCCTGCAACTGCGTCGAGGTGAAGTTGCCATCGTCGGGCGTCATGCCTGTCACCGTGGGGTTCATCAGGAAGTACTCGCCTGTATTGTTGTTATAGCGGTCATAGCGGTAGATGCTGGCATTGGGTGCCATTGCCAAGGCCATAGCGAGCAGCGCACTGTTCGACTTATTGTTCAGGCTGCTACCGTAGGTGTAGTTCTTCAGGTTGTCGGTATAAGTCAGCGCAAAGTTGGTCGAGAAGCGTATGCGGTCGCTCACGTTGTAGTCCAGCACCAAGCGGGTGGTGAGACGGTCGAGGCGCTGCTTGATGACGGTACCCGTCTGGTGGTTGTAGCTGCCCGAAATACGGAAGGTTGCCTTCTGGCCACCACCCGATATGTTCACGTTGGCCTCATGTTGCTCACCGAACTGCGAAATCTCCTTCACCCAGTCGGTGTTCTTGTTCCAGTTGTTGGCCTCGGCCCACGACTCGGCGGGGACGTAGTTAATCTCGTTGATGGTCGAAGTGGCCGCTGCACTCTGCGTGGGGTTATAGAACTCCTCCTTGAGCATCATGGTGTAGTTGTCACCGTTCAGCAGGTCATAGCCGCTGGGCATCCAGGTGCCGGTGAACTTATACCCCAGCGTCACACGGGGCTTGCCGCGTACACCGCGCTTGGTGGTAATCTGGATGACACCGTTGGCACCCTGCGAACCCCAGATGGCGGTAGCGGCAGCATCCTTCAGGACGGTGATGCTGGCAATATCGTCGACGCTGACGGCCAGCAGCGAGGAGAAGGCCTCCTCGTCGGCACTCTCAAAGTCGATGTCCGAGGAATTATAGTCAAATATCTTGTCGTCAACGACAATCAGCGGCTCGGCACTGCCGTTCAGCGTCGAGACACCACGCAGGCGCATGGTGGTACCGGCACCGAGGTTACCTGAGTTGGCCACAATGTCGAGACCGGCAATCTCACCCTGCAGGGCCTCGTCGGCCGAGGTGAAGGCCATACCCTCGATATTCTCCATGTTCATCGTCTGCTGAGAGACGGAAATCTCGCGTTTGTCGATGTTCAGACCACCGGAATTGGAACGGCGGCCGCGCACGGTAACCTCACTAATGGTAGTCTTCTCGTCTTCCAGCTTGATCTTGAAAGTCTTCTGGTCACCGATAGTCAGCACTTTGGTCTTACTGCCTACGTAGGAGACGACGAGTTTGTTCTTCGGGCTCTTGATCTCCATGGAGAAGTTACCCATCATATCAGTCTGCGTATGATTGACGATACGGTTGTTGCCGTCTCGCTCCACCACGTTGGCCATCATAATCGGCCCCATGGCATCTTCTACCGTACCTGATATGACTTTTCCCTGGGCCATCATCGCTTGTGCAACAATGGTAAACAGGAGTGTCAATAGGATTCTTGATTTTATCATAATGTTCAACGTTCAATGTTCAATGTTCAACGTACAATGTTCAATGTTCAACGTTCAATACTGTCGGTTTTGGTTAAAGCAGAGAGGGGTGTCAATGCCGTGAACGGTCACGAACGATGACGTCTCCAACGACTTGTAGCTTCCGTAGGTAGAGCTGTTTTCCGTAGTCGTGATGTCACGCGCAATGAGGTTGGCCATGCCGGAATTGGCATTGACAGTTACCTTTGTATCAGAGGCATCCTTCACGGTGAGCTTGTTGTCACCGCCAGTGACAATCAGTGTCTGGGCAATACCGAGGGAATTCGAGCAGAAAGTGGAGTATGCCGGCTCCGGAGTGGTCAGCCCGGTCTCGGGATCGTAGTTCTTGAAGTAACGGTCGGCAAAGAGCGAACTGTTCTGGGTGTGGTAGCGCACAAACTTGGTCATCTTCTCCAACTGCTCCTTCACGTAGTCGGCAGCCTCGCTCTGACTCTTGAAGCCGTACTGGTCGGCCACGCTTTCCCAGTTGTTGACAATGGCCATCACATTCTTCCAGGTGGGCAGGCCCATCGTCTGCTGTGCCGTCTGCATGGCAGCGAACGTCGGTGCATAGATGGTGTAGTTATAGGCGCTCAGCATGCCCCAGTTGTCGTTGTCGTCGATAATGCGGTATGCCTTCAGCTTCGTGTTCTTCTGCGACTCTTTCTCGCTGCCCGTCAGAATGCCGGCGAAGGTGTAGATGTCCTCGTTGTTGAATTGCAGGCAGAAGTTCAGGAAGTGGTCGTATTCGGGAGCATCCACGTCGTAGTCGGCGTTCTCGTCATAGAACTCGGGCCGCGACAGCGTCTGCATCACAGTACGGATGGTGGGCTGCACCGGATAGTCCAAACGGTAGACGGTACCGTTCTCAATCTTGGCATCGGCACTGTTCGCGTCGAAGGTCTCGGTAATGGTCGACCACTGTGACGGATCGCCCTCCTGCAGACCGCCGGCCACCTTGTTGCCGTCGACGATAATGGCACCGCCATGCTTCGTCTTGTAGTAACGGTTGCCGTAGAGTCCGTACTGGGCATTGCCCTTACCCGTCTCGGTAGAGTCGGCCAGCACGATGGTGCAGTAGTCGAGGAAGTCCTTGATCTGGCTGTTGAAGATGCCGGTCTCGATGTTGATGTCCTGCGCGTTGGCAGCCTCCACGTAGGAACTGAGCTGGTTGTAGGGACCCGACTGGTAGATGTATTTCTTTACCAGGATGTGGAAAGAACCGTCGGCGGTCGGGTCGAAGCGGAAGCGCAGTCCCTTCAGACCGTCCTCATCCTTCACCGACGTGGGGTCGATGATGATAAACTGCGTCTCGTTGTCCGTCGGGATGAACAGGCCGTAGCGTGCCTTCATCGAGAGCAGGTAGTAGTACATGTCGGCACCAAGCTTGGAAGCTATACCGGCCGTGGCCTGGTGGTCGTTCAGCATCTCGCCCATCGTGCGCATATCCTTATATACTGATGCAGGGCCGAGCACGGAGTTATACAGCTTCGGACCGAAGAGCTTGTTCATTTTGTAGATGACGCCGTTGTTGGCTATCGTCACGTCATAGTTGCCGTCGCTCTTGCGGATGATGTCATTCTTCGTGACATCCAAGAACTCGAAGGCATCGTTCTGCACCGTAGCAAACGTGCTGGGCACCGTCTTGGTCAGATAGGGCTTCATCACGTTGTTCAGGATGCTGGCAAAAATCGACGGGTCGCTGTTATAGATGGCGTCGAGGTGGGCATTCAGGTTGGCCGACGTAATGTCGAGTGTCGGGTCGCCCAGGTTCTTCAGGATATAGGCAGCCTCCTTCAGGAAGTAGTCCTCCACAGCCTTGTCATCAGGAGCCAGGAAGGCGGCTATCTCCGCATCGTCATCGCTCGAACCGCCCTTCAGCGTCGGGTTGTAGTAGTTCCATCCCGGGTCGAAGTCCAGCAGGTAGTTGTCGGCCACCGTCACGCCACGCACGGGCTGCGCCAGCTTCGACCGCTGCGAGTTCTTGCTGAGGTAACGAATGGCAAACACGGTGTCCTGGCTTCCGGCCTGCGTGTCGGCGTATTGCTCCGTCAGCGTCATGTCGGGATCGGGGAAGCAGTAGTAGTCCAGCATGCGTGAGATATAGCGGGTGTCGCTGTTGTTGCGCAGTATCTGCGACATGTTGCCGGGATTCACGAGCACCTCGTCCAACTGGTGGATGTAACCGTTCTGACAAACCACGTCGCCCTTCACTACCAGATGGTCGAAGATGTATGCTGCACCGTCCACATAGTCATGACCGGTCAGTATCTTGAAGTCGCTGTCGTCGCCCGCGATGGTCATGTTGTTGTTCAGCATATACTCGCCCGTGAAGTGGACCATCGGCGCTATCGTATTGTCGAATACCGCCAGCATCGGATTGCGGCCACCATTCTGGAAACGTGCGAAGTACTTGTTGTTCGCAGGCATGTCCTGAGCGGCAAACGGCGTCACAGCGTAGGTAAGACGCATGTTCGTGGCGTGTTTCACCAACTGGCCCTGCAGCATGTTGCCGGCACTGTTCTGCTTGTTCGACAGCGTTCCGACGAGGATGGCATTGTCGAGCATCGTCGAGAACAGCAGTTCCGCCTTTTGCGAGTGCGTCAGCTGGTCGTAGCTGCTGACGCCGAACTTGTTGTTTCCGCCTGCAAAGAACCTTGCAAAAGCCTCATCGTTGGCCGGAAAGATGGTCTTACTACCCGTCTTGTTCAGCACCTCCGCATAACCCAAGTCCTCTATCAGCTTGCAGTACGTCGTGAACGTACCCTGCAGCTGTGAGGGTTCTTGTAGCTCCTTGTAGATACTCTCGCCAAGCCAAGATGGCAATTCTCCCTCCGGCACTACGTAGTCCTTTGTACAGGACCCAAAGCCTATGCACAAAAGGGAAGCATACAAAAAGAGTTTTTTCATAAAAGGTTTGTTTTATTTAGCATTTCTTGATTAGTCAGTACTGCGAATCCCCCAGAATTCGGCTTGCAAAATAACAAAAAATAATTGAAACCAGCAACTTTTTAACGCACGAATTGCAAAAAACGAGGCTTTTTAGCAATTATCATAGTAAGTCACTTGTACAAGAACAGGAACACCCCCATACATAATGGCACAAAGACAGGCTCCGACTTTCAGTAGGGGAAACTCCCAGTTTCAGTAGGTGAAACCCAGACTTTCAGTAGGGGAAACTTCAACGTTCAACGTTCAATGTTCAACGTTCAACGTGTTACGGTTCGCCTAAAAAATCCACTATCAGCCTTACCGCCTTTGCCGAGAAGTACTTGGCGAAACGGCTCTGGTTGCAGCCAGCGAGGGCATCCACTAACGGCGGACACCTCTTGATCCAACTGTTCAGGTGGTTCAGCGCCACGTGCGGACTACTGTCCGGAAAGTACATCATTGCCAACTCCGACTTCGGATAACTCTTTATTTCCATAGCTCTCAATTTTTCTATTCTTCTTAATCTTTCCGTGACACAATGACACATTTGACACATTATTTAGTAAAATCATTATGCGTACCTGTGTGCGCAGGTACGCGAGGGGTCTTCAGAAAATTGTGTCATTTGCGTCAAATGCGTCACCGTTCTCAGGCTTTGCGTCGCACGCCCTGATCCGCTTGCGGGCCTTTATCTCGTCGGCACTGCACACCACGACCACATAGCCGCGCTCACCCTGCGACCGCATACGACGGAAGCCCAGGTCGCTCATGGCACGGCCCAGCTTGTTGGCGCTGAGCTTCTGCGACAGACTGCCGCTGATGGCCTGCATGATGTAGCCTGACGTGACGAACTCGCCCGTCTCGCCCGGCCCGGGAACGCGGAACCGTTCGCTGATAAGTTCACGCTCCAGCTGCGGGGCCTCGAAGGCTCCGTTATGGACGGCCAGCTGCGCAATCTCCTCACGCGAGAACCAGTAGCGGAAGCCCTCCTTGTAGAGGGCATACGCCTGCGCATAGATGCCCTCGTAGTTGAACGGATGCTCGCGCGGCGACTCGATGCTCACCACCTCGAAGGGCAGCCACCGGCGGTTGCCCGTCGGGTCGGTCAGGAACTGCACGTTGTTGCCCGTGCCGCAGAACGACGCTATGTGCTTGCGGTGCTCGTGGTAATGGGCGTAAGCCGCACGCTCGTCTATCGACGGCATCGTCACCGCCGCCTTCAGCTGGTTCAGCTCCGAGGGGCGCATCGTGTCCAACTCCTCGCAGCACACCAGACCGTACTGGGCCAGCGTCAGCAGGTCGTCGCGGCCCATCTTGCTGGAATTGGTCTTCGTATAGAAATACTGTCGCAACTCAGGCGGCAGCAGGTAGTTGAACCACGTCGTCTTGTACGACCCCTGCTCGCCAATCAGAACCAGGATGACGTTGTTCACCACCTGCGGGTCAATCCATCCCGCCACCATGCCCACCAGCCACTTCTTCAGGTACTCGGCGAACAGCAGCTGCTCCTGCACGTCGCCGCGCACGTTCACCGA
>JAEEGH010012184.1_pt1 | contig 19365 bp, 7 predicted proteins | sample 9134181 | NCBI WGS metagenome assembly JAEEGH01 (sample SAMN16246544, study PRJNA631951) | gut metagenome | biome: gut microbiome; feature: rumen; material: DP-attached | host: Bos | place: Iran: Karaj | collected 2018-10 | reverse complement strand
TTGACTACGTGAGTGCACATGCGACGGTTTAAGGTTCAATGTTTAATGATTTTATATGAATATTGATATTGTTAAGGTGGAAAGTCGCAGACAGTTAAAGCTGTTTGTGACTTTTCCGCTTCATTTGTATAAAGATTGTTCGAATTGGGTGCCTGCGTTGGAGGGTGACGAATACGATACGTTCAATCCCGATAAGAATGGTGCTTACGATTTCTGTGAAGCAGACTGCTTTTTAGCCTATCGCGGCAGTGAGATTGTGGGCCGCGTGGCCGCCATCATCAACCACAAAGCCGATGACGAGCAGAAACTCGTCCGATTCGGCTGGTTGGATTTCATTGAAGACGAGGCTGTTCTGAAGGCACTGATCGACACGGTGGCAGAGTGGGGCAGACAACGGGGACGTACAGACATGCGCGGTCCCTGGGGATTCACCGACATGGACAAAGAAGGTCTTTTGGTGGAGGGTTTCGAGCATTTGAGTCCGTTTACCTGTCTCTACAACTATCCCTATTATGGTCCCATGTTGGAAAAACTCGGCTTCACCAAAGAGGTTGATTGGACGCAACGGACGCTGGACGTGAGTCCTACGCTGCCATCCATGTTCCAGTTCGCCCATTTGATCGAAGAAAGATCCAACGTGCATGTGGTGCAGCCCAAGAGCATGAAAGACATGGGCAAGCGCTACGGCATGGAGATTTTCCACATGTACAACGAGGCATTTGCGCCCTTACATGGTTTTTCTCCGCTGACTGACAAACAAATAACGGCCTATCTGAACACTTACGTGCCCATATTGGACAAAGACTTCGTGGCGGTAGCCGTCAACGACCAAGACAAGCCTATTGGCTTCCTCTTCTGCGTGCCGTCGCTGTCCAAAGCGGTGAAAAAGTCCAACGGACGGCTCTTCCCCTTCGGTTTTATCAACATTCTGAAAGCGTTGAAGAAAAATGACACGCTGGAGGCTCTCATCATGGGTGTGATGCCTGAGTATCAGCAATGCGGGATTCCCGTGCTGCTTTTCAAATATCTGCATGAGAATTGCATCAAACGGGGTATCGACACCATCATCATGAATCCGCAATTGGAGGAAAACTACAAAGTGCAGTCCTTGTTCGGGGAATACACCACTCACCCCTTCATGCGCAGAAGGGCCTACAAACGACACGTGTAGAGAATCGCCAGAATAAGTGGGGACGTGTCATGGCGCGTCCCTACATGTTGTAATAACTTCCGAGGATTTTCGCGAACCAGCGGGCTGGCAGGATGCGTTTGAGAAGCACTGAAAGGCGTTGCTCGAGCGAGGCCACCACATAGCCGTGCCGCGGGTTCTTTTTACGAATGATTTGGCTGATTTTACGCGCTAACACCTGCGGTTTCAGACCGCCAGTCTCGTCGTGCTCCACCTTTCCCATCGACTCGGCGTAGGTACGATAAACCTGCATCACTTCGGCGTTTTCGGTTTTTTTCCGACTGGCAGTAAAGCCTGTCGAAAAATCGCCTGGGCGTATTACAATGACTTGTACACCAAATTGCTGTGTTTCAAGTCGCAATGCTTCGCAATATCCCTCGATGGCGAACTTGCTGGCGGAGTAGAAACCTTGAAATGGCAGCCCCATCACGCCGCCAATGGAGCTCAGTGCCACAATTTTGCCTTTCCCTTGCTTGCGCATAATGGGCAGCACAGCGGTCACGAAATGCACCAAACCCATGAAGTTAGCGTCCATTTGCTCACGGATTTCCTCTTCAGTGGCGAATTCTACGGGACCGCCGATACCCATACCGGCGTTGTTGACCAGCACATCAATGCGACCATCTTGTTCAACAACTTGTCGCACAGCCTTTTCAACGGCTCCGCGATCACGGACATCCACTCTCAGATAATGCACACCGGGCAACGGATCCACTTCGCGACGGACTGTTCCGTAAACAGTGTGTCCTTCCTGCGAAAGCAGTCGGGCCGTCTCCAAACCGAAACCAGATGAAATGCCTGTGATCAGAATGACCATGACTATAGGATTTTCGCGTTTTTAAATGCTTTAGTAATCTTGTCAATAGCCTCATCAACCTGCGCGTAGGTGTGCGTGGCCATCAGGGCGAAACGGATCAGCACATCGTTTTCGGGCACCGCAGGCGCAATGACCGGTGTGACGAAGACGCCGTCCTCCAAGAGGCGGGAACAGAGCCAGAAAGCCTTCTCCGAATTCCGCACAAACAACGGTATGATGGGCGTTTCGCTGCGTCCCGTGTCGAAACCGCGCTCCTTGAACTGGTTGCGGGCGTAGTTGCTCACGTCCCACAAGTGCTGGATGCGCTCCGGCTCCTCCAGCATAATATCAATGGCCTTACTGACCGCTGCCACGTTGGACGGTGGCATACTGGCACTGAAAATCAGCGAGCGGGCATTGTGTTTCAGGTAGTTGATGGTGTCGGCATCGGAAGCGATGAAGCCACCCAACGAGCCGAACGACTTCGAGAAGGTTCCCATGATGAGGTCAACCTTGTCGGTCAGGCCGAAATGATTGGCAGTGCCCCGGCCCTGATGCCCCAAAACGCCCAAGGAGTGAGCGTCATCAAGCATGATTTCCGCATTGTATTTCTCCGCCAACTCCACCATTTCGGGCAGCTGGACAATGTCCCCCTCCATGGAAAAAACACCGTCGGCAACAATCAGTTTGACGGATTCGGGCTCACATTGTTGCAGGCATTTCTCCAAACTCTCCATGTCGTTGTGGGTGTACTTCAACGATTTGCCGAACGCCAGACGACTGCCTTCAATGATGGAGGCATGGTTGAGACGGTCAAGCAGCAGAAAGTCGTTGCGGTCGCACAGCGCTGAAACAACCCCTAAGTTGACTTGGAAGCCTGTGCTGAAGCACAATGCGTCGTCTTTGCCCACCAGTTGGGCCAGCTTGTGTTCCAATTTCACGTGGATGTCCAGTGTCCCGTTGAGAAAGCGCGAACCGGAACAGCTCGTGCCGTACTTGTCAATGGCGGCTTTGGCGGCTTCCTTCAGACGCGGATCGTTGGAAAGACCCAGATAGCTGTTCGAACTGAACATCAGCACATCTTTGCCGTCAATCTTCACTACCGTGCTCTGTTCTGACTCTATTTCTTTATAATATGGATAGATACCCTTTGCTTTTGCGATTTGAGGCGCTCTGTATTGCGCGCATTTGTTTTGTAGAAGATGATTTCTCATAGGTAGTAATTATATTCTGCAAACTTACTGACAAATTATGTATAATCAAAAACAACAAATCGAAATGAAAATTTTCATATCTTTTTGATTTTATGATTCTTTAACATTTGTAAAATGCGTCAAATCAATCATTTTTGACAAGCGGCAAAGATACATAAAATTTAACTACTTTTGCCGCCGCTAAAATGATTGGCATTTTCCAGGTATGATTTTAATGATTTGATATGGTTTTTGTAAGAATTTTCCGTTTTTTCACTCGGCATAAGTTCCTTTTATATACGCTTTGGGTTTTAAGCAGTGCTCTTTTTTCGTTTTTCGCCACAAAATCTCAATTCGAAGAGGATCTGATGAAGCTTTTGCCAAAGTCTGAGAATTCAGAGTGTGATTTGGTGTTCGGCAATGTGAAAGTCAAGGACAAGCTTTTCATGCAGATGACGGGTGCGGAACCGGAAGTGATGGTCGGCTACGTCGATGAGCTGATGGATTCCATTCTCACCAACGACGAAGGCATTGCCAACACGCTATACCGTCTGGAACCCGACATGGCGCTCAACGCGCTCGATTACGCCATGATGCACGTGCCGTCGTTCGTGGACACGACTCTTTACGCCCGATTCGATTCCGCTATCGCCCACGCTGACGAGACTATGGTCCGCAATCACGAACTGATCATGAACGACGAAACCGGCATGGTCTCGGAGCTGGTCTCCACGGATCCGTTAGGACTGCGCGAGTGCCTGATGCCCGATATTTCCAGCGGCATGGGCTTCGCTCTCATTGATGGGCATCTGTTCTGCCCCGACAGTTCTGTGGCACTGATTTTTATCGCCCCTGATTTCCAAACCTTCAACTCCCAGGAAGGCGGAAAACTGATTAATCATCTTCGCAACTGCATCCAACAATTTAATAAAGCGCATCCGGATGTGGAAGTGTTGATGCATGGTGCTGTGGTGGAATCTGCCGACAACGCCAGCACGATGAAACGGGATATTGCCATCACCATCGGTATCTCGTTGGTGCTGATTCTCCTCTATTTGTGCCTCAGTTTTAAGAGTTACAATATCATTTGGCAGAATGTGCTGCCCATCCTTTACGGAACCGTTTTTGCCTTGGCCTGCATGTATTGGATTAAGGGCGGCATGTCGTTGATGGCTTTGGGTGTGGGCGCCGTGATTCTGGGCGTTGCCCTCAGCTATTGTTTGCATATAATTGTACATCAGCGGTTTGTGGGTGATGTGGAACAGATGCTGAAGGACGAAGCCATCCCTGTTTGTCTCGGTTGCCTCACCACCGTTGGTGCGTTCCTCGGACTGATGTTCACCGAAAGCGAACTGTTGAAGGACTTTGGATTGTTCGCTACCTTCGCGCTCCTTGGCAGCACCTTCTTTGCGTTAGTCTTCCTGCCCCATTTCCTGGATGTGAAAGACGCCAAACACAGCAAGAAGGCGTTTAAATTGATTAACAAAATCAATAACTATCCATACGATCGTAACCCTGTTATTATCATTGTATTATGTGTCATCATCCTGATTGGCTTCATCTTTTCGGGAAAGGTGCAGTTTGACAATGATCTGAAACATATTGGTTATGAGAGCGAAGCTTTCCAGAAATCGCGGCAATTGTATGAGGAAAAGAACGACCAGGGCGGTATGCAGCGGTATTATGCTGTCACGGCGGCGGATTTGGATGAGGCCTTGGAGGCCAACATGGCGCTTGCCTCCACGTTGGATTCGTTGCGCAGGGCCGGTGACCTGTTCTCCTATACACCAGTGGCGTCGCTGTTGTTTCAGTCGCAGGCGGAGCAAGAACGCCGCATTGCTGCTTGGCAGCGTTACTGGACCCCCGAAAAGGTGACGCAGGCGATGGCAGCCGTCAAGGCAGCCGCACTGAAAAACGAGCTCCCGACCGACATTTTCGTGCCTTTCCAGGCTATGATAGAGGCGGAATATGAGCCTGGCAACCTATATGAGTCGGGCATCGTCCCGGATGGCCTTCTCTGCAACTTTATCGAAGAAACTGATGGCAAGTTCTTGATTTTCAATGCTCCACAGTTGTCAAAAGAGAAATTGAAAGAGGTTGACGACCGTGTGGCCACCCAACCGCACGCCGTGGTGGTCGATCCCTTATACTACACGGGAGGCATGATCTCCCTGATTCACAAGGATTTCAATATGGCATTGATTATCTCGTCCGTCTTTGTGTTCGTAGTGCTGTTGATTTCTTTCAGAAACATTCTAATATCGATTCTCGCTTTCCTGCCGATGTTCCTGAGTTGGTATGTGGTACAGGGCTGGATGGCCATCCTCGGGCTGTCGTTCAATATGATTAATATTGTGATTTCCACCTTTGTTTTCGGTATCGGCGTGGATTACAGCATTTTCGTCATGAAAGGACTGATCGAGGGGCAACGTCAGGAGGAAAGTCGTCTGTTAGAGTACCATAAAGTGGCCATTTTCTTTTCGGCTTTGGTGTTGATTGTCGTAATGGGGGCGATGCTGTTCGCAAAACATCCAACCATCGTTTCTATCGGCGAATGCGCGTTGATTGGCATGATTTCCACAATCTTGATCACCTACACATTGCAACCGCTGTTGTTCCGTTGGCTGATGAAATGGCCGTTCATGAAGCGTAGGTTGGAAAAATAAAAATATTACTTTTGCCGCCCGTTTTAGTTTAGCAAAAAATACTATTAAGATATGAAGAGAATACTGACCATTGTCATTGCCATGCTGGCATTTGCCGCTTCTGCCCAGAAGGTGGAGGCTCGTTTCACCGAATCCAAATTCATCAAAGCCTCAGGCAAGACTGTGGAGGCAGAAGGCACCCTGAAACTATACTCTGCTGACAAGTTTGAACTTCGCTACACCAAACCGGCCGGCGATTATTTCATCATAGATGGCAAGATGATGAGCACGAGTGTCAAGGGCAAGAAGACTGTTGTGGACACTGAGAAAAACGCCGCCATGCGCACCCACCGCAATACCTTGATGAACTGCGTCAACGGCAATTGGAAACAGGCAGCCACCGACAACAACGCCTCGACTTCCGTGGTGGAGAAAGGTGCCAACAAGGTGGTGACGCTGAGTGCGAAGAAATCGGCCCCGCGCGGCTACTCCAAGATTATGATCACCTACCGCAAGTCCGACAATATTCCGGTGGAACTGGTGTTCGAGGAGTTCAACGGTACCGTGACCACTTACAAAATCTCCAACATCGTCAAGAAATAGCTTCTTGGAAAATATAACCAGTCATCTTCTGTTTACAAAAAATAGAAGAATATGTTATTGGATTTTTATATCTTTGCAGCAACCTTAATTTGTTTTAACCTTAAAATCCAATGCGTATGAAAAGACTTATTTTGTTTTCATTTCTTGTGCTTGTCGCCGTATCTTTCGGCGTGGCGCAGACCGTCGTGTTCAGCGACAATTTCGACACCTATACGGTGGGCAGCCATCTGGCGCAAACCAATTCCGCCTGGACTACCTGGACCAACAATCCGGGTTCGGACGAGGATGGTGTGATCACCAACGCACAAGCCGCTTCTGCACCAAACTCACTGCTCGTTTCGGGTGCTGTTGACCAAGTGTATCCCTTCGGTAATTACACAACAGGGCATTATACGGTCACATTCAATATGTATATCCCCAGCACGGGCAACGGGGCCTATTTCAACATCCAGCACGAATTGCTGACCCAATGGTCTTATGAGTGCTACTTCTACAACAACGGCACCGGATATCTCACTGTGGGTGGTGCGGACATCAATTTCACATATCCCTCCAACACATGGTTCCCCGTGGTGATGGATGTGGATTTGGATAATGACCAGACATCGTTGACTATCAATAATATAGTGGTGAATACGTGGCCGTTCCACTATACTGGTGATTTAACTACTGGCGGTTCTAACAAGTTGGCCGGCATAGACCTCTATGCGGGTGCGCCTAACAATCTGTCAGGAACATATTATGTGGATGATTTCACTGTGACGGAATTGAGTGCTGCCTTGGTGGGCGAGTTCGCCGTGAGCCCCAACACGTTGTCGGCCACCTTGGCTCCCAACACCACAGGTACATTAAGTCTTGACTTCACCAATCCGGGAACCAACCTCACGGAATACAAGATTGTAACCACATACGACATTCCCAATCCTGACAACACCTCAACCGGTGAAACCCCCATGATGCATTGTGACCAGCCTGAAACGACTATCGGCTTTACCTCCGGTACGCAATATGACCTTGCGGTCGGATTTCCGGCGGACATGCTCCAAACGCATATTGGCAAAACCCTCCGGACGATTGCTATACCTTTGACAAGTGAGGTCACAAATGCCAAAATCAGGGTGTGGGGCATGAGTAATCCCCTTTGGGGGAATGGCCCGGGTGAGTTGCTGTACGAGCAGACGTTCACCCCAACGGATGATTGGAACTACATTAACTTGAACACCCCGATTGTAATCGACGGCAGCGATCTCTGGATTGGGGTCTGGATTGACCAGCCGGATTCCATTTACCCGATCTACATGGACACCTATAGTGCCAATGACTACAGTGCATGGTATAGAACGGGTAATACCTGGCACAACAAATTTGTCAATTATGAGTACAACCTCTGCATTGTGGGCTACATTGACGGTACACCCATCACGCCGTGGCTGTCGGCGAATCCCCCTGTGGGCACCATCAATGCTGGCGGCAGCCAGTCGGCCACCATCACCGTTAGCAGCCAGGGAATGGCATTGGGCGAGACCCATACCGCCAAGTTGCACTGTTATTCCACCGACTTCAACAACAGGGAGGTGGTAGTACCGGTGTCGCTGAGCATCACCAACGTGGAGGTGGATGAGCATAACCGCATTGCCGTGTCGCTCTATCCGAACCCGACGACGGATCAGATGCAAATCTCCGCCGACCGCATCCTGCGCGTGGAGGTCTTCAACCTGGCCGGCCAGAAGATGATGGACAACGAATACAGCGACAGCCATGTTGTCCTTGACGCCAGCAGTCTCCCTGCCGGCACCTACATGGTGACCGTCACGACCAGCACCGGCAAAACCACAAAGAAAGTGGTTGTCCGGTAGGCCTATACGATACGGTGTGATATGCCTGTAAAGGCATATGAAATCCAAGATAAGGAGACGCCACTATGTGGTGTCTCCTTTTTTTGACCGAATTTTTCCAATATTTCCGACCAATTCGCCCGCCAGCAACCCGCCCGGCCTGAACCCAACAGCCTGAAACACCGCGAATGGAGTACTTATTACTCTGTAAATCAATGAATAAAAAATTATCAACATTTTTCTGTTGATAACAAAGTGTTGATAACAAAGAAAGGAGGGGTATTTTTGTTATTTTTGTTGTTTGTTTTTTAATTTTTATAAGTTTTTCCTCACGTAATTTGGAAGTGTGTTGGAATAGTAGTAAAAACAAAGATACCCTAAAAATATGAAAAAGATTTCTATGCTTTTCGGGGCCATTCTGATTATGCTGAACATGGTGTTTGCGCAGGATTGTGCCCCCTTTCGAGTGAAAATGACGGTTATCCCGGCCACATGCTACAACAACGGCAAGGTGGCGTATGCGCTGGTGGATGCCAACGGGGACGTCATCACCAATGCCAGCGGGCTCAACTTCGCCGAGGTCCGCGCCTACTACATTGAACAGGGCGACACGGTCAAGCACCGCACGGGCCTGGGCCTGGTGAATACGGCGGGAAATATGATTCCTGCCAGCGGTTGGGACACGCTGACCATCGACTACGGCACATACACCATCGGTGTGGAGGGCATTTGCGGCAGCGGCGGATCGTATGTGAAGGTGGACACCCACACGGTGCTCACCATCCCCACAACCTACACGAAGCCCTCGGCCTCGTCACTCTACGTGACTGCCAACACGATGGACGGATTTGGGAATCACCCCACCTTGGAGTGTAAGAACACGGGCCGCATACAGCTCAAGATAGAGAACGGCAGGCTCCCCTATTATGTCACCGTTGTGCGGCACGGCACTACGGAAACCTTGCGGGCAGACACCATCACGGAGCCGCAATATTCAGGTTCGGATGAGACACGTTACGACTACAAGGACTACTACACCTTCGACTCGCTGCCCGCCGGCGACTGGGACTTCTATGTGGTTGACGGCTGTAACTACGGTCTCCCTCGTACCGGACAAGTGGTGGAAGTGGTCGATTTCCCGCTGCTCGACCATGTGGTGGTCTATGCCTCCTCCGGCAATATGCAGGACAGCAATGTGGTGAAGATTAGCGCGGTGCTGGACCGCGACTACTCCTATTACTCCGCCTTCCTGCCTCTGATTGCGCAATACAGGTTCACGTACGACGGGGTTCCCTCCAGCGACTGGAAACCCTTCCCGCTGGTGCCGAGCGGTTTTAGCGTTCAACTCACAGATACGGTAACATCTGCGAACAAGTATTGCGATATCTGGTCCAAGGACATCAAGTTGGAATATAAACGTAGCCAGTGCGGTGACACCATTGTATCCCGTACCTTTCACCTCTACAAACCCAACGAGGCCTATTTTCTCCGAGACTCCACGGACATTTACGACAGCATTGATAATGTGCAACACACCTGCAGCGATCTCTACTATTGTCATCGCAGGTACCATGAGATTAAATATGAATATAGTAACCTCGCAAATACCAACTCTAATGAGGACCATTTATACTACCGCCACCACTATACCCATCCGTTGACCTGGATATACTATGATACGGAACGCAACGACACTATTAAGACGCAGACTATTACAAATATTACTACACCTACAAGACTTTACGATACAGAAGTGGAGGCCATCTATGGTTCGTTCCAGGATTACACTTATTCTAACCCACTGAGGCTGCCCATCCGTAGGACGTTGGTGGATGCTCATGGGTGCGAGGTTTATACTCGTTTCGACTACTTGACTTACTGCTACGACCACGGTCCTGAAATTGTGGACTGGGAAATGTACCACACGCAAGGCGACCACTGTTGCGCCACGCAAGGATCCATAGGAGTAAAAGAGCACTCCCACTCGGAAGTCGACCCCGATGGCACTATCATCAAGTTAGAACGGAGCCCCTACGACAACCGATATAACTTCGAGGCCGTCTATAGCTCCGCCACTCAGAGCTGGACCATCCATCGTTCAAGCTTCGAGAATGTGGCCACCATCAACGGCGGCAGCGACGGCCTTTCGATGACGCTGAGCGACTACTGCCTGCCATCCGGTCCGTATCACTTCAAAGTTATGACCCCGTGCGACACGTTTGTGCTGAGCGCAAACCTCTCCTTCCCTGACATCTACAGCACAAAAATGGTCGAGGAACCGCTGTTCACAAAGAGCCAACAGTGCACGGACATGTACATCACCTACACACAAGGCAAGTTCGCACGCGAAAGCCGCAACACTTCGTTAACGGACGGTCTGCCGCTCCCAGTGGATACTACCGAGCTACCCACCTATTTCCAGATCATCGAAGGTCCGACGGGCGGCTACGACGGTACGCTGCACCAAGTGAACGAGCCCATCCGCATCTCCATGCCGGGCGACTTCGTGGTGAAGATAGCACCGAGCACATCGCTCTATGTCTGCGACCTGCCCGACTACTACGACACCATCCACTACGGTGGCCCGACCGTGGAGTTCGTCTATGCCTACGCTTTCTTGTGCGACTCCACGAGCACGCAGGGCACAGCCTACGTGAAAGGCACCAATGGCACACCGCCATACACCTACACACTCTTCAACGACATTGATAAGCAGGGTGACACAATCGAGGTCATCACACTCTCCGACACCACGCAACCCGCCATCTTCTCCGACAAGGCCATGAATTCCCGCCATGAGATGTCTTGCTCCATTGAAGACGCTTGCGGCGCCTACTTCCACGTGAACTTCTATCCCCGCACCATGGCCGACCTTCAGAAGATTTGGTTCGACAACGGACTGACGGTGATGGAAACCTGCGAGGGTTCCACCATCTCGGCACACGCCCTCGAAATCGCCTCGATTCTGAAATACGAATGGTACAATCCCTCCAACGAATTGATAGACAGTGTGTCTTCGCCCTCCATCTTCATTCCGAGGGGCGCGGCCGACGGCTGGTACAAGGTAATCATCCGCAACACCGGGTGTACCGACAGCATCGTGGACAGCGTGCGACTCACCGTGAAAGAGGCACCCACCATCTCCCTTACCCAGACCATGACGATCTGTCCCGGCGAGGAGGCGCACCTCAGCTTCACCCCGACGAGTCCGACAGACGAACCGCTCACGTTCACCGTTGCCTTCGAAAATGGTAACGGCATTGAGACCCGCACCTACAGCACAGCCTCCGGCGTGGCGCAAGATGACGATTACATCACCTACACGAACGCCAAAATCTATCCGCTGAGCGTGGACGACGGCAACTGCGACTACACCATCGCGGACGAGCACGACACCATATATATTTATATGAAGACCAACATCGTGGATATCTGCACACTGCTCGGTTCGCGCGACACAGTCTGTTACGGCAGCGATGCCCAGTTCCTGGCGAAATCCACCATGGAGCCGCCATACACCCTCCGTTGGTACACCGACTACGAGCTGACGAACCTGATCAAGACTGACGTGGTGACAGATGCGAACACGTGGTCCTATTACGACACCCTTGCGCTCACGCACCACGCCGAAGTGTTCGTGGCCATCGAAAAGGAAGGTTTCTGTCCCACGGTTTACGGTCTTCCCACCAATTCGGTGAATTTCGCGAACGGCACTACTGAGATAGCTTGCGGCCAGGTGTTCCGGGTGTATGACGACGGCGGCGCCACCGGCAATTATTCGACGGGCACCAACGTGCGCCACACCTACACCACCACCGACGGCAAGCCCGTGACCATCCACTTCGAGGAGCTGAACCTCTCGGAAACGGCGCACCTGTTCGTGATCAACGGCACGGCCTTGAATGTGGACTCGGTGCTTTATGACCTCACCGCCGGCAGTCCGAATCCCGGCGTCATCTCTTCCAACGGCAACGCGCTCACCCTTTTCTTCATGCCCGGCATGAAACCGGATGCAGGCTGGAATGCCATCGTGGAGCACTCGCCTGGCATGTCCATCGCCGATGTGTATAAGAAAAACGAAGTGGTGCTCCGCGACGAGGTATGCCAAAGCCAGACCAACATCTATGACGACCCATATCACGTGGTGCCAAACGTTGTGGCTGATCTTTCCATATTGAACAAGAACCTGCGCAAAGCCGGCACATACACCTACACAAACACTATTCCCGGTGCGGACATGCACGGCTGCGACTCCACTGTGACGTTCATCCTCACCGTGAACCCGCCGGTACACCACGATACCACCGTGGTCACCACGAACCTCATCATTGGGCAAACCGGCGGATATGTTTGGCCGACCGACGGCCGTGTTTATACGACAACGGGACGCTACTCCAAGCGCACAGGCCTGCCCGACGGCTGCGACAGCTTGGACATCCTCGACTTTATCGTGCTGCAGGTGGATACTTACAACAACGAAATCTGCCGTGGTGACACCGCCCGAATTGGTGTGAGCGTGACTACCCCAGATATCAGTTTCCATGACGATTTGATTCCCCCTGCTATCGCTATCGGCGATGTGTGGTGCGATGACGGCAGCTTTATGAAGGTGGATTCGTTCCTTGCCAGTGACAAGGTGGCCAAGGGGGTTGTGTTTTATGTGGATTCTACAGGTTTCCATGGATTGGCCGTCTCCTTGTGGAATGCCGGAACCGGAATGAAATGGGCTACTTCTTATGGCCAATGGACTCCTAAATTATATAACTCTAATGTGGATGCGATGGATACAAACAACGTCACAAATTTTTATTCCTTCGCGATGAACGGGATGGAAAACACCCTTTCCATTAAAGAACATGCCGAGGCTTTGCCCGGCGGATTCCAGGAAAATGCACCGGCAGCCTATGTTTGTTATTACTATGATCACCTTACCGGCTCTACTGGAACTGAACACAAAGGTTGGTACTTGCCTGCTCTCGGAGAATATTATATGTTTACCATTTTTAGAGATGAGCTTAATGTCACTTTTGGAAAACTCCGGACAAAAATCAATTGTGAGAGTTTGTCGTATCCGTGGGATTTTGCTACATCCACTGAATGCTCAACTGATAAAACGTACTATCGCATTGTGCTTGTCGGCGAATTAATTGCAATCCCAAGTTTCCGCGTTTCTTGTTTCGATAAGAGTGAAAGCTCCTACACAGTACGACCTATTATAGCCTTTTAATTCATATATAGCAATTTGATAATATAGGAAAGATATAAAGATATGAAACGGAATAAAATATTTTCAGCCTGTTGTGTTGTATTGACCGTGCTAACCATACTTACCCAAACGGGTGGGGTGTTTGCACAAACTTATCATGTGGGAGATCTATATGAGTTCCCTGACGGAACAAAGGGTGTTGTATGCTATGTCAACCCGGAAAACGGGAAAAAAGGCTGGGTTGTGGCTTTAAACGATTTGGACCAAAAATACGCCCTGTGTATTTCAGGGCCTTCTCCGAGTGGATATACTGATCGTGATGGGTTTGGGAAAGAAAGCACCCGACTTTTGTTGGAATCAGGAAAATCACCTGCCGCAGAGGCTGTTGACAGGGAGTATGGGGTTTATAACGGATGGTATATTCCCGACATTGCTAAGCTTCAAAAGATTTATGTTCTAATGCCTTTGCTGAAAAGCAGGATTGAACATTACGGAGGTAGTATTACTAAATTTGGCAACGGCGGTTATACTTCTGCTTATTGGTCCTCCACGTACTTGTCTTGGGGAAATAGTTACAGAAGCCTAAGCACAACTGGCATTGAATACTATTTTAATGATAATGGCATCCCCAGATGTGATGGAACAGTGGAACGTTACATTCGTCCTGTCCGTGACTTCGGTGATGAGGCTGAGGCTTACTGGGTGGAGCCCTACTTGGCCGACGGCTCCAAGTCCGCCAGCATGGAGGTGAGTCCCGAGGTGACCACCACCTACGACGCCGTGGTGGTGTTCGGCAAGGACACCATCCCGCTCACCGGCACCGTGCTGGTGCATGAAAGCTACAAGACCGACACCCTCTACGAGGTGGTCTGCAAGGACACGTTGCCCTACAACTCCAAGAAAAGCGACCTCTTCACCAACCTCGACATCTCGCAGGTGACCAACGGCTACGACACCTTCAGCCTGAACCCGCACACCATCCACGGCTGCGACAGCATCGTGACGCTCTTGCTCAAGGTGGTGGGCGACTGCGAGAACATCTTCCACGACTCCATCTGTCCCATCGTGACCTCATTCACCCCCGACCCCACCAAATACGACACCACTTTCTATCCGGGAACGACATCCGGCGTGTTCGAACGCCACTTCACCAAAATCGTGGAGGGATCGGAGATGGATTCCGTGGTGTTCTACGAGCTCACGGTGATGCCGGAGTACAACACCGACGACGAGCTCCACCTCTGCTTGGAAGAGGAAACCACGGTGATTCCATACGAGAAGAACGAACATGTCACCATCACGGTCACAAGCGGGCATATCAGGGTGAATGCGGAAGACGGCTACGGCATCGCCATCGACTCCACCGACAAGGCCAACGGCAACTTTGTGATTGTGATGCAGACCGATTTCGGCTGTGACAGCCTGATCAGCCTGCACATCGACACCTCGTCGACGCGGTTCGACACGGTGCGCAGGGCCGACATCTTCCATCAGAACATGGCGGAATGCACAGACCGCATCATCAGCAATCCTAACGGCACCACCTCTTACCTCCCGTTGAGCCACTACTACAACTACTCCTGTTCCCAGCAGATCTTCACGCCTGCGGAGGTCGGGGCGGCAGGACCCATCAGCACCATCTCCTTCAACTATGCCTCCACCGCAGCCATGACCGCGAAAACAGATGTGAAAATCTACTTGGCCCACACCAACAAGAACTACTTCACAGGAAATTACGACTGGGTAAACCCGTCGTCCATGACCTTAGTCTATGACGGCGAGCTGAACTGCACTACCCAAGGATGGAACGAGTTCTTCCTGAACCAGACATTCGACTACAACGGCACGGACAACCTGATGGTGATGGTGCTCGACGAGTCAGACAACGGCGGCAGCTCTTCCTCTTTCCGCTACACGAACACTCCCGGTGGCAGCTACAAGTCCCTTTACTACTACAGCAACGGTTCCTATTGGGTGACGTCCAGCCATGGATATCGAAACACCTACCGAAGCGACATCCGTTTCTACGGCTGCACCGACGACAACCAATACTATACCACAGTGTTGGCGGGGAAGACCTTCACGGTGAGCGAACCCGGAACCTACACGATTACCGACACGGTGACGGGCAGCAACGGCTGCGACAGCATCACCACCCGCATCCTCATTGTCTATCCGCCCCACGAGGACGAGATCTGCGACAGCACCTTCACGGAAAGCCAGACTTGGGAGGACAACGTGGCCGGCTATTGCTGGTATTACAACGGTGAGAACAACTGCATTGCCGGCAAGGAGTTGGACAGCTACGGCTACTACGAGTTCCCTGGCAAAAAGACCGTTGACGGTGTGGAAATCGACACCATCTCCTACCTTAAGCTCACCATCAATCCGACCTACCGCGACACCAACGACCTGAATCTCTGCATTTCCGGAAGCGACACCACCATCACCGACGCTGACCGGAACATCTCTATGTTTATCAAGGGGGACGGGTCGGAGATCACGGTAACCTCCACGAACGCCGAATTGGTGACGGTGAAACCCGTGCCCGGCAGCACGAATGACTTCGTCCTGAAGCGGAAGACCGTCAAGGGCTGCGACAGCATCGAGGTGATACACATCGACGTGAATTACGTGAAACGCGACACGATATTCAGGGACGTTCTTTTCGGTGACACGGATGCCATGACTAAGGTCACGGTTTGCGGTGACCAGACCATTAGTCAGCAAAACGGATCAAGTTACTACGTTCCGTTAAATGACTACTACAATTATTCGTGTTCTCAACAGATTTTCACCCCATCAGAGATCGGTACCGCAGGAACAATTGGCAAGATTTCCTTCAATTACGCTTATACATCAGCAACAACACTGTTGAACGACGTGTATATCTACTTGGGACATACCGCTAAATCGTCATTCTCCAGCAGTTTAGATTGGGTAATGCCTACCGAAATGAAGTTGGTTTACCACAAACCCATGAATTGTCAACAGGGATGGAATGAATTCACTTTAGACGACACCTTCGACTACAACGGTACAGACAACCTCATCATTATGGTGAACGATGTTTCAGGTGGCGGTCACGAAAGTTACAACAATAAATTCTATTACACAAATAGTCCTGTCAGCAACACGACACTTTCATGGTGGGGCGACGGAGGCTCTTGGAGTAGCACATCTTCAGGAACGCGTTATAACTACCGCAGTGACATTCGATTCAATGTCTGTTCCGAGCGTGATGCTATTGAGGTCGCCGGTAAGTCCTTCCTTGTGGATGCCCCCGGCACCTACATCCTCTCCGACACATTGACTGCGGCGAACGGCTGCGACAGCATCGTGACCCGCATCCTCATCGTAGAGGAACCGCACGAGGAGGAGATTTGTGACAGCACCTACACGGCAGACCATGTCTGGGTGGACAACGTGGAGCCCTACTGCTGGGAGTACAATAGCAAGAGCTTCTGCACCGCCGGCGAAACTGTGGACAGCCACGGCTACTATGAGTTCCCCGACACGAGGGTGATAGACGGCGTTGAGGTGGATGTCATCAACTATCTGAAGCTCACCATCAATCCGACGGCTCGCGACACGGACACCGTTTCCCTCTGCCTCTACGAGGAACCCAAGGAAATCAACTACAACGTGAATGGCTCGGTCCTCACCCTGTCCGTCACGGAGTCCAAGGTGACGGTCACCAACACAGTCACGGGGGTAACGGTCGATACCATCAATGCCGCCACCGGCGACTTCGCCCTGAAGATGACCACCGTTAAGGGCTGCGACAGCGTGCTCATCCTGCACATTGACCGGAACGTGGTGAAGCGCGACACCATCTACGCCGACACGATGCACGTCACCGGCAAGGACTTCGACAAGATTCTGGCCAACCACACCTTCCATGTGACGGAGTCCGGCGTGATGACCTTCATCGACACCGTGCCCGGTAGCAACGGCTGCGACAGCATCACCACGCGTATTCTCATTGTGGAGGAACCGCACTACGATACCATCTGCGAGGCCTCCTACAATACCACCACACAAGACTGGGTTGACAATGTAACCGGCTACTGCTGGCACTACAACGAAAAGGACAACTGCATCGCCGGCAAGACTCCCGACGCGGAGGGCTTCTACCACTTCCTCGGCACCAAGACCATCAACGGCACCGACGTGGACACCATCTCCTACTTGAAGCTGACCGTCAAGCCGGTCGCGGAGAGCAGCGACAATGTGGACCTCTGCCTCTACGAGGAATCGACCTCGTTCCCCTACGACAAGGACAGCCGCATCACCATCAACGTCTCCTCCACCACGGGCGTGACGGTCACCTCGTCCAACTCGACCGCCATCGAGGTGGTGACGGTGGATGCCGCCAACGGCGATTTCCTCCTCAAGACCACCGCCGCCAACGGCTGTGACTCTGTCATCGCACTCCATGTGGACTATGACGTCGTGAAACGCGACACCGTCTATGCCGACACGATGCACGTCACCGGCGAGGACTTCGACAAGATTGTGGCCAACCACACCTTCCACGTGACGGAATCCGGCGTGATGACCTATACGGACACCATCCCCGGCGGCGCGGCCAACGGCTGCGACAGCATCACCGTGCGCTACCTCATTGTGGAGGAACCCAACGAGGACGAGATCTGCGACAGCACCTTCAATGTCACCACCCAGACCTGGACCGACAACGTGGGTCCGTATGAATGGAACGGCAACCCCATCGCCGGCCTGACCGAGAATGCGGACGGCTATTACGAGTTCCACGGCGAGAAGACCATCAACGGCACCAAAGTGGACACCACCACCTATCTCAAGCTCACCATTGACCCGACCCACCGCGACACCAACGCTTTGGACATCTGTCTCCTCGGCAGCGACTCCTCCTTCACCTACGAAAAGAACACCAACGTGACCATCTCCGTCACCACGACCACGACCACGGTAACCTCCACGGATGCCACCAAGGTCACCATTTACCCAGTCAAGGTGGGCGGCGAGGACAGCAAGACAGACTTCATCCTCCTGATGAAGACGGTGGACGGCTGTGACAGCGTCGAGGTGCTGCACATCGAGACGAAAGTCGTACCGCGCGACACCGTCTATGCCGACACGCTGCACGTCACCGGCGAGGACTTCGACAAGGTTGTGGCCAACCACACCTTCCACGTGACGGAATCCGGCGTGATGACCTTCACAGACACCATCCCCGGCGGCGCCAACAACAACTGCGACAGCATCACCACCCGCATCCTCATTGTGGAGGAACTGCACTACGACACCGTTTGCCAGCAAGCCTACAACATCACCTCTCTGAAATGGGATTATGGCTATGATTCAACCTATTGCTGGACCTACAACGGAAAAGACAACTGCATCAAAGGCAAGACGGTGGATGCGAAAGGTTACTACGAGTTCCCGGGCGACAAGACCATCAATGGCACGAAGGTGGACACGGTATCCTACCTGCAGCTGACGGTGAAACCCACGGCCGAGAACACCGACAACGAGCATCTGTGCCTCGACTTCAATACGGCACAAACCTTCACTTATGAAGGCGACACCCGTATCAGCATCACCGTGACGCCCGGCACTGGAGTGAGCCTGTCCACTACCGCCACGGATGTGGAGGTGCTGGAGAAGGACGCCGCCAACGGCGACTTCGTCCTGAAATACACGGCCGCCAACGGCTGCGACAGCATCGTGAACCTGCATGTCGCTTATGACATCGTGCGGCGCGACACGGTCTATGCCGACACGATGCACGTCACCGGCGAGGACTTTGACAAAATCGTCGCCGGCCACACCTTCCACGTCACCGAGTCCGGCGTGTTCACCTTCACCGACACCATCCACGGCGTCGCGGCCAACGGCTGCGACAGCATCATC
>JAEEGH010012183.1_pt1 | contig 19365 bp, 17 predicted proteins | sample 9134181 | NCBI WGS metagenome assembly JAEEGH01 (sample SAMN16246544, study PRJNA631951) | gut metagenome | biome: gut microbiome; feature: rumen; material: DP-attached | host: Bos | place: Iran: Karaj | collected 2018-10 | reverse complement strand
CCTGTTCGGTGACAAGAGTCAGACCGTTCACGATACCGCGATGGATGTCGTTAAGACGGACCTGAAGTCACTGCCGCTGGACCGCGATTGGATTGTGTGGTTCGGGCATTCCTCATACCTTCTTAATTTGTCCGGAAAGAAGGTGCTGGTGGATCCGGTTTTCTATCAGGGATCGCCGGTGAGTTTCGTGAACAAGATGTTCAAGGGAACGGACATCTACAAGCCCGCCGACATGCCGGATATTGACTATCTGGTAATTACGCACGACCACTGGGATCATCTGGATTACCAAGTGGTTACGGAACTGGAACCTCGCGTAAAGCGCGTGGTGACTGGCCTCGGCGTGGGCGAGCATTTTGAATACTGGAAGTATCCCGTTGAAAAACTTACGGAACTCGACTGGTGGGATTCCGCCGACTTGGGCGAAGGCTTTAACGTGACGGCAACTCCGGCAAGGCATTTTTCGGGCCGCGACTTGAATCAAAACAAGACCCTGTGGGCATCATTCGCGTTCAAGTCTCCCAAGCGCACCGTTTGGATTGGCGGTGATTCGGGTTACGGTCCGCACTTCGAAAAAATCGGAAAGAAATTTGCCGACATCGATTTGGCGATTCTTGAAAATGGGCAGTACAACAAGGATTGGTCGCTTATCCACACCATGCCGGAATACTTGGGCAAGGAAATGGTGGAGCTCGGTGCGAGCCGTTACATGACGGTTCACCATTCCAAGTTCTGCTTGAGCAAGCATTCATACATGGAACCGCTCGAAAACGCGAAACGTGCCGCCCAGGAATCGGGCAAGCCTGTGCTTATGCCGCAAATGGGCGAAGTCGTTTACCTGGAATAAACCTACGGCTTCGCAAGGATAGCTTGTGAATTGAAACAGTCTGGTTGGCGTTACGATGCGTCGATGTCGGCGTTAATATGCAGATCGTAGTCGGGGTAGGCTTCGCTGATTTCCTTGTAAATGATGTCGAGGCCTTCTTGCGGCTTGATTTCGAAGTTCAAGACCACGTCGAAACGCATGGCCTTTTCTTCAAGGTTCACGTAAAAGCCGTGAAGTTGCAATGCCCAGGGGTGCGCCTTCACTAATTTCAATACATTGCTGCGGATTTCGGCGGCTTCATCGTTCTTGGTGTTGTACGAATAAACGCCCACGCCCGTGAGAATCACGCCGGTTTCTTTGAGTACGCGTGCCTGTACCCTGCGTGTCAGCACGTCGACTTCTTCGACGGTCATGGTATCGGGGAGTTCCAAGTGCACGGAACCGAGAAACTTGTCTGGACCGTAATTGTTGAGAATGACGTCGTAAGCGCCGCGGACTTGCGGTTCTTCGGTGAGCAGCGCCTTGATTTTCTTGACCAGGTCGCCATCGGCGCGCTTGCCCAGAATGTCGTCCAGGGTTTCGATGAGCATGCCGATGCCCGACTTGATGATGAACGCAGAAATCACGAGACCCACGTAGGCTTCAAGTGAAATGCCCGTGAGAATGAAGACGATGGCCGAGGCCAGCACAGAAAGGGAGAGTATGGCGTCGAACAGCGCGTCTGCGCCCGATGCCACGAGAGCGCCCGAGTTCACGCGTTCGCCCTGTCGCTTTACGAATTTCCCGAGCACGAGCTTCACTACCACTGCCGAGGCGATAATCACTAGTGAAATCGTGGAATAGTCCGCTGTTTCGGGGTGGATGATTTTCTTGACGGATTCCACCGCCGAGGTGCCGCCGGCGTAAAGCACGATTGCCGCAACGACCATTGCGCTCAGGTATTCGATTCGACCGTAACCGAGCGGGTGTTTTTTGTCGGGCAACTTGTTCGAAAGTTTTGCGCCCACAATCGTAATGACCGAGGACAAAGCGTCAGAAAGGTTGTTCACCGCATCGAGCGTCACGGCGATGGAGTTTGTAGCAAAGCCGACGAATGCCTTGAATGCCGACAGCACGATGTTTGCGGCGATGCCGATGATACTTGTCTGAACAATGACCTTTTGGCGGTTTTCCGATTCGTTCATAAAGACTCCTGTACTATAAAAAGAACTATTGATTATTCACCGAGCAGGTGGAAATTCAGATACAAGGTGTAGGCGTGGATTTTGCGGGACATCGGTTCGGCGATGTCAGAAGAATAGGCGGCCATTTTTACATAGGTGTCGAAACGGTAGCCGATATCCATCCAACTCAATAACTTGTATTCGAGTGCGGTCTTGTTGAGCAGCAAGAAGTCCCAACCGGTCACGCCGTAATCGGGCGTGGTGCCTTCGATCGTTTTCATGGCGTCGATGGTTGTCTTGCTGAAGAATTTCCATTTGTTCTTGTAGAGGGTTTCGAGAGTGAGGCTGTATTTCACGCCGGAATTGTACTGGTAGCTGTCTTTATCCGGATGATAGTCGGGGTTGAATTCCTGGATGATGTCGTCGTAGCCCATATCTGCGGAACCGAGCATAATCCAATAGAGTTGGTTGATGACGCGGAAACGTGTGCGTGGGGTAAGCCAGAGCGCGATGTCCATTGCTCCGCCCAAAGACAGCGTGCTGACGGTCGCGAGGTCTCCGTAAAAGGTGTCGTAGTCAAGGTTGATGGAAAAGTCCAGCCAGTGTCCACGTGCATGAACGCCTCGGTTGATAAGCTTTCCCATGACGTCCAATTGCAGCACTGCTCCTTCGAAGCCGCTTTCGCTCATGAATTCGGCCTGAAAATAATCAAAGGGGCGCTTTACTTTTGCGTAGGGCTTGCCGTATTCCAAGGAAACAGCAAGGAATCCGTGGCGGTCGTTCCATTCGGCATCAACTTCATCGGAATGCTTGCCGCCCATGCGGTAGACAGAACCGAATCGCGAACCCATGCCTGTCGCAACGGCGAGCTCGATGGGAACCCATCCCGTGTAAAAGTCTCGGTTGCCGAATGCTTTCCGCTGAACGTAACCGGCGGGCTCAAGCACGAATGCGGCTAACTGTCTGTACCAGGGAGCACCAGGCTTATTGTAGGCTGCTCGTGAAAGTCTGTAGAGGGCTTCGCCGAACATGGAACCCGCGATCGATGTAGAAATAAGGTCGTTCGGGGCGGGATATTCCGTTTCGCAGAACATTTCCCAGGTGGAGCTGCCGAGTGCGGCAAATAGCAGGCTGCTGTAAAATCCGTAACCGCTGCCTCTTGCGGCGGCATAGTACATAGAACCTTGGTAAGGGTGACCGTAAAAGTTGATGGCCCAGTGATTATGATCCCATTTCCAGCCTTCGCGAAAGTTCCTTTTCCAGTAGCTTGGACCCGTGTGCGCATAGTCTTTATCAAGGACATAATAATCCCATGCCCAAACGATCGCGTTTTGACCGAGAACTTCGGCTGATACGATGAACGGGTTTACATGGGTGCCGTAAAGGCTGTCCTTCGGCACGACAAGTGTGTCTTTTTCTCGTTCCATGACGACGGAATCGCCCAAGATAGCGGTGCGAAGAATCCTGGCCTCTTCGATGCTGAAAACAGCGTTTTCGTCCTTCAATTTTTCGCGGATGCTGTCGGGTATGGCCGCAATTTTAACCGAGTCGATCTGCTGTGCAAATAGTGCTCCGCATAGAACGAGAATCGTTGCGAATAATTTTGAAAGGTGTCCGAATAGCATATCCCATATCTAAAAAAGAGTTGACTTTGTTTCAAGGATGAGTTTTTGAATTTCCGATAAATTGCTTGTTTGACAAGATGATTTTTTCTTTGCAAAAAAGGACTTGTTCCGAAGAACAAATCCTGAAATATTCAATGTCACGGTGCCCGCGTTTGGGCGGCTCGTTGAAGTATTACTTGTTCAACTTCTCTGTTGCAGCGGCGACGCTGAGCAGGTCGGCTTCCATAAACGGCTTGCCGATCCACTGGAGACCCACGGGGAGTCCACCGGCCATGCCGCACGGCACGCTTACGCCCGGGAGGCCCGAAAGGTTCAGGCTCACGGTGTAGATGTCGCTGAGGTAAACGGCCATCGGGTCGGATTCGTTCATGCCGCACTTGAGCGGGAGTCCCGGCATCGTGGGGCTTGCGATGACGTCGCAGCTTTCGAAAGCCTTGTTGAAGTCGTCGGTAATCAGACGACGGACCTTCTGGGCCTGCACGTAGTAGGCATCGTAGAAGCCTGCGGAAAGCACGTAGCTGCCGAGGAGAATGCGGCGCTGGACTTCCTTGCCGAAACCTTCGCTGCGGGACTTGGCGTACAGGTCAAAGAGCTTGCGGGCTTCTTTGCTGCGGTAGCCGTAGCGAACGCCGTCGTAGCGGGAAAGGTTCGAGCTAGCTTCGGCGGTTGCAATGATGTAGTAGCTGGACACGGCGTAGCTGATGTGCGGAAGGCTGATTTCCTTGAGGGTGGCGCCTTCGGCTTCGAGCTTCTTAAGCATGCCTTCGATAGCGGCCTTGCATTCGGCATCGAGACCTTCGCCGAAGTATTCCTTCGGGACGCCGATCACCTTGCCCTTCACGCCAGCATTGAGCTTTGCGGTAAAGTCTTCGGTCGGGCGAGTGCTGGTGGTGTTGTCGTGCGGGTCAATGCCGCAGATAGCGCCGAGGAGGGTGGCTGCATCTTTAACGGTTGCACCGAAGGGACCGATCTGGTCCAGGGAGCTAGCGTAAGCCAAGAGACCATAACGGGAGACGCGGCCGTAGGTGGGCTTCAGGCCCACAACGCCTGTGCAGGCGGCGGGCTGACGAATGGAACCACCGGTGTCGGAACCGAGCGCACAGGCGACCGTGCCACTGGCCACGGCTACGGCCGAACCGCCACTGGAACCACCTGGAACGCGGGTTTCATCGAGCGGGTTCACGACCTTACCGAAGTAGGAGGTCTCGTTGCTCGAACCCATGGCGAATTCGTCCATATTGGTCTTGCCCACGATGACTGCACCGGCGGCTTCGAGTTTTTCGATAGCGGTGGCAGTGTAGGGGGCGACAAAGTTTTCGAGAATCTTGGAAGCGGCCGTGGTGCGAGTGCCTTCGATGCACATATTGTCCTTCACGGCGACGGGGATTCCGTCGAGGGCGCCCAAGGTCTTGCCTTCGGCACGGCGCTTGTCCGATTCGGCTGCCTTTTGAAGAGCGCGTTCGTTCAATACGCTAATGTAGGCGTTCAAGTTCTTGGTAGATTCAATCTTATTAAGAGATTCTTCGGCGAGCGAAACAGCGGTAGCGCCGCCAGCCAACTTAGCTTGAAGTTCGTCAATAGTAAACATTACCTTTCTCCGGACCATTTCATGATGTAGATGCCGATAATCATGCCGATGACACTGACCACGTTCAGTTTGATGCCAAATCCGAGGGCGAACTTGACAAGGTAGAGGTCAAGAACCACGGGCTCGGGCTTGTCGCCAAAACCGATGTTGAAATTGAACGACGACACGAAGAAGTTGTGGACCACGTTGTTGTATCCACCCGCGTTCATCAGTTCGCCAAGCTGGCCGAACAGCACCCCGAGGCATTCGCCCAGGATTCCGCCGATAATCAGGCCCAGCACAATAAACAGCAATAAACGGCCAAATGTATTCTTGCGATTCATAGTTATTAATATAGAAAAGTTGGTAAGCTTAGTTGGCCCTTCGGCAGGCTCAGGGACCCAAGTTGTAAAAATTGCCGACTATTTTATGCTCCAGTCGATGGGCTCGAGGCCCTTGCTTTTTAGATATTCGTTCGCCTTGCTGAAATGTTTACATCCAAAGAAACCGCGATAGGCGGAAAGTGGACTGGGGTGCGGGGCGGTTAATATCAGGTGACCGCGATTTTTCGCAACCAGTTCCTGTTTCTTGATGGCGAAGCTGCCCCAAAGCAAGAAAACAAGGTTTTCGCGGGTTTCGGACAAACGCTTGATGATGGTGTCTGTAAATTGCTGCCAGCCGATTCCTGCGTGGCTTGCCGCCATGTGGGCGCGTACCGTGAGTGATGCGTTCAGCAGGAGAATTCCCTGGTGAGCCCAGCTTTCGAGGTTCCCGTGTGGGGGCGGGTTGATTCCCAGGTCGTCATGCAGTTCCTGGAAAATGTTGATGAGCGAGGGCGGAGGCTGAATGCCCATGGGCACAGAGAAGCAGAGCCCGTGAGCCTGTCCCGGATTATGGTAGGGGTCCTGCCCGATAATGACCGCCTTGACCTTGTCGACCGGGCAAAAATCAAGGGCCGCAAAAATCTGGGATCCCGGTGGGTACACCACGTGGTGTTCCGCCTTTTCTTGTAAAAGCTTTTCCTTGATTTGCTTGAAGTAGGGCTGCTCGAATTGGTCGGCGAGCAGGTTCAGCCAGGATTCTTCGAGTTTAACGGTCATTTGTTACCTTCTTCGCGAGTATGGCGATTTTTTCACCATAGGCGCGGGTATAAAAAAGTGTGGCGGATTCTTTCCCCTTGGGCTTGAGACGCTTGATTTCTGCGTCGGGATCAAGTTTAACGCCGCGGAGCTTCAAGGTGATTTTTCCGACATTGTGCTCCTTGAGCATCGTGCGGACGGCACCCGTTGCAATCTCGGCGTGAGCGATGACTTCGTAGCAGGAAAATCCTGGTGCGGGGAGCGGTATGCTGCAGGTGACGTAGGCGATACCTTCTGAAATCAGGTGCGCGCTCGGGTCGCAGGCGAGGGCCGCTGCGTTAAAGAGGTGACTGCGGATAAGGACCGGTGCGGGTTCGGCGATATACTTGTCGAGTTCCCCTAGCGGCAGGTCGCTCTTGCTGGTTGCCGTGCGGTAGGTGCGGTCCTTGCCTTCGAGGCTGTCGTTCTTGTCGAGCTTTTCCTGAAGGTCGTCATCTAATGTTTCGAGGGAACGGTCGCGTTTGCGGCACCATTCGGCGAGTGTTTCGCCTGATTTCCCGATGATGACGGCGCGGACGGTGTCCGGGTTCTTGGCGAGCGCGCCGAACAACACGAGGCATTCGCGGCAGTCGCTGTGACCGCCCAGATAAAGAATCTCGGTTCCGTCGGGAATTTCTGCTGGCGGGTATCCGGGCGGGAGCTTTGCCATGCCGCCCTTGTAGCGCTTGCTGATTTCGATGACTTCTTCGAGTGTGGGGGTTAGGTTTCGCAGGTTGCGCTGGTTTTCACCTTCGAGGGCGCGACGGGCCGGGTCGATGGTGAAGTAATCCGCCGATTTATCGACTGAGCGTACATCTGCGCACAGCGTATCGATGTCATTTCCGATGGCCCGCATGTTGTATCGGTACATGGCGAGTCGGTTCTCGTCGAGATCCACTCCTGTAATTTTGAGCGAATGGGGAAGAAACAAGCTGTCGCCGCCCATGCCGCAGCACAGGTCGTTTACGGAACCTTCGCTTGGCCAGAGTCTTGCCTTCCAGCGTCCGATATCTTTCGCGGTACTCTGTTCCAGGGCGAGCCTGTCGCAGAGCAAAAATTTTCCCTTGCGTTCTGTGTCGTCAAAGAACTTGTCGCGGAACTTGGGAACTAGCGCCATATAGTCCATGATGGCGGCGCGTTCTTCGTTGCTGTAGCCGTCCTTGTTCAGGCGTGTCGAAATCTGGAGGGCATCCATTCTTTTGGATAGGGCTTCTTCGATAAAGCCCTGAACGTTTTCGGATGTCAGCAAATTCCACAGTTCCATACACTAAATTTACAATTTTAACGGGACTGTTATTTCATTTTTTGCTTAAATTTAGGGTATGGGATATCAAATGGGTTATTTTGAAAAAGGGGCGGCGTGTGCCCTATGCCTTGCCGTAGTATCGTTTCTGGGCTTGCAGGCCTGCGGTGGCGATTCCGGCAATGCTGCTGATTTTGATTACGAGGTGGTTCAGTCTTCGGCGAGTGTTCAGCGGGACACGATTTCTTTAGATCTATCGGCTAGTTCTTCGGCTGACTTTTCGCTATCGTCACCTGATGCGGCGCTTTCTTCTGCAGAGCTTGCGCAATCCCTGTCTTCGTCGGCTTGGCTGACTTCTTCGTTTACCCTTTTGCCTGCTTCTTCGGCGTCGGATCCTCGCGCCTCTTTTGGGCGTGAGCTTTCCTCGGCGATGCTCCCTCCGCATTCCTCGGATTCGAAACCGCCACATTCTTCTGCGTCGCGGCCTCCTCAATCTTCCGCGTCGCAACCGCCTTCTTCGTCTGCGGAACCGCCGCTTGATTTCAGCTTTTACCGTGGCGCGGACATTTCTACGGTGCAGGAATATGAACGCTTTGGTGCGAAATTCTACGATGTTGACGGAACTGAGAAGGACGTCTTTTCGCTGCTCAAGAATCACGGATTCAATGCCATTCGCCTAAAGACTTTTGTTTCGCCCAAGGCGCAGTATGGCTATGCGGCGCAAGGCTGCGATCATGATGCCGAGGCCTATGCCGACAAGGAACATGTCGTTGCGTATGCCCAAAAGGTGAAGGCGGCGGGAATGGCTTTCCTCCTCGATATTCATTATAGCGACAACTGGGCCGATCCAGGTAATCAGGTGATTCCGAGCCGTTGGCGCGGCGTGCAAACCTCCGATGCGCTTGCCGATTCCGTTTATAATTATACCTACGATTTGATTAGCGCGCTCAAACAGGTCAATGCGACACCCGACATGGTGCAGATTGGCAACGAGACCACTCCAGGAATTTTGATCCACGTGCCGAACAGTCAGACGAATTGTTGGGGCGACAATGTAGACAAGGCTCCGACGAGCATCAACGGTGATATGGGAACATCGAGTGGAAAGACGAATGCAGCCAAGTACTTTAAGGCGGGAATCCGCGCAGTCAAGGCGGTTTCGCAAGATATCAAGACGGTACTTCATATCGAGGGAATTCACAAGACGTCAACCGTGAACTGGTGGATGACTGAAATTTTCAAGAACCAGAAGGTCCCTGCAGATGTGATGGGCTTTTCTGCGTACACGGCTTACGATGACGGCTTGCCGGATAACTGGAAAAGTTTGTTTGAAAGTCTTGCGTCAAATTACCCGAATCTTGAATTTATCGTGGCGGAATACAACGGTGGCGATGCCAACAACCACTACAATTATGACGGATCCCGTCGCCGTACAGATGAAATGGTACGGGGCCTAGACCGCTGGATAGGCGCGTTTTTCTGGGAACCGACCTTGTATGGAGAGTGGGGTAGCGCCCTTTTTGACTGGCGTGGCAGTGACCTTTATGCGAACAAGGATGCTTTTGACGAGTATTCGGTTGACGCCCGTCACTGAAAATCGTCATTCTAGCTAGCATTGAATATAAATCGTCCGAAAGTGTAATCTTTTTTGAACGATGTAAGAAAAAAATGTTATATTCGTGCCGTATAACTTAATTTGGCTCACAGGAGTGAATATGAAGAAGAAAATGATGCTTGCGACGGTTCTGTCCTTGGCACTTTCCGCTTTTGCACAGAATGATGGCTATGCCGAATATGCCCAGCCGCAGCAGGGTTACGCACAACCGCAGCAACAGTACAACAACGGCTATGCTCAACCGCAACAGGGGTATGGCCAGCCGCAGCAGTACAACAACGGTTACGCCCAACCTCAGCAGGGTTACGGCCAGCCGCAGCAGTACAACAACGGCTATGCCCAGCCGCAACAGGGTTACGGTCAGCCGCAACAGTACAACAACGGCTATGCCCAGCCTCAGCAGGGTTACGGTCAGCCGCAGCAGTACAACAACGGTTACGCCCAGCCTCAGCAGGGTTACGGTCAGCCGCAACAGTACAACAATGGCTATGCCCAGCCGCAACAGGCATATGGCCAACCCGCACCCCAGCCCAAGCAGAAGTCGGGTATGTCTTTGCAGACGCTCAATCTCGCTATTCCCGTTGAAAACGAAACCTGGGAAATGGACAGTGATGGCCCCGGCGATACAGAATGGAGTTCCGTTGGCTATGAATTTAGCTGGACCCGTTACCGTGTGAACGAAAGCGGTTATTCTTCTGTGTTCGGCTTGACCTTGGGCTATGTTTCGGGTGAAATGGAACCGGAACGTGCTAATAGGGGTATTGACCTGAGTGGCATGGACTTCAATATGAAGTTTGGTTGGGGTATGGCTCCCGTGGCAAATGATGTCATTGTCGCGATGCATGTCTTGATGGGTATCGATTTCAAGCTGATCGAAAATGAGGACGACTATCCGGGCGTTGAATACTCCGCATTCGTTTTTGACGTGATGCTGGGCGGCGACCTGATTGTCGGTTTCCGCGTGACAGAAAACTTTGGCTTTGTTGCCGGTGTCGACGTGACGACGAATCTGCTCGGTCTGGGAGCGTTCTCCTATGACAGAAGCTACAATGACGATTATGACGACGACAGCTGGGGTATCGATTACCTCTTCTCCGGAATCAACGTGGTTCCGCACGTTGGCGTAGCCTTCATCTTCTAATCGATAAATACGCGCTTTTCAAGAGCTGGCTGGCCGCGGTGCCGGTCGGCTTTTTGTTTTGGCGCCCTTCGGGCTGGAGTTCCAGGCTCCCTAACTTTGATTTTGCTACATTACCCTATATGAAGATTGAAGACTGGCGAATTCGCATCGATGAATTGAACGACGAGATTATTTCGCTCCTGAACAAGCGGGCGTCTTATGCGACCGAGATCGGTAAACTCAAGAAGGAACAGGGACTCCCGGTTTTTGACCCGGCGCGAGAAGATGCTGTTCTCGAGAAGGTGTCTACACTGACCAAGGGACCGCTTTCGCCCGAGTCTGTCAAGAATATCTTTAGGGTCATTATGCAAGAAACCCGGAAGGTGGAGGAATAATGCGGATCACCTTCGTTGGATTTGGACTTTTGGCGAGTTCCGTTGCCGCCGCTATCAAGCAGGCGAAGTTGCCTACGGTGGTGCGTGCGGTGAGCAGCCCTGCAACACTTGCGCGGGCGAAGGAATTGGGACTTGTTGACGAATGTTTCGGCTACGACGAAATTACGGACTGGGTGCCTGGTTCCGATATGATTTTGCTGTGTGCGCCGATTCTGCATATATTGCATACGATCGAAAATTTGGCGCAGATGGATCTGTCGGCGCTTTCTTCGCAGCCAAAAATCCTGGTGAGCGATATCGGCAGTACCAAGGTGGAAATCTGCAAGGCGGGGGCCAAGCTGCCGAAGCCGTTCGTGTTCGTGGGAAGCCACCCGATGGCGGGTTCCGAAAAGCGCACCCTTGAATACAACGACCCGTCGATTTTTGAAAATGCCTACTGGTTCGTGTGTCCGCCCGAAGGCGTGGAGGAGGTCGATTACAAGTCGCTTCTGGACCTGATTTCTTTTGTCGGGGCGAACGCGGTTGTTTTTCCGCCGGAACATCACGACCGGACGATGGCGTGGGTTTCGCACATGCCGCAGATGCTTTCGTCGACACTGGCGGCGAGTATGCCGGAGCGCCTGGTTAAGCCTAGTTACCAACATTACGCGGGCCGTGCCTTTAGGGACATGACGCGCATTGCCGCTTCTGGCTGGAACATGTGGCACGATATTGCGGTCACCAATCGCGACCAGACGGTGCTTGCCTTGCGCGAGGTGCGCGAGGGGCTTGACAAGACGATCGAGGCCATGGACCATTTACAGGTGGTGTCCGATGGAAAGCCTGCTGCCGATGACCGTGCCGGAGAGCTGGAATCGGTCTTTAAGGCTGGGAACGAAGGTCGTGCGAGCCTTTTTGAAAAGGGCCGAAATGCGGCCGCTGCGTTCTCTGAAATTACGGTTCCCCTGAAGGATGTGCCGGGTGCCTTGCTGCAGGTGCTTTCTCCGCTGGCACAGAACAACTTGAATATCCGCGATATCGAATTGATGAAGGTCCGCGAAAATATTGCGGGCACGTTGCTGCTTGCCTTCAAGACTCCCGAAGAGGCCCGCCGTGCAGTCCAGATTTTGAAACTGCTTGGCTACGACGTAAAGGAACGCTAAAGGAACTCGAATGGAATTTGTTTTAAACCCCGATCGCGAACGCATGGAGCTTGCGCTGGTGATGGCGCTCCTGGTAAATGGCCGTACCGTTTTCGAAGATTTTTCGTTTGCTGCCGGCGTTGAGCCTTTTGCCGAGGCCCTCAAGGAATTCGGACTTTCGTATGTGCAGCAGGGACACCAACTGGTGCTCGAAGGTAAGGGCTTCCAGTATGCGCTTCCGAGTATGCTCCCGATGGACATGAGCGAGTCGCGCTGCGTGATGCTTTGGACACTTGCCTCGAAGGATGTGGAACAGATTTATACGTTTGCCGCCGAAGAGGACGAAGCGGGTATAGCTAAAGTAGCACACGCCAAGGAACTTTTGCAGAAGTATTTCAAGGTGAAGCCGGTATCCGATGAGGCTGCAAAATTCACGTTTACCTTTGCGGCAGAAGACTTGCCGATCAAGAAGGATTCGCTCGGGAACATTTCGACGGTGATGCGCAACAGGATTCTTTTGCGTACGCTGATTCGCGGAGAATACATCTCGTTTGAGGAAAAGGGCTCGGTTCATGACCAGTGGACCAAGATGCTTGCCTATTTTGGCGTGAACCTCAAGTACGAAGGCCGCGGCATGGAACAGCTGACGGAGTTGGAACGCCGCATGATGATGGCGCGCGGCCAGAAGATTGAACGTACGCAGTTCACGGAGCTTTCGGAAACGCAGGTGATTACGGGGCGCGACTACTACATTCCCGGCGATACCACCGAGGCGATGGCGTTCGTGCTACTCACGACGATTGCGGGCATCCCGAAGAATACCGAAGTTTGCCTGAAGAACGTGGACTTGAACAGTTCGCGCGCTGGGGCGCTGACTTGCCTGAAGCGCATGGGCGGAAATTTCGAGACGGTGAGCCGCCGCGAACGATTTGGCGATGTCTATGGCGACGTGATGGTGTATCCGCTGGCATCGGGGAAGCGCCTGCAGGGCCGCCGATTTTCTGAAGATACGATAGCGACAGGACTTGAGGAATACCCGTTCCTGGCGGTGGCGGCCTGTTTCGCCGAAGGTGAAACGATCCTTCGGATTCCGAAGGAAATCCGCAAGGAAATGCGGGCGCGCAATGAAGCCCTCGCCGAAAACCTGCGCAAGACCGGTGCAGAAGTCGGTGTCTACGATGACGGCCTCGTCATCCGCGGACTCGAGACGATTGTGAACGGGAGTGACTTTGACGGGGGTGAGGCGCCGGAGAATGGCCTCGCCCTTTCGGTGCTTTCAATGGCGCTCGAAAATGACGAACCCGTAGCCAATGTGGAACTGGTGGAACGCACCTATCCGGGCGTGTTGCAGAAGCTTGGTCAGATGCTTGAAATGGCGACGGCAAAGCCGGAGGAATCGTAGGATGAAAAAGGACTTTCACTTTCGGACAATTGGCATCGTGGGCTGGAAAGACAAGAGCCCTGATTTGGCGCTTGCGCTCGACGTGATTTCGACGTGGGCGACGGCGCATCCGCAGGTGACATTTTGCGTTCTGGAAAACTTGAAGGAAATCGCCCGTAAGCCGATCAAGGTGGTAAAGGAAACGGCCCTCTGCAAGTCGGACTTGCTGCTCGCTATCGGCGGGGACGGTACGGTGCTTTCGGCGGCGCACTTGGCGCTCGGGCACGACACGCCCATCCTAGGCGTGAACGCGGGTCGAGTAGGCTTTTTGGCGGAAACGCGCGTCGAGGACCTTACCCAGACTTTGGATAGCCTGTTTGCGGGGGACTTTTCGACCCGCGAGCGTATGATGATCGATGCGGTCGTTTACCATGGCAAAAAACAGGTCGCCAAGCAGACGGTGCTGAACGAGGTGCACGTTCGTGCGCACGCGCCCGAGCGTATGGTGAACGTGAGCGTAGCCTACAATGGTACCGCCCTTACGGATTACTGGGCGGATTCGCTGCTTGTCTCAACACCGACGGGTTCTACCGCTTACAACTTGGCGGCCGGCGGCCCGATTATCCATCCGGCGACTCCGGCTGTGGTGCTGACTCCTGTGGCGCCGAGCAGTCTTTCGGTGCGCCCGCTGGTGCTGTCGCTTTCGTCCAAGAAGTTGCAGATGAAGTCGGCAGTTGACGGTCCGCTGGATTTGGTTTTCGACGGGCGTACGACAATCGTGTTGAAACCGGACGATATCGTGACTCTTTCCGAAAGTAAGTCGGTGACGACTTTTATCCGAATGCGCCATACGGGATTCGTTGGCGCCCTTCGTGAAAAACTCGGCTGGACGGGAAAGCCCCGGCAAGTCTGATTGTTGTGGATTTTTATGAAAATGGAGCTGGGTTTGACCCGCTGAAATATGTTCCTATAACTTGTTATAGGTTTTTTCTATATCTTGTATGCATAATGGTTTTTACAGGAGACTTATACTCCGTAAAATCTTCCTATTTAGCCCTTTTTTTCTAAATTTATGCGTATGAGTGAATTTTTGCATAAAAACAGCGTCGGTCCCGTAGTTCCCCAGACCTTTGAAAAGGATTATGGTGAACAGGGCTTTATGTTGGAGTGTGGCAAGACGCTCCCGGCGCTGACGATCCGTTACGAAACATACGGAACTTTGAACGCAGACAAGAGCAACGTGGTCTGGGTGTGTTCCCCGTTGACGGCAGATGCCCACGTGGCAGGATACTATACCGAAAACGACAAGAAACCCGGTTGGTGGGATGCCCTGATTGGCCCCGGAAAACCGGTCGATACGGACAAGTTCTTTGTCGTTTGCAGTAACATTTTGGGTGGTTGCAAAGGCTCGACAGGCCCCGCATCCATCAACCCGCGCACCGGTAAGCCTTACGGCAGTACCTTCCCGATGATTACAATCGGCGACATGGTGAATGCCCAGCGTGAACTCGCCAAGGGACTCGGCATCGATCAGCTCTGCTGCGTGATTGGAGGTTCCATGGGTGGTTTCCAGGCCATGAAATGGGCCATCTACTATCCGGATCTCGTGCGCCGCTGCATCGTGATTGCAAGCTCTCCGCGATTCAGCAGCCAGGCTCTCGGTTTTGAAATCGTCGCCCGCGACGTGATTACCCAAGACCCGAATTTTAACGGCGGCGACTACTACGAATCGGCTCACCCTGATGTCGGTCTTTCGAATGCCCGCAAGTTGGCGCACATTACCTACCTCAGCGCCGTGGGCATGGAACAGAAGTTCAAACGCGCCCAGGACCAGGAAAGTCGAAATCATGCGGTGACTTATAGCACTCCGTTTGATCTTGACCTTCCGCTAGAAAGCTACCTGCGTTATCAGGGAGCGAAGTTCGTGGATCGTTTTGATGCAAATAGTTACTTGCACATAGCGCATGCCACCGACAGCTTTGACTTGGAAACCGAATACGGTTCTCTTGAAAACGCATTCAAGGGCGTGAAGGCGGAATTCCTGAACGTGAACCTGAGTACCGACTGGCTTTTCCCGCCGCACGAATCGCGTCGTATTACAAGCGCCCTCTTGAATGCTGGCAAAGTGGTGACAAGCCTTGAATTGGATACGCAGTTCGGCCACGACGGGTTCCTCATCGAAGTCGGTGACCTCGGAAAGGCCGTAGGCCGTTTCCTCGACAGTAAAATTATCCCGACCGCGACGGATACGCAGGTGATGCCGGTATTCCACGACACCGAAGACTTCGACTACATCGGAAGCCTTGTCAAGGAGAATAGCAAGGTGCTTGACCTCGGCTGCGGTAACGGCGAACTTCTGGACTACTTGAATAAGAAAAAGCATGTTGAAGTCCTCGGCATCGAGCGCAACTTCAAGAGCATCATGGATTGCCTTGAAAACGATGTGCCCGTCATTCAGCGTGACCTCGACGAAAGCGGTATCAGCGACTTCAAGGACGGAAGCTTCGATTACGCCATCATCAACCGCACCATCCAGGAAATCCGCGATCCGGTCGCCCTCTTGAACGAGCTTCTGCGTGTCGCCAAGCGAGCTATCGTGACCTTCCCGAATTTCGGTCACTGGACAACCCGCGGAAGCCTGATGCTGCACGGTCGCATGCCGAAATCCAAGGAATTGCCTTACGAATGGTATGACACGCCGAACATCCGCCTCTTGACCGTAAAGGATTTCCATACCCTTTGCGACAAGGAAGGCCTGAAAATTGAAACCATCAGCTACCAGAACGAACACAAGCTCAGTAAGTTCCTGACCGCGATCGGTTTCGCAAACTTCGGTGCAGAACATGTGATTGCTATGATAAGTAAGAAATAGTTGCAACGTCATTGCGAGGAACGCAGTGACGAAGCAATCTATTAATGAATGCAAAAGGATTGAATATGGCTATTTTATCGATGACGGGGTTTGGAAAGAGCGAGTCCATGTACCAGGGCGCAAGCTGCGTAATTGAAGTCCGCAGCGTGAACAACCGCTTTTTGGACATTTCTTGTAAGTTGCCCAAGAACTTGGCCTACCTTGAGAATAGTTTCAAAAATCAGATTAAGGACAAGCTGGTCCGCGGCTCCGTCATCTTTAGCGTGACGCTCGGCGCAGGCACCGGCGGAAACATTCCCGTTTCCTACAACGAAGCTGCCATCGCGAAGTTCGTCGACATTACACGCGCCATGCAAAAGAAATTCGGTATTACGGGCGAAATCAAGCTGGAACACGTACTTGCACTCCCCGAAGTGCTGCAGTTTACCGACGCCGATGCGGACTCTGAAGCACTCGAAAAACATTTGGCAGCGGAACTCGACAAGGCGCTCGACCAGGTGAACGAGATGCGTGCCAAGGAAGGCGCAAACCTCGCCCGCGATCTCGAAGGCCGCGTAAATCATTTGAACGCTGTTCTCGACAAAATCGAAGTCCTCGACCCCCAGCGCATCGAAGTCTGGAAAGACAAGTTCAAGGAGCGCATCAACGTGCTCCTGAAGGATAGCGAAATCGACGATGTACGCCTGCTGCAGGAAGCCTGCATTATGGCCGATAAGCTCGACATCCACGAAGAAATCACGAGATTCCGCAGCCACAACAAACTGTTCCTGAATGCCCTCAAGGAAGGCGGCGCCCAGGGCAAGAACCTCGGATTTATTCTGCAAGAAATGGGCCGCGAAGCCAACACCCTCGGCACCAAGTGCCAGAGTGCCGACATCGCAGCGCTCGCCATTGAACTGAAGAACGAAGTTGAATGCATCCGCGAGCAATCGCTCAACATCGCATAAGGCGAGCGTCGCGGGCAAGCTTGCTTGCCCATGACCGAGCCGAGCGAGGTGCGCTACAAAGTAGCGCCACATCGCATAAGGTGAGCGTTGCGGCGAAAGGACTTGTTCAATTCACCATGACCGAGCCGAGCGAGTGAGGAATTCGGCGGAGTGGGAGTTTGGGCAAAAAAGGAATGGGTAAAATATGGGTGAAAAATTGATACATGCTTTGACGGTGGCGGGCTTTGACGGTTCTGCCGGGGCGGGCTTTATCTCGGACATCAAGACGATGTCGCATTTTGGCGTGTATGGCCAGGCGGTCTGCACCGCGCTCACGCAGCAGAACGAAGATGAATTCGTGGCTCCCGGTTGGGTCATTTGGGACCGCATCGAGGCCCAGCTCGAAACCCTTTTTAGAAAGCATACCTTCAGGTTCGTGAAAATTGGACTTGTGGAAAAGTCGCGCACCTTGAAACGTATCGTTGAATTTGTCCGTGAAAAGTCGCCAGATGCTTTCATCGTGTGGGACCCCATTGCAAGCGCTTCTGCTGGCTTCCACTTTATGCGCGATGCAGAAAAGTTCCTGCCGATTATGAAGTCGATTGACCTCGTGACACCGAATCAGGATGAGTACAGCTATCTGGGACTCGGACTTGCGGAATCCCGCGGTGAAATCCGTATGGGTCATGATTTTGCGGTGCTGCTAAAAGGCGGCCATGCTCACGGCAAGGAATCAATCGATACCTTGTGGTACAAAGATGAACAATACAAGTTCCGGAGTCCGCGGCTCCCCGGCAAGGGCAAGCACGGCACCGGCTGCGTGCTGAGTTCAGCAATTCTTGCAAACGTTGCCCTTGGCAAAGACGTGCCCACTGCATGTGAAATTGCAAAGCAATATATGAACGAATATCTGAAAAGCGGGGAAGGGCGATTGGGATTTGTTTGAAATTTTTTCACGGACTAACCCGCATGTTCAGCCAGGATTTATATCCTGGCTTTGCTTTTTTTTAGTTTTTATATTCCAAGTTGGAATATAAAAATCGAGTCTATTCGTTGCGTCAAAGACGAAGAATAATCTTGCTCTGCCTGTCAAAAAGCCTGCTCTTAATTTTGAAAATTAATTTTCATTTTGCAAACTACTGTTGACAAAATGCACGGCTCAACAGGCGACCCCTTGCTTTTAAAATTAGAACATTTTATATTATAGACACCACCGTAGAAGTGTGTTGCCGGGTTTCACCTGTCTAGTGATGCTCCATAGTTAATATATCCGTTACTTATATGAGATAAACAAAGGACAAAGCTATGGCCAGACCCATTCGTGAAACTCCGATACTCTTTGGTGAGGACGCCCGCCGTTTTCTTGCAGCAATGAAGGAACGTCGCCCCGAACCTCCTGAAGTTCGTGCCCGCCGCTTGCGGAACTATGAACTGATGAAGAAGGCTTATGAACGTGGTATGGCCGAACAGCGAGCCCGTGAAGAAGCCAATGGAGGTTTTGATCCGTGGTTCAAACATGTGTAGAAAAAGAAAAGCTAAGTTTTATTCGGTTACAGCCGTTTTATTCCGTTAAAGATTTTCGTTGCGGCGACCCCGATTTAGATGACTTTATTCAAAATCGTGCGTCGGGATTCCAAAAGCATTTGTTAGCCGTGAGTTACGCTTGTGCTGACGCCGAAACAGGGCGGATGTTGGCTTATTGCAGTTTGGCGAATGACAAGGTGGCCGTCGGAGATTTCAAGGATAAAACGGAGTTTAACCGTTTCCGCAAAAAGCAGGGATTTCCTAACGAAAAGCGTTTGAAGAGTTATCCTGCGGTAAAGCTATGCCGTCTGGGTGTGGACGAATCTGCCAAAGGTCAACAGATTGGTACGACGGTCTTGGATTACATCAAGTCCATGTTTGTATTCGAGAACAAGACGGGATGTCGATTCCTGACGGTTGATGCGTATTTGGAGGCTGTTCCCTTTTACGAAAAAAACGGATTTCGCTTCATGAATGTAGAAGATCATGATCCGCATACACGTCTTATGTATTACGACCTGATGGATCTGTGTGCGTAGGTGGGGGATGAAACCCGTTCCAGAAATACATAACAAATAAAGCCTCGCATTAGCGAGGCTTTTGAATTTTTTACTCCGGAATTCGAATTTAGGTCATCAGGAACTGACGACTCACGAACAAACGAATGTTTGGTCGTGTAGGGAGGGCTTTCCGCCCTCCCTTGTCTCTTAGTCTTCTTCAGCAGGGCGCTTGGAGAGCTGCTTACGCTTGATCGGATCGAGCTCGGTCTTGCGGAGGCGCAGCACTTCCGGCGTGACTTCGATGCATTCGTCTTCGTTGATGAAGGTGACGCATTCTTCCAAAGTCAGGCGGCGGTACGGAGTCAGCTG
>JAEEGH010012177.1_pt1 | contig 19372 bp, 16 predicted proteins | sample 9134181 | NCBI WGS metagenome assembly JAEEGH01 (sample SAMN16246544, study PRJNA631951) | gut metagenome | biome: gut microbiome; feature: rumen; material: DP-attached | host: Bos | place: Iran: Karaj | collected 2018-10 | reverse complement strand
AACGGCGTGGTGATGACGGCATTCAAGTGAAAGTTGTATTGCATGTGGCAGAGTTCGCCGAAAGATGAGGACAGCGACGATACGTGGGTGGCCTATAGCGTCAGCAATGATGACGGTAACACCTGGAGCCAACCACAACCATTGGCTCTGCCTACGAAAGATTTCTACTGCACATCTGGCGGATGGTTGGTGAGAGGCGACACACTGACGGCCTTCATCGATACCTGGGAAAAAGGACTGGAGCCACGAGGAGGAAAAACAAACTACATCACAAGCATAGACGGACAGACGTGGAGCCGGATGCGACCTGTGAGGATGGCTGACGACGAGAACGTCATGGAGGGTGTTCTGGAACAAGACCCCTACACACTCCCTGACGGTCGTCTCGTGGGAGCCTCACACTTCATGCCGGGACTTCACATCTGTCCAGTTTACACCGACGATCCGAGAGGCATCAGCGGCTGGCAAAAAGGACTGTTCGAGGCCGTAGACTGCGGCAAGTCATCACGAGAGATAGAGCCCAGCCAATATATACAACCTGACGGTACCATTGTTATGCTGTTCCGCGACCAGACCAGCAGTTTCCTTAAGCTGGCTTCCGTCAGCACCGACAGAGGAGAGACCTGGACAAAGCCCGTTCTGACGAATTTACCTGATGGACGTACCAAACAGTGTGCCGGCAACCTGCCTAACACGACTGCTTTCATGGTCAGCTGTCCGGCCAATGGCAAACGGCGATGGCCACTCGTGCTCCAACTGAGTTACGACGGGAGGGCTTTCGACAGAGCCATTCTCCTGCGTAGCGGTTCTGCCGACGACCTGCCTCCACGCCGATATGAAGGCCGGTATAAGACACTGGGATACAGTTATCCGAAAGCCACCGTCTGGCACGACAAGCTCTATATCAGCTACTCCACCAATAAGGAAGACGTAGAATGCACCATCGTTCCGCTGACGCTGTTGGTCAAGCCATCCTTCAAGAATCTGATGCGCGAGACATCCCCAGAATATTTCCTGTCCGACGAAGCCCGACACGTCGGCGACCAAATCCTGCTCTATCAAAGAGTGACAGGCGGATGGCCGAAGAACATCGACATGAGCAAGCCTTTGAGCGACAAAGAGCGGGCACTCGTGCTGGCAGACAAACAGAAGCGCGATGACTCCACTACCGACAATGGAGCCACCACCTCACAGATGATCTTCCTGGCACGCCTGTACCAGCAGACGAAGGATGAGCGCTATCGTGACGGATTCCGACAGGGTGTGGAATACCTGCTCAACGGACAATACGAGAATGGCGGATGGCCCCAGTTCTGGCCGGAGATGCGCGACTACCAGATACACATCACCTATAACGACGATGCGATGGTGAACACGATGACCCTGTTGCGTGACATAGCGGAGCAGAAAGAGCCCTATCAGGGCGACCTGACGGACGAAGCCTTCAGACATCGGATGCAGGCAGCCTTCGACAAAGGCATCGAATGTATCCTCGCCACACAGATCGTCACCGATGGCGAACTCACGGTATGGTGCCAACAGCACGACCGCGAGACATTAAAACCAGCTAAGGCACGGGCTTACGAACTGCCTTCTTATTGTTCACAAGAGAGTGCCGCCATCACCTTGCTGCTGATGCAGTTGCCCCATCCCGATGAGCGTGTCAAGCGGGCCGTCGATGCCGCCATGCGATGGTTCGACAAACACAAGATTACGGGTTACAAGGTAGTGCGCATCGGCACTCGTGGGAGCAGCGATTATGACACTCGTCTGGAAAAAGATCCTGATGCTCAGCCGATCTGGGCACGCTTCTATGATTTGGAGAACTGCGAGCCATTCGTCTGCGACCGTGATGGCATCCCCCGTCGTCATCTGTCAGAGATCGGCAGTGAGCGCCGCAACGGCTATGGTTGGTACAACAGCCGTCCCGCCATGCTATTCCCTATCTATGAGAAATGGTGTGTCACACTAAGGTCAAGAAACATTCTGACATTGGGCTTGAAGTCCGTAGGGAACGAACTGTGAACTGAGGACATTGGTTTTTGAATGAATTGTAAATGTGACTTTTCCCTGAAATCATTTGGTGGTTTCAGGGAAAAGTTATATCTTTGCAGCGTCAAATCAAAAATCTAATGATTATGGAGAATACAAACGACAAAACAAAGAAAGGAGAAAAGACAATGATTGGTAAGTATCTGAACCCAAAGGCTGACTTGACATTCAAGTTACTGTTCGGTGAGCATCCCGACTTGGCGATGAGTCTGCTAAATGCCTTGTTGCCATTGCCCGAAGACGGACAGATTACTAGCGTGGAATATGCTACGCCAGAGATGGTGCCAGACAATCCTGCCAAGAAGAACAGCATAGTAGATGTCCGCTGTAAGGACCAGCAGGGGCGCCAGTTCATTGTAGAGATGCAACTATATTGGAGTGATGAGTTTCGTCAGCGTGTCATTCTGAATGCATCGAAAGCTGTGGTGAAACAGTTAGACAAAGGTGAGGACTATACGTTGATTCAGCCCGTCTATTGCCTGAACCTCATCAATGATATCGGCTTCGAGAGCGGTCCCGATGAGTTCTATCACGACTATGCTATTGTGGATGTTGCGCATACCAATCGAATTATCGAGGGATTGCGACTTGTCTTTGTTGAATTACCGAAATTTAAGCCAAAAAGCATTGCAGAAAAGAAGATGGCAGTACTTTGGCTGCGCTTTCTCACAGAGATCAGTGAGAGTACAGAGGTGGCTCCTGCTGAGCTACTTGAGAACGAGCAGACACGCAAGGCTCTGAGCATTGTCGAGAAGTCTGCATTCACTGAGGGGCAGCTCTATGCCTATGAACAATTCTGGGATGCCGTCGTCAACGAACGTGTTCTCCGTCAGAAGTTCTATAGGGAAGGTCGTGCTGAAGGACGCGCTGAAGGACGCGCTGAAGGACGCGCTGAAGGACGCGCTGAAGGACGCGCTGAAGGACGCGCTGAAGGACGCGCTGAAGGACGCGCTGAGGGACGCGCTGAGGGCATCACTGAAGGTGAACGCAATAAAGCATTGAATATGGCCCGAACGATGAAAGAAGATCATGTTTCTGCTGATGTGATTGCTAAATACACAGGTTTATCTATTGCAGAAATCGAAGCCTTATAGATAGAATCAGAGGGACAAAACGTGCAAAATCAAAATTTTGCATGTTTTTCCACAAATCCTCCACCACTATCTCAAATTTCCAATAAATAAAGGAAATTTGAGGTGGTGAATAATTGGTGGTAGATGGTGATAATCGTGGCTTTCAGACCTATTTCCGCTTGACGAGATAAACGGCTCCGTATTTGTTCTCATCTTTTTTCAGTCCTGGGATATTGGAAAGCTTACGTCCGAAGCCAATGACACTTGTTGGCTTCAGCAGACTGAGCCCAACTTTCTCCTTCAGATCGTTCAAAATGGCTGTAGGACTAAGCCACTCACCGTCTTTTTCGTCGTCGACAGGCTCGAAATAGTCGAAGAAGAACTGCTCAGCAGCCGTCTTCACACTGAACCTGCGGTTCCACTCCATGATCTGCTGCGTCTCCGCTGGCCCGAAGTAATAGGGTTCGTGCTGATGCAGGGCCCGCATGGCCTGGGCATAGAGCTGTTCATAGTTCGGAGGGGTACTGACATCGATGGGGCCTGTGAGTTCTACGCCAAGGAATCTGCGATTACCTGAGGGGTCTGCCAGCACATCAGCCTGATTCGTAGTGGCGATGAACGAGGCACGACGGGGGAAATCCTCGACGTGTCGCCCGTAGGGTCGTTTGATTTTCACTGACGAGAGGGTGATGATGTTCTTGAGGAATCCCTGCTGCACGCGCGGCGAGATCTGGTTGAACTCGTCAAGGTTGATGAGCAGCATCTGTGCCATCTGTTGGAGCACTTGCCGCTTGTCGTCAATCTGCAGGTTTCCCGTATAGCCGAAGCTCAGCTCAGGCGGCAGCAACTGTTCGCAGAAGGTCGTCTTGTTCCAACCCTGTGTGGAGATAAGCAGGGGCACGGCCTGATTACCGTACTTGGCGAGGTTGTTCACCTGCCACTGGCGCACCATACCCAGGAACCAAGTGTAGAACCAGTCCTCCCAGTGCGGATTCTTCGTGGGCACCGTCCTGGCGAGCTTACGGATATGATCCTTGCCATCCCACTTATAGTACTGCTCCCAGAGATAGTCGCCTATGGGGTTGAATGGATGTATCATGTTTGACTGCACGTAACGGCGAACGTCGTTGTCGCGGGCGTCGATGCCGCCAAGGCGCACCTTCATCGTCATGCCTTTCAAGGTACGGTCGTCCACAGGGGTCCAATCCATATACTGGTAGTCGTTGTCCTTATATTCCGTATAGCCCATGATGGTGTTGTAACGGAACTGGTAGTGTTTGTTCAAGAAGTCGATGAGTCGCAGGGTCCCGCGACTGATGTCAGAGGACACCGCATCCTGGGTTTCATCCCCTTCTGTCGCAACGGAGACCTCAACAGTCGCCCTCGGCTGAAGTTTCTGCATAGACGTGGGCTTCTCGCTGACGGGCAGAGCCACGGCCTTGGGGTTATAGTAGGGATTGCTATCCAACGGCATGCGGAAACAGCTGCGCACGGATGCCAATTCCTGGCGGATGGTTCCTGGTAGGATGGCCTGATAGAGAGCAGATGCCAGGCGATGGCCTTCCTGACAGAGTGCATTGGCTTCTTCCTCCGTCGGATAAGGGTCCCTTATTGCAGAATAAGGTTGGGTTATTGCGGAATAAGTGCCACTTATTGACGGATAAGTGCCTTCGGATCTCTCAATCCTGACGAGTATGATCACCTCATGCCCTGAAGGTCCGATGAATGCGGCGAGCGTGTAGTGCAGGATCTGTGCCGCACGCTTCACTGCGTCAATATCTGCCTGATCATCCAGATGGCCTATCGTAAGTGCCACCACACCGTTGAAAGTCTTCATGCGGAGGTTGTCGTTATCATCCTTCTCGAACACGGCAGAAGGATAGATGAGGTGAGAGGGATACTGGTTGTCAAAGCCTTCCATGTAGTCTCCATAGCTGAGCTGCCTGCGTCGGCGGGCGACGGCTCCATCCTTGGTGTCAGTCTTGATGCGCTCAATGAAATTCTCGAGGCTCTTTGTCGAGAGTTTCAGCGCGTTCTTCTTGTTTCTGAGTACGAATGTCAGTTTCATGTCTTTTGTTCGTTGATATTGGTATCCGTGTGATATTATGCTGTTTTCTCTTTGCGATAGTCCTGCTTTCTCTTGGAGGAAGAGGCGTTTCCTGCTTGAGAAAGCACTGTTTTCTACGGCAGAAAACGGCGTTTTCTGTCACTTTAAACAGTTGTCAGCGCCAAGTGGTGAAAGACGTAGCCTTCGTAATATTTATCGAACTCTACCTCCCAGTCATAGCCGCGGCTCTTCACGTAGTTCCTGATCCACTGCTGCTGATTCGGCGAAAGCGGACGTTCGCCACGCATATACTCGTAGTATAGCTTGGCACCATGTACACCTGCCACAAAACGCAGGCAGTCATCTCGCAGCGGGCACTGGCTGTTGGTACAGAGGACGTACCAGGAAGGCATGTCTGAAAAGTCGAAAACATCACTCAGTGGTTTGATTTCTTTGTTATTCTCCATCATTAGTTATTCTGATTTATTGATTTCTGCCTACAAAAATACAACAATTTGATGTGATTTCCAAATTTTTCGGTCATTATTTGCAATATATGGCATATTTTGATAGTGAATCATCAATCTACAACCAATTATCCACCACCTCAAAAATAATTATATAATGGCAAGTTTGAACATTTGATTGTGGAATTGTGGAATAATTAAAAAAATATTCATTTTGCGAGTCTAATACTTATTCCATTAAATATCAGAAACATACAAATAAGTAAAACTTAAATAGGTAATGGTTTGGAAACTACTTGTCTTCATCGTTCTGCTTTGTCTCAACATGTCAAATATTGAGTGCATAGATAGTGGAAACGCTATCAACAATATCAGCCACCTCAGGGGTTGAGCCAGAGGTAATTTTCTTAATCTTCTCAATGGTGCGAAACTTGTCACCGGGGTTGATGCGCTCGGGGCTGTAGCCATCAGATAATGGCCGAAATTATGTCAGTCATAGTCTGATACTGGGTGCCGTGGATTTTATCTATGGCAGTGGTAATGCATGGATGGAACAATGCACGATCAAAATCAACCGTAAGTCAGGAGGTTGGATTGTGGCTCCGAAGCACAAACCTGAGACCCGTTGGGGCTATGTGTTCAATCATTGTACGCTGACGGCCGACGGTAATCCGAAAGAAACCACCATCTGGTTGGGACGTCCATGGCATCATCAGCCTCAAACGGTGTTCCTGAACACACGTTCTGAAATCACGCTGCCTGCTGAGGGCTGGTATCCCACAATGGCAGGACTACCTTCCGTTTTCGCTGAGTATAACACGATGGATGCTGAAAGTAAACCTCTCGATCTGTCAAAACGCATTAATAGGTACTTCTATATTGATGAAAAGAAGGATACTGTTTGGTGTACAGCCAAAAACATTCTTACAAAAGAAGAGGCGGAACAATATACCATAGAGACTGTGATGGGAGGTGACGATCATTGGAATCCAGAGTTGATTTTCATGCCTGCCAAAAAACCTATAGGTTACATCACCATTGATGGAATGTCACTACCCGTGAATCAGTATGGATGTTTCGAAAGAAGTAAAAAAGAATAATTTTCTTTGTAATCTCAATTATTATTCGTAATTTTGCACCAACAAACTACTCAATATGCGGAAATGTCTATTATTAATAAGTTTCATCTGCGTTGCATTAAGCTTACAGGCAGAGAACTATCCCTACCGTTCGGACTATCTGTGGCTGACGGTTCCTGATCATGCCGACTGGCTCTACAAAACGGGTGAGAAGGCAAAAGTGGAGGTCAGCTTCTGTCTCTATGGCATCCCACAGAACGTAGAAGTCAATTATGAGATAGGCCCTGACATGATGCATGCAACAACCTTTGGTAAGGTGATGTTGAAGAACGGACGAGCCGTCATCGACATGGGTACGATGAAAAAGCCCGGTTTCCTGGATCTGCGACTCTCGGCGGCCATCAATGACAAGCAATACCATCACCATGTAAAGGTGGGATTCTCGCCTGAACAGCTGAAGCCCTACACCAAGAATCCATCGGATTTTAATGCCTTCTGGCAGAAGAACCTGGAGGAAGCCCGCAAAACGCCCGTCTCGGTAACATGCAAGTACGTGGAGAAATACAGCACCGACGATACAGACTGCTATCTAGTGAAAATCAAGACCGACCAGCGACACAGCATCTACGGCTATCTGACCAAACCTAAGGCAACAGGAAAATACCCCGTGGTACTCTGTCCTCCAGGTGCCGGCATCAAGACCATCAAGGAGCCCATGCGCAACATCTATTATGCCAAGAACGGCTTCATCCGTCTGGAGATGGAGATCCATGGACTGAATCCAGAAATGACCGAGGAACAGTTCAAGGAGATTACCACCGCCTTTGACCACGAGAACGGTTATCTGACGAACGGTCTCGACGATCGTGACAACTATTACATGAAGCACGTCTACGTGGCCTGTGTAAGAGCCATTGACTACCTGACATCACTGCCTCACTGGGACGGTAAGAACGTCTTCGTGCAGGGCGGCAGTCAGGGCGGTGCTTTGTCGTTGATAACAGCAGGGCTTGACCCTCGTGTGACAGCTTGTGTGGCGAATCATCCTGCGCTTTCTGATATGGCAGGCTACCTCGATGGTCGTGCTGGAGGTTATCCCCATTTCAACCGTCTGAACGGTATGTTGACACCTGAGAAGGTGGAGACGATGGCCTATTACGATGTGGTGAACTTCGCCCGTCGCATCACATGCCCCGTCTATCTCACCTGGGGATATAACGACAATGTCTGTCCACCAACGACGAGTTATATCGTTTGGAACCTTATCACGGCTCCAAAAGACTCGCTGATAACGCCCATCAATGAGCATTGGACATCTGAAGCTACGAATTACAACCAGATGTTATGGCTGAAGAAAAATGTAAAAATGTAAAAATGAAAAGACTACTGATATTGTTGTGCGCTGTTCTGTGTTCTCTGTTCAATGCAATGGCGCAGGGACGCGAGAAGTATGAGTTCATGCGCAACTTGCCGGTCTATGCCGACTCGCTGATTGCCGATCTCACCTACCCTCTGGCTTGGGGGAACAGCGACATCCTGGACTTCGACGAATGGAAACGGGTAGCCCGACAGAAAGTGTTCGACTGTATGCTCACACCTCCACCTGCCCCAGCAGAGAGATTTGATGCGAAGGTGCTCTTCGAGGAGCAGCGCAACGGCTATAAAGCCCGTAAGATCGAGATCCGTCTGTCGAAGTACTACACCGTTCCGGCCTACGTGCTGATCCCTGACGGCAAAGGGCCGTTCCCTGCTGTCAACGCTTTGCACGACCATGGCGGTCACCTCTTCATCGGCAAGGAGAAGATGATCCGTCCGCTGGCTTGCGAATCCGACGAGGTGAAGGCCGATGCCGAGGCGTGGTCGGTAGGCTACGAGGGACAGTTCTTCGGCGACTATCTGGCTCAGCACGGCTATGTGGTGTTCTCTGCCGATGCGCCCATGTGGGGTGAACGTGGACAGAAAGAAGGTCCACAGCGGAATATGTACGACATGATTGCGGGCAACATGATGATGTATGGCATCGACCTCAGTGCCTATATGACCTACGATGACATCGCAGAAACGGAATATCTCGCCACGATGCCAGAGGTGGATCCTACAAGGATTGGTTGTACGGGATGGTCGATGGGTGCCTATCGGGCTTGGATGCTCTCGGCACTATCTGATCGCATCAAAGCAGGTGCAGCCGTCTGCTGGATGGTGACCACCGACGAGCAGATGGGATTCAAATACAGCCGTACGGAGAACGGCGGCTTTGCCAACTGCTTCCCAGGTCTGCGCCGCTGGCTCGACTATCCGCATGTGGCCAGTATCGCCTGTCCGAAGCCGATGCTCTTCATCAACGGCTCACAGGATAAGCTCTTCCCTGTGGCTGGCGTGGAGAAAGCCTTCAAGACGATGCACGACACATGGGATAGTCAGGGAGCAGGTGACAAGCTCCAGACCGAACTCTGGGACATGCCACACAGCTGTGGCAAGAACTCACAGAAGCGCGTGCTCGACTTCTTCGATAAACACCTGTAAAAAGGTAAAAAAGCAAAAAACAAAAAAGTAAAGAAGGATTATGAGTAATTATTTTTGTAAGGTACAGGTTAAGGCAATATGGGTTTTACCCTTTTACCTTTTTACCTTTTTACCTTTAAATGCCCAATACCGTTCGCAGGTATGGAGTCCGGATAATGGCGACGGGACATATACGAACCCTGTGATCAATGCCGACTACAGCGACCCCGATGTCTGTGTAGGCCCCAGTGGCGAGGATTATTACATGACGGCATCGAGCTTCCATTGTACGCCCGGACTGCCCATCCTGCACTCAAAGGATCTGGTGAACTGGCAGATCGTGGGCTATGCCCTGAAGAACCTCTATGAGGGCGATAGCGAGTTGTTGGCTCACTTCAGTAGTAAGCCACAGCATGGCAATGGCGTGTGGGCACCTTCTATCCGCTACCACCAGGGACAGTATTATATCTACTGGGGCGACCCCGATTTCGGTGTGATGATGGTCAGGACGAAGCACGGCGACCCGGCAGGCGAATGGGAACAGCCCGTCTGCGTGATCCGTGGTCAGGGGTATATCGACACCACCCCACTCTGGGATACTGACGGGCGTTGCTATCTGGTGAACGGCTGGGCTAACTCGCGCGCAAAGTTCGCCTCTGTGCTGACGGTGCGCGAGATGAGTGCCGACGGTCTGAAGCCCATCGGACAGCCCGTCATCGTGTTCGACGGCAACGGTACGGAGAACCGCACCTGCGAAGGGCCGAAGTTCTATAAGCGCGACGGCTGGTACTGGATCATGTGTCCGGCGGGCGGAGTGCCTACGGGATTCCAGTTGGCCATGCGCTCGAAGTCGCCCTACGGCCCTTACGAGCATAAGATCGTGCTGGCTCAGGGCAAGACCAACATTAACGGGCCTCACCAGGGCGGTTGGGTACATACGAAATACGGTGAGGACTGGTTCCTGCATTTCCAGGATAAGGAGGCCTACGGCCGTGTGGTGCATCTGAATCCCGTAGACTGGAGCAGCGGATGGCCCGTCATGGGCAGGAAGGGTGAGCCCGTCACGACCTACAAGAAGCCCATGTCTTCGAGCAGCATCATCGTTAATCCTGTAGAGAGCGATGAGTTCAATGCGCCCACGATGGGACTGCAATGGCAATGGCATGGCAATTACGACGAGAAGTTCGGTGTGCCCACAGCCTTTGGTACGTTCCGCATCTATACCTATAAGCTCTCAGAGGGTTGGAAAAACTTCTGGGAGGTGCCCAATATGCTGCTCCAGAAGACCCCTGCCGACACGTTTACCGTGACCGCCAAGCTGCGTTTCACCTCGAAGGCCGACAGTCAGATGGGCGGCCTCATCATGATGGGTCTCGACTACTCTGCCCTCGTGGTGCGTCGCACGGGCAGCGAGTTCCAGCTGGTGCAGCTCACCTGCAAGGGAGCCGACAAGGGTAACCCCCAGACGGAAAAGGTCATCGCCACGCTGAAGCCCACGGCTGTTGACAAGACAGACTACAAGCCCGCCATTCATGAGGATATCTGCCTGCGCCTGAAGGTGAGCGACTCTAAGCTCCATTTCGCCTGGAGTCAGGATGGTAAGAAGTATCTGGACTGCGGCTCGGAGTTCCAGATGAAGGAAGGCAAGTGGATCGGCGCGAAATTCGGCTTCGTGTCCGTAGAGACCGACCCCAAATGCGATCGCGGCTGGATCGATGCCGACTGGATCAGAATCACGAAATAATAACCAATTTAAAAACTAACAAGACATGAAGAAGAATCTGCTAATGACATTGTGTGGCGTACTGATGACCATAAGTCTCAGCGCCCAAACCCTGCCCTATCAGGATGCCAGCCTCAGTGCCCAACAACGTGCTGACGACCTGCTCTCACGACTGACGCTCGAAGAGAAAGTCAGTCTGATGATGGACACCTCGCCCGCCATCCCCCGACTCGGCATCCCCCAGTTCCAATGGTGGAACGAAGCCCTCCACGGTGTGGGACGCAACGGTTTCGCCACCGTCTTCCCCATCACGATGGGTATGGCTGCCTCGTGGGATGATGCCCTCCTCCACCGCGTGTTCACAGCCGTCAGCGACGAGGCGCGAGTAAAAGCCCAACAGGCCAAGCGCGCTGGCGACATCAAGCGCTACCAGAGTCTGTCGTTCTGGACGCCGAACATCAATATCTTCCGTGACCCCCGTTGGGGACGCGGCCAGGAGACTTACGGCGAAGACCCCTATCTGACGTCTAAGATGGGACTGGCCGTCGTCCGCGGCCTCCAAGGCATGACCTACGACGGCGAGTGGCTGGCAGGGGCCAAACTCCTGGCCTGCGCCAAGCACTTTGCCGTACACAGCGGACCCGAGTGGAACCGTCATACCTTCAACATCGAGAACCTGCCCGAGCGCGACCTCTGGGAGACCTATCTGCCCGCCTTCAAGGCACTGGTGCAGGAAGGCCAGGTGGCTGAGATCATGTGCGCCTACCAGCGTATCGACGGTCAGCCCTGTTGTTCACAGACCCGTTACGAACAGCAGATCCTGCGCGACGAGTGGGGTTTCGACGGACTGATCACCAGCGACTGCGGAGCCATTCGTGACTTCCTGCCCCGCTGGCATAACACCGCCAAGGATGCTGCCCAGGCTTCAGCCCAGGCCGTATTGGCTGGAACGGATGTGGAGTGCGGATCGGAATACAAAAACCTGCCTGAGGCAGTCCGTCGCGGCGACATCAAGGAGGCCGACCTCGACCGCAGCCTGCGCCGACTGCTCATCGCCCGTTTCAGACTGGGTGACTTCGACAGCGACGACCTGAACCCCTGGACGAAGATTCCCGAGAGCGTCGTCGCCTGCGATGCCCACAAGCAACTCGCCCTCGACATGGCCCGAAAGAGTATCGTGCTGCTGAAAAACGGTCGAGGAGCCAACAAGCCCCCTCTTCCCTTGAAGAAAGATGCCCGCATCGCCGTCCTGGGTGCCAACGCCATCGACTCTGTCATGCAATGGGGTAACTATTCCGGCTTCGCCACCCGTACCGTCACCGCCCTCGAAGGCATTCAGGAGATAGCCCCTCAGGCAAGATTCATCAGCGGCTGCGGTCTCACCCGCAACGAGGTCTTCGAGAGTCGCTTCGACAACCTGAAGACACCGCTCGGCGGCAAGGGCATACAAGCCACCTATTACAACAATACCGACATGAGCGGCAGTCCTGCTACTACCGTTGACATCACGTCGCCCATCATGCTCAGCAACGGTGGTAACACCGTCTTTGCCCCAGGCGTGAACCTCGAGGGATTCTCTGCCCGTCTCGATGCCACCTTCATCCCGACGAAGGATGAGACTGTCATCTTCAATATCAATGCCGACGACAAGGTCAGGCTCATCGTCAACGGCGACACCATCGTCAACATCTGGCAGGTACGCAACCGCATCCAAGGGGCACAAAAGGAGATCGACGTGAAGGCCGGACAGCACTACCGCATACAGATCGACTACGTCCAGGTGAGCGACTTCGCCTTCCTCGGCTTCGACATCCAGCATAAGGTGGCTCCCACTCATCAGGAGCTGCTGGCACAGATCGGCGACGCAGAGACCGTCATCTTTGTGGGCGGCATCTCTCCGAAACTCGAGGGTGAGGAGATGCGCGTCAATGAGGAAGGCTTCAAGGGTGGCGACCGCACAAGCATCGAACTGCCCAAGGCCCAGCGCGAGACGCTCGCCATGCTCCACCAGGCAGGCAAGAAGGTCATCTTCGTCAACTGCTCCGGCTCGGCCATCGCCCTGACTCCCGAACTGGAGACCTGCGATGCCATCCTCCAGGCCTGGTACGGCGGAGAGCTCGGCGGACAGGCGCTGGCCGAGGTGCTCTTCGGCGACTATAACCCCAGTGGCAAGCTGCCCGTTACCTTCTACAGGAATACCGACGAGCTGCCCGACTTCCTCGACTACACGATGAAGAACCGCACCTACCGCTACTTCACCGGCGAGGCGCTGTTCCCCTTCGGCTACGGTCAGAGCTATACCCAGTTCGAGATCGGCAAGCCAGTCTACAGCAACAATCATGGTCGCGTCAACGTCAAGAACGTCGGAACCCGTCAAGGCCTGGAAACCGTACAGGTGTACATCCGCCGTCTCGCCGACAAGGAAGGTCCGCTGAAGTCGCTCCGCGGCTACCAGCAAGTGTCACTCAGTCCTGGCGAAAGCAAGACCATCACCATCCCCCTGCCCCGCAACAGCTTCGAGGGCTGGGATGCGCAGACCAACACCATGCGCGTCGTGCCAGGCCGCTATGAACTGATGGTGGGCAACTCCAGTGCCGACAAGGATTTGAAGAAGATCACCGTTTCCCTGAAGTAAAGGGTATCCCTACTCCTTTAACTTTGCCATCAGAACGTAAAAAATCATTATATTGTCAGCAAATGTTCTATATTAATAACGAACCAGACGTTGTAGCAAAAGCCCGTCAGTTAATACTCGATGAGTTTAAGGATCTTGAATTCTATGAAGACGGACATATATACTTGCTGAATGGCAAGCAACTGCCATCAGTCTCAGGCATTGCTCATAGGTATATAAAAGAACCCTTCGATGAGCAAAAACAAGCCGTTGCCTATGCTCAAAAGAACGGGAAGACTGCCGAATATTGGATTCAGCAATGGAAATGTAACTCGTTCAGAGCCACCACGTTAGGAACTAAGACCCATGAGTTTGGAGAGAGCTTAAGCTATATAAGGGCAGGCCATCCTGAGTTTATCAGAGACTCAGTTCGTGCTCAGTATCTGGCCTGCTATGACTATCTGGCACCCATCCATCCCAAGGAAGAGGCCGTGGTCAAGTTCTTTAATGAGATGCCTTGTTCGTATCATCTTGTACTCAATGAGACAAAGGTGTATAGTGGAAAGAATCCGGACGAGAGCAAGAACCTCAAAGAACAAATCTGCGGAACGTTCGATATGCTATATTGGTATGATGGCGATGGCGACTTATCAAAGTCTGGTTATGTAATCCTGGACTATAAGACAAATGGCAAACTCTATAATGACTATAATCGGAGGTATAACAGGGTATTGCTACCCCCGTTTTCGAATATCGTTGAAGAGAGCTATGGGGAGTATATTATCCAGCTAAATCTCTATGCTCTTATGCTTGAGGATATTGGATTGCCTGTAATTGCTAAAAGAATCGTTTGGCTTAAAGAAGACGGAACATACCAGATAGTTGATGTACCAAATATTGTAGACGTCTTAAGGTTCGCATTGTAACCACACTGCTACGCAAGAACTCCATGCCTACGATGTTCTTCTGAAGTGCTTACGTACTAAGTAAGTAGAAGTAAGGTTGCCGTAGCCACCTTGTCGGTCTCGGCGTCGTACATGGTCTGTTTGTAACTCACGCGGGCATAGAGTTTGCCCGCCTGTTCGGTTTCCGAACCCTCGGTCACCTTCGAAAGATAAAGTTCTATCATACCTGTTAAAGTTTTTTGTGGTATTAGAATATCAAGTGGGCCAGCTGCATCGGGTGGCCCTTTCCCGCCTTTAAAATGAATTCTCTAATTCATTGCAAAGGTACAAAAACTATTTGAATTATGCAAGTTTTTTTTAGAAAAAATCTTCAAATAAAATACATAATAATTGTTAATATGAAAAGAGAGGCAACTGTCTCCCGACAGCCACCCCTCAATGAACTATAGAAGAGCGAAAACAATATTCAATTTTTGAATGTAGCGGCTTACGTCAGCTTGTGATACTTACCTTTGTTCGCACCTGTACGGATCTTCTTTGAGCACATGCCGTCGTCCTGTAGGATTTTCAGGCGGCTGCACACCGACCCCGTACTATCGTAGCCGTACTCACGCTTCACGTCTTCGCTCGTGAAGTATTCCGGCAGACGGTTGTAGGCCAGCGTGGTCTTCTTCTGGCGGTGCTTGTTCGAGTTCTCGGCATTCTGCATATCGTCGTAGTACTTCTCGCCGATGCCCAGGAAGAAATACTGCTGGAAGGCGAACTGAGCCCTCTCGATGAGCAGTGCCAGCTGAACGTCGTACTTGTCGGTCTTGAAGTTCGGACCGCAAACCATACGACCGTCCTTATCCTCGACCATCTGATCCCAGTGGCGGCTGACGATCAGCGGCAATGAGTAGTTCATCCCGTGCCAGTAGGGACGCTTGACGAGGTCTTCCAGGGCGAAGTTTCCCTCCTCACAGGCATCGGCCATGCGGCGAGTCGTCCACTCCGACAAGGCAGCGTCGATTTCCTTACATGGAATCTCGCCCTTGCATGAATCAAAGCGGTACGCCCATTCGCGCAGCTGCTGCTCTCTGGCAGCATCCTCCTCCGTGTACTCACGGCTTTCGCGCATTTCGAAGTTAGAGTCGCCCAGAGGCACCACAGTGAGTCTGAAGAGTAGACCGCCGCCGAAGTTATCTGTGGTAGTCTGCTTGTCGAGAGCCGTCTGTGTGCCTGAGTACGCGCCGTTGAAGTGCACGTCGAACTCACCCACGATGGCGCTGGAGGTCTTCAGATAGCTGCCGTCAGGCTCGTTGTGGAATCCCTTGTAGAAGAGCTTCTCGATGTTCATATACTCCTTCCGCATCTGTCGCTGCATGTCCTGCAGCTCGCTGTTGAAGTGTGAAACATGCAACGGCCACTCCTCGCCGTCGATCATCTCCTTGGCATTGTGCTCTGCCTCACGGATAGCGGCAGCCGACGTCTCCGACGGCATGCAGCGGAACACGCCCTTCGGCCTCGGCGACTTGTTGCTCTTGCCGCCGTTATGCTGCTCACGCTCGGCGTTGAACTTGTTCAGGGCATCGATCTGCGCCAGGTCTGACTTCTTGACAGGTTCCATCAGCAGACGGTAGAGGTCTACGGCAATGTGCTTGCCGCTGCCGCTGCGTCCTATCAGCTCCAGGATGCTGTTCAGGCGGCAGATGCGTCCCGGCTCCATGCCCGAGCGATACCAGCAGCGCGTCATGAGCGTCATGAAGAACGCAGCTCCCACCAGCAAAGCCGCAATGGAGTGGCGACGCTTCAGCAGATGACACAGCAGGCGCAGCACTGGGAAGTAGGGGAAGAGCTTCTCGACATCTTGGCCAATGCTTTCCAGCATTCTCTGGATGTCGTACTCCGCTGCAGCCAGTTGACGACCCTCGGCCGTGAGCCGTGCTTCGCGACTCAGCTGACTGTAGCTGCGGCCGGTCAAGAGCTTGATGGCATTACGCATCTCCTTGGAGGGCTGCGGTTCGCTGTAGTTCTCGGCCTCGCGCTTCTCCATGCGCTTCTGGGCGGTCTTGAGGATACGCTCAATCTCGTCCTGACCGCGCTCCTTGACCACGTCCTTCACCCACTTCAGCGACAGCAGCACCTTACGAACCTTGTCCAGGTCGCCGTCGAAGAGGATGATGAGGTCGGAGGCCAGCCTCAGCGCCATCTTGTGGCGGGAGCCTTCTGGCGCATCTTTGGGCAGCATGGTCATGATGATGTCCGCTACGGGGATATCGAACACCTTGATAGGCCCGTCATCCGCAGGTGCAGCCCTCGGAGGCTGGATGCCAGTGCCCTCAATGACAACAGAAGGCTCGGCTTCAGGGATTGATAACTTGACAGAGGCTGGAGCCTCGTCGAAACGGTTCTCGGGGTTGGTGGGGGCGCAGTGGCCCTCACCCTGACGGTACGCCTCGCCGTACAAGCGCTCGGCCTCAGTACCGTTCTCCAAAATGTCCTTTTCTTCGTTCATAAATAAAAACGTTTTAAGGGGTTAATTACTATGGTGAGTTAAAACAAATTCTTTTCGTCGATGAAATAGATGTCCTCGCGACGCGGGGCATACGAGATGCGGCTGGCGTCGATGCACGAATCATCCACCACCGGCTTGCCAGTGCTGCCCAGCATGCCCATCAGCCCAAGTTCGCGGGCCAGACAGATTTGGTTGTCGGCAATGTTGCCAAGCTCCGGGCGCAGTTCGCAAACCAGCCGCAGACCGTAGCCCGATGATGTCTTGTGAGCTAGTCGCACCTGCCAAGGGAATCCGGGCACCTGCGTACGCCGGAACACCTCATAAGGATCTATCGTCAAGTGGTCGGCATCGAACATAAACAGCCCAGAGAGGTGGATGCCCTTCAGCTGGCGGCGACGACGCATCACCTGCAGTCCGTTCTCGTCGAGCACGGGGTCACCCCATTTGTCCGTCTTGGGCACGAGGTCAAACTCCGAGGCTGCGAAGATAAAGCATGGCAGCGACATCTTCAGCGAGTTTGTCCACTGTATCAGCTTCTCGCCGATGGTCAGCTGTCGGAAGATTTCACCCGCTTGAGACAATACATCGCGCTTCAGGCAGAACTGCTGAAAGTCGCTGTTCATGGTCCACTTGTCAAGCGGCAGCCCATGGACTACGGCATACTCCACCGCCTGGCGGGTGGCGATGATCCACGCCACCCTGGCCGACTTGACGATGGTCATAAACACTGCGAGCGTGCAAGGCAGACACTCGCCCCAAAACTGGTTATCCTGAAAGCAAAATCTTGAAATACGGTTCATACGCGTGTACATTATTTCAATTCGTGGTTAAGAATCTCAGTGCGATGGCGACCGATAGTGACGTTCATCAGCGCCTGTGCCTGCAGCAGCATGCGCTCGATGTTTGGCGAGCAGTCCAGCTGAGTCTGGATGGTCACCTTGCCTTTGGCAGTGTCGAGCCAGATTTTCAAGTCCTCGCCGTTATCTAAGAGCATGCGGCCTTCCCCTTCGGGCAGAGTCGGTTCCGATTTTCGCTGACCTTCCGTCAGAACCTTGAAGATGTCGAAGGCCTCGCCGATGGGGTCAGCCGACTCGCCGTCCACATTCAAGTGAATGCTGTAGCTTGATTCCTTTTGGCCCTCGGTCTTGTAAAACGAGCTTGGTCCCAACTGCTTTAGCACGTTCCGCTTACTCTCACCTGTTCCACTTGGAACAAATTCTATATAATCCGAATTGTCCCAACGGTTCAGTTTACCTTTCGTCGAACTGTCCGGCTTCCTGCGCGGACGGCTCACGTACGAAGCCGAGTCGCCGCCTGGCAGCGACTGGGCCTTTTTCAGTGTTTCTTTTTTCTTAGCGCTCATAATATGCAAATTTATCCATGCTTACATTGATCTTGTAGATGAGGTCTGAGAGGAGGAGGTCGACATGCTGAATACCTGTGCTTGGAAATACCAATACAGCATTCTCGATATCAACAACGTTAAAAACATACTGAAGAATCTGAACCATGTGCTTCTGAATATCTTCAGTGAAGCCACGGAACGAATCCTTCATAATAAATAAGGTGTAATTATCAACGTAGTTATAATACTCGCTGATAAACTCCTGGGCCTCCATGCAAATGGAGTTCTCATTGCCAAGACCTACTGAACCTTCAGCCTTGGTGCCGCGTGCTGCGGACTTTTGTTGTTTGTTGTTTGCCATATTTATCTAATCGTTTTTGATTATGGCAACACAAAACCTATGCCATAAGGGTGCTATAATAGTGTTATGTACCAGCGTCGCATGAAATGTCACAAGTTGGTCTTTGCGTCGCACGAAGTGGCAACATCGTCGCACAATATTGCATTGTGGCATACGTAAAAAGGGGTTATCTGTAAAAGCAAATAACCCCCTAAACAACTTTAGTGAGTAAAATTAGTCTATATCTCTTTCTGCTTTATGGATTAAAACATAATATTCTTCTTTTAGTGCTTTGTAAACATCATCCAGTTCTTTATATAATACGAAGCTACTTGCACGGCTTATTCCGTCTTGAGACCATGGGTGGCGCGTGTTATAACGTGCATAGTTTGGTTTCTTCATTTCTTCAATGTAGGCTTTCTTGAAGGGTATTCGGATTGAAGAATCATCGTCAAGCTGTAGTTCTCTTGCAAGAGTTGCAAAAGTTGCATATGGTTCAGGGTCATTGGAATCTTTCTCGTCATCAATATCATACATAACTGGCCAATCTACGGCGAAACGATACACGGCCTTCCATTGCGTGGTCTTTTCGAACAAGTCACCTCCAGAATATTTTTTTTTCTCCATTACATGTAACAATACTTAGTTAATTTTTAATTATATGACTCATTTTAAACTACATAGCGCATATCGGACTGAGCAACTGCCCCTCTTTGGAGCATGTCTCGGAC
>JAEEGH010012175.1_pt1 | contig 19373 bp, 13 predicted proteins | sample 9134181 | NCBI WGS metagenome assembly JAEEGH01 (sample SAMN16246544, study PRJNA631951) | gut metagenome | biome: gut microbiome; feature: rumen; material: DP-attached | host: Bos | place: Iran: Karaj | collected 2018-10 | reverse complement strand
CTTCCGTCTTGCGAATATCAGGCACCTCCACAAGTTTGGAAACAATAAAGACTACGTTCTTCGGATCGGTGGATTCTATCGCATACCAGACAGACATGCTACCGGGATTCTGAGCAGACAAAACGACCAGAAGCACATCGCTTTTATCTACATTCTCCTTTATAAAATCCATAGTTTCCGGGTTATTGACCTTATCGGCACCAAAGGTGTCTATTATAGATATGCCCTTAAGTATATCGATATGATTAAATATTCTTCTGCAGAATCCTGTAATCTGGAATTCTGCATATTCATCACCGTATCTGTAATCAATGATCTCATCTCTTTGGGTGTGTGATAAAAAAGGAGCACTGCCGAACAATGCCTTAAGCAGGGATGTTTTGCCGGTACCGGCTTCGCCTATGACCATAAACTGAAAATTGTCCGAGATCTCCCTGAGATATTTTTTGATGATCTCCTTTTCCTCAAAAGCATCAGAATCTCCAAGGATCCTGTTCATGCGTTCGGTTATATCGATCTCTATCTGTTTATTGCCGTAGTTAAAAGGGAGATTACTGATTTCCATATGGCTTTTCCTCATATTATTATGTATATTTTTCTATACTAATGCCACTTACTGCAAAACATTCCTTTATTGCCGTTTAACCATATAATGAATCCATGATAGCCATGAACATCGGTATGAAAATCCATGGACCTATACCCAGTACCACGCTTATTATAGGCATCCATATCAGTTTGTACTGTTTTTTTATCAGACCGACTATAGCCACGATCAGTCCCATCACTCCGCCAGCGGCACTTAAAATCATTAGTGCCGCTATGAAGAACAACATCCCCAGTATACCGACCACTGCCTCATTTGTTACTGCTGTATCCCCGGGACCTGTACCGGCAAATATCAGGCTTAGAACGATGCAGATTCCCGACAGGATCTCCAGCCCTGTTATAACAAGGGATATGATGGATGCTATAAGATAACCTTTTGATGTTTTTTTCTCTTCCATAAATATATTATCCTCCCTCTTTTTACCGTCTTCAGAATGCTTCCGGATCCCCGCTCACATGATTCAGCACGCCGGCCAGTGCCACTTTTCTGTTTATGAAATTCTGCTTGATCACATCGATCTCGCCCATGATGTTTTTCTTTTCTTCCTCAAGACGTTTAACCGTTTCGGAATATTCCTTTTGTACGGGCGCGCCGAAGCAGAACCAGACCACGGCCGCGGCAGCAAGGAATACAACACCCACGATGGCCGCTAAAGTCAGAACACCTATCACCGCAAGGACAATGGCCGTTATTATCAGTGCCACTCTCTTTCCTGAATCAGCAGCCTTGATAGCCTCATCCTTTTGGGCAAGAAGTGCTTCGAGGTTACTGTCCGAAGGCAGGGTGCTGTATGCGTAACTTACGCCGTCACCCGACAGATAGATATAATAATCCGTACCGCCGTACTCGACCACTATCTCATATATACCCACAGCAACTTTGCTCACATCACCTTTGTGGATGCTGACACCGTTCAGCTGTATGTTCCTTATGTTTTTTGCATTCAGGGTGCTGACAGCCTTATTGTTTATAGCTTCCTCCATAAGCGCCTTCACCGTCTGGTTAAAAGCTACTGCTTCGGGAGTATCATTTTCCACGGCAATGCTTTCTGCGGGATATTCCAATTTCTTCACATCTATTATTGCCGGGGAATGGGTATTGGAATAAAGCATTTTAAAAATCTCGTTGTACTGCTTGCTTGCAGATACTAAGAAGTCGGTGGACTCACTGACCGCTATGCTCATGGGAAACCATTCCGTACGGTACTTTGTCTCAACACGGATACCGTCATCATCATCGGATACCACTTCGCGGTATTCCTTCTCCAGCCCCTTTTCATACTGTGCCGTTGCCATACCGCTGCAGTTATCGAACCAGTATGCGGGAATAATAAGCTTATTAACGCTTTTTACCACGCTTTTTTCATAAACATCAGCAGGGGTGCACCGGTCCAGTGCAAGAATATCGATCAGAAGCTTGTGGATCCTTGCGTCGGTCAGCCCAAAATCAAGACCGCCCACAACGTTTTCCCCGTTAAATATTCCGGGGGTACCTGCAGAGGTACCTATTATATTCTCTACGTCACAGTATGGACATTTTATTTTTCTTGTGCCTGCCTTGGGCATATCCAAGGGTGCGCCGCATCCGCAGCAGGTTATTCTGTTTACTTCTATTCCCATCTTCCCCTCCATAGGTATGGCAAAGGATTTTGCATCTGCCACACAACAAATGAAAGTATAGCATATCTACACCGGCAAAAACAGTTAATAATATGATCTACACCGGCGGCAGAGTATCGGTGATCCATCTCCATACATAGCAGACAAGCAGTGCGGCGATAACTATCCCCAAAAGAGTATTGCCAACCCACTTCGGAAGCTTCAGCACCCCGGTCTCATGCAGCACTATCCCCACTGCCGTCAATACAGTCATTGGCCAGAGGGGATGATGGTGAAAAGCCATTTCCATGTCTCCCCTGAGTACTGATTTGATAGCTCTGGTGGTTCCGCACAGTGGACAGGGAATGCCTGCAATCGCCACCAACGGACACTTGTACAACCTGAAAGCCATAAGGATCGCAAGCACTAACAGGACGACAATGGGGATCCAGACCTCCGGCTTTTTCAGCTTTTCTATGATTTTTGCGAATAACTGTTTCAAGCTGTGAAATTCCTTCATTAACACTGTAGATCCATCACCGCAGAATGCCTCAATCTAAAACCCTGCGGATCACGGACTGTTACATTATAGCAAAAATGATACTTTTGGCGAGTCGGTCATAATATGCTATAATTAATTAACGAGGGGCTTTACAGTACAGGGACTGCATCTTTTTGCTGTTTCCTATTTTAGAAGGGGGGATAGGTATGGCTGAGAAACTCAAGCTGGAATTGGACGAATCCACACCGTTGCGTGATGTGGTATATAATACTCTGCGGCATGCGATACTTGCAAATCAGCTTCCGCCGGGAACCAGGCTTTACGAGGTTCATCTGGCAGACGAGCTTGGTGTCAGCCGCACCCCGGTAAGGGAAGCTATCCAGAAGCTGGAGCGTGACGGCCTGGTAGTCATGAGGGCGAAGCGAGGTGCGGAAGTTGCTTCCATAACACTTACGCAGATGCGTGATGTACTTGAGCTCAGAATGATACTGGACGCTTTAGCCGCTGAGCTCGCCTGTGAACGGGCAAATGAAGAAGATATAGCTTCTATTGAAGCTGCTGACGCACAGTTCAGAAAAGCACTTAAAGAAGGAAATCTGCACACCATAATAGAAAAGGATACACTTTTCCACGGCTCCATTTCCGCCGCATCCCACAACAGGAGGCTGCAGGAAATAAACCGTGACATGGAAGACCAGGTAAACCGCTACCGATATGAAACCATAAAACATTTTACCGACCACACCCGTCTGGTAAAGGAACATAGCGATATCATGGATGCCATAAAGGCTCATGACAAGGAAAAAGCTGCAGCAACGGCACGCTCACACATATCCTGGCAGATGGATTCCTTCCTTGAGAATCTTTCTGACTGAGTAACTGTAAGGAATATAAAGAAGAACAATGACCAGAGATGTTTTGATATCACTAAAGGGACTACAGTACCAGGGGCCCGATAACGAACAGGGCAACGCAGAACTGATAGTGCCCGGAAAGTATTATATAAAAAAAGGCGTAAAATATCTGATATATGACGAGCCTGATGAGATTGGCGAAAAAACCTGCCACACCATCATGAAGATATATGATGACAGGATCGAGATCACAAGAAAAGGCTCCCTTTCCGTCAGCATGAATTTCCTGAAAGGCTGCAAGAACCAGTGCAGCTACAAGACCATCATGGGTACCCTCATGGTTGGCATAGACACCACTGACATCATCATCAAACAGCCGGATGATGATACGATGAAGATAGACATCCTCTACAACCTCGACCTGAATTATGCCTTCTATGCGGAATGCCACATGGAAATGGACATCAGATCAAAGGATACGGCGGGAGCGTTCTTCGCATGATCCTGTACCGTCAGGTTACTGCATGTACGAAGCGTATACACTGAATGATCGTCATAAAAAACCGGTCTTCTGACCGGTTTTTAAGTGAATTTTATTTTGAGGGCTTTGCTCCGGCTTTTTCCTGAGCCATTTCAACTGCCCGCTTGAAAATGTTCTTTTTCTTCTTCTGTTTTTCTGCAAGCTGCGTACCGTGAACACCCTTGACTGCCGTGATATAAGCTCCGCTGACGGTAGCCTTCACTTCCTTCTTAACGGGAATAATGTCAAATATCTCCTCGTCACAAAACATCGTCATGATCTGGGGACCAACCTTCACCTTTACCACAGGCACTTTGACACCCCTTGATATCCAGGGCACCTGCTTAAGTACAGATTCCGGCAGTTTCGTATCCTTGAGCTTCATCTTTTTCTTGTCGATTATAAGCATGGATACAGTCTGCTTATTTGCCTCCATCATAGCCTGCTGTTCTTCCTGCTTGCCCTTCATTTTTTTCCCGGCAAAATAAAGTGCAACCATAGCACCGATGGAAACTACAATTATAACTATCGTAACTATAAGCTGGGGACTCATCAAAAACCTCCTGTAATAACGGCATCTGCAATCCACAGACTACCGGTCCTTCATCTTGTATTATAATATGTTCTAAACCTGTAACTGTTCAAAACTTATCAGTTTTTCTCGTGCAGCCCGACTTGATATAATTTGCCTCTCAAGTACTTCTGACTGTTCTCAACAGCCACAGACATTCTATCATTTAATGTACATATAAATCAATTAAAACTTCCCACTTACTAATCCGTTCAAAACTTCTTTTTTAAGTACTTACCCGCGAAGCTTCCCGCGATATATGAATATTTCCGGGAACTGCTCCTTCAGTGCTGCTTCACTCTTCTCCGCAGAGGCTTCATCCTTGAACAGTGCAAAGACCGAAGGGCCGCTTCCGCTCATAAGGGCGCCTGCAGCACCCGACTCAATCATTGTCTGCCTTATGTCAGTTATCACCGGACGGCTTTCCTCCGTCATGGGAGCAAAAACATTTCCCAGGAAGGGAATCAAACTGTCTACCGCTTTGCTGACATCATGTTGTTCTATCTTTTCTATAACAGCAGCCAGACCATCCGTATCGGGATGCTTAAGTGTTCCCTCTTCCATTCCCTTATCTAACCCTGCATAACCTTCCGCCGTAGATACCGCCACATCAGGCTTGGCTATGATAACCGGGATGGCCGGCAGTCCGGGCAGATCCGTCATCTTTTCGCCTATGCCTTCGCACAGAACAGTCCCGCCTTTTATACAGAAAGGCACATCCGCACCAATAGTCTTTCCTATGGCGCATAGCTCTTCTGTCGAAAGAGCAAAACCGCAGGCTTCATTTATTCCTGTCAGCGCCGCAGCCGCATCCGTACTTCCTCCGGCCAGTCCTGCTGCCGCAGGAATCCTTTTCTTTAAGTGAACGCGTACGCCGGGCACCTTAAGTCCCCTGTTTTCAGCTTCAGTAAATATCGCCTTTGCAGCCCTGTATGCTATGTTTTTTTCATCACAGGGTACCAGTTCATGGCCTGCTGCGGACATTCCTTCACATTCACTTTCAACTGTAAGGATTATCCCCGGTTCTTCAAAGCATTCAACTGTAACCTCATCGCAAAGGTCCACCTGCTGCATCACGGACTTAATAGTATGATAGCCGTTGGGCAGTCTTCCGGTGACATCAAGGGTGATATTTATTTTTGCGTATGCATTTATTTTTTCCATATATCATAATTTCCTTCTGCTAATCAGTTCTAACACCTGCGCTTGTCTCCCATCGCCACGTTCTTCCACCCTGCATGTCAACATTCGTTCTGTGAATATAACATCAACATTCAATGGATGAAATAACGGGTGCAGAAAAAGTGCCGGCTACGCCTTTGCCTTGCCCTTGCGCTTCTTCCTGATCATCAGAATTACAAACACAGCAATCACTATAACCGCAATACATGAACCGCCAACTATTGCCATAAGCTTATAGTCATACTCATGTACTATGCAGTACAACGGATACTCACCGGGCATCTCCAATTCCACATACGAACCTCTTATCAGATAATCGCAAGGCTCCCATCCGGATCCGTTATACTTATATACACTTATATTCTTGTCATAAGGATTCAGTATTCTTAATACAGCATCTATCTGTGCTCCGTCCTCATCGATTCCGCTGCTGCCCGTCATTTCTATGGCATAGACAGTCTGCTCGATAAAAGGAAGCTTATGATATTCTTCCATATCTGCTACAGCATTATTGAATACGTGAAGCTCAGCATCCTCATCAAACTGTCCGCTCACCAGTGCAAGAGCCCTGTTTGACGATGCACTTTCACGCTCTTTGCTTTCAACGGTAGTCACATTTTTCTTGTATTCAGCGATTATGACCAGGTTTCCGTCTATGGTATCCGTATCAAGCTCGGACCATGAACCGTAATATCCATCCTTAGCAGGTATATCAGGATAGACTATCAGGTCAACGCTGTCACCGAACTTAAGTGCCTGGGTCCCTATCTCCCTGAGATCCTCGTCTTCATCTTCATCCACGTTATCATCAACAAAGAATCGCACTGTCAGGTTTCTGAAATCCGAAGGACAGTTCCCCAGCTTGAGCAGCTCCTCATAGCTTATCCTTTCGGCAGCTCCAACGTAATTTATGTTATCAATACCGAAAAGATCCTCACTTACATAATAATTCAGAGTAACGTTCTCAAGCATAAGCTCTTCCGTATCGTCACTGATCTCTATCTGTCCGGCAATAGCTCCGCACTTTCCGCTCTTTGTGGGAATATGGGGCATTGCATAACAGGATGATATCGTAGTGCCGTAGCCTGTTATTCCTCCTATGTAATCCTCGCCCTCAAGGGTGCAGAGAGAAAAGCAGCCTTTTATATAGGAAAGAGACTGTCCTGCCACACCGCCAACATAACTTCCGCCGGAACTCTTTACGGGACCATAGGACGAACAAGCATTTATAATACCCTGCTTCATAAAGCCCGCTATGCCGCCGGCACCGTCATTCTTTGCGGTCACATAACCGTGGTTTATGCAGTTATGAAGTATGTTCCTGGTGGTATACCTTCCGCCAAGCTCGGTCTCAACCGTGCCCGCAGCATTCTCCTCAGGATCATTTTCATCAATAGCCATGGAACCGGTGATACCGCCTACATTTATATCTCCGTTTATGCTGCCGTAGTTAACATTTGAAGAAACCTTGCCGTCGATAGCCTTCAGAAGGGACTCTTCGGAAACATCGCTGTAGTATTCCTCCACTCCCCCTTCCATACGGGTAAGGTCATCATTTATTATGTTGTAAATCTTATCCAGCTGGTCGTTTATATCACGGAGGTCATCATTTACCGTAGCAGGATAATCATCCGCATGCTCGGAAAGCACGCCCATGATATCGCTTATCTGGTGCATCTGGGCGTTGAGGGTATCCGCATCATCCTCCACGCTCCTGCTGATCCCCACCAGTTCAAGCTCCTTTTCGGCATTCAGGTAGGTTACAATATCATCCACGCCTTCCTGGGCAACATCCGCACTCTTCTTTGCCCTTTCTGCCGCATCGGAAGCGTCATCTATGGCATCGGAAGCATCTTCCACTCCGTCGGAAGCATATTCTGCATATATTCTTGACAGAATAAGTGTTGAAGCTGCTATGCTTGATATGGCATCCGTTTCCTTGGTATAGGCACTCATAAGAGCAGTAAGATCATTTACCAGCTTGCTCCTGTCTTCCGCAGAAGCCGGATCTGTCCACAGCCTTGAAGGGTTGCTCTTGTATTTTGCAGTGATCTCTGAAATATCATTTGACTTTTCTTCCGTCAGGGCAGCCTGCTCATTCATGATCCTGCGCTGCTCTTCTATATTGTTCCTTTCGCGGTCAACTGTCTTTTTGTCTTCACCCTTATAGTCCGTGATACCGTCTATTGCATCACTCAAGTCATCCAGAGCCTTGTTCAGGTCATCAACATCCTTGCTGTCGGCATTCACATTGTCAACAACCTTCGGTGCCATCTCCATTACCTGGTCGGCCCTGTCACCCACGTCATTTATTGTTTCGGTATTTGTATTGACATAATCCTCCACTCCGGTGCTGAGGGAATCCATGGTATCCACAGAAGCATCCGCTGTATCCCTCAGAAGATCAAAGTCTGCGCTAAGAGTCGCATTTCCCTCATCCATATCGTTGTAGAGCTTATCGATCATATCATGAAGCTCAGTTAAGGAAGTGGAAAGGGACTCGGTGGAATTCAGCTCCAGGAAAGGTTCCATCTGTCCCACGATGCCGCCTACATCCTTGCGGCCGTTTACCTCGCCTTTATTCGTGCAGCTTATGATGGTTCCGGACTGTCTGCCGGCTATACCGCCCACGTTGTAACCGGCGTGAGGATACCCGACGGATCCCTGATTTTCGCACCTTATTATAAGTCCCCTTGAAAAACCGGCTATGCCGCCTGTATCCAGTCCGCTCTGTATCCTTATTTCCTTAAGTGACTGAAGCTTGAGCAGTTGCAGCACATCACTGTCCATTTCATCTTCACCATTAATCCATTCGGCTGATTCATTCAGAGAACCATTGTTAATGCAGGCAGAGATCATCCCATAATTCTTTCCGCATATGCCACCGGTGAAATAATATCCGTTTACCGCAGCGTTATTGTGACAGTCGATGATGTCGCCGTTTGCCTCATTTATTCCGGCTATGCCGCCGGTTACAGACTTGCCTTCCACACGCCCCATAAACTCACAGTCTATTACACGACCTCTGTTTATACCGACTATACCACCGGTCACCTGCTTATCGCCTATGGCCTGTATGGTTCCGCCAATGTTCATATTGCTGACTATGGCATCATCACCAAGATAACGGAAGAAGCCGGTTACATATCCGTCTCCGCCGTATACATATCCGTTTATCTTGTACCCATTTCCGTCAAAGGTACCATTGAAATACGGTATGCATGTAAAATCAGATCCTGTCAGGGATATATCCGCTGTCAGAAACACTTCCTTATCATCAGACCAGGTATCATCGTGGCAGTTTTCGGAAAGCTCCCGCAGTTCCGACAGAGAGCCTATCTCTATGCGAACTTTTTTCTTTGCTTCATTATCCGAAAGAGTGTTTTCAGAAGCAGAGTCTTCCTCTTCTTCATTTGCTTCGTCTTCGTCATCCTTATTCTCTTCATCCGGATCATACTCGGTGTAGCCTTCCGGTATCCCATATGAAGCAGACACGGTCAGAGCATCAAAGGTGAGATCTGCACACAGAACGATTATCATAAAAATCGTAACCATGCGCGAAAGCGATATTTTATTTTCAGATCTTAAATTAAATTTTCTCATGACTTTGCATCTCCTTTACTGTCAGATGCATCTGCCTGAGCTGTATTCTCAGACATTCCGTCATCATTTGCTGTTTCTTCCGCGACGGTCATGTCCTCAGTATCCGGGACTTCCACTCCTTCCGCAGTCCCCCCGTCATCCGGCAGGATCACATCCCCCGGCAGGAGATGTTCGGCTTCTTCCGGATCCACAACAGACATACCGCCCATGGATACGATGGCATTTACTTCGCCCTTTACCATGCCATGCATTTCACCTACAACAAAACCGTTTACCTGTCCACGCACCAGACCATCGACCCTTACATAACCCCGGGCTCTGTCCAACTTGATGGGAACCGACACTTTGCAGCTGGTCTTTTCTATTATCCTCTCACCAATAAGAAGGATCTGAGGCAGAACAAACATAACAAGTATGATGGAGATGATTGTTCCCTGCGACAGGTATTTTCCTATACCGCAGATGGAACCGTTGGAAGAAAGCCGTCCTATAAGCAGACCCGCAAACACCATCATGGATCCACTGGTTATTATGGTAGGGAAAGCAAAGTTCAGTGTCTCGATAACAGCTTCTTTCCTGTCCATTACTTTTCTGTTTTCCATAAACCGGCCTGCTATTACAATAGCGTAGTCGATATTTGCACCCATCTGCACGGCACTGACTATCAGCTCACACATGAAGAACACGTTATTCTGCTGCAGCGTCGGGGTCGCAAAGTTTATCCAGATGGCACCCTCTATGACTGCAATCAAAAGCAGAGGCATGCCCGCCGACATAAATGTAAAGAGCAGTACCGCCAGGACTATCAGTATGGAACCCACCGTTACTATGATATTATCCCTGGCGAATGTGTTTTTCAGGTCTCGCTGGCTGGTGGAATCACCTGTCAGTATTATCTGGTCTTCCGGATAGTAAACCTCGCCTATCTCATGCATCCGGTCAAGAAAAGCGAAAGTCTCCTCGCCCTCCTGGGGAAGATCAATATACACCAGTATCCTGCTGTATTCCTCACCCTCGAGCATATTTCGCAGAACCAGCATGGTGTCATGAGCTTTTTTCAGCCGGTCATATACATCATCATCAAGAGTTACATAGCCCTCCTGCACTTCGTCATACAGGAACATGATCACATCTATTAAGGGGATTGAATATGTACTGATGCCGTTTACCAGCTTGGCATAATTTTCATCATTCACCGCATAAGCTGTATACAGGAGCTCGGCAACTTCATAATCCACATCCATAAGTTCCGAGAACTCCCTGGCGGTGAGTTTATCTGTCAGGGCATGTCCCATCAGCTTGGTATTGCCGAGACCCATACAGTGGTCCACCTGGGGCTCACGCTCAAGATCGGCTATCAGCTTTTTTTCCGATTCATAATTTCCCTTAGGGAAACACATAACCACGAAATTATTACGCCCAAAACTTTCCTCTATCAGCCCATCTGCTATCTGCACTTCATTCTTTATGGGCGTCTTCAGCAGTGAATATCCGAATACGTATGGACATTTATTCTGAAGGAAGAAGGCCACTACCATAACAGCCAGGAATATGATGGGCACAAACTTTCTCGTTGCAAATGCAAATTTTCCGACAAAATCGATCCTGGGTATGAAGCTCTTGTGCTTAGTCTTATCCATTAATGGCCCGAAAAGCATCAGCAAGCCCGGCATCAGCAGGAAAACCGACATCAGAGAAAAGAAGATACTCTTTATCAGACAGGTGGCAAGGTCGGAGCCTATACCATACTGCATCATCATCATAGCCAGCAGGCCGCCGACAGTAGTAAGACAGCTGGAAGAGATTTCCGGTATCGCCTTACTCAGGGCAACTATACAGGCCTCCCTTATTCCCAGAGTCTGATGTTCTTCCTTGTACCTGTTACAGAAAATAACCGCATAGTCAACGGACAGCGCCAGCTGCAGGACTATAGTCACGGAATTGGACACGAAAGAAATGGTTCCGAACTGGAAGTTGGTACCCGCAGAAAGCAGCGCAGCCGCACCGAAAGTAATGAGCAGCACCGGCACTTCCGCATATGTCTGGGATGTAAGCAAAAGTACGGTCAGAACTACGAGTACCGCTATGATACGGATAGGCTTCATTTCCTGTGCGAGCAGTTCGGCCTGGGGATCGCCCATGGAGGTGGAAACGTAAATATCATACTCTGACAGGCTTTCCTTTACCTTTTCCAATGCTTCCAAGGCCTTATCATCATCGGATTTATATACAAATGTAAGACTGTATAATGCAGAGAAATTATTATAATGATCAGTTGTCTCATTATAAGAAAGCATCGCGATCTCGCTGTTTTTCCTGAGCTCGTCAGCGATATCATTTGCCTTATCCAGGTCAATGTTCATGACCATAACCCTGGCCGTACCATATGTTACGAACTGATCATCCATAAGATCCAGGCCGACACGAGTTTCCATTGAATCGGGAAGGTATGCCGCCAGGGAATTCTCTACCTTTGTCCAGCTTGCTGAAATAGCACAGAATATCATTCCCAATGCAAAAAGAAGGAAGAAAAGGTTTCTTCTGTCCACTATGAAGGTGGCGACCTTCAGCATTGGGCTCTGTTTAGTGACCTGTTCGGTTTCTTCAGGTTCCATTAATGTATCAATCCTCTTTTCTACAATAAAATACTATTTTAATCTATGCGTCCTCCCGGCTGACACGCATCTGCAAATGAACCGATGCAACGTCTCGGGAAACTAACCGCTAACTGTACCTATGTATCCGTCACATGCGAGCCGGAAAACCGCCGTCTCGCAACCCTGCACCGGATACCAAGGTACAGTAAGCGGTGGATTTCCCCGAGACTAAAACCGCATCGTGATCGTTCATCTGCAGATGCAGACAGCCGGGCCAGGGGCATTGTTGAACACATATTAATTTTATTTCACACATTGCAATTATTTTAGTAACTTCACACTGTCAAAAGAAGCTATTTAACAACTATTCATCCTCTTCACCACCCGAAGAATCCGGGGTATCGGATGTATTTGAGGTTTGTGGCTTGATGTAGAGCTTCTCCTGCAGGTACTGCTTGTTGGCGTCGAAGTCTACCTTCAGGACCATCATGCCGCTGTCAGTGGTGTAATCGCTCCAGGTGCCTTCCAGAGGGATGCTGCCGGAATCCCTTCCGTACAGCTTGAACTTCCAGGCCTGAAGAACCAGGAAATAGCACTCGTTCTGGGTCAGATTGGTGGTAAGCTCGCTGCACACATCTTCTATGACCTGGGGGCCGTTGTTCATCATGGCGTTAGGCAGCTTATCAATTACATCATTTATGACCTTGCGCTGCCTGTTGGTCCTTTCAAAATCCGTTCCGATGTAGCGGATCCTTGAGTACGCAAGTGCCTGTGCACCGTTCAAATGCTGCCAGCCGCTGGCATTTTCATCCATGTAATCTGTCGTTATATCCACGCCGCGCAGCAGATTAAATTCATTCAGGTAGGCATTTATCCACTTGACCTCTTCGTTGGTGACGTTTATGTCCACACCACCCACTGCATCAACCAGTGTCGCAAAAGCTTCAAAATTCACGCTGACATAACGGTTTACTTTTATGCCGAAGTTCTGTTCTATGGTCTCCATCAGGAGCTCCGGCCCGCCATATGCATATGCGGCATTCAGGCGGTTCTTGCCATGCCCCGGTATATCCACGTAAACATCACGCAGAACGGATGTAAAAAGTATCTCGTGGGTCACGGAGCTCATTGATACCAGTATCATGGCATCCGACCTGCCATCATCATCACCGGTGCGGGAGTCATTGCCTATCATAAGCACGTTTATGACATGACCTTCGTAGGGGCTCTCACTTTTCACCGATGCAATCTCATTGTAATGCATCTTGCTGTAGACATAGCCTACTCCGGCATAAAGCCCACCAAAAACGATTGCAACGAGCAGCAGTAATAAAACCAGTACAGTTATAATGAATTTTCTGAGCAGATGCCTTTTCTTCTTAGGCGGTTCTACGTATACATACTCCTTTTCCCGCCTGCCGCGCCTGCGTCCCGAGGATTCCTCGTCTGAGTCATCCCGGGCACGCTGCCTTTTCGCAGCTGCTGCCCTGGCTTTATCCTGACGCTGCCATTCTCTCTCTGCTTCAGCCCTTTCTTTTTCCCTGAGACGACGCTCTTTCTCGTGGGCCCTGGCAGCACGCTCCTCCTCAGCTTCCCTTTTAGCTTCAGCAGCTTTGCGTTTGCGTGCTTCCTTTTCGGACCGCTTTTCAGCCTCTTCGTCCTTCTTTTGCTGTCTGGCACGCTTTGCTGCTTCACGTTTCTTCTTATCCGCATCCCGGGCATCGCGCCTTGCTTCATCACGCTCTTTCTTTTGCGCTTCCTTTGCCCTGCGCTCAGCAGCCGACTGCTCTTTCTGTTCCCTGGCAGCCGCCTTCCGTTCCTCTGCCTGCTGTTTTCTGGCAGCTTTGGCCATTTCTTTACGGCGGCGTTCCTCTTCCCGAAGAGCTATGCGGCGAGCTTCTTCATCATCGTCGTCTTCGTCATCATCATCCTCATCGTCGTCATCATCGTACTCGTCATCATCATCGTACTCATCATCGTCATCGTACTCATCGTCGTCGTCGTACTCATCGTCGTCGTCGTACTCGTCGTCATCTTCGTACTCATCGTCGTCATCGTACTCGTCATCATAATCCCCGGCATCATATCCTCCGGGTTTACGGCGATTCACTATATGGCTTTTTCCAAAAAATTTACTCATAGATTACCCAACGTCCCTAAGATATGCAAATACCACGTATGCCACATACATGGCCACCATGGTAATGCCCTTTACCCGGCCCACTTTTTTCCCGCAGAGACAGTAAATAAAACTTATTATTCCCACCAGCAGGAGAATGCCTATATCTATCATTGATGCGAAGTTTACTCCCACCGGAAGGATCGTGCAGGAAACACCGAGTATAAGCATAATGTTGAAAATACTGGAACCTACCACATTTCCCACAGCCATATCCACTTCGCCCTTCTTTGCGGCCACCATGGATGTAACCAGTTCCGGAAGTGATGTTCCTACAGCCACTATGGTAAGTCCTACCAGAGTCTCCGACATGCCAAGGGTGTATGCGATGTTCTTGGCTGACTCAACAACAGCCTCGCCACCGGACACGATAAGGATTATGCCAAAAACGATTGAAAATATTGTTTTCGACATTGGCATAGGCTCACCCGCATCTTCTTCCTCCGCTGTCGGATTCTTTCTTGCCTCCATTATCAAAACTACTATATAAATAATGAAGAATATAAGCATGCCTATACCGAAAAGCCGGCCCAGGTTATAAACCCTGTCAGACATTTTAAGTCCGGCATCTCCCGCTGCAACTAAGGCTGCCTTCAGTCCGAACGGTGCCGCTATGAGCATAGCCAGCGTAACAAGGATATTCAGCGGAAAATCCCTCTTTAATATAGAAGAATCTACCGGCACCGGGTGAAGTATTGCACAGATACCAAGCACCATCAGGACATTGAAAAGATTTGAGCCTATTACATTACTTATGGCAAGCTCATTGGATCCCTTCAGTGCCGAAGTAACAGACACCGCAAGCTCCGGAGCACTGGTTCCCATGGCTACTATGGTAAGACCGATTATTGCTCCAGGTACCCTGAACCTCTTTGCCACGGCAGAACTTCCATCCACAAACATGTCCGCACCTTTTATAAGTGCGTAAAAACCTACAACTAAGAATTCGAGATAAGTAATCATTCTTCCCTCTTTCTGCGCGCCTGCGCCCCTTCTGATGAACCAACAGTGGTTCTGCTACAGTTCCTGCGGCTCTGCGGGTATAAAAAAAACCTACACCACAGAAAAACCATGGTGTAAGTCTCGCTTTTTGAAACATGTTCCGGGGAAACCGACCTTATTACAGATTATAGTTGGCCTCTTTCCCGTCCTGACGAAACACGCTGCAGCCTCAACCAGACACCACGGTATAAAAAGGCTCGCAAGCTACTCCCTCAACACGTCCTTATATTAAAGACCATTTTATGAAATTTGTCAACCGTAACACTTTATAGAAACGTGCAAACTGTTTACTGTCCCTGTACTGACAATTCAAAAATCTTGCCTATGGTTGAAAGGGCCAAAAGTTCATACTCTGACCATTTTTGTCTCTGGCCTTTTTTTACAAACAATACAAAACCCTGGTAATCGTCATCTTTCTTAAGCCGGTAAAAAAGTACAGACTCTGCCCCTCTTTCAACAATTTTTTCTTTATAGCGTTCTTTCTCCCCAACCAGGTCGTAGAGGCCGTCAACTACAAACATTCCGTCCTTATTAAACTGTGAGTAAAATTCATCATTAAGCTCCATCCACTTAAGATCAGCTTCACTTAACTCAGAATTATCAACGGACCATTTAAAACCAACCTTGGCATTTTCATAAACAATAAGTATTTCCTGAAGATTAAAGGCATTGCCAACATTCCCAAAAGCTATAGCATTGCTGCTGGTGCCATTTTTAAGATAGTCTTCCATCATGTAATGGATTATGCTTACCTTATCAAAATTGTTGGCAAGCACCGTTTTAAGTCCGGCTTCGCTTTTCTCCGGAGCTTTTATAAGCTGTGAATGCATATCAGGAGTGTATATTATGTAACGGTTACGCCCTTTCTCCTTTGCAAGGTAAAGCATCTTGTCGGCAATATCCAGCACTTTGTCACAGCTGTCCCCATGGTCCGGATATGCAGCTGCCCCCATGGAACAGGTAAGGGAGATTCCATTCAGCTTATCCTTAAACTGCTCTTCAACATTTACACGTATTTCTCTCATGTAAGGGCGTAATTCAGTTTTGTCGCCAATCCCCTTTGTGACTATCATTATCTCATCGCCGCCGACCCTTCCGACCATGCCATGATCACCTATTGCTTTATTTATAATAGAAGTCACAGTATGCAGAACTTCATCACCGAAAACATGCCCAAAACTGTCATTTACTACTTTAAAGTTATCCAGATCAAACATGATGATGTAGGTAGTGGGACAGTCATCCTGTGCACAAACCTTGTGTGCATATTCATTTATAGCACGCTTATTCAGCATATCCAGCATGGCATCCTTATCGCTGGACCGTCTGTAGGCAGGAATAAAGCCTCCTTTTAAAAGCGGAATAAATACACCATATACTTTATTTCCTTCATTTTTGTAAACTTTATACCTTACAAGATATCTGCCTTTATGCAGGTCAATATTTTCACTAAAACTCTCTTTTCCTGATTTTAAGGCATTATGCAAAGCTTCTATCTGTTTCTTTGAACTATCAGTACCCGAAGCCTCCAGAAGCCTGACAGAATCTGACAGCGTCCCGCTAAATATGATCTTTCTTTCATACCCGTATTTAAATACCTCCACCAGGTCTGCCGCAGGATCATACACAATTTCTGCCCCCTCCGACACATCGAGAAAATGCCCGAATTCCTGTATGGATAAATCAAATTCACCATTTGCTGTATTCATAACTGTCCCTCGTTACAGAAGCAATCCATCTATCAGCGCACTTTTGACATTTTCATACATTATATCATTATCAGCGCTATCTTTAATAGTAATTTTTTTAATTTCAATTTCATTTACATTTTTTAGATAGATGCTCCGTCCGGACATTTCAGGGAATCCGTCCATCATGACAGGCCGCTGCGGAATCCTTTTATCCTCTTCAAGATAAGAAACATTTATATTTTCCAAGGAGATTTTTTCTACCGGTGCCTCAGGAAGCCCGACTGCGCATACGAAAGAGGCGTCTACTCCTGTGCACTCCACATCCTTAATGGTAATGCTCCCTACCCTCGGTGTACGGTAATCAACAGGACACTCTTCCTGACTCTGAACATATTCTGTATGACCGTCAGGATCACAGAAGTAAAACATGTTAACAGTAAGAGGCATATGCACATGATCCATACTGATATTCTCAAAAAACAGATCAGTAAGTATCGAACGCTCCCCGCGTCCCCGTCTGGTCTTTATGCGTACTCCGCGGTCCGTACCTGCAAATATGCACCTGGAAACATGCACATTGCTGACACCTCCTGCAATCTCGGAACCGATGGTCACAGATCCATGGCCTTTTTCCAGTCTGCAGTTTCTGATCGTAACATTTTTTGTCTCCCTGTGATGATATTTTGCCATATAAAGCTTTCCGCTCTTAAGTGCAATACAATCATCCCCTACCGATATGGTAGTTCCGATAAGACATACATCTTCGCAGCTTTCCGGATCAAATCCGTCCGTATTCGGCGAATCTGAAGGATTCTGTATAGTAAGGTCCATAAAACTGAGACTCTCTGAATAATAGGGATGTATGCACCAGCAGGCTGAATTCTTAAGTGTCAGCCCCTGCATCCTGATATTTTTGCACCGTATGAAATTAACCAGGTTAGGGCGCCATGCAGTCCGCTTCTTCTTTGCATCGACCCACCAGTCACTATTCGGCGCATTTCCGTCAACGATTCCCCGTCCTACAATGGAAATATCCTCGGCATTTACTGCTGTGATCAATGATGCAAAACTATCCAGGGGATTTCCTTCCCAGCTGCCAAGGTTATACTCCCTGCTGTTGTCATACATATCACGTACCATACCGGGGAGCACGGGGTAATTCCCCCTTTCGGTATCTCCTAACAGTACGGCACCCTCATCTATCCACAGCGTCATATGGCTCTTCAGGAATATCGGGCCCGTAAGATATGTTCCCGCAGGCACGTACACAGTTCCGTCATCAGGGCATCCCATTACTGCAGCCTGAATAGCAGAAGTATCATTGTGTACTCCGTCTCCTGCCGCCCCAAAACTCCTTACATTCAAGAGAAAGCTCTCGGGCCTGGTCTGCACCGTATGCATATTATAATCGTTTTTACCCTCTTTGCATATAGAAATATCATATTTATTTGAAGGTTTAAGCCCATCTATGGTTATGACATTACGCTTTGTGCGGGCATACTCTTTGCCGTTAACGCTGACAATACATTCGTCTTCGGTTTCAAAACGGTCATTATTATCCCTTTCGATCGTAATACTTCTGCTAAATATACCAGCTATCTCAAATTCCATATCAATCTGCTCTCCTGATCATTTCCGTGTATGCTAACAGAAAAGGTGCGACACCCTTGGCCTCATTTTCCACTACCGGTTCACTGAAGTAATACTCAAGCGAGCCGTCCCTGTGCTGCTTTCCACCCAGTCCTGCTACAAGACATATGCCTGAAAGCTTGAGGGTTCCATCCTCGTTTTCCGAAAGATATTTATCAACGATACCGTCAAATGCCCGCTCTCCCATTTCGGCATAACGCGGCGTAAGATAGCCCAGACGTACTGCCTTTAATATTGCATAGGAGATAAGCGCGGTGCCTGAAGTCTCCAGATAGTTGCCCTCAGCTTCAGGATGATCCACCACCTGATAGAACATACCGCTTTCATCCTGGAAAGGAGCAAGAGCATCCGCAAGGTTTTCCAGAAGCTTTTGCAGATATCTCTTCTCGTAATACAGTGATTCATCCGTTGCCTGTGCCGTTTCAACCAGCGCAAGGGTGAACCAGCCCAGAGACCTCAGCCAGAAATTGGGGCTGCAGCCGGTTTCTGTATCTGCCCAGTACATTTCGCGACTCTCGTCATATCCGTGATAGTACAGTCCGGTCTTGGGATCCTTCATATACTTCTCCACGTTTTCAAACTGATGTATGACATCATTGCACTTTTCCATTTTGTTAAAAAGTGTTTCGTATTTCATATAGAATGGCTCTGCCATATACAGGCCGTCCAGCCACACCTGGTTGGGATAGATTTCCTTATGCCAGAAACTTCCTTCCTTTGTCCTCGGCATTCCTGTAAGCTGTTCCCGCACATGGTCAAGTGCAAGCTTGTACTTATTTTCACCTCTCTTTTCATACATGATAAACAGATTATT